>SXGT01225082.1_pt1 | contig 56047 bp, 60 predicted proteins | sample 3176221 | NCBI WGS metagenome assembly SXGT01 (sample SAMN11356862, study PRJNA531348) | freshwater metagenome | isolation source: freshwater sample F1-120 | place: China: Fuxian Lake, Yuxi | collected 2017-12-25 | reverse complement strand
GCCGCGGTGGCACAGGCCGATGCGATTTGTTTGGCCGCGCCGGTGGGGGCCTTGCCAGCTTTGCTGACGGAGATTGCACCCTATCTGCGGGCTGACGCGTTGATCACCGATGTCGGTAGTACTAAGCAGGATGTCATCTTCGCGGCGCGAGCCGCCTTGGGCGAGCACATGGCCCAGTTTGTGCCCGGGCATCCTATCGCCGGGGCGGAGGACAGCGGTGCGGCGGCGGCGCGGCCGGAGCTGTTTCATGGCAAGTCGGTCATCCTCACACCGTTGCCGGAGAACCGCGCAGAGGCGGTTGCCGAGGTCTCTGGTTGGTGGCAGGCGTGCGGGGCTGAGGTGACCGAGATGGAGGCCGAGAATCACGACCGCATCTTTGCTGCCGTCAGTCATCTACCGCATCTGGCCGCCTTTGCCTTGGTCGCTGAGCTGGCCGAGCGCCCGGAGGCTGCGTTATTTTTTCAGCATGCGGGAAGTGGATTTCGTGACTTCACCCGGATTGCCGCCAGCCACCCCGAAATGTGGCGCGATATTGCCCTGGCCAATCAGGGCGCGTTGCTGGACGAGATTGACCGCTATCAGGAGGCGCTTGCCCGCCTGCGCCAGTTGCTGGAAAGCAGCGACGGCGCGGCGTTGCATGCCTTGTTTCAACGCGCCGCCACGGCGCGTCGCACCTTAACGACTTATCTGGATAGATCATGACCGAATACATCGACCTTCCCGCCGCGCGCGGGGCTTTGGGTAGCGTGCGTCTGCCCGGTTCCAAGAGCATTTCTAATCGCGTTTTGTTGCTGTCGGCGCTGGCCGCGGGCACGACCGAGGTTAAGGCGTTGCTCGATTCGGACGATACCCGCGTGATGCTGGAGGCGCTGCGGGCGCTGGGCGTGAATTGGCAGCGCCACGAAGGCACGGACGATTATCGTGTTGAAGGCATAGGTGGCGTGTTCCCGGTTAAACAGGCCGAGTTGTTCCTGGGCAATGCGGGTACGGCCTTTCGTTCGCTGACTGCTGCCTGCGCCCTGGCCGGTGGCGACTACACGCTGAAGGGCGTGCCGCGCATGCACGAGCGGCCAATCGGCGATCTGGTCAATGCCCTGCGCCAACTCGGGGCGCAGATTGAATACCTTGGCAATGACGGTTTCCCGCCGCTCAGGATGACCCCGGCGCAGTTGCGTGACAAGGCCGAGGTCTCGGTCAAAGGTTCCGTTTCCAGCCAATACCTCACCGGCATCCTGCTCGCCGCGCCCCTTTTGGGTCGCGAAGTAACAGTGCGGGTAGAGGGAGAGTTGATCTCCAAGCCGTATGTTGAAATTACGCTGAACCTGATGCACCGCTTTGGTGTTGAGGTCAAGCGCGAGGCATGGCACACCTTCACCGTGCCGGCTGCGACTTATCAAAGTCCCGGCGCGATCGAGGTGGAGGGTGATGCCTCGTCGGCCTCGTATTTTCTTGCGGCCGGTGCCATCGGCCACGGCCCGGTGCGCGTCGATGGCGTGGGACGCAACAGCATCCAAGGCGATGTGCGTTTTGCCGAGGCCTTGGCGCGCATGGGCGCGGAGCTTAGCTTTGGCGCCAACTCCATCGAATGCCGCCGGGGCTGCGCGGATCGCCTGGAAGGCATTACCCTAGATTGCAACCATATCCCCGATGCGGCGATGACTTTGTGTGTGGTCGCACTGTTCGCCAATGGCCCGACGCGGCTCGATAATATTGCCTCTTGGCGGGTCAAGGAGACCGACCGCATCGCCGCGATGGCCACCGAGTTGCGCAAGCTGGGGGCCACGGTCGAAGAGGGTTCCGATTACATCATTGTTACACCGCCGAAAAAACTGACCCCCAACGCCGCCATCGACACCTATGACGATCATCGTATCGCCATGTGTTTCTCGCTGGTTGCGGTCGGTGGCACACCGGTACGCATCAACGACCCGAAATGTACAGCCAAGACCTTCCCGACCTATTTCGAGGCGTTTGCACGGATTCGGGTGTGAGAATGACATGTAAGGCTGACCGTTTTAACGGTACTGTGAGGTAACCATGACGATTCCGGTGATTGCAATTGATGGCCCTTCTGCTTCGGGCAAGGGAACCGTGGCGGCGCGGGTGGCGCAGGTCTTGGGTTTTCATTATCTTGATTCGGGCGCGATTTATCGCGTGACCGCCTATGCGGCGCAGCAGCGCGGCGTGGCGCTGGATGACGAGGACGGCTTGGCACGGCTGGCGACCGCTCTTGATCTGCGCTTCGACGGGGTGGAGGTATGGCTGGCTGGGCGAGCGGTGGGCGATGCAATTCGCTCTGAGGAGGCGGGTCGTGCCGCTTCGCAAATTGCCGCTCTGCCGGCCTTGCGGGCGGCGCTATTGCAGTTGCAGCGGGACTTTCGCAAGGCCCCTGGACTGGTAACGGATGGGCGCGATATGGGCGCAGTGGTCTTTCCGGATGCTGATCTCAAAGTGTTTTTGACGGCGAGTGCCGAGGTGCGCGCAGATCGGCGCTATAAACAGTTGATCGGAAAAGGATTCAGTGCTAACCTTGCGGCCCTCTTGCAAGACCTTCAGGAGCGGGATGCGCGTGATGCCGCCCGAGCCGCAGCTCCCTTGCAACAGACTGCCGACGCGCAGTTGCTGGAGACCTCGAACATGGGCATTGATGCTGCCGTGAATTGGGTCTTGGCAGCGTACTCGAAGGCATCCCGCCAGGCCTAATGACTTGGTTTTTTGACGACCCGCAGGGCGGTCCTGCGGTTTTTTATTGCGATCCTAACGCAGCCCGATTCGGCACCTTGCCGTTCGGATTTTTAACGAGCCCTTATGTCTACTGCTACTGCAACCCCCGTCGAATCCATGGAATCTTTTGCCGCCCTCTTTGAAGAGAGCATCGCCCGTCAGGAGATGCGTTCTGGCGAGATCATCACCGCTGAGGTGGTGGGAATCGATCACAACTTTGTTACCGTCAACGCCGGCTTGAAGTCCGAGAGCCTGATTCCCCTGGAAGAGTTCCTGAACGACAAGGGTGAGATTGAAGTCAAGCTGCATGATTTCGTCAAAGTGGCTATCGAGTCTATCGAAGATGGCTTTGGTGCGACCAAGTTGTCGCGCGATCGCGCCAAGCGTTTGGCCGCTTGGCTGGATCTGGAAGAAGCGATGGAAGAGGGTCGCGTGATCAAGGGTCAGGTACAAGGCAAGGTCAAGGGTGGTTTGGCGGTTATGGTCAATGGCATCCGGGCCTTCCTGCCGGGCTCGTTGTTGGACAACCGTCCGGTTAAGGACACCACCCCGTTTGAAAATCGCGAGACCGACCTGAAGGTCATCAAGCTCGACCGCAAGCGCAACAATGTGGTTGTGTCGCGCAAGGCCGTGCTGGAAGTCAGCACCGGCGCTGAGCGTGCTGTTCTGCTGGAGACCCTCAAGGAAGGCGCCATCATCAAGGGCGTGATCAAGAATATTACCGAGTACGGTGCCTTCGTCGATTTGGGCGGCATGGATGGCTTGCTGCACATTACTGACCTGGCTTGGCGTCGTGTCAAACACCCGTCCGAAGTGATTGCGGTGGGTGAGGAAGTGACCGCCGTCGTGCTTAAGTTTGATCAAGAGCGCGGTCGTGTCTCTTTGGGCATGAAGCAGTTGGGCGAAGATCCGTGGGTTGGCTTGGCGCGCCGTTATCCGGCCAAGACCCGTCTGTTCGGTAAGGTGGCTAACCTGACCGACTCCGGCTGCTTCGTCGAGATCGAGCCGGGCATCGAAGGTCTGGTGCATGTGTCCGAAATGGATTGGACTAACAAGAATGTCAACCCGGGCAAGATGGTTTCCTTGGGCGACGAAGTCGAGGTCATGGTGCTGGAGATCGACGAAGACCGTCGGCGTATTTCTCTGGGCATGAAGCAGTGCCGCGCCAACCCGTGGGAAGACTTCTCCATGAATGTTAAGAAGGGCGACAAGGTTAGCGGTCAGGTCAAGTCGATCACCGACTTCGGTATTTTCATCGGCCTCAATGGCAACATCGATGGTTTGGTGCATTTGTCCGATCTGTCCTGGGACAAGCCGGGCGAAGAGGCCCTGCGTGACTACAAGAAGGGTGACGAGGTTCATGCCGTGGTGCTGGCCATCGATACCGACAAGGAGCGTATTTCCCTGGGCGTGAAGCAGCTTGATAACGACCCGTTCACTAGCTATGTCACGACCAACGACAAGGGTGCCATCGTCAGCGGTACGGTCAAGTCGATGGATGCGAAGGGCGCCGTGGTCCAGTTGGCCGAGGGTATTGAGGGCTATTTGCGTGCCTCCGAGCTGTCGCGGGAGCGCGTCGAGGATATCCGTACGCACCTGAAGGACGGTGATACGGTGGAGTGCGTGATCATCAATGTCGATCGTAAGAATCGCCAGATCAACTTGTCGGTGAAGGCTCGCGATATGGCTGAGCAGGCGAGCGCGATGAAGAAGGTTGCGTCCGAGCAGCAGGTCAACGCCGGCACCACCAATCTGGGCGCGTTGCTCAAGGCCAAGCTCGAAAACAACAGCTAACGGGTGAGTCATGACCAAGTCGGAACTGATTGACCGGCTGGCTGCGCGTCATCCCCATCTGCTTGCAACGGATGGGGAACTCGCCGTGAAGACTATCCTTGATTTAATGGTGGATACCTTGATGGCGGGTCGTCGCATCGAGATTCGCGGCTTTGGCAGCTTTTCCCTGAGTTGGCGTCCGCCGCGTGTCGGGCGTAATCCCAAGACCGGTGATCGCGTGGAGGTGGGCGGCAAGTTTGTCCCGCACTTCAAGGCGGGCAAGGAATTGCGTGACCGCGTTGATGGCATGAGCAGCAAGACCGCTGACTTAGCGGCGGATTGATCCCGGACGCTAAGTATCGCTGTGAAGAGCGTGTAGAGACGGCACCATCGGGTGCCGTTTTTGCATTGGTGAGGGTGTCTTTGGGCCGAAATACCTTAGGGCGACCGAGCAAAGCTCCGTTACAATTCCTCCACCTTGAACTCCTCCGGCCCGTTGCATGGAACTTGAAATCTGGCACCTGTTGCTATTGCCACTCTTCTTCGCGCTGGGTTGGTTAGCGGCGCGGGTCGATATGCGCGATGTGATGAAGGAGTCGCGTGCCGTTCCGGAATCCTACTTTAAGGGTCTGAGTCATCTCCTGAATGAACAGCCCGATCAGGCGATTGAGTCCTTCTTGGAGTTGGCGCGCCTGGACCCGGATACCCTGGATCTGCATTTTGCCCTGGGCGCCCTGTTTCGCCGTCGGGGTGAGGTGGATCGTGCCCTGCGGGTGCATCAGAACCTTGTTGACCGCAGCGATCTCGATGCCAGCCAGCGCCAGCGTGCCCTCTATGAGCTGGGTCAGGATTACCACAAGGCTGGGATGCTGGACCGGGCTGAAGATATCTTTAGGCAATTGCAGGGAGGCTCTTACGCCCGCGAGGCCTTGCAGAATTTGCAGCAAATCTTCGTATTGGAAAAGGAATGGGTTCAGGCGGCCGATACTTTGCGGCAATTGGCGGCCTTGGGCTCGGGTGGGGGTGACGCGGAGATTGCTCATTACCTTTGCGAACAGGCGCTTAATGCCATTCAGGAACAGCTGCCCGATCTGGCGCGGAGCCATTTAGCTGCAGCAATTGCGGTGAGTGGAAAATCGGTACGGGCCTGCATATTGCTGGGTGACTTGGAGATGCAGGCGGGCGATGATCGGGCGGCTTTGGTGCAATGGAAGCGTGTTGAACAGCTTCTACCCGCTTATCTCCCCTTGGTGGCGGAACGCATCTTTGCCGCCAGCCAGCGTCTGGGCGAGACCGAGGCGGGCCTAACTTACCTGCGGGCCTGTCTGGATCGCCATGGCAGTGCGGACTTGGCCCACAGCCTGTTTACGCTGGTCGCAACCCATCAGGGTTGGGCGGCGGCCCGTGACTTGGCGGCGGCTGCCTTGCTCAAGAAACCGGATCTGCTGGTGCTGGATGATTGGCTACAGGCCGAGACGGTCTCGGATCAGACGAGCCTAGAGCTGCGTACGGCCCAAGACCTGGTGCATCGTCAGGCAAGTGCGCAATCCTATTATCAATGTCGTAGCTGTGGTTTCAAGGCGCGGCAACATTTCTGGCAATGTCCGGCCTGTGCGCGTTGGGAAACCCTCGCACCGGAACGCCTGCATCGAGACTGATCCAAAATTGACTCCCATGCATGATCCTCGCATTATCGTGGCCCTCGACTTCCCCGAGGCTCCTCCCGCCCTGGCCTTGGCGCGGCAACTGGATCCCCTGCGGTGCCGGGTGAAAGTGGGCAAGGAATTGTTTGTCGCGGCCGGACCCGATCTGATCGAGGATCTCCACAGTCTGGGCCATCGCGTTTTTCTCGACCTCAAGTTTCACGATATTCCCAACACCGTGGCGGCGGCATGCAAAGCGGCGGCACGCTTGGGCGTGTGGATGATCAATGTCCATGCCAGCGGTGGTCTGGCCATGATGCAGGCGGCGCGCGAGGCCCTGACTGGTTTTGAGACGCCACCGCACCTGATTGCGGTTACCGTGTTAACCAGCATGGGGCGCGAGGATTTGCTCGGTATTGGTCTCGATTGTGAACCCCAGGATCAGGTCTTGCGCTTGGCGAAACTCACCCAACGGGCCGGATTGGATGGCGTGGTCTGTTCGGCTCGTGAAGCCACGCTGCTGCGTGAAACCCTTGGTGAGGACTTTCTCAAGGTTACGCCCGGGATACGCCCGGCGGGGGTGGAGGCGGGCGATCAGAAACGCGTTTTAACTCCGACCCAGGCCTTGGCGGCAGGCGCCCATTATTTGGTCATCGGTCGCCCTATTACCCAGGCGGCTGATCCGCTGGCGGCCCTTTTAGCTATCCATGCCGAGGTGACGGCGTGAATTACCCGTACCTCGAAAATACCGTCGGCAACACCCCGCTGGTACGCTTGAAACGCTTGGGCGCGGGGCGTGGCAATACCCTCTTGGTGAAACTTGAAGGTAACAATCCGGCGGGTTCGGTGAAGGACCGCCCCGCCCTTAACATGATCCAACGCGCGGCCGAGCGGGGTGAAATCCGACCGGGCGACACCCTGGTCGAAGCGACCTCGGGTAATACTGGCATTGCGCTGGCGATGGCGGCAGCAATGATGGGCTACCGGATGGTGTTGGTGATGCCTGAGCATTTGTCCATGGAGCGGCGCTGGGCGATGAGCGCCTACGGGGCCGAGCTGGTGCTGGTGAGCCGTGAGGCCGGGATGGAAGGCGCTCGTGATCGCGCTGAACTGATTGCCCGTGAACGCGGTGGTCGCTTGCTTGATCAGTTTTCCAATCCGGATAACCCGCAGGTTCATTTTGATAGCACGGCTCCGGAGATCTGGCGTGAGACTGGCGGGGCGATAACTCATTTCGTTTCCAGCATGGGGACGACCGGCACCATCATGGGGTGCTCGCGCTATTTCAAGGCGCAAAATCCCGCCCTTCAGATTGTGGGTGTGCAGCCCGAGGACGGTGCGCAGATTCCCGGCATTCGCAAATGGCCAGAGGCTTATCTCCCGGCAATCTGCGACTTTTCGCGGGTGGATCGAATGATCTTCGTGGCTCAACACGCCGCGGAGGAAATGACGCGCCGCTTGGCGCGCGAGGAAGGTATCTTTGCCGGCGTGTCCTCAGGCGGTGCGCTCTGTGCCGCGCTGCAACTTGCCAGCGAGGTCGAAAATGCCACCATCGTCAGCATTGTTTGCGATCGTGGTGATCGTTATCTTTCGACCGGGGTCTTCGCCTGATCAAGCGGTGCTTTAATGGGCAAGGCCCAATACAGCGCACTCCAACCTACCATCGCTAACACCATCGCGGCGCCCGCTGGCCAATCCCAACGCGCTGAGAAAATCAGGCCGGTGAGCACGCCCAGCGCCCCCAACCCCCATGCTTGAAGCTGCGCCGCCCGGGTCTGGCTCAAGGTCGCCAGCGCCGGGATAATCAGGCCGGCAAAAACCAGATACACGCCGACGACTTGCACCGCCGCGGTGATGGCGATGGCAAACAGGGCATAGAAATAACGCTGAAAGGCGTTTGGACCAAAGCGCTGCAGCACTGCAACAAGGATAGCGACGAGCCCCAAGGGCCATAGATCTTCCAACTGCGTCCACAGAATTTGCCCGCCCAGCAGGGTCTGCAGCTGTTCAGCGCCGTGTGGATCATGGCTAATGAGTATCAAGGTGAAGCTGGCCACGCTAATAAACACAACCCCGATCAGCGCTTCTTGCCGCTCGGGGGCGTGGCGTTCCATGGCGTGCAAAAATGCGGCACCCAGCAAGGCTACCAATAACCCGCCGGCTGTCACCCAGCCGCTGGCCGCATGGGGAAAGGCCTGCTGCACCAGCAATGCGCCGACTGCAGCGAGCTGGGCAATGGCGAGGTCAAGAAATACGATGCCCCGCAGCAAGACCTGGCGGCCCAGAGGCACATGACTGGCCAGAACCATGAGCCCTGCCAGCATGGCTGGTAGAAAGACCCACTCGGGGCGGTTGAGGTCGAACATCATGGGGCCAGCAGCAGCTTTAGACTGCTGTCGAAAAGACCAAACAAGTCGCGGGCTTCGGGGTTACCGCCGACGCTGTAGGGCAGGACACGCGCCGGTATCTGGCTGCGGCTTGCCAGCCATTCAGCGGGGCGTGCGGATTGATACGGGGTGCGCAGGATGGCCTTGGCGCTGCCGGGGGGCAAGCGTTGCGCGAGGCTGGCCAAGTGGTTGAGCGAGGGCTCCACGCCGGGGATTGGCTCCAGATCGGCGACAACCTGCAAGCCAAGCCAGCGCAACAAATAGGTCAGGCTGCCGTGTTGCACGACTACGCTTTTACCTCGGAGAGGAGCTGCTTGTGCCTCCCATTTAGTGATAGCGGTTTGCCAGCGGGCCAGAAAGTCATGGCCTTTCTCGCGATAGAAGGCGGCTTGTGGCGGATCCAGTTGTTGCAGCCGTTGGCTCAAGGCGCGGGCAATGGGTACCAGGTTGTGGGGGTTGAGATGCAGGTGCGGATTGCCGGCTGCGTGTACATGGCCGGCTAGAAGCTGACCAGGATGGGCCTGGTCGAGCAGGGTGACAAACGCCGCCGCTGCAAAATAACCCGGAGTGCCAACCTGAATGGCCGGATTGCCTGACTCGCGTTGCAAGAGCGGCAACCAGCCGGCTTCCAATTCGGCGCCGCTGCACACTACAAGGTCGGCTCGCCGCGCCTGCGCGAGCAAGGATGGACGAGCTTCGATATGGTGCGGATCCTGGCGCGCGTGGGTGGCACTGCTGACGCTGATTTGCGCCCCGCCAAGTTCGGCCACCAAGCTCGCCCATTCCGGCTCGCAGGTCAGGACAGTTAATTGGGCGTACGCCGGGGTTGTGCCCAGGCCTAGCAGTAACAGCCAATTTAAGGCGATCAGTGAAAATAAACGCATAACAGGCTCCAAAGGCGCCATCCCGCCCACAGGCAGAATGGAGTCACGGTTTAGAAAAAGGGTTTAGAAGCGGTGGGCGCCGTGGGCGCCAAAGCTGTGTACATACTGGAGGAGCCATTGCTTATCCGGTGAGCCCTGCATCGAGGTGTCGCGGTGGTATTGCAGGCGCAGATTACTCATCTCGCTGGGGCTGAAATCCACCATGATGCTGCGCTGCGAGGGCTTATAGGCGGCCAGTTCGATGGGCAAAACGGTACTGTCAAAATCGAGTGTGCCGCTGTCGAGCCGATCATAACGGGCACCGATCCGCCAGCGCGGCATGAACTGATACACCGCCTGGGCGTATCCGCCGGTCTGCCGGGTGCGGAATGCGCTGGGGGTACCGACACAGGCACCGCCTTCTGCACGGTTGTCTTCACAGGTGAGCTGGCCGTTCTGAGTGCGCCGGAAGTATTCAGCTTGGAGTTTGAGATGGCGTTCCTTGGCGTTGCCGTCCGGCGCCCATTTCCAGAGCACATCGGCCACCCAGGTTTTGCTTGTGCCGGTGAAGGTCGTCTGGGCTTCTATCTCATTTTCATCGTCAACATGCCCCGTGCGGTTACGGGGTTTAGCGTCCAGATAGGTCACGCCAGCCCGCCAGGCATGGCTGGTGCCCAGGTCATCGCCCAGATGGGCGCCGAGGCTCCAGGCTTTCGGGCGGTTGGCGGATTGTTTGGCGAGTTCTGCGCTGATTTCGACAAAACGCTCGGTCGGCGCTAGCCATTTTAGTTGCACACCATCGTGGATCAGATGCCCGCCGCTCAAGACCGTGGGCATCAAGCGGCTGCCGATAAAGTCCCAGGCGTGCGGGTGTTGACTGTTGGCGTAGCCCAACTCACTCATAAAACGCCCAGCCTTGAGGCTGACGCCGGGCAGGATACCAACCTGTTGCAGCCATAGTTCTTCGACTTCGCCCGCGTTCTCGGCATCGACAAAGATCACGCTGCTGGAGGCGCGCAGGGTTGGAGTCAGGTTGGCGGCCAGCATGAACTCGCTGTGATCCAGACAAAGTTTTTTCGGATCACAGCCGTGGGCGTGACCTTCCGGCAAAAAACCGGAAATATGGCGTTCACCGCCGGCCTTGTCGGCGTACGAGGCTTGCAGGGTAAAAGAGACTTCCGGGCTGATCGTGGCCCCTGCAGCGTGGACCGGGGTGATGCATAAACAGCTAGCCATGATGCTACGCAGGGCGAGGTTGGCGAGGCGTTGACTAGCGTTTTGGGCGCTGGGTGGTGCGCCCTGCGGGAGGCGGGCGACATAAGACAATCTTGACATGAGGTTTTCTCGCAAAATGACCAAGGCAATCCGTCACGCACGGGCGTGTAACGGAGTCGGAAAGGGGACAGGTCAGGCGAGAACGGGAGGGGCGCGGCTGTGATAGCGGTGGCTGAAGCGGGTTATCCAGAGTCCGGGACCGGGTTGGGGCACGGGCGCAAGATGGAGGGGCGTTGGGCTGTGTAGTGCCCACAGCGGCAACAGGCCGGTGCCGGTCTGGGCGTGCAACTCGCACAGTTCGCAGACCACCTCGGGGTGATCGGCTTCTTGGCTAAAGGCGTGCGGCTCTACCTGGAAATGGCTGACGGCATGCGCGAAGCCCAGCTGCTGGAAACACACCAGCAGGAGGGAAAATAGCCACACGCGAAATTTCGTCACTTGCATGGGGGCCGGAGTATACGGACTTTAGTATGGACGGGGACGGCCTTGGCGATAAACGATGAACGCACAGGGCCGTTTGTTGAGGTCCGGAAGCGGTTTCACGAGGTCGGCCATGCGAAAGGTACGCAGCCACTCGCTAACCAGGGTGAGGTCGCAGGCAACTGTGCACCAGGTGTCTGGGCGGCAGGTTGACTGCAAGGCTTCCAGCATGGCCCCATTGCGATAGGGCGTTTCAATGAATACCTGGGCGGCGTCATCCTGGGTGGCGCGTTGTTCCAGATCGCGGATCGCGGCGATGCGCGCTTCGGGCTTGGCGGGTAGATAGCCGTGGAAGGCGAAACGCTGGCCGATCAGACCAGACGCCATCAGGGCGAGCAGGATGGAGGAGGGGCCGACCAGAGGCCGCACGGTTACACCATGTTCATGAGCGAGGCGCACCAAGGGTGCGCCGGGGTCGGCAATGGCTGGGCAGCCCGCCTCGGAGAGCAGGCCGACATCCTGACCGGCGAGGAGTGGCGCGAGCAGTTCCTGCAACGCTGCCGTGGGGGTGTGCTCGTTAAGTTCCCGGAGATTGAGTTGTTGTAGCGGCACAAGAGTGCCGCATTGTTTCAGGAAGGCGCGGGCGGTTTTGGCGTTTTCGACAATGAAATGGCTGAGTTGGGCCGTGATGCGCTGGGTCTCGGCGGGCAGGACACTATCCAGCGGGGTTGGGCCCAACGGGGTTGGGATCAGATACAGCACACCGGCCATTTCAGTCAGGCCAAGTCAGCACATCCAGACCTTCGCGGGCCAGCATTTCGGTGAGCTTGATGAGGGGCAGGCCAACTAGCGCGGTAGGATCTTCGGTCTCAAAACGGGCGATCAGGCCGATTCCAAGCGATTCGCTCTTGGCCGAACCACAGCAGTTGTAGGGCTGGTCCTTCTTTAGATAGGCCTCGATCTGGGCATCACTGTAGTCGCGCATGACGAGTCGGACCGGCACGGTAGCGGTTTGCGTGGCGCCGCTAAGGGCACTGAGCAGGGTTAGTGCGGTGTGAAACTCGAGTGTCTTGCCACGCATGGATTGCAATTGGGCCACGGCCTTGTCGTGCGTACCGGGCTTTCCAAGTTGTCGGCCTTCGAGTAGGGCTACCTGGTCTGAACCAATAATCAGCGCGCCGGGAAACTGTTTGACAACGGCGCGGGCCTTGGCGAGCGATAGGCGTTCCGCTGTGGCATCAGGCAATTCACCCGGTAGCGGGGTCTCGTCAACCTTTGGTGCGACGGTCTCGAACGGCACGCCCAAGCGGGCGAGCAATTCCTTGCGGTAAGGCGAGGTGGAGGCGAGGACAAGCTGCAAGGCGGCTTACTCGGGTTGGATCTCGACCAGCACCTGGTCCGGCGTGACGGCGTCACCCTTGGCAACATGGACGCCTACGACGGTACCGCTGACCGCGGACTGGATCTCGTTTTCCATCTTCATGGCTTCGATGACCAAAATGCCATCGCCCGCCTTGACCGCGTCGCCCGCCTTGACCTTTACCTCAACGATGCTGCCGGGCATGGCGGTGGTGACGCAACCGGCATGGGTTGGCCGCGGCCGGGTAGAACCCCCTTTTGGGTTGCCACCTTTGGGACTGGATTTGCGGGTTGGTACACCCGGGGTGACCTCAATTTCGTCCAGGGATTCGAGCAAAACCTCTTCGGCCACACCATCGACATGCACATAGAAGGGGCGTTCGTTATCCTTGCCGTGGCCGGTGCCCTTGATCTTGATGTGGTAGGTTTCGCCATGCAGGGTGACATTGAATTCGGACGGCGCATACACCGACGGGCAGGCCATCGCTTCGCGTGAGTCGGGTGGCAGCAGGGGTTCCGGAGTGAGCGTACCGGCCGCACGCTCTTGCAGGAAGCTACGGCCAAGATCTGGAAACATGGCGTAGCTCAAGACATCCTCATCCGACTGAATAAGCCCTTCGGCCTCGCCGCGCAGACGGTCGAGCTCGTCCGACAGGAGATCAGCCGGACGACAGGTAATGACCTCCTGATTGCCGACGGCCAGCTTTTTGACCTCTTCGTTGACGGCGCCGGGGGCGGCTCCATAGCGGCCAAGCAGGTAATTTTTGACCTCGTTGGTGACCGACTTGTAGCGCCCGCCGGTGAGTACATTGAGTACGGCCTGGGTACCGACAATCTGCGAAGTCGGCGTGACGAGCGGCGGAAAGCCCAGATCGGCACGCACGCGAGGAATCTCGGCCATGACTTGGTCCATCTTGTCCAGGGCGTTTTGTTCCTTGAGCTGGTTGGATAGGTTGGAAATCATGCCACCCGGCACTTGCGACACGAGGATGCGCGTATCGACGGGGTTGGCCTTCATCTCGAACTGCCAGTATTTTTTGCGCACTTCGGTGAAATAGGCAGTGATCTCTTGCAGCAGCGGCAGGGATAGACCGGTGTCGTATTCGCTGCCCTGGAAGGCGGCGACCAAGCTCTCCGTCGTCGGGTGACTGGCTCCTTCAGAAAAGGCCGCCAGACAGGTGTCGATGATGACCGCGCCAGCCTCAACCCCTTTCATCTGCACCATGCTGGCGAGTCCTGCGGTGGCATGGCTGTGCATGTGAATCGGCATGGATACAGCCGCCTTGAGGGCCTTGACTAGATCGACTGTGGCATAGGGCGTGAGCAGACCGGCCATGTCTTTGATGGCCAGAGTGTCACAGCCCATGGCCTCGAGTTCCTTGGCCATGGCTACGAAATATTCGGTGTTGTGCACCGGGCTGACCGTGTAGGAGAGAGTGCCTTCGGCGTGTTTGCCTGCGGCTTTTACGGCCTCGATGGAAACGCGCATATTGCGCACATCGTTCATGGCGTCGAAGACGCGGAAGACATCGACGCCGTTGTCAGCCGATTTTTGCACGAAGGCGCGTACGACATCGTCGGGGTAATGGCGGTAACCGAGCAGATTCTGGCCGCGCAACAGCATCTGAATGCGTGAGTTGGGCAGGGCGCGGCGTAATTTGCGCAGACGCTCCCATGGGTCTTCCTTCAGAAAGCGGACACAGGCATCAAAGGTGGCTCCGCCCCAGGCTTCGAGCGACCAGAAACCAACCTGATCGAGGCGCGGGCAGATGGGCAGCATATCGTCCGTGCGCAGGCGGGTGGCGATGAGGGATTGGTGGCCGTCGCGCAGGACGAGTTCGGTAATATGGACTTTTGACATGAGCGTACTTTCTTACATACCCAAATGTGCAGCGAGTGCAGCAGCAATAGCGGCCGCCTTGTGCTCGCGCGGTGATTGAACAGCGTATTCGAGAAGTTCCGGGTGCGCGTCGACAAAGCCGGTATTGAACTGGCCGCTGCGGAATTCAGCACTGTCGAGAATCTCTTTGTAATAAGGGATTGTGGTCTTGACGCCATAAACGCCCATGTCGTCCAGGGAACGGCGGCCACGCGCTATAACGGCCTCCCAATTGAGGCTCCAGACTATGAGCTTGGCACACATGGAGTCGAAATAAGGTGGAATGGTGTAGCCGGTGTAAATGGCACCATCGACCCGCACCCCGGGGCCGCCAGGGGCGTAGTAGCGGGTAATACGGCCCAAGGAGGGTAAAAAGCTGTTTCTGGGGTCTTCGGCGTTGATACGAAACTCCATGGCGAAACCGCGATGCCGGATGTCTTTCTGGGCATATTGCAGGGGTTGGCCATCCGCAATGCGGATCTGTTCTTGCACAATGTCAACGCCGGTGATTTGCTCGGTGATGCAGTGTTCAACCTGGAGCCGGGTATTCATCTCCATAAAATAGAACTGGTTGTCCTTGTCGAGCAAGAATTCGACCGTGCCGGCGTTGATATAGCCAACAGCCTTGGCGGCGCGGACGGCGAGTTTGCCGATGTATTCGCGTTGCGCCTCGGTGAGTTGCGGCGAGGGGGCAATCTCGATCAGTTTTTGGTTGCGGCGCTGGATGGAGCAGTCGCGCTCATAGAGGTGGATGACATCGCCATGGCTATCACCAAGGATCTGTACCTCAATATGCTTGGGATTGACCACGCATTTTTCGATGAATACCTCGGGCCGGCCAAAGGCCTTGCTGGCCTCGGAGATGACACGGTCGTAATTAGTGAGCAGTTCGGCCTCGGAGTCGCAGCGACGGATGCCCCGCCCGCCGCCGCCATTGGTGGCCTTGAGCATGACCGGATAGCCGATTTGGGCAGCCAGACGCCGCGCCTCTTCAAGGCTTTCGAGATTGTGGTCAGAGCCTGGGGTGACCGGGATGCCGGCTCTTATCATGGCCTGACGGGCGGCGATCTTGTCACCCATTTCCGAGATCACCTTGGGCGAAGGGCCAATGAAACGGATGCCCCGGCGCGCACAGACCTCGGCAAGGACGGGGTTTTCGGAGAGAAAACCATAGCCTGGATGAAGGGCGTCGCAACCCGAGGCGACCGCCAGATTGACGATGTTATGGGCGTTCAGGTAACCCAGGATGGGGTCGGAACCAATGTTGTAGGCCTCATCGGCCTTCTTGACATGGAGGCCATGGCGGTCGGCATCGGTGTAAATGGCCACGGAACGGATGCCCATTTCGCGGCAGGCACGCACGATGCGGACGGCGATTTCTCCGCGGTTGGCAATCAATATTTTCTTGATCACGGTAATCGATCAATCTATGGATGGATAAAGGGTTGCGAGTCAGAGGCCACTTTGACTTGATAGCTATAAAAGGATATCATTCCACGCTTATGTCTGCACAGGATCTGCCCTACATTGACAGCCTGCGCTTCGCGAAAGATGGCGAGATCCGCGCGGGCTATTATGCCATTGCGGCTTTGCCACGGTTAGCGAAGATGTTGTCTTCGGTGCAAGGTGATCTGCATTATCGCCTTGAGGGCAAGACCGAGTTTGGCCGTCCACAGTTGTGTCTGACGGTGCAGGCGGTGTTATCGTTGGACTGTCAGCGTTGTTTGCATCCGCTGCCGCAGGATGTGCAGTTGCGTTCTTGTGTGGGTGTGGCGCGTAACGAGGCGGAGTTGGCGCGCTGGGATGCCGTTGATCTGGAGTCCGGTCGTGACATGGTCGATGCAATGGTGGCAGAGGCACGGATGTCCGTGCAGGATTTTGTTGAAGATGAGGTGTTGCTGAGTTTGTCGGTGGCGCCGTCGCATCCCGAGGGAAAATGCCCTGAATCCCTTACCGGATTCGGGATTTTGGAGACTGATTCGGAAGCGAGTTAGTCGTTAGGTAAGCGTTGTCGAGTTAAGATTCAGGAGTTTTATTATGGCCGTTCAGCAGAACAAAAAATCCCCGTCCAAGCGCGGTATGCACCGCGCGCACGATTTTGCGACCCCGCCGAACACGGCAATTGAGCCGTCCACGGGTGAGACGCACCTGCGTCACCACATCAGCCCGAACGGTTTTTACCGTGGTCGCAAGGTCGTCGCCACCAAGTCCGACGCCTAAACCTCGCGTTTATAGAGGTCGATAGCCGTGCGTGATATCACGATTGCGGTCGACGCAATGGGTGGGGACCATGGTCCCCATGTGACGGTTCGTGCCGCGGTTGACTTTTTGAAGCGGACCCAGGGGTCAAACCTGATCTTGGTGGGTTTGAGCGACGCCATTCAGGCCGAGCTCAAGGCCCTGCACACCAAGCCGAGCCCTCGTTTGCGCATTCAACAGGCCAGCGAGGTCGTCAAGATGGATGACCCCTTGCAGGTTGCCTTGCGCAGCAAGAAGGACTCGTCGATGCGGGTCATGGCGAACCTGGTCAAAAGCGGCGAGGCCGATGTAGGTGTCTCAGCCGGAAATACCGGCGCGCTGATGGCCGTTTCCCGTTTTGTACTCAAGACCCTGCCCGGCATTGATCGCCCGGCCATCGCTGGGGTGCTGCCTGCCAAGACCGGCCGCACTTATGTGCTGGATCTGGGCGCGAATGTGGACTGTAGTCCGGAGCATCTGCGTCAGTTTGCCATCATGGGTTCGGCCTTGGTATCTGCCGTCGATCATATTGAGCGTCCGACCGTGGGTCTCCTCAATGTGGGCGAAGAGGAAATCAAGGGCAATGAGGTGGTCAAGAAAACGACCGAATTGCTCCGCGAATCAGGCCTCAATTTCCGGGGTAATGTCGAGGGCGACGACATTTACAAGGGCACGGTCGATGTTGTGGTCTGTGATGGCTTTGTCGGCAATACCCTGCTGAAGGCTTCGGAGGGTCTGGCTAAGCTGATTGGTAGCCATCTCAAGGATGAATTCAAGCGCAACCCCCTTACCTGGATGGCCGGTGTAATGTCCTTGCCGGTGCTTAATGCGCTTAAACAACGCATGGATCCCCGCCGCTATAACGGCGCCACCCTGCTGGGACTGAACGGCGTGATTATCAAGAGCCACGGTTCAGCGGATGCTTATTCGTTCCGCCATGCCATCGAACGGGGTGCAGAAGAGGTGCGGGGCGGCTTGTTGCGGCGGATTAGCGAGACCGTAGGGGCGCACCACGCCAGTGTGGACAACGAATACGCGCCGGAGGGCGAGGTTCTGGCGGATGATTTGCCGGCCTGATACCCCCTCGCTTGGCGTATGATGCGCCGTGGTTTTAACCAAGGATGCCAACAATGACCCAGAAGTACGCCAAGATCATCGGAACGGGTAGCTATCTCCCGCATCACCTCCTGACCAACGCCGATCTGGCGAAGCGCATTGAGACCACGGACGAATGGATCGTCGAGCGTACGGGCATCCGTGAACGGCATATCGCGGGCGAAGGTGAGCTGACCAGCGATCTGGCCCTCAAGGCGGCAGAACGGGCCATCGAGGCGGCTGGAATTGAGGTGGGCGAGATTGATCTTATCCTGGTGGCGACCACGACGGCGGACCGGGTTTTCCCAAGTGTCGCGTGCATTGTTCAGGCTAAGCTTGGTCTCGAGAACCGTTGCCCGGCTATGGATGTTCAGGCGGTATGCAGTGGCTTTACCTATGCAGTAGCCACGGCTAATGCCTTTATTCGGAGTGGTCAGGCGCGCACGGCCTTGGTCATCGGTGCCGAAACTTTGTCCCGCATTACCGATTGGGATGATCGCTCCAATTGCATTCTGTGGGGCGATGGCGCGGGTGCGGTGCTTCTCCAGGTTAGTGACGCGCCCGGTATTATCTCCACCCATCTCCATGCTGATGGCCGCTACCAAGATTTGCTCTTCGTCGATGGCGGCGTCTCTCTGAAGACGGAAGGCGCCTGCCATATGCGCATGTCTGGTAATGCCGTTTTCAAGATGGCCGTCAATACGCTGGACCAGATTGTTGACGAAACACTCGAGGCTAACGGCTTGCAAAAGTCGGATATCGACTGGCTGGTTCCTCATCAGGCCAACATCCGCATCATTCAGGCCACTGGCAAGAAACTGGGCCTGCCCCCGGAGCGGGTGGTGATTACGGTTGATCGGCATGGCAACACCTCAGCAGCGTCGATCCCGTTAGCCCTCGATACGGCGGTGCGCGACGGACGCATCAAGCCGGGCGAGTTGGTGCTGATGGAGGCTTTTGGCGGCGGCTTTACCTGGGGTTCGGTGCTGGTGCGTTTTTGATGGGGATTTGAAATGAGTTTTGCTTTTGTATATCCGGGCCAGGGCTCGCAGTCGGTCGGCATGATGGCGGCCTATGGGGACGCCCCGGCCATTCAGCAGACCCTGAAAGAAGCCTCCGTGGCTTTGGCTGTTGATCTCGTCGCGTTACTGGCTGAGGGTCCGGTCGAGGAACTGAATAAAACCATCAATACTCAGCCAGTGATGCTGGCCGCAGGCGTGGCCGTTTATCGCCAGTGGCTGGCTGAAGGCGGTGCGGCTCCGGCCTTCATGGCTGGCCACAGTCTGGGCGAATACACGGCCTTGGTGTGCGCAGGGGCCCTCGATTTTTCGGATGCGATCCGTTTGGTGCGTTTGCGTGCCGCGGCGATGCAGTCGGCGGTGCCCGAGGGGGTAGGCGGTATGGCAGCGATTCTGGGCCTGGACGATGCCGCTGTGGTTTCCTTGTGTGTAGAAGCCGCGCAGGGTGAGGTTCTGGAGGCCGTCAATTTTAATTCGCCCGGTCAGGTCGTGATTGCCGGTCACAAGGCGGCGGTGGAGCGTGGTTGCCTGTTGGCCAAGGAGAAGGGCGCCAAACGGGCTTTGCCCTTGCCCGTATCGGTCCCCTCGCATTGCGCCTTGATGCAACCCGCGGCAGAAAAACTGCGGACGGCCATGGCTGACATTACGATTAAAACCCCAACCGTGCCGGTCATTCACAATGCCGATGTTGCGCCCCACAGCGATCCGGCAGCGATTCGCGATGCCTTGGCGCGGCAGTTGTACAGCCCGGTGCGCTGGGTAGAATCGATGCACTTCTTGGCGGCACAAGGGGTAACCTTGATCGCCGAGTGTGGACCGGGCAAGGTCCTGGCAGGGCTTAACAAACGCACTCTCGAAAGTGTTCCGACTGTGGCACTGGCTGATGCGGCCGCCCTGGCCGACACCCTGGGCAAGATCTGATTGGAGGAGAAATAATGCAAGGCAGAGTGGTATTGGTTACCGGCGCGTCGCGGGGTATTGGTCAGGCAATCCTTTTTGAACTGGCGCGTCGCGGGGCCTCGGTGATCGGGACGGCGACGAGCGAAAGCGGGGCTCAGGCGATCGCTAAAGCCCTGGCTGATGCGGGTCTGGCCGGTGAAGGCATGGCCCTCGATGTCACCGATCCGGCGCAGTGCGATCTCCTGGTGGACGCCATTGTGAAGAAACATGGCCGCATCGATGTGCTGGTCAACAATGCCGGCATCACCCGCGACAATTTGCTTATGCGCATGAAGGACGAGGAGTGGGATGCCATCATCCAGACCAATCTCAATTCCGTGTTCCGCATGAGCCGTGCCGTTCTGCGGCCGATGATGAAGGCCCGTTTCGGGCGCATCGTCAGCATTGCGTCCGTGGTCGGCGCCATGGGTAATGCCGGCCAGACCAATTACGCGGCGGCCAAGGCGGGTATGTTCGGTTTTTCCAAGTCCTTGGCGCGCGAAGTGGGTAGCCGGGGTATCACTGTTAACTGTGTGGCTCCGGGTTTTATCGACACCGACATGACGCGGGCCTTGCCGGAGGCACAGCGGGCCGCCTTGGCACAGCAGATCCCGCTGGGCCGTCTGGGCGGCGTGGAGGATATCGCTCAGGCAGTGGCCTATCTGGCATCCAGCGGTGCGGGCTATGTCACTGGCGTGACCCTGCATGTCAACGGCGGCATGTATATGGATTGATTTTACGGGGGGGCGGTAAGCAACGCAGGAAGATTGCTGACGCTCCTCTTTACTTGGGCTAGAATTCGCCCACCATTTTTTCCAACAACGGAGTAGCAGATGGACAATATCGAACAGCGTGTCATGAAGATCGTCGCCGAGCAGCTGGGTGCCAATGAAGCCGATGTGAAGATCGATTCTTCCTTCGTGGGCGATCTGGGCGCGGATTCACTGGATACGGTCGAGCTGGTCATGGCCCTCGAAGAAGAGTTTGGTTGTGAGATCCCGGACGAGGATGCCGAGAAGATCACCACGGTTCGTCAGGCCGTGGACTATGTAAATAGCCATAAATAACGGCCCTTACGGCCTTCGCATCAGCCCGTTCTTCTAGAGGTTCCTCTTGTCGAAACGCAGAGTGGTAATCACCGGCCTGGGAATGATCTCCCCGGTCGGAAACACGGTCGAGACGGGCTGGGATGCCCTCCTTAAGGGGCAGTCCGGCATCACTCGGATCACCCGCTTTGACTCCAGCCTTTTCGCCGCGCAGATCGCCGGCGAGGTCAAGGGTTTCAATGTCGAGGACTACATCTCCGCCAAAGAGGCCCGGCGTATGGATGTGTTCATCCATTACGGCATGGCGGCGGGCATCCAGGCGATGCGCGACAGCGGGCTGGAAGTAACCGACGCCAACCGTGAACGAATTGGCGTCAATATTGGCTCCGGCATTGGTGGTCTGCCGATGATCGAAGATACCCATTCGACCTATATTGAGGTCGGTGGCCCGCGCAAGATTTCGCCTTTTTTCATTCCTGGCACAATCATCAACATGACCTCGGGCAACCTGTCGATCCTGTACGGATTGAAGGGTCCGAACCTGTCTGTCGTGACGGCTTGCACCACGGGCCTGCACGCTATCGGCCTGTCGGCGCGCACCATTGCCTATGGTGATGCCGATGTTATGGTCTGCGGTGGTTCTGAGGCCACGGTTTGTCCTTTGGCGGTGGGGGGGTTTTCCTCCGCCAAGGCGCTGTCTACCCGCAACGATGATCCGGCGGCAGCCAGCCGTCCCTGGGATATGGGTCGGGATGGCTTCGTGCTGGGTGAGGGCGCTGGTGTGTTGGTCTTGGAGGAATATGAACATGCCAAGGCGCGCGGTGCCCGCATCTATGCCGAGCTGGCCGGTTTTGGCATGAGCGGCGACGCTTATCACATGACGGCGCCGGATACCGATGGCCCCAAGCGTTCGATGCAAAACGCTATGAAAGACGCCGGCGTGAACCCGGATCAGATTCACTATGTCAATGCCCACGGCACCTCCACGCCGCTGGGTGACAAGAATGAGACGGAAGCCATTAAGCTCGCCTTTGGCGATGCGGCCAAAAAGCTGGTGGTCAATTCGACCAAGTCGATGACCGGCCACTTGCTGGGAGGCGCGGGCGGTCTGGAGTCGGTGTTTACCGCCTTGGCGGTGTATCACCAAGTCTCGCCGCCCACCATCAATCTGATCGATCAGGACCCCGCCTGTGATCTTGATTACTGCGCCAATACGGCTCGACCGTTGCGTATTGACTACGCCTTGAAAAACAACTTCGGTTTTGGCGGCACCAACGGCTCGCTGGTCTTCAAGCGCGTTTAATTTACGACCTTTCTGGCCATCGGGGCCACTCGATGGAATCCACCTGCACCTTTGTCAACGGTCACCCGACGGAATGGCTTTCGGCGGGTAACCGTGGCCTGTTGTACGGTGATGGGGTTTTCCGTACCCTCCGGGTTGCTTCGGGTCGTCCCCTCTGGTGGGATGAACAGTTGGCAAAATTGGCCAGCGATGCCGCTCGGTTGGCTCTACCCTGTCCTCCGCAACGCGTGTGGGAGGCCGATATGGCAGCCTGTCTGGGGGCCGTGGCTGGGCAGAACGGTGTCTTGCGCCTCACTCTGACGCGGACTGACGGTACCCGCGGCTATGCCCCGCCCCTGACGGGGCCTTCCCCCCGTATTCTTCAGTTTTCGCCCTTGCCGGCTGATGTTGACCAAACGGCTCTAGGCCGCCTTCATCTTTGTCAATTGCGCCTGGCGCTCCAACCCGCGCTGGCCGGAGTCAAGCATCTCAACCGTTTGGAACAAGTGCTGGCACGGGCTGAATGGACGGACCCACAGATTCATGAGGGACTGCTGTTTGATAGCGAAGATCGGCTGATCAGTGGGGTCAGCAGCAACCTTTTTCTTTTGCGCGGCGCTACGCTGTACACGCCACGCCTCGATCGCTGTGGGGTGGCAGGGGTGGCCCGTGATCGCCTCATGGCTCGGGCGCCGTCCCTCGGCTATGCCGTGATAGTGGCAGATCTGCGTCGCGCTGATCTGGATTGGGCGGAGGCGGTTTTTCTGAGCAATAGTGTGCGCGGCCTGCGCTGGGTCAGCGCGCTGGAAGGACGAGGCTGGGCTCAGCATCCTGCCTTTGACCGTTTGCAGGAGGCCTTGTGGGCCGATTGATACGACTCGCTCTCTGGGCCTCGATCGGTTTTTTGGGCTGGGCGGGCTGGATTTTTCTACAGCCGCCGAAGGCTGTGGTTCTGCCCTATGAATTTACCGTGCGCCCGGGCCAATCGCTTGCCAGCGTCAGTCGTGAACTGGCGGCGCAGCATGGTTTGACACAGCCGTGGCTGATGGCTATCTATGGGCGTTTAAGCGGCGCAGCGGCACGCATCAAGCCTGGAATTTACCGGGTTGAACAACCCAGCAGCCCCTACACTTTGCTGATCCGCATGGCCCAAGGTGATAGCTTGCGTGCCAAGCTCACCCTGATTGAGGGTTGGAATCTGCGCGAGGTACGCGCCAGCTTGGGCCGCGAAGACTATCTGGCACACGACAGCGCGCCCCTGTCGGATGCTGAATTGGCGCGCCGCCTAGGCGGGCCCTCCACTTTGCACCTAGAGGGTCTTTTGTTTCCAGATACCTATGTGGTCGATGCCGGGGCGTCAGATCTTGAAGTGATGCGCCTGGCCGCAGAGGCCATGCAAAACCGGCTGGCAGCGGCGTGGGAAAAACGCGCCCCCAACTTGCCGTACCGCAGTCCTTATGAGGCCTTGATTATGGCTTCCATCGTCGAGAAGGAGACCGGTTCCGGCGCAGAACGGGCCCGGATCGCGGCCGTGTTCATCAATCGTCTACGCCTTGGTATGCCGCTCCAGACCGATCCGAGCGTCATTTATGGATTAGGCGGGCGCTTTGACGGAAATCTGCGCCGGGCTGATCTCAGGGCCGACACCCTTTACAATACCTATACTCGGCGTGGCTTGCCGCCGACGCCCATCGCGATGCCGGGTGCCGCTGCTATTGCGGCGGCCCTGCATCCGGCGCCAGACAAGGCGCTGTATTTTGTGGCTCGGGGCGACGGCACGCACCAATTTTCTTCCACGCTAGTCGAACATAACCGGGCGGTCGCGCAGTATCAGATTCGTCCCGCATTGAAACAGAGGAGCCTGCGATGAAGGGCCTGTTTATCACCCTGGAAGGCCTCGACGGCGCCGGAAAAAGTACGCATTTGGCTTGGCTCGAAAACCATTTCAAGGCGCAAGGGCGGACGGTCGTGATGACCCGTGAGCCGGGTGGTACGCCCCTGGGGGAACATCTGCGCGCCTTGGTGCTCAATGAGCCCATGCATCCCGAGACGGAGGCACTGGTTATGTTTGCCGCCCGCTGTGAACATCTTGCGCAGGTTATCCGACCGGCTCTGGAACGCGGTGAGGTGGTGATCTCGGACCGCTTTACTGATGCCAGCTTTGCTTATCAAGGCGGCGGCCGTGGCATCCCCAGCCAGCGCTTGGAGACCCTCGAGACTTGGGTTCAGAATGGTCTGCATCCAGATCTGACCCTCCTTTTTGATCTCCCCGAGGCCGTGGCCCAGGCTCGTATGCAAGGTCGCGGCGAGGCCGACCGTTTTGAGCGCGAACAGATGGCTTTTCATGGCCGGGTCCGGGCTGCCTATCTGGCGCGGGCGGCACAGTTTCCGCAGCGTATTCGCGTCCTTGATGGCAGTCTTGGCGTTGCCGCCGTGGCGGCACAGGTCGCTGGTCTTGTGGCGGCACTCTGATGCACGCCTGGCATAAAACGCTGAGAGAACGCCTGCTGCAAGATCCGGCGCGTTTGCCGCACGCGCTTTTGCTCTCGGGGCCGCCGGGAATAGGCAAGCAGTCCTTCGCCATGACGCTGGCGCATGCCCTGTTGTGCGCTACGCCGGGTCCGGACGGTGAGCCGTGTGGCCAATGTCAGGGTTGCCATTGGTTCGCGCAAGCCACCCACCCGGACTTTCAGCGCATTGAACCGGAGGTGGACGAGGAAACCGGCAAGCAGCGTCCGGAGATTCGCATTGAACAGGTGCGTAACCTGGTCGATTTTTTTGCCCTGACGGCGCATCAGCGCGGCTGGCGTATTGCGGTGATTGCCCCGGCTGAGCGGCTTAATACGGCAGCAGCCAATGGACTCTTGAAAACCTTGGAAGAACCGCCGCCGCGTTCCCTGTTGCTTCTGATCTCGGACCACCCGCGCCGACTGCCGGCCACGGTGCGCTCGCGTTGTCAGCAAGTGGCGATGCCTATCCCGGCGCGGAGCGAGGCCTTAGATTGGCTGGTGGCGCAGCGCGTTCCCGTGGATCAGGCCGCTGCCTTGCTGGACGAGGCCGGTGGGGCGCCGTTGGCTGCCTTGGCCCTGCATGGTGATACGGCCCGGGGTGAACGCCGGGCCCGCTGTTTAACGGCCTTGGTTGGGTTACGGCCAGAGGCGCTGCTGGATCTGGCTGCAGGGAAGGACCAGCTGGTTGAAACGCATGGCTGGTTGCGGCGCTGGCTGCATGACTTGATTAGCCAGAGCCTGGCTGGCCAAGTGCATTTTTTTGCCACCCATCGGGAAGACCTTCAGCGTCTGGCGGCGCGGGCTGATCTGGCCCGTCTGCTGGCCTTGCAGGCCCAGCTCGACAACGCTGCACACAGCCTCACCCACCCCCTCAACGCTACCCTGGTGATGGAGGGGTGGTTTATTGCTTATATGGACTGCTTCTTGATGCCATCATGATTGATTCCCACTGCCATCTGGATTTTGAGGCATACCAAGAGGAGGGCGTGACGCCCCTTTTGGCTCGTATGACCGAGGCTGGGGTGAACCATGCCCTCTGCATCAGCGTTGATCTGGAGCACTTTCCGCAGGTCCTGGCCTTGGCTGAAGCCCATCCCGCCTTGTACGCCAGTGTCGGCGTCCACCCTGACTACGAGGATTGCGAGGAACCTAGCGTTGCGCGCCTGGTGACCCTGGCTGGGCACCCCCGTGTGGTGGCTATCGGCGAGACCGGTCTGGATTACTACCGTCTGGAGCGTGCGGCGGTGGACTGGCAGCGGGCGCGCTTTCGCACCCACATCCGCGCCGCCGTGGCGACGGGCAAGCCCCTCGTTGTTCATACCCGCAATGCGGCTGACGATACCCTCGCCATCCTGGGTGAGGAGGGCGCCCAGCGCTGTGGTGGGGTTATGCATTGTTTTACCGAATCATTGGCCGTGGCCGAGGCGGCGATTGCATTGGGTTTTTACATTTCATTTTCCGGCATCTTGACCTTCAAGAACGCCCGCGAGATTCAGGCTGTGGCGCAATCTCTCCCCTTGGAGCGCATCCTGATTGAGACGGATGCACCCTACCTTGCGCCAGTCCCACATCGCGGTCGCCGCAACGAGCCGGCTTTCGTGCGCCATGTTGCCGAGACCATCGCGCAGCTTCGGGGGATTGATTTGGCCGAGGTTGATCGGGCTACGACAGAAAATTTCAAACGCCTTTTCAGGGTACCTAGCTGATGCCCGAAGTTATCCTCAAGAACGCCCAGTTGGCGTTCGGTCATCACCCCTTGCTGGACGGCGCCGATCTGATTCTAGAGGCGGGGGAGCGGGTGGGTCTCATCGGCCGCAACGGTACTGGCAAGTCGTCTCTCCTCAAAGTCCTCGCCGGGCTGCAGGTCCTGGACGATGGCCAGTGCTGGATCGCCCCCACGGCGCGCGTGGCCTATGTCCCACAGGAGCCCCAATTTGGGTCGGGGCATACCGTTTTTGAGGCCGTGGCCGAAGGATTGGGCGCAGTGCGTGATCTGCTGGCCGCCTACCATGCCGTAACCCACGCCCTCGAAACCCAGCCAGCGGCCGAGAGCGAGGTCTTGTTGGAACGCCTGCAACAGTTGCAGGGCGAGCTGGAAGATCAGGATGGCTGGCGATTCAATTCCTTGGTCGAGGCGACGCTGTCTACCCTTAAGCTATCCGCCGACACGCCGGTCGAGCAACTGTCGGGCGGCTGGAAAAAGCGCGTGGCGCTGGCGCGGGCCTTGGTCTCCGAACCCACCTTGTTGTTGCTCGATGAGCCGACCAATCACCTCGACCTTGAACTTATCAACTGGCTGGAGACCTTGCTGCTGGGCTACTCGGGCGCCCTGTTATTCATTACGCATGACCGGCAGTTTCTCGATCGGGTGGGAAGCCGAATTATCGAGCTTGATCGCGGCCAATTCACCGGATTTGAAGGCAATTACACCGCTTGGCAGCAGTACAAGACGGAGCAATTGGAGGTCGAGGCGAGGCACAACGCGCGTTTCGACAAGTTCTGGAATGAGGAAGAGGTCTGGATTCGCAAAGGCATCGAGGCGCGGCGGACGCGCAACGAGGGTCGGGTGCGCCGCCTGGAGGCGCTGCGCGTGCAACGCGCAGCTCGCCGCGAGGTCATGGGCCGCGTCAGCCTGAATCTCGATAGTGGCGAACGCTCTGGCAAGCGGGTGGCCGAACTGGAAAAGGTGAGCCTCGCCTATGGTAGCCGCACCCTGATTCGCGACCTCAGCCTGCGTGTCCAACGCGGTGACCGCATCGGCCTGATTGGACCCAATGGGGCAGGTAAGACCACTCTGCTCCGCCTTATTCTTGGCCAGATTGCGCCCAACACGGGCCGCATTCACCAAGGCACAAATTTGCAGATTGCCTATTTTGACCAGTTCCGCGCGGTCCTCGACGAGGACGCCACCCTGATCGACACTATCAGCCCCGGCAGTGACACGGTCGAGATTCAGGGCCAGAAACGCCATGTGATCGGCTATCTGGAAGAATTTCTCTTTTCCCCCGAACGGGCTCGTTCGCCAGTGCGCACCCTGTCGGGTGGCGAGCGCAATCGTCTCCTCTTGGCGCGTCTCTTTGCCCGTCCCGCCAATGTGCTGGTCCTCGACGAGCCCACCAACGACCTCGATATCGAGACCCTGGAGATGCTCGAATCCCTACTGCAAGACTATAGCGGGACGGTCTTTCTGGTTAGCCACGACCGCGCCTTTCTTGATAATGTCGTCACCTCCGTGCTGGGCTTCGATGGCGCGGGCCAGGTGACTGAATTGGTGGGGGGTTACAGTGACTGGGCGGCTTATCAACGCAGCTCAGCAAGCAAGGCTGCGCCGGTCGCTGCACCGACGCTGGCCCCGCTAACAACGCCGGGGGCACCGTCTGCACAACCCAAGGCTGGGCGCAGCGGGCTGAGCTTCAAGGAAAAGCGCGAATTGGCAGCCATCCCCGATCAGATTGCTACCCTGGAAGCAGAATTGGCCGGCCATCAGCAGCGCTTGCAAGACCCTGACCTCTACCGCAAGGAACCCCAACGGGTGCAGACTTTGCAGGCTCGCTGTGATGCCATTGAGCTGCAACTGCTGGAAATGATGGAGCGCTGGGAGGCGCTGGAGTCGCGCTAGTTTAAGCGCTAAAGCCAGCGGCCAGCGCTTCCTGCGTCCACCTAGGAGTGCTTCATCTGGCAGCCGGTGGCATCGCACTGTAACCAGCCTGCCCCCTCATACCAGGCTGGGAGCACCCAGCGTTCGGCGCTGTGACCATCGATCTCAAGCGGGTGTCGGGCAGGGCGGTGGGTGTGGCCGTGGATCAGGTGGCGGCAGCCTGCTTGGTGCAGGGCTTGGTTAACGGCCTTGGGATGAACATCCATGATCTCCGGAGTCTTGTCGGCCTTGGTTTGCTCGCTTTGCGTCCGTAGGGCGCCCGCGAGAGCAAGGCGCTCGCCCAGGGGTTTAGCCAGAAAGGCGGCTTGCCAGTTTGGCTCGCGGGTCTGGCTGCGGAAGGCCTGATAGGCCACATCATCGGTGCAGAGGGTGTCGCCGTGCATGAGCAGGGTTTTCTCGCCATTGAGTTCGATGATACTGGGGTCTGCCATCAGGGTCGCGCCACTGGCCTGACAGAAGGCCTCGGCGAGGAGAAAGTCGCGATTGCCATGCATGACATGAATCGGGACCCCGGCTTGGGCTAGTCTTTTGAGCGCGGCGGCGACTTGGGCATGGAGCGGATGGGCCAAGTCATCGTCACCGACCCAGGCCTCAAAAAAATCGCCGAGGATGTAAAGGGCTTGGGCCTGAGTGGCCGGGCCGGCGAGGAAGGCAAAAAAGGCCGCATTGATCTGCGGCCTTTCCGGGGTGAGGTGCAGATCGGCGATGAACAGGGTCGGGCGTTGCATCACCGATAGCCTGATCAGGCGACCTCGACGCGCTCGATAATGACGGACTCGACTGGGACATCTTGGTGGCCGGCGCGGTTGCCGGTCCGCACTTGGCCGATCTTGTCGACGATCTCGTTGCCGGCCGTGACCCTTCCGAAAACACAATAGCCGTAGCCCTGGGCATTGGCGGCGCGAAAGTTGAGGAAGTCGTTGTCGACGAGGTTGATGAAGAACTGACTGGAGGCCGAATGCGGGTCCGGGGTGCGGGCCATGGCGATCGTATATTTAGCATTCTTCAGGCCGTTGCTGGCTTCGTTTTGGATCTCGGCGCGGGCTGGCTTCTGGCGCATGTCTTCGGTAAAACCGCCACCTTGGATCATGAAGCCCTTGATAACGCGATGGAAGATAGTGCCGTCATAGAAGCCGTCTTTCGCATACTGAGTGAAGTTGGCCGCCGTATCGGGGGCCTTTTCGGCATCGAGTTCAAGGGTGATGGCGCCGTGATTAGTGTGCAGGGTGATCATGCCGTAGTTTCCTTTGCTTGGTAGGTTAAATTAATGGTCGTTGCGGGCCAGCTTCTGGCCTGATGGGTTGAGGCCCGTGACCCGATGCCAGCGGCCTTTTTGGCGCTGCAGATACAAGGTGTCTGGCGTGCTGTTGCGGGCGGGAAGGTCAATAGTGGCCAGGCGTTCCTGTGGATCGATAAACAGGCTGGCTTGGCGCAGATCGGTCTTGCGCGCGGTTTTTTGGAATGTTGCGAGGAGCGCCTTGCGTTGGGCAGTCCACGCGGCGCGATCCAGCCACTCGACTTGGCTGGCGATGATGACGGGGGTCTGGCCGATTTGAACGAAACGGCGCAGTTCGACGAGATCAGGATTGGTCACGACCAGACAACCGTCGCTCGAGTTGGGCGCGCGGCTGTAGGTATCGGAGGGGACACCATGCAACCAGATGCCGTGCCCGGTGCGGCCTTGGGCGCGATCCCAGGCGTTGGGATAGTTAAGCGGGAAGGCCCCGGCCCCGTAAAAATCAGTCAAGCGCTGATCGGGTAGATGGGCCGTGATGCGATAAACGCCGAGAGGGGTTTTCTTGTCACCTTCGCGACGCTTTTCGGTCCCCATGCGACCGATGCTAAGGTAATAGTCGCGCAGCAGACGGGGCTCGCCAGCGATGTTTTCAAACAGATAGAGGCGGGAGCGAGCCGCATCGGCGAGGAGGACGAAGGGCTGCGCGGGGCTGATCTGCAGGATGGCAGCGGGCAGGAGACGCGGGTCGGGGTGATGGAGGTGGCGTTGCAGGCGCGCCCGTGCCTCATCACGCAGGTCGTTGAGTTTGTCTTCGCTGGCCGGTTTTTCATCTGCGGCGCCAAGGTGGGCGATCGGGCGGGACCGGGCCAGCAGGATGTCGCCGCGAATGAGTTGGGCTAGACGGAAATCGGGTTGGAGCTTGAGCAGACGGTTGATGTCGGTCTCGGCGTCGCTCAGGCGCTGTTCACGCACCGCTTGCAGGGCTTGAGCCAGCAGTTGGTCTGGCAGCGGGGTCAAGGCTTGGGCAGGGGGCTGCTGCGTCAGGCCATGCACCGACGCGGCCATGGACAGACCGGGCTCAATAAGCAGGATGCCGAGGGCGAGGAGGCGGCGGAGGGTTGATAGCGTCATTAGCCGTAAATCAGCGCTCGTCAACAATGCGCCAAGCATCCGCTTCGCGGCGCAGTTGCAGGGTCTTGCGCGTCCATTCATTGAGGCGCTCGGACTTGTAGTGTTGCTTGAAACTAGCCGTGGCGTTGTCGCCCTCGGTCTTGATGTCAAGTTTCATGAGTTCGATCAGGATGGATTTCGGGGTCTTGATACGCGTGTCCCGATCAGTTTTCCATTGTTCGAGCGGTACGCCGGTCGCCGGTTTGAAAGCGTCGCTGTAGTGGGTTAGATAGGCAGCGACATCTTGACGACCCCAGGCCGCGGCCCAGGCACGGACAGTAGACTCGATCTCGGCGATCGCGCTTGGGGCAGGGGCAGAGGCTTGGGCGGTGGTTTTGGCCGGCGTTTTGGTCGCCGTCGTGGCGACAGCGGAGGGCCGGGCCGATTTGACAGGAGGACGGGCGGACTCGGCAGCCGTTGACAGGGCGGGATTTGCCGGTGCGGGCTCGGTCGCGGCCGCTGGGGGCGGGGCGGCAAAGAGGTCACGGATCAGGGCCAGCTTGGTTTTTGTAGTGGTGTTGGCTCGATCCAGCTCCAAAGCCCTGTCATAGGCCATGGAGGCAAGTTTGGCATACAGATCACCCAGGTTTTCGTGGGCAACGGAGTAGCTGGGGTGGGTCTTAATGGCGAGTTCCAGGGCCTCACGAGCCTTATCAAACTGGCCCTGGGCAGCGTAGATGACAGCTAGATTGTTGTACGGCTCCGGCAGCTTGGGCTCGTCGCGGGTGAGAGCGGTAAAAATCTCGACGGCCTCGGGCAGGCGACGCATTTCGGTGAGCAGGATCCCTTTCAGAAAGCGACCGTCCCTATCCTTGGGGCTCGCAGACAGGTGTTGGTCAAGGCGAGTGAGGGCGCCGCTTAGATCATTCTTGAACATCAGGGCCTGGACATCATCCAGATTGCCGGCCTGAGCGCGGGTCACACCGAGGCCTAGAACGGCGCTACAAAGGAATGCAATGAGGGCCTGATACACGGTTTGGGTTAGGGACATGGATGATATACTCGCGACCGCCATCTGCATGGCGCTGAATCATAGGTGGGCGGATTCTAACAGCCGCTCATATTTTTATCATTGCGTTTAAGCCCACAAAGCCTCCGGCATGACGACCCCCCCTTCGCCCACCGCTTCGGCCGTTCATTCACATTTCATCCGCGCCATCGTCGAGGATGATCGCAACAGCGGTAAGCACACTCAGATTCAAACGCGTTTTCCACCCGAGCCGAACGGTTATCTGCATGTTGGCCATGCTAAGTCGATTTGCCTCAACTTTGGCCTGGCGCAGGATTTCAACGGTCTGTGCAACCTGCGTTTTGACGACACCAATCCAGCCAAGGAAGAGACCGAGTACGCCGAGGCTATTCAGGAGGATGTGCACTGGCTGGGTTTTGCGTGGAACGGTGAGGTACGCTGGGCGTCGGACTATTTCCAGCGCTTGTACGACTTCGCCGAGGAGTTGATCGGCAAAGGCCTGGCTTATGTCGATGATTTGGATGCCGAGGAGATGCGCGACTATCGCGGTACGCTCAAAGAGCCGGGACGCAACAGTCCCTACCGCGAGCGGAGCAGCGCAGAAAACCTCGACCTGTTCCGGCGTATGAGGGCGGGTGAATTTCCGGATGGCGGCAAGACTTTGCGGGCCAAGATCGATATGGCCTCGCCCAACCTCAACCTGCGCGATCCGGTCATCTACCGCATCAAGCGGGCGCACCACATTCGCACCGGCGATGCGTGGTGCATCTACCCGAGGTATGACTACACGCACTGTATCTCGGATGCCCTCGAAGGCATTACGCATTCCTTGTGTACCCTGGAGTTCGAGGACCATCGCCCGCTCTATGACTGGGTGCTGGACCACCTTTCGATTCCCTGTCACCCGCGTCAGATCGAGTTTTCGCGCCTCGAATTGCTGTACACCGTTACCTCCAAACGCAAGCTTCTGCAACTGGTGACGCAGAACCATGTGGCCGGCTGGGACGACCCGCGCCTGCCGACCCTGCACGGAATGCGTCGGCGCGGCTATACCCCGGCGGGAATTCGTGAATTTGCCCGCCGCATTGGTATTTCGAAATCCGAAAATGTGGTGGACATGAGCGTGCTGGAGGGCTGTATTCGCGAAGACATGGAGACTGCCGTACCGCGCGTGATGGCTGTACTGAGGCCGTTGAAGGTGGTGTTGACCAATTTCGAGCCGGGTGTGACCGCTTCGCGGCGCGCTGGTTTTCATCCCCAACATCCCGAGTTTGGTGAGCGTGAAGTACCCATTGCGCCAGAATTGTGGATTGAGGCGGAGGATTTTTCTGAAACGCCGCCGCCGGGTTGGCAGCGCCTGACCGTGGGCGGCGAGGTGCGACTGCGTTATTCCTATGTGATTCGCTGCGATGCGGCGATCAAGGACGCTACTGGGCAGGTGGTGGAGCTGCGCTGTTCCATCGATGCCGCGACCTTGGGTCAGAACCCGGTTGGGCGCAAGGTCAAGGGCGTCATCCACTGGCTGTCGGCTGAGCACGCCGTGCCAGCCGAGTTCCGTCTTTATGACCGCCTGTTCACCGTGCCGCGTCCGGATGCCGATAAGGAACACGATTTCCTGGCGTTTTTAAATCCGCATTCGCTGGAAGTGGTGCACGGCTGGGTGGAGGCAACGGCGGCGCAGTGTGCGCCGGAAACGCATTACCAGTTTGAACGACTGGGCTACTTCTGCGCCGACCGCTTCGATCATCAACTTGGGAAAAAGACGGTTTTCAATCGGGCGGTAGGTCTGAAAGACACTTGGGCCAAGGAGTCGGTGTGATGCTCCAGTTTTATAACTCGCTGACCCGCGCCAAAGAGGCTTTTATTCCTATCCAAGCGGGTCAGGTCCGCCTGTATGTCTGCGGCATGACCGTGTATGACTACTGTCATCTCGGCCATGCCCGGGTCCTGGTGGTGTTTGATTTGCTGACGCGCTGGCTGCGGGCCTCGGGCTTAAAGGTGACCTATGTACGCAATATCACCGATATTGACGACAAGATCATCAAACGGGCGCAGGAAAACGCTGAACCGTACACGGCCCTGACGCAGCGCTTCATCGCTGCCATGCATGAAGATGGTGAGGCACTGGGGGTGTTGCCGCCCGACCATGAGCCACGGGCAACGGAATATGTCGGCTCGATGTTGACGATGATTACGCGCCTGATCGAGCGGGGTCATGCCTATGCGGCCGCCAATGGGGATGTTTATTACGCGGTGCGCAGCTTTCCAAGTTATGGCCAGCTCTCAGGAAAATCGCTCGATGAGCTTAATGCCGGCGAGCGGGTGGAGGTCGATCCGGCCAAACGCGATCCGCTCGATTTTGTGCTGTGGAAAGCCGCCAAACCGGGCGAACCGGCGTGGCCGTCGCCCTGGGGCGATGGCCGACCGGGTTGGCATATCGAGTGTTCAGCGATGGGCTCGGATTTGCTGGGCGCCCATTTCGACATTCATGGGGGCGGTCAGGATCTGCAATTTCCGCACCATGAAAACGAGATTGCGCAAAGCGAGGGTGCTCATGCCTGCAAGTTCGTCAACACCTGGTTGCACAACGGCTTTGTGCGCATCGACAACGAAAAGATGTCGAAGAGCCTGGGCAATTTTTTCACCATTCGCGAGGTGCTGGGAAAATACGATGCCGAGGTCGTGCGCTTTTTTATCTTGCGAGCCCATTACCGCAGCCCGCTGAATTATTCCGATGCCCATCTGGACGATGCGAAGAGTGCTTTGACGCGGTTATATACGGCCTTGCGGGGCGTGCCTCTGGCGACGCCCGCGCTTGACTGGAACGCCGTTTATCCCGCCCGCTTCAAGGCAGCTCTCGACGATGATCTGAATACGCCGGAAGCGATGGCCGTCTTGTTTGATCTGGCGGCCGAGGTGAATCGCAGTCACGACGCGACCTTGGCAGGACAGCTGCGCGCCTTGGGCGGGGTGTTGGGTCTGATGGGGCGCGACGCAGAGCTCTTTTTGCAAGCGGGGCCGAGCGAAGATGGCTATGAAGCTGAACGCATTGAGGCCTTGATGGCTGAGCGGGCGGCGGCCAAGAAGGCGCGTGACTTTGCCCGTTCGGATGCGATTCGGGATGAACTCAAGGCGGCCGGTATTGTTCTGGAGGATGGCCCGCTGGGCACCACCTGGCGGCGGTCTTGACTATGTGGATTAGGTGTAAACCGCGTTCTTTTAAAGCGGAGTGAGGCACTGAATTGTTGCGCTGTGCACGGTGGCGGCGGATGACTGAGGGCTGCTGTGGGCGGCAACAAGACAAAAATGAGGAATAAAAAACGGCCACCCGAAGGTGGCCGTTTTGTTGGCAAAGAAGATTACTTCTTGGCCGGAGCAGGAGCCGCCGGAGCGTAGGCAGCCGGAGCGACAGCAGCCGCCGCCGGAGCGACAGCAGCGGCAGCCGCCGGGGCGATGGCAGTAACCGGAGCCAGCATGGGCGTCATCATGTTGGTCCAGGCGGACATGTCCATCGGATTGGTCATGGCTGCACCATAAGTGGCCGGGTTAACCATGCCACCCCAGGTGCCATAGGTAGCCGGGTTCATGGAAGTGCCCATCCAGGAGGTGTACAGGTTGGGGTTCATCGGGGCCATCATCAGGTTCATGGACTGCGGTGCCATCGGAGCCATCATGAAATTCATGGAGGTCGCCGGGTTCATCATCTGCAGACCCATGTTCATGACCTTCGGATCCATCGGCATCATGACCCAGCGCATCATCTTGGCCGGATCAGCCAGGCTGGTCATGGCAGCGGTGTAGAACTGCGGGTCCATGCCGGCAGCCATCCACTTTGCGGCGACCGCCGGGTCAGTGAACTGCATCACATTGGTCAGTGCGCGCGGATCCAGACCGGTGGCCATCATTTTGGTCCAGTTGTTCGGCGTCAACATGTTGTTGCCCATGGTGGAGTAGAAGCCAGGTTCGCTGGTGGCGTTCAGCCAGGACATGAACAGCTTGGGATCACGGAAAGCGGCGCCGTTGACCGTCATGTCGGTCATACGGTTAAGCCATGCATCCGGAGTGGCGGGCGCGGCAGCGGGCGCGGCAGGTGCAGCGGCCATGGCGGAGATGGAAACGGTGGACAGCAATGCAGCGATCAAAACAGAGGTCTTCATGTAAGCTCCTAGGCAGAGATAAAAGGTGTGACTGGTCGAAGGTGTTACGCCAGTTTGTCGAATAAAATCAAAGCAACAGACTGGAAGAGCGCATTTATACTCAATCATAGGGTTTTTGTCATTGATTTCACAACAAAGTTCATGAAGCCATTTTCGTATGTGGTTTACCCGGGGTGTGCGGATTGGCGTCACTCGGAAGGGTTTGGGTCCATGTATCCGCCAGATTTGCCGGAAGACTGGCAGTTTGCCTTCTACCAGTCGCAGTTTCGCTGTGTCTGCCTGGATACGGGCACTTGGTCATCCATGGATGAGGCGAGCTGGGTCGCTTTGGCAGCCGATGCGACCGGGGATTTCCGGTTTGTGCTGGAAGAGGGGCCTGCCGGGATCCCGCCGTTTGTGCGCGCGGCGCTGGGCGATCGACTGGTGAGTCTCGCGCCGGACGCGTCAGCCCGAGTGGCGGTGAATACTCAGACTGATTTAAAGGCGTTGGCAAAGCGACTGCAAGCGGCCACCCTGACGGAACCGGTTTTTTTGATTTACGAACCCTCAGCGTGGGCTCGGATGGAGCAAATTGAATCACTGATCGAGATCTTGGGGATTTAATCGGGTAGAATGTCCCACCTTTTCCTTGGCTGTCCTGCAGACCCCCTTCTCGTGTCCGACGCCCTTGTTGAAATCCGCGATTTGTCTTTTGGTTATGGTTCGCGCCAGATCCTGAAAGGCATCAATCTGACCGCCCGGCGCGGTCAGGTGATTGCCATCATGGGCAACTCCGGTTGCGGCAAGACCACTCTGTTGCGTCTGATTGGCGGGGCCTTGCGCCCGACGCAGGGTAGTGTTCGCGTCGATGGCCTAGAGGTCCCGAATCTCGACCAACAGGCGCTTTTTGCTTTGCGACGGCGCATGGGTATGTTGTTCCAGTTTGGTGCCCTGTTTACCGATATCTCGGTATTTGACAATGTGGCCTTCCAGTTGCGTGAGCATACCGACCTGCCCGAGTCGCTGATCCGCGACCTGGTATTGATGAAACTGCACGCGGTCGGCCTGCGTGGTGCGGCTGATCTCATGCCGTCTGAACTATCCGGGGGTATGGCACGGCGCGTGGCCTTGGCGCGCTCGATTGCGCTCGATCCGATGCTGATCATGTATGACGAGCCGTTTGCTGGTCTGGATCCGATTTCGTTGGGCGTGACCGGTAACATGATCCGTCGCCTGACCGATGCGCTCGGCCTGACCTCGCTGGTGGTAACCCATGATGTGCAGGAGTCGCTGAAGATCGTTGATTATGTCTATTTCATCTCCAATGGCGTGATCGAGGCCGAGGGAACACCGGATGAGATCCGGGCTTCGACCCTGCCGTTTGTGCACCAGTTTGTGCATGGCGAGGAAGATGGTCCGGTACCCTTCCATTATCCGGCTCCGGATTTAGCCGTTGATCTGGGGGTGGCCCGTGCCTGAACGCAGCCTCATCCCCATTCGCCACCTTGGCCATCGTGTCATCGAGAGCGTTTGGCGTCTGGGTGTCGCCGCGCGCTTCTTTGTTTTGACGCTGATGCGTTCCGGTACCTGCGCGCGCCGCCCACACCTCGTCATTCGTGAAGTGTTTTCGACGGGGGTGCTGTCGCTGATTATTATTCTGGTGTCGGGCCTGTTTGTGGGCATGGTGCTTGGCCTGCAGGGCTATGACACGCTACAGACCTACGGTTCGGAAGAAGCGCTCGGCATCCTGGTCGCCTTGTCGCTGGTGCGCGAGTTGGGGCCGGTGGTGGCAGCACTGCTTTTTGCCAGTCGTGCCGGCTCCGCGATTACTGCCGAGATCGGCCTGATGCGGGCTACCGAGCAGATCGAGGCCATGCAAATGATGGCGGTCGATCCCATCGCTCGCGTGGTGGCGCCGCGTTTCTGGGGCGGGCTGATCTCCATGCCGCTTCTGGCGGCGCTGTTCTCGGCCATGGGAATCTTTGGGGGCTATCTGGTCGGGGTCGTTTTGATCGGGGTCGATGAAGGCTCGTTCTGGTCGCAGATGCAGGCGGCCGTCGATTTTGGCGATGACATCCTGCAAGGGGTCATCAAGAGTGTGGTCTTTGGCGTGGCCGTGACGGTCATTGCCCTGTTTGAAGGTTTTGACGCACCGCCGACGGCGGAGGGCGTTTCTCGCGCGACGACGCGCACTGTTGTGACCTCGAGCCTGGCCATCCTGGCCCTCGACTTCGTCCTGACGGCTATCATGTTCCGTGGAGTTTGATTATGGAAAGAACCACGCTGGATCTCTGGGTGGGTTTGTTTGTTGCGGCAGGCATCGGCGCGCTGATCTTCCTCGCCCTCAAGGTGGGCAATCTGGGCAGTTTTGATAGTGCCAAGACCTATGCTGTTGAGGCCCATTTTGACAATATCGGCGGGCTCAAGGCGCGTGCGCCGGTGAAGAGTGCCGGGGTCGTCGTGGGTCGGGTGAGCGAAATCGGTTTTGATGCCCAGAAATTTGAGGCTACCGTGCGCCTCGATCTGGATAGCCGCTATCAATTTCCCAAGGATAGTTCGGCATCGATCATGACTTCCGGCTTGTTGGGTGAACAGTACATTGCCTTGGAGGCGGGCGGCGAGGAGGCAATGCTAAAGAGCGGCGATCGCGTTCAACTAACGCAAGGCGCCGTGGTGCTGGAACAACTGATTGGCCAGTTTCTCTACGGCAAAGGAGACGCGGCCGCTGGGGCTGAGGGAGAGGCAAAGTGAGGAGACAAATGACAAGAACCTATGCCTGGATTTTGGCCCTGGGAATCTCCTTCGGGATGGTTATTACGCCCGCGGCGCAGGCCAACGGGGGCCCGGATGACATTGCCCGTAACGCAACCGAGGAAGTGGCCAGCATCGTCCGTCAGGATCGCGACATTCGTGCCGGCAACAAGAAAAAGATCCATGCCCTGGTCGAGACCAAGATCCTGCCGCACTTCGATTTTGAGCGCATGACGCGCCTGGCCATGGGAAAAAACTGGCGCGATGCCTCGGTGGCCCAGCAGATGGTCTTGATTGAGGAATTCAAGGCCATGCTGGTGCGCACCTATGCCGCCTCCATCTCCAGCATCGTCGATTACAAATTTGAATACAAAGCCCTGCGCATGAACTCTGGCGATACCGAAGTTATGGTTAGTCTGGAGGCTAGCAAATCTGGGTCGCCTGCCATCCCGATTGATTACCGGGTAGAGAAACAGGTGGCTGGATGGAAGGTGTATGACATTCTGGTCGATGGGGTCAGCCTGATTACCGTATATCGCAGCTCGTTTAATAGTGAAATTAAAAAGGGTGGTGTGGATGGCCTGATCGATACCCTGCGCCGGCGTAACCAGAAGGCTTGAGCAAAATGAGTCATGGCGTGAGCGAGCTTCAGATCACGGCCGGTGTTATGCGCCTGTCAGGGGATTACACCCATGCGACGGTCGCTCGTCATTTGGCGCTAGCGGAGGCGTCCGAGGTAGAACAGGTCGATCTGTCTGGCTTGGGCCTGGTTGATTCGTCCATGCTGGGGTTTCTCCTAGTTCTTAAGCGTCGCGCTGTTGCCCGGCAACGACCTCTGGATATCGTGGGATGGCCGGTTGGATTGGTTGAGCTGGCTCGCCTATATGGAGTTCGCGAACTCTTCTGATGTTGGCTGTCCAGTGTTTCCTGCCGTTGAATTGACCGGGTTGAGCAAACGCTATCGTCAGGTTGAGGCCTTGCGGGGTGTCAATCTCACGATCGCCGAGGGGGAGTTTTTCGCCTTGTTGGGCCCCAACGGCGCAGGCAAGACCACGCTCATCAATATTCTGGCTGGTTTGACGCGCGCAACGCGTGGTCAGGCTCGTGTGCTGGGCTTTGATGTCCGGAACCATTATCTCGAGGCCCGCCGTCGCTTGGGCGTGGTGCCGCAGGAACTGGTGTTCGACCCCTTCTTTAGTGTGCGTGAGGCCTTGCAGTTTCAATCGGGCTATTTCGGCCTTGCGCACAACACGGCTTGGATTGATGAGCTCATCGCTCGTCTGGGGCTGAGCGACAAGGCCGATACCAATATGCGCCAACTTTCGGGTGGGATGAAGCGGCGGGTTCTGGTGGCGCAAGCCTTGGTACACAAACCGCCGGTCATCATTCTCGATGAACCGACGGCTGGCGTGGATGTCGAATTGCGGCAGTCTTTGTGGGCCTTTATCCGTGAATTGAACAGGGCCGGGCACACCATCCTTTTGACCACACATTATCTGGAAGAGGCACAACAATTGTGCAACCGGGTGGCCATGCTGCGCCAGGGCGAGATCGTGGCTCTCGATACCACGGCCAACCTGATGGCCAGCAGCGACAGCCTGGAAGCGGCCTTTGTACGGATTATGGCGCAATGAACGGAATTGGCCTCTGGACCCTGTTGCGCAAGGAAATCCTGCGCTTCTGGAAAGTATTGCTGCAGACGGTGGCGGCCCCCGTCCTGACAGCGCTGCTCTATCTGCTGGTTTTTGCTCAGGCCTTGGAAGGGCGCGTCGAGGTCTATCCCGGGGTGGCTTATAGCGTTTTTCTGATCCCGGGTCTGGCCATGATGTCGATCCTGCAAAATGCCTTTGCCAATAGTTCGTCCTCGCTGATCCAGTCGAAGATTACCGGCAATATTGCCTTTATCTTGATTGCGCCCCTTAGCCATTTGGAATTTCTGCTGGCCTATCTGTTGGCAGCCGCTTTGCGTGGCCTCTTGGTAGGCGCCGGGGTGTTGCTGGCAGGTTTTTGGGTGGTTGATCTGCCTCTGGCTTACCCGCTCTGGGTGCTGGTCTGGGCGTGCCTTGCCGCGTTAGCCTTTGCTGCTATTGGCGTGATTGCGGGGATCTGGGCGGACAAATTTGATCATCTGTCCGGGGTGCAAAACTTCATTATTCTGCCGCTGACTTTTTTATCGGGCGTGTTTTATTCCATTCACAGCTTGCCGCCGTTCTGGTTGGCCGTATCGCAGGCGAATCCGGTCTTTTATATGATCGATGGGTTTCGTTATGGATTTTTCGCCCAGGCCGATGTCAGTCCGTGGTTGGGACTGGCCGTGGCCCTGCCATTTACCCTGATTTTGTGCGGAGTGGCTATGCAGTTGATCATGCGCGGCTATAAACTCCGCCACTAACCCCTCCTTCAAGCTTCCTCGTATCCATGGACAAACTCGTTATCACTGGTGGCCGCGCCTTATCGGGCGAGGTGACCATCTCTGGGGCCAAAAACGCCGCTCTGCCTATCCTCTGCGCCTGTCTGCTGACTCCTGAGCCGCTGACCCTGACCCATGTGCCTCAGCTCAACGATATTGGCACCATGTTGAAACTGTTAGCGCAGATGGGTGTCAAGGTGGAACGCGACGGGCATACCGTGCGGCTGGATGCTGGTGGCTTGAATAACCCGGTCGCGCCCTACGAGATGGTCAAAACCATGCGCGCCTCCATTTTGGTATTGGGGCCGCTGACGGCGCGCTGCGGCGAGGCGCGGGTTTCGCTGCCGGGCGGCTGCGCCATTGGCGCGCGGCCCGTCGATCAGCATATCAAGGGGCTCCAGTCGATGGGCGCCGAGGTGACGGTGGAACACGGTTATGTCCATGCCAAGGTTGCCCGCTTGAGGGGCGCGCACCTGTTTACCGACATGGTGACTGTGACCGGCACCGAAAATCTGATGATGGCAGCCTGCTTGGCCGACGGCATCACGGTGATCGAGAACGCCGCCCGCGAGCCGGAGGTGGTGGATCTGGCGAAATGTCTGATCGCCATGGGCGCCAAAATCTCTGGCGCAGGTACCGATGTCATTCGCGTCGAGGGGGTTGAGCGATTACAGGGTGCGACCCACCGCATCATGCCCGACCGCATTGAGGCCGGAACCTATCTATGCGCGGCGGCGGCGGCCGGCGGTACGGTGACCCTCAATGGCATTTCCAGCGGTTATCTCGACGCGGTAGTGGATAAATTGATGGACGCCGGTTGTGACATCGTTAGCGAGAAGACCGCTGAACGCGAATTTATCCGTATTTCGGCACCCGCTAAACTCAAGGCTGTCTCGATTCGCACGGCGCCGTATCCCGGCTTTCCCACCGACATGCAGGCCCAGTTCATGGCCATTAATTGCGTGGCAGAGGGCAGCGCGGTGATGCGTGAGACCATTTTCGAAAACCGCTTCATGCACGCGGTGGAGCTACAGCGGCTGGGTGCCGACATCAAGATCGATGGCAATACCGCCTTTGTTACGGGTGTGCAAAAACTGGAAGGCGCTACCGTGATGGCCACCGATCTGCGTGCCTCGGCCAGTCTGGTGATCGCCGGTTTGGTGGCTGAAGGTGAGACCGCTATTGAACGCATCTATCACCTCGATCGCGGTTATGAGCAGCTAGAGGCTAAACTGGCGGCGCTGGGCGCCCAGGTGCGCCGGGAGAAATCATGATTACCTTGGCGCTTTCCAAAGGCCGTATCTTCGAAGAAACTTTGCCACTGCTTGCGGCAGCGGGCATTGTGCCCAGCGAAAACCCGGAATCTTCACGCAAGCTCATTATTGGCACCAACCGGCCAGATGTGCAGCTCATCATCGTTCGCGCCAGTGATGTGCCCACCTATGTGCAGCATGGCGCTGCCGATTTGGGCGTGGCGGGCAAGGATGTGCTGATCGAACATGGCGGCGAGGGTTTGTACCAGCCGGTTGATCTGAACATTGCCAAGTGCCGCATGATGGTGGCGACCCCGGTGGGTTTTGATTACGCGGCTGCTGTGCGGCGGGGCGCGCGCCTGGCGGTGGCTACCAAGTATGTCAAAACGGCGCGACTGTTCTTTGCTAGCAAAGGGGTGCACATCGATCTCATCAAGCTGTACGGTTCGATGGAATTGGCGCCGCTGGTGGGGCTTGCCGATGTGATCGTCGATCTGGTTTCAACCGGCGGTACCCTCAAGGCCAATAAACTGGTTGCGGTGGAGTCCATCATGGAAATCAGTTCGCGCCTCGTGGTCAATGAAGCGGCGATGAAACTCAAACACGACCGCATTCAGCCCATTATTCAGGCATTCAAGACCGCGACAGCGGGTTAAAATTAACCCATTCCCAATTTTTTCTGGCACATCATGATGACCCGCCTTGATTCCCGAAGCGCCGATTTTCAGGCGCAACTGGCCACCCTTTTAGCCTTTTCCGCCGACACCGACAAAGCGATTACCGAGGCGGTAGAAACCATCGTCGGGGCTGTGCGTAGCCGCGGTGATGCCGCTGTGCTGGAGTTCACCGCCAAGTTTGATCGCCTCAACGCGGCCTCGATGGCTGAACTGGAGATGCCGAAGGCGCGCCTGCAAGCGGCGCTCGAAGGGCTTCCGGTAGATTTGCGCACGGCCTTGAATAGTGCCGCCGAGCGGGTCCGCGCCTATCACGAGCGCCAGTTGCAGCATTCTTGGACCTATACCGAGGCGGACGGCACGGTGTTGGGACAGCAGGTAACGGCACTCGATCGCGTCGGTCTATATGTGCCAGGCGGCAAGGCGGCGTATCCTTCTTCAGTGCTGATGAACGCTATTCCCGCCAAGGTAGCGGGCGTCAAGGAATTGATCATGGTTGTGCCCACGCCGGACGGTGTGCAGAACGAGCTGGTTCTGGCCGCGGCCGCTGTTTCGGGGGTGGATCGCGTATTCTGCATCGGCGGTGCCCAAGCCGTGGCTGCGCTGGCTTACGGCACGGCAACCGTACCGCAGGTGGACAAGATTGTCGGCCCGGGCAATGCCTCTGTCGCCGAGGCCAAGCGGCGCGTGTTCGGCGTGGTTTGCATCGACATGATCGCCGGGCCCTCCGAGATCCTGATTATTTGCGACGGCCAGACGGATCCCGACTGGATTGCCATGGATCTGTTCTCCCAGGCTGAGCATGATGAACTGGCACAGGCCATCCTCATTGCCCCGGATGCTGCGTTTCTGGACGCCGTGGAGGCCAGCATCGCCAAGCTGATGCCGACCCTGCCGCGCGAGGGGGTGATTCGTACCTCCATTACCACACGCGGCGGGCTGATTTTGTGCCGTGATCTCGATGAGGCTGCCGAGATTGGCAACTTTATCGCTCCGGAGCACCTGGAGCTGTCAGTGGCGGATCCGGAGGCGATGCGGCCCAAGATTCGCCATGCCGGGGCTATCTTCATGGGCCGCAACACCTGTGAGGCGCTGGGCGACTACTGCGCTGGCCCCAACCATGTGCTACCCACTTCGCGTACGGCCCGTTTCTCCTCGCCGCTGGGGGTGTACGACTTCCAGAAACGCAGTTCGATCATCCATGTATCCGATGCAGGTGCGCAAACCTTGGGTCGGGTCGCTGCGGCGCTGGCTTATGGCGAGGGTCTACAGGCTCACGCCCGCTCGGCTGAATATCGGTTGAAGTCGTCGCAATGAGCCGTTTCTGGAGCGCGGTGACGCACAGCTTGACACCATATGTGCCGGGCGAGCAGCCGAAGCTGGCCAACCTGGTCAAGCTCAACACCAACGAAAACCCGTATCCCCCCAGTCCCAAGGTTATCGCGGCCTTGGCAGAGACGGCAGATGCCCGCTTGCGGCTGTATCCCGATCCGACCTCACAAAGCTTGCGCGAGGCGATTGCTGGATTTCATGGCTTCGTGCCGGAGCAGGTGTTTGTGGGTAACGGTTCGGATGAGGTGCTGGCCCATGCCTTTCTGGGTCTGCTCAAACACGACGCGCCCATTCTGTTTCCGGACATTACTTACAGCTTTTATCCGGTCTATTGCGGGCTCTACCAGATCGCCTATCGTGAAGTGCCACTGGCCGAGGACTTTTCGATCCGGGTCGAGGATTATCTGAGCACGCCCAAAGGCGGCATTATTTTCCCCAATCCCAACGCACCCACCGGCATGACGCTACCGGTGGCCGAGGTGGAACGACTGGTGGCGGGCAATCCGCAGGTGGTGGTGGTGATTGATGAGGCCTATGTTGATTTTTGCGGCGCGACAGCCCTGCCGCTGATTGCCCGTTACCCGAACCTGTTGGTGGTGCGCACCCTATCCAAGGCTCATTCGCTGGCCGGGTTGCGCGTCGGTTATGCGCTGGGTCATCCAGACTTGATCGAGGGCCTTAACCGGGTCAAGGACAGCTTTAATTCCTACCCGCTTGACCGTTTTGCTCAGGCGGGTGCGATCGCTTGTATGCAAGATCGCCCGTATTTTGAACAAACTTGTGCCAAGGTCGCTGCCAGCCGTGAGCGACTGACTGCTGGGCTGCAAGCTCTGGGTTTTGCGGTGCTGCCATCCGGCGCCAATTTCGTGTTTGCCCGTCATCCGGCTCATGCTGGCGTTGACCTGGCCGCCGCCTTGCGTAGCCGCAGTATCATCGTGCGCCACTTTAAGCACCCGGTGCGCATCTCACCGTTCCTGCGCATTACGGTGGGGACGGATGCCGAATGCGCTGCGTTATTGGCAGCGTTGACGGTCATCTGTGGGTAAAATCTCCCCTCCTTTGAAAAGTGACTGCCATGCGTACTGCGACCGTCAACCGTAACACCCTGGAAACCCGTATCGGGGTAACCCTCAACCTCGATGGCACCGGCCAGGCCATGCTAAACACCGGCGTGCCGTTTTTTGATCACATGCTTGACCAGATTGCGCGGCATGGCTTGATCGACCTGACTGTCACGGCTGAAGGCGACCTGCACATTGATGCGCATCATACGGTGGAGGATATCGGCATCACGATCGGCCAGGCCCTTGCAACGGCCATGGGTGACAAAAAGGGCATCCGTCGTTACGGCCACGCCTATGTTCCGCTTGATGAGGCCTTGTCGCGGGTCGTGATCGATCTGTCCGGCCGTCCAGGTCTGGAGTTTCATTGCGAGTTCAGCCGGGCTCGGATCGGAGACTTTGATGTCGATCTAATCCATGAGTTTTTCCAGGGCTTCATCAATCATGCCGGCGTGACCTTGCATATCGACAACTTGCGTGGCGATAACGCACACCACCAGGCCGAGACCATTTTCAAGGCCTTCGGCCGTGCCTTGCGCATGGCGCTTGCGGCCGACGCGCGGATGGGCGCAGCCATTCCCTCCACCAAGGGTGCGCTGTAACGATGATTGCGGTCGTTGACTACGGCATGGGCAACCTACATTCGGTGGCCAAGGCGCTGGAACATGTGGCCGATGGCCAGACGGTCGTGGTGAGCTCTGACCCGGCCGTGCTTGCCCAGGCCCAGCGGGTGGTCTTTCCGGGGCAGGGGGCAGCGCCTGATTGTATGCGTGCCATTGATGCCCATGGCTTGCGTAAGGCGATTCAAGCAGCCGCAGAGACCAAACCGTTCTTGGGCATCTGCATGGGCCTGCAGGTGTTGTTTGCACACAGTGCCGAGGGTAATACCGCCTGCCTGGGATTATTTGATGGCGTCGTCCAACGCTTTGCCCCGGCGTTGCATGATGCCGCCGGCGCGCGCCTCAAGGTGCCGCACATGGGTTGGAATAATGTGCGCCAGACAGCCGCCCATGCGCTGTGGGAGGGTATCCCCGATGGCGAGCGCTTCTATTTTGTACACAGTTATTTTGTAGTGCCTCAGGATCGCAGCATTGTTGCTGGCGAGTCCGATTACCCCACACCGTTTACCTGTGCCGTGGCCCGCGACAATCGGTTCGCCGTACAGTTTCACCCGGAAAAAAGCGCGGCGGCGGGTTTGCGTCTGCTGCAAAACTTTGTGACTTGGCAACCGTAATTCAAATCGTAAATTTCTGACATCATGATTCTGATTCCCGCGATCGACCTCAAAGATGGCCAGTGCGTGCGCCTGCGCCAAGGCGAAATGGACAGCGCCACGGTATTTTCTGATGACCCTGCGGCCATGGCTCGCCACTGGCTGGCGCAAGGTGCCCGCCGTTTGCATCTCGTGGACCTAAACGGTGCCTTTGCCGGTAAGCCCAAGAATGCGCTGGCAATTGAGGGCATTATCAAGGCGGTTGGCACCGATATTCCTGTTCAGCTAGGGGGTGGCATCCGCGATCTGGACACGATCGAGCGTTATCTTGATACCGGCTTGCGCTATGTCATTCTGGGTAGTGCGGCGGTCAAGGATCCGGGCTTTTTGCATGATGCGTGCGATGCGTTTCCGGGCCATATCATCGTGGGTCTGGATGCCAAGGAGGGTAAGGTGGCCGTCGATGGCTGGTCCAAGGTGACGCATCACGAGGTTATTGATCTTGCCAAGCGTTTCCAGGATTACGGTGTTGAGTCGGTGGTGTACACCGACATCGGTCGCGATGGCATGATGTCCGGTGTCAACATCGAATCGACCGTGGCGCTAGCGCGTGCCTTGCATATCCCGGTCATTGCCAGCGGCGGGATTACCAATCTCGACGATATACGCGCTCTGTGCGCGGTGGCGGACGAGGGCATCGAGGGCGCCATCACGGGTCGCGCCATTTACGAAGGCACGCTCGATTTTGCCATCGGCCAGCGCCTTTCTGACGAATTGATGGCCTGATTCATGGGGTTGGCCAAACGCATTATTCCCTGCATGGATGTCACCGCCGGTCGCGTGGTGAAAGGGGTGCAATTCCTCAATTTGCGCGATGCCGGTGACCCGGTGGAGATCGCCCGTCGTTATGACGAGCAGGGCGCTGACGAGCTGACCTTTCTCGACATCACCGCCACTTCCGATAACCGTGACCTCATCCTCCATATCATCGAAGCTGTGGCTTCGCAGGTGTTTATCCCCCTCACGGTCGGCGGTGGCGTGCGCGTGCCGGATGATGTGCGGCGCTTGCTCAATGCTGGCGCCGACAAGGTTTCGATCAATACGGCGGCCGTGTTCAACCCGCAGGTGGTCAAGGACGCAGCTGACCGTTTCGGAAGCCAGTGCATTGTGGTCGCGATTGATGCCAAGCAAACCGTCTGGGGGGCACAGCCGAAGTGGGAGATTTTTACCCACGGCGGGCGCAAACCCACGGGTATTGATGCGGTGGAATGGGCGCAGAAGATGCAGGTTTTGGGCGCGGGCGAGATTTTGTTGACCAGTATGGATCGCGATGGTGCCAAGTCGGGTTTTGATCTCAATTTAACCCGGGCGGTAAGCGACGCGGTCACTATTCCGGTTATTGCGAGCGGGGGTGTTGGCAACCTGCAGCATCTCGCTGATGGTGTGCAAAAGGGGGGTGCCGATGCGGTGTTGGCGGCGTCCATTTTCCATTTTGGCGAATACACCGTGCGCCAAGCCAAGGAAGTCATGCAGGAGTGTGGCATTGAGGTGCGACTATGACAACAAACATTGGCTGGTTGGAGCAGATTAACTGGCCCGAAAGTGGCCTTTTGCCTGCTATCGCTCAGGACGCTGAGAGTGGCGACATCCTGATGGTCGCGTGGATCAATCGTGAGGCCTTGGCAAAAACCGCTGAATTGGGTGAGGCAGTGTACTATTCGCGTTCGCGTCAGCGGCTATGGCACAAGGGTGAGGAATCCGGGCATACCCAGCAGGTCGTCGAGATTCGCACCGACTGTGACCGGGATGTCATCCTGCTCAAGGTACGGCAGACCGGCGGCATTGCCTGTCACACGGGTCGCCGTAGCTGCTTTTTTGAACGCCTGGTCGACGCTGCATGGCAACCTGTGGACCCGGTGTTAAAAGACCCAGAGATAATTTACGGATGAACGAAGACATTTTAAGCCGCTTGGCGGATACCCTGGAGGCGCGTCGGAGCGCCGACCCGGCCACTTCCTATGTGGCTAAGCTGTACAGCAAGGGCTTGGACGCCATCCTCAAGAAAGTGGCAGAAGAGGCAGCCGAAACCATCATGGCGGCCAAGGATGGGGTGGCGGAAAAGGTTATTTATGAGACGGCTGACTTGTGGTTCCATTCACTCGTTTTACTGGCCCAGCAAGGTATCCGACCGGAATTGGTATTGAACGAGCTTGCCCGGCGTGAAGGTTTGTCAGGCTTGGTAGAAAAGGCGAAGCGCAAGGCAGAGGCATGAGCGACTGTATTTTTTGCAAGATTGCGGCCGGTGAGATTCCGTGCAGAAAGGTGTATGAGGACGGGGATTTGTTGGCCTTCCACGACATCAACCCAGTCGCTCCGGTGCATTTCATGATCATCCCCAAGGAGCATATCGCTCGCCTGGATGAGGCGCATGCCCGCCACGAGTGGTTGCTTGGGCGTATGCTGTTGCTGGCTCCCATGCTGGCCAAGGAACAGGGACTGGGGCATGGTTTCCGCACGGTGATCAATACCGGCCCAGGGGGTGGACAAGAGGTCTATCACCTGCACATGCATATTTTTGGCGGTGAATCTGCGGACTATCGACCGCATCGACTGTAATTTTTAAGGAGAGAGACATGGGTACTTTTAGCCTCTGGCATTGGGTGATTGTGTTGTTGATTGTGTTGTTGATCTTTGGCACCAAGAAGTTGCGCAATATGGGCGGAGATCTTGGCGGTGCTGTCAAGAATTTCAAGGACGCCATGAACGAAGAGAAAAACAAGGGCGCTGCACCGACGGAATTGCCTCGCCAAGCTGAGACCACGGGCCAGACCGTTGAGGGCGAGGTCAAGAGTCGGCAGCAGTCCTGAACGCGTAGGGCGTCAGACGGGGGCCGCAGAGAACCGGCTTTCCGTCCTTTGTTTATATCTCGCAACTCTCTTCAGTTGACTATTGCATGTTCGACATTGGTTTTTCTGAACTTCTTGTCATTGGCATCGTCGCTCTGGTCGTGATCGGTCCGGAGCGGTTGCCCAAGGTCGCCCGTACGGTGGGCGGCTGGCTGGGCAAGCTCAATCGCTATGCTGCGCAGGTCAAGGACGATGTTAATCGTGAAATGAAACTCGAGGAGTTGAAGAAGCTTCAGGAAGAGATGAGGGCCTCGGCGCAAAAGTACGAAATTATTGCCGCGGAGACTGAAGTCGCTTTGAAGCGTGACCTGAACCCCGAGGAACGCTTGTCGGTTGCCCTAGGTGTGAACGATAGTGCTGAGGCGCAGACGGCCAAGACGGATGCTGTGGCAGAGACCGAATTGGTGGCTACCGGTCCACGCGCCATCATTGAATATGCGCATCCAGAGATTGATCGTTTACCTATTTCGGATAGCTTGAATGAGTTGATCGAGGCCGATGAAATGCAGCCAAAGGGGACTGAGGTCATCGCGGCCTTGACCGAGTCACCGACCGAAGCACCCCGCCAGGCAGCCCTGTTCTGATGGATAGCCAGCAGACCTTCATCAGCCATATGCTGGAACTGCGTGACCGCCTGTTGCGCTCCGCCATAGCTTGGATCGTGCTATTTGTGTGTCTCTTTCCTTGGGCTAATGATCTTTACGCCCTGCTGGCGCAGCCCATGCTGAACAGCTTGCCGAAGGGCGGGCAGATGATTGCTACGGATGTGGTCACGCCGTTCTTTGTGCCAGTCAAGGTGGCGATGATGACGGCATTTCTGGGGGCCTTGCCGTACATCTTGTATCAGGTCTGGTCTTTCATTGCGCCAGGTCTCTACGCCCATGAAAAAAAGATGATCGTACCGCTCACCGTGGCGAGTCTGCTGCTCTTCGTTTGCGGTATGGCCTTTGCCTATTTCCTAGTCTTTCCGGTGGTGTTTGGTTTCGTGGTTGGCATTGCCCCGCAAGGCGTCGCGGTGATGACCGATATCAACAAGTACCTCGATTTTGTGATCACCTTGTTTATGGCCTTTGGGGTTACCTTTGAGGTGCCCATCGTCGTCATTGCCCTGGCTTTGATGGGTATGGTGAGTATTGACAAGTTTCGCGAGGCACGGCCGTATGTCATCGTGGGAGCCTTTGTGATTGGCGCCATCTTCACCCCACCGGATGTTATTTCCCAACTGATGCTCGCCATTCCACTCTGGCTGCTCTACGAGATGGGCGTCATCATTGCGGCGCTACTGGTGCGTAACCGCTCGGTTACCCCACCGGCATCGGATTATCAGCCCATGACTGACGCCGAGATGGACGCAGAACTCGATCGCATCGAGGCTGGCCAGAAGTAAGGGGCTGACCAGATGCACCACGGCGCGCCATGCGGCGCACCACATTGGTGCGATGCTAGGGCCTGCAAGCCTCGTTGCCTTGCCGGGGTCCTGCGCTGCCGATCCCGTACCACACCGGAAATCTCACTGATCTCAGCGCAAAATCAATACGCTAGGAGTGTCGCCTCAGGGTTGCGGCGATCTAGCCCAATCTGGTGCACTCCGCAGCAAACGGTCGGTGTTGGGCCTTTCGGTTTGGCATTATTATTGCTTTACTTTGGTATCCATTTTGTCCTCAGGAATTTTGCATGGAAGCCCTAAAGTCCGGTTCAGATGTTCTCTTTCTCCTTTTGGGGGCCATCATGGTCCTCGCCATGCATGCGGGATTTGCCTTTCTGGAACTGGGCACGGTGCGGCGAAAGAACCAGGTCAATGCGCTGGTCAAGATCATGACCGACTTTTCTGTCTCGACTATTGCCTATTTCTTCATTGGTTACAGCCTGGCCTACGGCATCGACTTTTTCTCCGGCGCCCAGGTTCTGGCCGAAAAAAATGGTTTTGCGCTAGTCAAGTTTTTCTTCTTGCTAACCTTTGCGGCCGCGATCCCGGCCATTGTTTCGGGTGGAATTGCTGAACGGGCCAAGTTTCACCCACAACTGGCGGCGACTTTTCTGTTGGTTGGTTTCATCTATCCCTTTTTTGAGGGCATCATCTGGAATGGTAACTTCGGTGTCCAATCTTGGCTGGAGATGAATCTTGGCGCCAAGTTTCACGATTTTGCCGGTTCGGTGGTGGTCCATGCGGTGGGCGGCTGGATCGCCTTGCCAGCCGTTCTTTTGCTGGGCGCGCGGCGTGGTCGCTATCACAAAGATGGTCGTATGGCGGCGCATCCTCCCTCCAGCATTCCCTTCCTGGCCTTGGGCGCCTGGATCCTGACCGTGGGCTGGTTTGGTTTCAATGTGATGTCGGCGCAGGCCGTGGATGTGGTCTCTGGTCTGGTGGCGGTCAACTCGCTGCTGGCGATGGTGGGCGGAACTCTGGCCGCCTTGCTGGTTGGCAGGAATGACCCCGGTTTTATTCATAACGGCCCGCTGGCCGGTTTGGTGGCGGTGTGTGCGGGTTCTGATCTCATGCATCCGGTGGGGGCATTGGCGACCGGCGCGGTGGCTGGGGCATTGTTTGTGTGGATGTTCACAATTACGCAAAATCGCTGGAAGATCGACGATGTTCTGGGTGTCTGGCCGCTGCATGGCCTTTGTGGCGCCTGGGGCGGCATTGCGGCGGGTATCTTCGGTTTGCAGGCCTTGGGCGGCGTAGGCGGTGTGACTTTTTCGGCGCAGGTGTTTGGCACCGTACTAGGGGTCACGGTAGCGCTGGCGGGTGGTTTCCTAGTTTACGGTGCTCTTAAGGCATCGTTCGGGATCCGCCTCGATCCGGAACAGGAGTTCGAGGGAGCCGATCTCTCTATTCACAAGATCTCCTCGATGCCGGAACGCGAGACGAACTGGTAGCTTTTGCATCGCGGCATCGCTCACCGCTTAGGCGGCTGGCGACCCCCGCTGCAATTCCTGTTATCGTTGCGGCGTGCTGATTTTCACACGGTCGTGACGATGCCTAATCAATTCCCCGAATCCACTCGAAAGCCCCGTCGCAGGTGGCTTATCGCCTTGGTCGTAATCTTGCTGCTGGCGGCTGCAGGGGGGCTGTCGGCCTGGATCGAGAACCGGGCGACCCCCGCCGGGGATCCCTCCGCGCGCGCTGCAGCGGGCAAGTCTGGCAATCGCCCGCAACCCGTTCAGGTGCTGCTGGCGCAACAGGCCGACCTCCCTGTCTGGCTGGATGCCATTGGAACCGTTATCCCCGAGCGGGTCGTTACGGTGCGGGCGCGCGTCGACGGGGTGCTACAGAAAATCAGCTTCCGCGAAGGGCAGTGGGTCAAGAAGGGGGATCTTCTGGCCGAACTCGACGCACAGCCTTTCAAGATCCAGCTTGATCAGGCTCAAGGTCAATGGGCTCGCGACCAGGCCTTGCTCGACAACGCTCAACGCGATCTGGCTCGTTACAAGGATCTGTGGGCCAAGGATGCCACTTCCCGACAACAACTCGATACCCAGGAAGCCTTGGTGCGCCAGTATCAGGGCGCTTTGCTCAGCGATCGAGCGCAGGTCGAAAACGCGCGTCTGCAACTGTCTTACACCCGCATCCTGGCCCCTATGGATGGGCAGATTGGTCTGCGTCAGATGGATGTCGGCAATCTGGTGCGGGCGAATGATGCCCTGGGTCTTGCGGTGCTTACCCAGACCCGGCCGGCAAATGTGCTCTTTGCAATTCCTGAACGGCACCTTTCTACCCTGCGCATCCGCCAGACTCGGCAACCCTTGCGGGTGGAGGCCTGGGATGCGGGGCAGCGCGAGCGGTTGGCCGTTGGGCGGCTTCTGAGCCTCGACAATCAGATCGATGTTGCAACCGGCACCATTCGCCTCAAGGCAGGATTTGCAAACCACGATGAGCGTCTGTACGCCAATCAGTTCGTCAATGTGCGCCTGCTTCTGGAGGTGCGCCAACAAGTCATGCAGGTTCCAACCAATGCCATCCAGCGAGGTGCGCGGGGCGCCTTTGTCTATCGCGTTGCGGCTGACGGGCGTGTCGCTGTTGTACCCGTGACGCCGGACGCGAGTGAAGCTGGTTGGACGGCGCTTGCCGGAACAGATGCGATCAAGGTGGGAGATCGCCTAGTGATCGATGGGGCCGACCGCCTACGGGAGGGGGCGCACGCCCGCATCGTGATGCCGGCGCAGGGCGCTGAGGGAAAAGGCCAGGACCGCGTCGGGGGTAGCCAGACTAAGGGTGAAGGCAAGCGGGCGCCGCAATGAACTTCTCGCGGCTGTTCATCCTGCGTCCGATTGCGACCAGCCTGATCATGGTTGCGATCCTGCTCAGCGGGCTGATTGCCTATCGGATGCTGCCTTTGTCGGCCTTACCGGAGGTCGATTACCCGACGATTGAGGTCACTACGCTCTACCCCGGGGCAGGTCCTGACTGGATGACGGCCGGGGTGACGGCCCCTCTGGAGCGCCAGTTTGGCCAACTGCCAGGCCTGCAGCAGATGTCTTCGACCAGTTCGGGCGGTGCCTCATTAATCACGCTGCGCTTTAATCTCGACCTGCCGCTCGATGTGGCCGAGCAACAGGTGCAGGCCGCCATCAATGCGGCGACCGCGCTTCTCCCAGACGATTTACCGATGCCGCCGCTGTACAGCAAGGTCAATCCGGCCGATGCACCGATCCTGACCTTGGCCGTCACCTCAGAGACCCAAACCGTCCCGGCCATTCACGATCTGGTCGAGACTCGCCTGGCCCAGAAACTGGCACAGGTTGCTGGAGTGGGGCGGGTTAGCATCGCCGGTGGACGGCGACCGGCGGTGCGGGTACAGGTCAATCCGCAGGCCTTGGCCGCTGCAGGGCTGACTTTCAGCGAGGTGCGTACGGCGATCGCCAATGCCAATGTCCATCTGCCCAAAGGGAGCTTTGACGGACCACAACGGGCCACCACGCTGGATGTCAATGATCAGCTGCAGTCGGCGGAGGCCTACCGGAATTTGATCTTGACTTGGCGTAACGGCAGTCCGTTGCGCCTGGGGGCCATCGCCGAGATCGTGCACGAGGCCGAAAACATCCGCTTGGCGGCCTGGTCTGGCACCCAAGCGGCCGTGATCTTGCAGGTGCAGCGCCAGCCGGGCGCGAATGTGGTTGAGGTCGCCGATCGGGTCAAGACCCTTTTGCCGCAGTTGCAGACCAGTCTGCCGGGTAATCTTAATGTGGCCTTGCTCGCTGATCGCACGGTGACGGTGCGTGCCTCGGTGGCAGCCGTGCAGTTTGAACTGCTACTGGCGGTCGCCCTGGTGGTGATGGTGATCTTTCTCTTTCTGCGTAGCCTGCCGGCCACTCTTATTCCCAGCCTCGCCGTGCCCTTGTCCTTGGTCGGAACCTTCGGGGCGATGTACCTGGCCGGTTTTTCCCTCAACAACCTGACCCTCATGGCCTTGACGGTCGCTACCGGGTTTGTAGTGGACGATGCCATTGTGGTGATCGAAAACATTGCCCGCCACATTGAGCGGGGTGAATCGCCCCTGCAAGCCGCCCTGCGTGGTGCCCGCCAGATTGGATTTACCATTGTGTCGCTGACCTTTTCGCTGGTCGCGGTGCTGATCCCCTTCCTGTTCATGGGCGATGTGGTGGGGCAGTTGTTTCGGGAATTTGCCGTGACCCTGGCCGTGGCCATTCTCATCTCGGCCGTGATCTCATTAACCCTGACACCCATGATGTGCGCCCGCTTGCTGGGAAACAACGGCACGACCCGCCCCAATCGGCTGCTGGATGCGGTCATCCGTGTCTATGCCCACCAGCTTGACCGGGCACTCAGCCACCGTCGCCTGACCCTGTCGCTGGCGGCACTGACCCTGGTTTTGACCGGACTGGCGTATGTGTGGATACCCAAGGGGTTTTTTCCGGTACAGGATACCGGGCTGATTCAGGTCACTACAACGGCCCCGGCCGGGCTGTCGTTTGATGCCATGAGCCAGCGACAACAGGCAGTGGCGGCTGCGATTCTGCAGGATCCGGCGGTCGCCAGCGTCACCGCATTCGTGGGGGTGGATGGGGTGAATGAAACCCTGAACCAGGCCCGGATGCAGCTAACGCTCAAACCGCATGCAGAACGCAACCAGCCGCTGGTACGCGTCCAGTCACGCCTGCAACAATCGCTGGCAGACCGCTATCCAGACCTCCGCACTGATTTGCAGCCGGTTTCAGATCTGACTCTGGACACCCGTCTGAGTCGGGCTGGCTACCGCTTTACCCTGACGGCAGCCGATCCGGATGAGCTGAGTGTGTGGAGCCGGAACTTGCTGGAACAACTGGAAGCCCGCCCCGAACTGCGGGATGTGGCCACTGATCTCGACAACGGTGGACGACAGGCCTGGATTGAGCTGGATCGGGTCGCCGCCGCCCGGCTGGGGGTGTCAGTCGCGGCCATCAACAATGCGCTTTATGATGCCTACGGCCAACGCCTGATTGCCACCCTCTACACCCCGTCGGGCCAGTCACGGGTAGTGCTGGAGGCCGGCATCCACAGTCAGGTCAGTGGGCCTGAGGTGCTGGCCGGTTTGCGTATTCCTTCCAGTCAGGGGAATGCGGTGCCGCTCAGTAGCATGGCTCGGGTATCCGAACGTCAAGGCACCCAGGCCATACACCGTCTGGCCCAGTTTCCGGCCGTCAGCCTGTCATTCAATCCGGCCCCCGGCCATACCCTGGAGCAGGCAATGGCTCTGATCGAACAGATTCGGGCCGCCATCAATATGCCGCTCTCGGTGCGTGGCGAGTTTCAGGGTACCGCCCTCGCCTTCCGTGAATCCCTGGCCAACACCCTCTGGCTGATCCTGGCCGCCATCATCACGGTT
>SXGT01455228.1_pt1 | contig 56156 bp, 50 predicted proteins | sample 3176221 | NCBI WGS metagenome assembly SXGT01 (sample SAMN11356862, study PRJNA531348) | freshwater metagenome | isolation source: freshwater sample F1-120 | place: China: Fuxian Lake, Yuxi | collected 2017-12-25 | reverse complement strand
CGCTTCATGATCACCCTCGAGCAGGGCGTGGAGCTGGTGTGGCACGCCTTCGACGACATGATGGGCGGCGAGATCTACGTCAAGAAGATCCCGTCAATGACGATCCTGGACATCGCCAACGCGGTCGCGCCGGGGGCCAAGCACCGGGTGATCGGCATCCGGCCCGGTGAGAAGATCCACGAGCAGATGATCGGCTCGGAAGACGCGCCCCACACCTTCGAGTACGCCGACCACTACAAGATCCTCCCCGCGATCCACGGCTGGTCGTCCGACCCGGCGCGCAACGGCAACGGCACGCGGGTCGCCGACGACTTCACCTATACTTCCGACCGGAACCCGGACTGGATGCCGATTGAGCGCCTGCAGGCGTGGATCCAGGCCAATCGCAGCAAGCTCGGCGGTATCTGAGCCATGAAAACGATCCTGATCACTGGCGGTTGCGGGTTCATCGGCAGCAACTTCGTTCGCTATCTGTACGATCGCTACCCGAACGACTACCGGATTGTCGTGGTCGACGCGCTGACGTATGCGGGCCGCATCGAGAGCCTGCCGCCAAATGCGATGGAGTCCGGGCGATTCGAGTTCTGGTACGGCGACGTGCGCAACGGACAGTTGATCGATTCGCTGGTCTCGCGCGCCGACATCGTCGTCCACATGGCCGCCGAGACCCACGTCACCCGGTCGATTTACGACAACCTGGCCTTCTTCGAGACCGACGTGCTGGGGACGCAGGTGGTGGCCAACAGCGTCGTGAATCACCGCAAGACGGTCGAGCTGTTCGTGCACGTGTCGACGTCGGAGGTCTACGGGACGGCGGAAACGCCGCGGATGGCCGAAGACCACCCGCTCAACCCGAGCAGCCCCTACGCGGCCGCCAAGTGCGGTGCCGACCGCCTGGTGTCGTCGTACTTCCTGACTTACGGTGTTCCCGCGGTGATCGTGCGGCCGTTCAACAATTACGGCCCGCTTCAGCACCTGGAGAAGGTCGTGCCCCGTTTCACCACCAGCTGCCTGCTGGGCGAGGCCCTCACGGTGCACGGCGATGGCTCCTCGGCGCGCGACTGGATGTTCGTGGAGGACCACTGCCGGGCGCTCGATGCGCTGTTGCACGCCGACCGCACCACCGTGATCGGCGAGGTGCTGAACCTGGGCACCGGCGGACATCGGACGGTGGCGCAACTGGCCGACGCGATTCGCAAGGTCACCGGACGGTCCGACGTGGCGCAAGAGTTCATCGGCGACCGTCCGGGCCAGGTGTTTCGCCACACCTGTGACCCAACCAAGGCCGAACGCCTGCTGGGATGGCGCGCGACCACCGGCCTCGAAGAGGGCCTCGAGCGCACCGTGCGCTGGTATCGCGACAACGAAGCCTGGTGGCGTCCCCTCATGTGGATGCGGCATATCCCGATCATCTCGGCGTCCGGCAAGCGGGAACTCCACTAATAGCCTTCCAGATGTCACGCCGAACGCGCGTACTCGCTCTGCAAACGTGCGTCACTGTCGCGTTGCTGTGGGCGATCGCCCGTCGCCTCGACTGGTCGGAAGTGGCCGCGGTGATTGGGCGCGCGCCGGCGAGCGTGGCCGTGCTCACGTTCGTCGCGATCGCGCTCGGCCAACTACTTTACGTGTGCCGCTGGAAGCTCGTGCTCCACGGCATGGGCCGCAAGGCCCGGTTCACCAGCCTCGTCCGTTACACGCTGATGGGCCTGCTCTTCTCAAACCTGCTGCCAGGCGCGATCGGCGGAGACGGCGCGCGCCTCTACTACCTGGGCCGTGACCTCGGGTATGCCGATGCGGCGGTCTCGCTGGCCGCCGACCGTGTGCTGGGGCTGCTGTCGCTCGTCGTGTTCGCCAACCTGCTCGCATGGACATTGCCGCCTGATTCCGGGATCGACCCGCTGATCGTGTCGACCCTCAGCACGTTGCTCGGCTTCACGGTGTTGGGGATTGGCGTCGCGCTGGCCGTGCCCGCGCGTTGGTTTCAAGGGCCGAGCCGATGGGCCGGCCCGCGCCTGGCGGGCTATCTCCAATACGGCGGCGACCTGCTCGGCCGCCTCCGCGAGACGGCGAAGACGCCTTACGTCATCGTCGGCGCGGTGGTCCTGACCGTCGGCAACATGATGTTGACGGCGTCCGCGTACCAGCTCTTCTTTGCCGCCGTCGGCGCGGCCAGCCCGGCGTGGGCGCCGCTCATCCTTGCACTCACCGCCGTGGCGGTGTTGATCAACGTGCCGATTTCGCTCAACGGGATCGGGCTGCGCGAGCAGTTGCACATCTGGATCCTGGGGGGGCTGGCCATTTCCCAGGAGGTGGCCGTCGGCGCCTCGGTGATCGTGTTCATCCAGCTCATTATCCTGAGCCTGATCGGACTTGGTGTCTGGTTCCATGCGCGGCTGATGCCGGATGTCACCGACGCGCTGCCTGGAACATGAGCCATCAGCGATCCGCCGACGGCCGCACGGTCGTCATCGTGCAGCCGAGCTACCTGCCCTGGCTTGGCTATTTTGCCCAGATGTGGCGCAGTGACGTCTTCGTTATCTACGACGATGTGCAATACGACAAGCATGGCTGGCGGAACCGGAATCGAATCAAGACGCCCCAGGGATCACAGTGGCTGACCGTGCCGGTGCTGCACCATGGCAAAGGCCGGCCGCTGATCTCAGAGGTGCAGATCGATAACCGGCAACCGTGGGCGCGGCGTCATCTCCAGGCGATCTCACAGAACTACAGCAAGGCCCCATACTTTGCGGACTACGTCCCGCGGTTCACCGAGGTGTTGGCCCGGGACTGGACGCACCTGGTGGAACTCGACGTGGCCTTCCTGCAGACCCTGTGCGACATGCTCGGCTTGCGTCGCGACGTGATCCGGGCGTCCACTCTCGGCATCGAGGGGGCCGGCGCCGGGCGTTTGGTGGACATCTGCCGGCACCTGGGTGCCGCGCGCTTCTTCGAGGGCGCGGCCGGCCAGGACTACATCGATTCGTCCCTGTTCACCACGGCCGGCATTACGCTGGAGTATCAGGACTACCGGCATCCGGTCTACCCCCAACTGCACGGGGAGTTCGTGAGCCACCTGTCGGTCGTCGACTTGCTGTTCAACGTCGGTCCGCAGAGCCTCGAGACGCTCGCGCAATAAGGGGTGGGCACCATGGCCTTGAGCGACGCACAACGTTCGCACCTGCTTGAAGTTGAAGCCGGTTTGCGTGACTGGCCGTTCCCGCCGCAACTGATCGTCGAGAACACGTCCTATTGCAATCTCGAGTGCGTGCACTGCTGCCACAAGGAAATGCACCGGCCGCAGCGTCACATGCCCCGGGCGCTCTGGGACAAGATCGTCGAAGAAGTCGGGCGCGAGATGCCCGGTTGCGAGCTGTGGCCGACGTTCTACGGCGAGGCACTGGTCATGGGCAAGGACGGCGAGTTATGGGACCGGCTCGACCACGCCGCGCGCGCCGGGTGCCAGAACCTCGTGCTCAACTCGAACGGCACGTTGCTGACGCGCTGGGACAACATCGATCGCGTGCTCGCCTCGCCGCTCAAGCGCTTCATCCTGAGCCTCGACGGCTTTTCGCGCGAGACCTTCGAGGCCATCCGGGTCGGCGCCGACCGCGACGAGGTGTATGCCGCGATCGAAGAACTGCTGCGTCGCCGCGCCCGCCTGAACCAGGCCTACCCGGCGATCATCTGCCAGTACTCGATCATGGAGCGCAATGCCGGCGAGGTCGACGCGTTCACCGACTACTGGCGCGCGCGGGGCGCGGAGATCAAGACCCGGCCCATGCTGGAATGGGCCGCCGCCGGCAGCGTCCAGGCGCCGAATCTCGATCACGGCACGGAGTTCCGCATCGCCTGTCCGTGGGCGAACAACACGATGGCGATTCACCAAAGCGGCGACGTGGTCGCCTGCGCGGTGGACTATGACGGCGGGTTTACGGTCGGCAATGTCGCCACCGAGTCGGTGGTGAGCTTGTGGAAGCGGCTTGGCGCCAGCCTTCGGGCCGTGCACCGGGCGCACGACTGGGCCGCCCTGCCGCAGATTTGCAGCAACTGTCGCGACTGGCAAGTGGCCGGCGCGCAATACGAGGCCGAGCGGGTGCCGGGCACGCGGCCATTCTGGGTGACGGAATGACGAGCAGTATGGATAACGTTCAGAACGACGAACGCGCTTACGGACTGCGCCCGGGGGCGGAAGAGTTTCCGCTCATGGTGGTCATCTCGATCATCTACCCGTGCAACTTCGGCTGTCCGATGTGCCCCTACACCGACAGCAACTCCGACCTGCGGCGCTTCTACCACGAACACAAGGGCGACCTGATGCCCGTCGCGCTGTGGGAGAAGATGGCCGACGAATGCGGCCAGTACGGCGCGTGGATGCGCTGCACGGGCGGCGGCGAGCCGATGCTTCACCCGCAGATGGTGGAGATGGTGGAGTACGCGAAGCGCAAGGGCGCCCGCATCTGGATGAATTCGAACGGCAGCATGTTCGGCCCGTTGCCGCAGTTTCGCCGCAAGCTTGAGCGCGTCCTCGCCGCCGGCATCGACCTGATCGAGTTCTCGATGGACGCCGGCGACCCGGAGACCTATGCCAAGGTGCGCCCGCCGCACCGCGGCGAACCGCGGGACAAGCAGAAATGGTGGGACAACCATGTCGGCAACGTGCGGGCCGCCCTCGAACTGCGCAAGCAGTTGCGCACCACCAATCGAATCGTCGTCTCGATTATTCGCCAGGAGGCGATGGACGGGAAGCTCGATGACGCCGTGCGGTTCTGGATGGAGGACGTCGGGGTCGACGAGGTGATTACGCGCAAGTTCCTGTCGTGGGACGACAACACCACGATTCCACTCGACAAGGCGATGGACCCGCACATCTATCGCGACATGACGACGGAGCAGAAGCAGCCGTGTGTCTGGCCCTTCGAGCGCATGAACGTCGATACCCTCGGCCGGGTGGCGCTGTGCGGGCAGGACATTTCGTTCCGGACCGCCGACTTGTTTCCCAACGTCAACGACAGCAGCTTGAAGGCGATCTGGCAAGGTGAACGCTTCAACTGGTACCGCCAGATGCATCTTGACGGCCGCGGCGCCGAAGCGTGGCCCTGCCGCGGCTGTTCGGCATGGCTGGCCGGAGTCCGGGACTGGGAATACGGCTGGCTGCGCGTCCTGAAGCGCTCGGGCGATCACGTCGTCGAAATCATGAAGCGCGACCTCGGCGTCGACGTCGAGATTTACCAGCCTCAGAACGACTTGCCGCCGGCGGCGCCGAAGGGTTGATGGCGTCGGCGGTCCTGTTTACCTACGGCGCTCCCGCGTTACCGGCGCTCGACGCGCTGTCGGCAGCCGGCGCCACGGTGGCGGCAGTCGTCGTTCCGGGGAACCGGAGCGGGCCGGCGGTGGACCGGGTGGTTGATGGCGCAGCGCGGCGCGGACTGCCAGTGTGGACGCAGCCGCCACGCTCGGCGATCGCGCCGTTCGTCGAGCAGTTGCGCGGGGCGGCCCCCGACGTCTGCGTCGTCTGGTCGTATTCCATGCTGCTGCCCCAGGCCGTGCTTGACGTGCCTCGCCATGGCACGATCAACGTCCATGCCGGGTCGCTGCCCGGGTACCGGGGCGGGCACGTCATTCAGTGGGCGATCATCAACGGCGAGCGCGAATCGGCGGCGACGTTGCACTATGTCGACGCCGGCGTTGACACCGGCCCCGTGATTGCCGAAGTGCGGTTTTCGATCGGTGATCAAGACGATGCCGACCTCGTGCGCGAGCGGTTGCAGGCGGCGGGCCTGCAGTTGTTGCGGGACTGGTGGCCGCGGGTTGCCGAAGGCACCGCCCCACGCGTGTCGCAGGATGAATCCAAGGCCCGGTACTGGCCTCTCCGAACACCGGATCAGGGCCGCATTGACTGGCGCCGGCCGGCCGAAGAGATCTGCCGCCTCGTCCGGGCCCTGGTGTCGAATGATCCAGGCGCATTCGCGTCGTGCGCGGGCGGCAGCATCCTGATGGTGCGCCGAGCGCAACCTGTCGAGTGGCCCCAGGCAGCGACGGCTCCCGGACAGGTGCTGTCAGTGTCGGCAGAGGGTTTGCTCGTGGCCGCCAGTGACGGCGCCGTGCTGGTCTCCGACGCGATACTGGATGGTCGCCGGCTCGCCGGACTGGCGTTTACCGAGGTCGTCCTTGATTGAGGCCTGCCGAACTGGCCCGTGATGGAACTGCTGCTGGGGCCTGGCGTCCTGATGCCATCGCTCGGCGAAGGCCCGCGGGCATTTGTCCGGATCGGGTATGGCGTGCTGCTGCTCGCGACACTGGTGCGGCTTCTGCCCGATGCGAGGCGTTTCTTCCTGGGCGAGCGGTGGGGGGGCTACGGCGAGCGCGGCTGGCGCGTGGATCTGATTCAGAACCCGATCGTCGCCCCGATCGTGCTCAGCCTGTGGATGGCGTCGGCGGCCCTGCTGATCGTCAACGTGTGGACGGTGCCGGCCGCGGCCTTTGCCTTGGCATGCGGCCACTACTTCTTCGTCGGCATGCGCTGGCGCAGCGTGGCCCGGGGGATGGGCGCGCCGGGGTTCATCACCTTCTGGCTGGGCGTGGCCGTGTTTCTGCTCGAGTACACCGCCCGGCACGCCCCGGCGCTCGGTGGGTTGGCGCTGCTGGTGCTGCAAGTCGACTTTGCGTTGGTCATGATCGCCGCCGGCATTTACAAGTTCACCGCGGGATACCGTCAAAACCAGGGCATGGAACTCGGCATGGTGAACCCGGAATGGGGCTACTGGCCGCGATTCTGGCAGCGCGTCCGCCCAAGCCACCCGCTCTTCCGCTTCTTCAACGAGATGGCGTGGGCGACCGAAGTCGTGGCCGGAGTGCTCATGCTGGTGCCCGCCACGCGCTTCATCGGCGCCGCGCTCATCCTCTTGAGTTTCGTGTTCATCCGCACGCAGATTCGGCTGGGCTTCCTCGCCGAGATGGTGATGACGTGCGGCGTGCTCTTCTTTCATCCCGGGAGCGCCGGCGACCAGTTGCTCCAGGCGCTGGCGCCGCCTTCGGCGATCGGCGTCGACCCGGGTCCCGTGATGCTCAACCGGGGGTTGGAGTTGGCCCTGTGGGGCTATCTTCTGGTGTTGCCGCTGGCCCGGCTCGGCCTGTCGTACAACCTGTATTGGAAGCGCGCGCTCCCCGGTGCGGCGCAGTCCCTGCTCGACGGCTTTGCGAACACGGTCGGCCTGATCCTGTGGCGCGTCTTCTCGGCGGACATCTGCAATTTTTTCATCCAGATCGACCAACAGCAGCGCGATGGCACCGGGCGGACGCCAATCGCCAGGTGGGGCGCGAGCCGGCGATTCCGGCAGGTCGAGGAAGCGATTACGGTGACCACGCTCTTCACGACGCTCAAGTACTACCCGAGCAACCGCTCGATCTTCGAGAACCGGTTGATCAGATACGCGCGGACGGTGCCACGCGATCGCGACTGTCTCCTGGTGTTTGAGTACGTCAGCGTGATCAAGGAATCCGAGGGCTTCGCGTTCCGGCCGGTAGCCGAGTTCGTCGTTGATCCCGACACCCGGTCCGTGACGGAGACGACGCTCGATGCGAGCCTGTCCCTGCGGTCTGGTGTGGCGGTGTCGCCCATCCACGAGGCCGTGCGCCCCGGCAGCTACGTACCGCTCAAATCATGATCACGAAAATCGACTTCTTCAAACACGACCTCGGCGAGCCGGAGATCGAAGCCATTCGCGCGGTCTTTGCGGGCACGATGCTGACGACCGGGGACGTCGCAAAGCATTTCGAGGAACAGTTCGCGAGCTACCTTGGGCGGCGGCACGCCCTGGTGGTCACCAGCTGCACCGGCGCCTTGCACATGTCGCTCCTGGCCTGTGGCGTAGGACCCGGTGACGAGGTGATCACGACGCCCCTGACGTTCATTGCCTCGTCCACGGCCATCATCGAGGCCGGCGCCCGCCCGGTCTTCGTGGATGTCGAGCCGGACACCGGCAACATCGACGCCGAGAAGATCGAGGCCGCCATTTCGCCCCGCACCAAGGCGATCTTGCCGGTGCACCTCTACGGCCAGATGGCCGACATGCGTCGCATTCGGTCGATCGCCGACCGTCACGGGCTGTTTGTGATCGAAGACTCGGCCCACTGTATCGAAGGCGAGCGCGATGGGTTCAAGCCGGGGCAGCTCGGGCACACCGCCTGTTTTTCCTTCTACGCCACCAAGAACCTGACCTGCGGCGAAGGTGGCGCGTTGGTCACCGACGACAGCCGGCTGCTCGAGCGGCTGAAACTGCTTCGCCTGCACGGGATGTCGAAGAGCGCGGCCGACCGGAGCACCGAGGGGTATCGGCACTGGGACATGCCGGCGTTCGGCTGGAAATACAACCTGGACAACATTCACGCCGCCATTCTCGTGGCCCAGCTCGGTCGTCTCGAGGCGAACTGGGAGAAGAGACAAGCGCTGGCCGAGCGCTACGACCAGGCGCTGGCGGCGATCCCCGGCATGACCAGGCCGGTGCTCCGCCCGGGTGTTCGACACGGCCGCCACCTGTATGTCGCGTGGTTTCCCCCGGGAGAGAGAGACTCGGCGATCGGGCGCATGCAGGACCGCGGGATCAGCGTGATGGTGAACTACCGCGCCATTCACCTGCTGACCTACTTTCGCGAGTTGCTCGGCCACCAGCCTGGTGACTTTCCGAACGCCGAAGCGATCGGCGATCGCACGATGTCGCTGCCGTTCTACCCCAACATGCCGCTGGACCACGTTGACGCGGTGGTCGATGCCGTTGCTTCGCGAGCCGGCACGCGCTGAGGCCAGGACCCATGTGTGGCATCAGCGGTGTGTTCGGGCGCAGCGATGAGGCCACCGTTCGGTCCATGCTCGACGCGCTCGTGCACCGCGGGCCGGACGACGGCCATGTCGCCGGCGGAGCGGACTTCACGCTGGGAGTCCGGCGCCTCGCGATCCTTGACGTCGAGCACGGGCGGCAGCCGCTGTGCAACGAAGACGGTTCCGTCTGGGCCTGCCAGAACGGCGAACTCTACAACTTTCCCGAACTTCGCCCGGAGTTGGAGAAGCGCGGACACCGATTCCGGTCGCATTGCGACACCGAGATTCTCCCGCACCTGTTCGAAGAGCATGGCTCCGGGCTCCCGACGCACATCCAGGGGATGTTCGCGGTGGCCGTATGGGACTCCCGAACGCGGACCGGCCTGCTGGCCCGGGATCGCATGGGCAAGAAGCCCCTGTACTACTACCCGGTCGCGGGGGCCCTGTACTTCGCATCCGAGCTGAAGGCCCTTCTGCGGGTGCCGGGATTCGAACGGCGGATCAACCTCGAAGCCCTGCATCACTTTCTCGGTTACAAGCACGTGCCGCAACCCCTGACGATTTTCCAGGGTGTTCACATGCTGCCGCCGGGCCACCACTTGACGTTCACACCCGGCAGCGAGCCGGTGGTGACCCGGTACTGGCGGGCCGACTTTGCCGGGCGTGACGACCTGGCGCGGCTGTCCGACGAGGAGATCGTTGACGAGCTGCTGTGCCGGTTGCGCCGTGGCGTGCGGCGGCGGCTGATGTCGGACGTGCCAATCGGGTTCTTCCTGAGCGGCGGCATCGACTCGAGCTTGTCGACGGCGCTGGCGGCGGAGGAGTCGGGCGAGCCCATCAAGACGTTTACGCTGACCTACTCGCACGAGTCCACGACGCCGGGCAAGGAGGCGGACCGGCGCTGGGCGCGCTGGGTGGCGGACAAGTACGGCACGGAACACCATGAAGAGGTCGTCGACTTCGGCCACTTTCCAGACGCCATCAAGGACATCCTGCGGGCGTTCGATGAACCGTTCGCCGGCACCGTCTCGACGTTCTTCCTCGCCAGGCTGATCGGGAAGCACGTGAAGGTCGCCTTGGCGGGGGACGGCGCCGACGAGTTGTTCGGCAGCTATCGATCGCATCGACTGGCCCAGCCGCTGGCCTTGCTGCCGGAGTTCCGCCGGGACGGCGACGCGAGCCGACTGGCGCCGTTCGATCACGACATCGCGGAGCTGGAGCGGCTCTGGGAACCGGAAGACTGGGCCTGGCGCAACAAGCTGCTGGTGCTGAGCGACGAGGAGAAAGCCGGCCTCTACGCCCCGGATGTCGCGCGCCAGATGTCGCAGTGGCCCACGCGCGATCATGTCAGGCGCGCGTTTGACGGCCTGACCGCGACCGATCCTCTCAACCGCGTGTTGGAGATGGAGTTCAACACCCTGTTGCCGGACCAGGTGCTGGCGTTCGTCGATCGTCTGTCGATGGCGCACTCCCTCGAAGTGCGAACCGCCTTCCTGGATACCGACGTCGTGGAGTTGGTCGCCGGCATCAGCGGCTGGCGGAAGATTGCCGGCGGCGAGACCAAGCGTCTGTTGAAGCTGGCGGCCAGCCGTTACTTCCCGTCAGAGATGGTGCACCGGCCCAAGGAAGGCTTTGTCATGCCGGTCACGGACTGGCTGCTCAAGGGGCTGGAGGACTACGTCCGAGACACCCTCAGCCCGTCGCGGTTGCAGCGGCACGGGCTGTTCGATGCCACGGCCGTCACGGCGCTCGTCGATCGCCTCTACCGCGAAGGCGGCGATCACACCGCCGTCAACAAGGTTCTCGTGCTCCTGACGTTCCAGGAATGGTACGACCTCTACATGCACGCGGCGCCGGGCGGCGCGGCGGCGTGGCATGCTCCAACCGCTATCCATCAGTAAAGCGCGCATATAATGCCGGACCAATCAAGATGAATAATGCAGCCGATAGTGCCAGTCGCCAGCTCGACGAAATCTCATCCACCCTCGTCGATTACATCCTGTCCCAACACCCATCGGGTTTCACTACCGACACGTTGCCGCGAAATGAATCCTTGCTCGAAATCGGCGTGCTCGATTCCGCCGCGGTGATCGAGTTCGTCGTGTTCGTCGAATCCACCTGGGATATCGAGATTTCCGACGAGGACATCACCAAGGAGCGCATGGGCTCTCTCAGCAAGATGGCGGCGCTGGTACAGCACTACCTGTCGAGCAAGACGGCGTGACGCGGCGCTGGGCCTGACGTTCCGGGCTGCCTATGACCGTGAACGACTACCTCGACTACCCCCAGATTCGCTACGGCGCTGCCTCCGATGACGACATCATCGAGGGCGGTCTGGCTGGTGGCGCGTTGCCGCATGGGCAGTACGCGTTCGCCGTGGTGCGAGGCGATCGCGTCTACCTGGCCCGCGATCCCCTGGGCTGTAACAAGCTCTTCTTTGGCATCGGCCCCGGCGGCGCGCTGGTCGTGGCCAACCGCGTAGCGAAGCTTTGGCGTTGCGGCGTGCCCCTTTCGGCGATTGCCTCGTGCCCACCGGGACACGTGCTCGAGATCTCGTCAGAGGGTGTGCGCGACGCCGGTGGCTCAGACTTGTTTGCGGTACCCGCCACTGCAGGATTCAGCCAAGAGTCATTTGCCGGCGATGTGCGGGCCACGCTGGGCAACGCCTTTCGGCGATTGGCCGAAGAATTCCGTGGCGCCCAATTCGTCGTTTGTCTCTCCGGCGGCCTCGACAGCAGTGTCATCGCGTCATTCGCCGCGGCGCACCTTCAGAATGTGACCGCCGTCAGCTTCACCTATCTCGACGAGGCTGATCTGCGAAGCTATGCGCAGGGCGCTTCGGTAGCGGAGCTGCCGACTGCGTCCGATGATTTCCGGTGTGCCGCGAAGGTCGCGGCGGCGCTCGGGATGCCTCTGGTGCCGGCCGTCCGATCACGGCAGGCGGTCGCCGACGCCATTCGGCCCTCCGTCCAACTCTGCCAGGACTGGCGGGATTTCAACGTCCATTGCGCGACGGTGAACCTCTTTCTTGCACAGGATGTTCGCGCCCTGTTCCCCGGCGAGAAGGTCGTGATGCTGACCGGGGATCTAATGAACGAGTACGTGTGCGACTACAGCGAGGAGCAAGTGGACGGCACTCGCTACTACAAGATTCCGCGAATCGCGTTGGACCAGCGTCGCAAGTACTTCGTCCGTGGCCTCGATGCCGGCGATCGTGAGATTGGCGTCTTCTGGGCGCACGGACTGGTGGGGTGTCAGCCTTTCGCGGTGCTTGCCGAACACTACCTGCGAATTCCGGCCGCGGTGCTCGCCGAGCCGAACCTCAAGTGGGCCCTCAACGGGCCGTGCCTGCCGCCCGAGGTGGCTGCGCACGTCAATCGGGCCAAGACGCGTGCCCAAGTGGGCGGCAAAGACCTGGGCACGCTCGGGATTTATCATCGCCTGGGGATCGGCGAGGAGCAATTGCGTCGCACCTGGCACGCCCAATTCCCTGGAGAATTGCGGCAGTCAAGCGATGAGCTTATTCAATTCGGGCGCTACAAGACCGCAGCGTATGTGCGTCAGGAGTAACTGACACCGTGTGCGGCATCGCCGGAATTGTGGCCCCGATGTCAGCCGACGAGGCGGGCGAACGCCTCCAACTGATGTTGGAGCAAATCGCCTACCGGGGGCCTGACGAGTTCACGGGCGCCGTGGAGGGCGGCTTCGCGGTTGGCACGGTTCGCCTGGCGATCGTCGACCTGTTGACCGGCACCCAGCCGGCGATTTCGGACGACGGCAAGATCTTCGTCGTCTTCAACGGCGAGATATTCAACTACCGCGAACTGCGGGCATCGCTTTCGGCTCGCGGCCATGTGTTCCGCTCCAACTCCGAAGTCGAGGTGCTGCTTCGGCTGTACCAGGAGTACGGCTTGGCGATGGCCGCCATGCTGAACGGCCAATTCGCCGTGGCGATCCTGAATCGCGATACGGGCGCGGTGCACCTGTTCCGCGATCCCTTCGGCATTCGTCCCCTCTTCTGGTGGTCGGACGGGCAATCGGTGGTGTTTGCGTCCGAAGTGAAATCACTTCTCGTCAATCGCGAGGTGACGGTTACCCTGGATCTCAAGGGGCTGATGCAGACCGTTCGCTTCTGGACGGTGGTGGGGGAGCGGACGCTGTTCTCCGGAATTCGGCAAGTTCCTGCCGGGCACACCTTGACATGGCAGCCGGGAAAAGTCGCGCTCGAGCGGTACTGGGATTGGCCGTTCTCCGATACCGTCGCCCCGCTGGTTCTCAAGAACGACGCCGAATACTGTGAGGCCTTCGACGCCGCGTTTTCGAACGCGGTGAAGCGCCAGTCGATGGCCGATGTCGAGGTCGGAGCGTACGTCTCGGGCGGCATCGACTCCTCGGTGATTGTGCACCATCTCGGCAGGCTTAGTGGCACGCGGCCGCTGTCGACGTTTTCTGTGGCCTTCGACGATGCGGCCTACGACGAGTCCGAGGCGCAGGAGGCCGTGGTCCAGCATTACCGGACCCGGCACCACACCGAGCGAATACGGGCCGCGGACATCGCCGGGGATTTTCCGGCGGCGGTCGTTCACGCTGAGACGGCGCTGTTCCGCTCGGCCCCGGTGCCCATGTACCGCCTGTCGAGAGCGGTGCGAGAGACCGGCATCAAAGTGGTGATGAGCGGCGAGGGGGCAGACGAGATTCTGCTCGGCTACGACCTTTTCCGGGAAGCCAAAATCCGGCGCTTCTGGGCGCGCAATCCGGATTCACGCTGGCGCGGGCAGTTGATGCGCCGGCTCTACGACTACCTGCCGCAGTACCAGAACCCCCGCTACTTCAACTTGATGCTCGATTTCTACCGGCCGACACTGGCGGACGTCGGTGACCCGCATTACGCGATGGCAGTCCGCTGGAACAACGGCAGGGCGCTCGAAGCCTGCTTCAGCCGTGACGTGCAGGGGCTGGTCCGCTCCTATGACCCGACGGCCGAGCTCAACGCATGGTTGCCCGCCCACTATGACGAGGCCGGCGATGTGGAGCGCGCGCAATCGATCGAGCGAATGACGCTGTTGGGCAACTACCTGCTGTCGAGTCAAGGCGATCGCATGGCCCTGGCCCATGGCGTGGAAACCAGGTACCCCTACCTGGATCTCGAATTCGTTCGCTTTGCCGCGCAGCTGCCGAGCAGGTTGAAGCTGCGCGGACTCAAGGACAAGTTCATCTTGCGAAGGACCTACGAGGGCCAGATCCCGGAGGCCGTGCGGAATCGAAAGAAATTCGCCTATCAGGCTCCCGAGAAAAAGGCGTTCTTCCCGGGCGGGACGCTGGTCGCATGGGCCGCCGACGCGTTGAGCCGTGAACGGATCGTGCGCGACGGGATCTTCGACCCGGACTACATTGAACGGTACTGTCTCACGCCGCCGGCCCGAGACGGTGGGCGTCAAGGCTTCCGCGCCAACATGCTGTTCATGCTCGTGCTGTCGACGAACCTGGTCGTGGACGGCTTTGTCCGCGCGCGCCCGGAGACCCGTTCCCGGGCGGTGCCTGCACCCAGGCTCAGAGTAATCCGGGCGAAATAGGAGAGTGATGTCAGCCACTGGTGCCACCGACCGGCCTGCCTACATCGTTAGCGAGCCCGCCGAAGACTACCTTGCGCTGCTCGGCGCCGCACGGCTCGTCGCGGCACACATCGTCAAGACTCCCCCGGATGGCCTGGCCGGTGCGGCGCGCTACATCCGGCAGGCGAGCCAGGAACTCCTTGACGCCGATCCGCACGGCCGGCAGGATTCACTCGAACTCGAGGGGGCGGTCTTCGAGTGCTTGCGCCGGGTGCAGGTGATCTGGCACCAGATCGCAGCCGGCACCCTCGAGGGCGAACAGGCGTTTTCAGCCGACCCCGGGTTGTGGAAGCGCGCCATGACGGAGTGGCCGATGGGCGGCTTTGCCCGCATGGCCGCCGATTTCATGATTGAGCGCGACCTGCTGGGGGGACCCGTGCTCGAGTTGGGCGCCGGCGTTGGCAGCTGCGGCGCCCTCATTGCCGGCCATGTCACCGACCAGTTCATTCGCACCGATCTGCAGCCGTTCCTGCTCAGGCGCCAGAAGATCGCGGGGACCGTGGAGCGCTACGACTTCAACGAACCGGGGCGATGGCGCGATCTCGATGCCGTGTTCGCGGTGAATGCCCTGCATTGCGCCAAGGACAAGGTCGCCACGCTGCGGCACATCTTCGAGTTGCTGCGCGTCGACGGCATGGTGGTCCTGGGCGAGGGACGGCCGAACACCGATCACTCCGGCACCCCGTGGGCGCTCAACGCGTTCTTCGGGCTGTTCCGGGGCTGGTGGGACGTCGGCGGCTTCGTGACGAGAGAAGGCTGGATGGCGGCGCTCCAGGCGGCAGGCTTTTCCGATATCGGATTTGCCGCCCGCACTGCCGGCGAGCACGACCTGGGCGGAGTGATCTGGGCCGCGAAACGGCGGTCGTTCTGAGCCGCGGCGGCCATGGCAACTCCTAACCCACTCGCGACGGTGCTGGCCGACCTGGCGGTGCCCCGCGACCGCATCATCTACGTCCACTCCTCCATGGACTGGCTGGGCCGCGCCGACATTCGCGTCGGTGATGCGTTGGACGCGCTGGTCGACTGGGTGGACAGCGGGGGCGGCACCTTGGCCTTCCCGGCCTTTCCGTTTCGCGGCTCGCATGAAGCGTACTTGCGCACGGAGCCGACCCTTGACGTGCGGCGGACACCGGCACGGGTGGGGCTGCTCAACGAGACCTTACGCCGCCGCAAGGGAGTGCAACGCAGTCTCGACCCTGATCTCAGCGTCATCGCCCTGGGTCCGCAGGCCGATGCGGTGGTTGGCTCCCTGCCCACGGGGCCGGACCCGACGGGCATGGATTCGCCGTTTCAACGAATTATCGAGCTCGGTGGCGTGCTCGTGGGACTTGGCGTCAACTTCAACTACCTGAACATGATCCACGTGCTCGATTCCCGGTATCGACACCACTACCCGTGTGACATCTACTCCCGCTCGGTCTATCCGGCGCACACCACCGGGCCCGATGGGCGAGTGTGGCACCTGTCCAAGCAGGCCATGCTGAACGAACTGCAGGTCCACATCAAGCCGAGCCGGATTATCACGACGCTTCAACCCGGCCCTGACGTGCTTCGGAGCACGAGGATCGGGGAAACCGACTTCTTCGTGTGGGACCTGCCACCGTGGGAGAGGCTGTGCGTCGCGCATATCGAGCAGGCGCTCGACGCCGGCCGCGTGCCCTGCTGGCTGGTGGAGGTTCAGGAGCACGTCGGCCGTCGGCGGCCCGAGCGTGCCGCGACGGTTCGAGGGAGTGGACCGGTGTGACGGCCCGGCCCACTGAGACCAATGCGCTCATGCCATTTGCGCACTCCGTCAGCCTGGTGTGCTACGGCTACAACGAAGCCGCGTCGCTTCCCGAGTTCTTCAAGCGGGCAGTCACCCTGCTCGAATCGGTAGCGCCGGAATACGAGGTCGTCTTCATTGACGACGCCTCGACCGACGGCACGTGGGAGATTGCGCAGGCGTTTGCGCGGCAGAACCCGCGCATTCGCGTGTGGCGCAACGACCGCAACCGCAACATCGGCTACTCGTTCAAGCGCGCCGTCTCGCTGGCCGAGAATGAATACCTGTTCTGGCAGACCATCGATTGGTCCTACGACCTCTCCGACCTGCGTATCTTCCTCGAGTTGCTGGACCATTTCGGCGTGGTCATCGGCGTGCGGCCCGTGCCCATCCGGCTCCTGGCGCACTTGCCGGTCGTCAGGTCCATCTACCGCGTCCGGACCAGGTCTGACGATTTCATTCGCGCCATGGTGTCGCTCGCGAACTACTATGTGCTGCGAATCCTGTTCGGCCTGAACGTCCACGATTTTCAAAACATCCAGTTTCACCGGACCAAGGTGCTGCAGTCGTTCCACCTGGGGGGCGAGAGTTCGTTTCTTGGCATCGAGATGATGATGCGCGCGCGCGGGCTCGGTCTCGATCTGCTGGAAGTGCCGATCAAGTTCATCCCCCGGACCCGAGGGAAGTCGAAGGGGATCCGTCCGGCAGCGATCTGGAAGAGCTGCCGGGACATCGCCACCAACTGGTTCGCGTGGGGCTGGCGCATCCGGTTCGCCGCGCGCCGCGATCAAGGCCGGATCTATCGGCTGCCCGAACCGGCGTTTCTGGACGAAGCCGTCATCGTCCTCTGCGCGCCCTTGTTCAAGCGGTATCGATGAGTGCATTCGAATTCGAGAGGAGCTGACGGTGCTGTGGGCCGGTTTCAATGACCTCGCGCAGAGGATGATCTCGTGGAACAAGCGCGAACAACGCGCGAACGTGCGCAGGGTGTTCCACGAGCTGGGTCAAAAGCCCGGCGAACGCGTGTTGGACTACGGGTGCGGAACCGGATTGTTCGCCACCGCCCTTGCCGAGTCGGGGCTGACGTATGTCGGCTACGACATCGACGAGCGCATGGTCAGGTACGGTCGTTGGCTGTACTCGTCGCTGGCGTTCATCCACGAGAAGGCCGACGTCGTAAAACACGGGCCGTACGACTATGTCCTGGCGAATTGTTGCTTCCACCACATCTCGGACACGGAGCTCGAAACCGAGCTCGAGTTCATCCGGCGCAATCTCGCCCCCGGCGGGCACTTTGTGCTGGTTGATCTGCTGGCGCCAGGCGAAGAGAAGTCGCCGCTGCACCACCTGTGCGGCGTCATCGAGCGCGGCAGTTTCGTCCGGCGGCACGAAGATCACGTCAGCCTGGTCGAGGCGAAGTTTGACGTCGTGCGGGCGGAGGTCGTCCGGATTCACCTCCTGTCGATGAGCAGCAGCCCCTTCCACTCGAGCCTGGGCGTCTACGTGTGCCGGCCGCGACCGGACCATCAACCTGACGAGCGGGCCGCGGCATCGCCGGACCCCGCAGGGCCTTCATGATGACTGAAGCGGACGGCGTGGTCGTCGACGTGGCGACCGGTGAATCGCTCCCACCGGGGCCGGTCGGGGCCGCGGCGCGGCGGCTTGCCGCGGTCGGCCTGGCATTGGTGGCCGTCACGATCGCCACGCGCTTCATCGAGGCCGACTCGGCAATCCTGAACGCGGTCAGGATCGTCTGCGCGGCGCTGACGGTGATGTGCGTCCCAGGCGTGCTCCTGCTGCTTCTCGCCCGGCTGGAGGCGCTGACCCTGTTGGAGATTGCCGGGCTGGGCACCGCGCTCAGCGTGGGCATCACCACGCTGGTGACGGTCTTCTGCATGTCGCTGCACGTTTCGTTCTGGTGGGGAGGACTTGGCCTCGTCGCCGGTTCGGTCGTGCTCGGTGGCCTGGCACTCAGGAGAAGCGGCGCGGGCGCCTTGACCGCCGTCACCGTTCCCGCATCCGAGTGGTGGCTGCTCGGCGGGATGGTGACGATTGCCGTGCTGCTGTTTCTGCGGGGGTCGCCGCTGGCACCCAGCGAAGATCAAGTGCACTTGGCTGTGGTGCGGCGCCTGGCGGCGCTGGCGCAACCGTCGGTGTCGACGATCTACATGACGCCGGACCTGGTCTACACGTACCCGTTCCCGTCGACCCATGCGCTGTTCGCGCTGACCAGCCTGGTCGGCGGCGTGGACCCCTTGTTGGTGTACCACAAGCTGCGATTCATGTGGGGATTCGTCGCTCTGCTGTGCGTCTACCTGGCGGCGAAGCAGCTCTTCGGCGACATCCGGTTGGCCAGCATCTGCGGATGGACGGGCGTCGTCCTTGTCGCCAACGGCGTGTTCGGACAGGTGGCGCCGTACATGTGGGCGCAGTTGGCGCCGTTCAGTCACGCGACTGACGTCGCGATGGGTGTGCTGCTGCCGTTGATGCTCGTGAGCACGTTTCAGTATCTCGGGGCACAGACGCCGCGAGACCGGCGGATGTTCCTGGCCGCCACCCTGTTCCTGGTGCTGACCCTCACGACGGGCAAGATTCGAGAAATCGTCCAGTTCATCGTGTACCTGACCAGCTTCATGACCGCCAGCCTGGTCTTCGGACCGCGGCGGCCCTGGGCCGCCAGAGCGGCTGTCCTGCTGGTGCCGACCTTGGTCATCGTCGGCGCCTACGCGGTTTACCACCGTCTGACGGTCACGGAGGTCGGGGCCATCGTCGATGTCAACCGGGCCCGCATCCTGGAACTGTGGTCACAGATGACGCTGAGGGACCACTTTGTTCGGCCCCTCAACGACGGGACCATCGTGAACAACTTCAATCTGTTGTTCCGCAGCGTGTATCCGCTCGTGCTGCTCGGCGCTCCCATTGTCTTCGCGGGATTTCTCAGGCGACGGCTCCTGCTCTTTGTCTGGGCCAGCATCTTTGCCTACGTGTTGATTATCCGGATTCCGGTGGTGTCGTTCGCGTACCTGCTCGCGACCTATTACGACATGCTGTCCGGGCCGGTGCGCAACCTGATGTTCTTCATTTACCTGCTGACCGGCGCGTCGATATACATGGCGGCGCGAGCATTGAGCGCAGTCAGGCCGCTGGCGCTGGGGCTGGTGGTTGCGGGTGGTCTCGGCTACTTCCTTCCCCGCGGCCTCGATTGGTTACGAGAGCTCGTGACCAACCAAGTCGACGTGCTGTTTGGCGGCCTGATCGTCGGGCTCCTGGCTGCCTGGTGGGTGAGCACCACCCGGTGGGGCCAACGATTCGACGACCGGACCCGCGCGTTCCATCGTCCGGTCGCACTGGCGGCGTGCGCGGGCGTGTTAATCGCGTCCATCGCGGTGTCGCTCCATGTGCCGGTTTCGGCGCTGACGGTCTGGAAGACACCGATACTTGGGCAGTACCAGGCGGCGATGTTGACCGCGGCCGCGCCGGCCTCGGCCGTGGAGTACGTGGTTGGCGCGACCGGCGCGAAGTTGAACGCCAAGGCGACCAACGACGTGCCGACGCCCCAGTTGGTCCGCTGGATCAAAGACCACATCCCGGCCGAGACGGTCGTGGCCGCCAATCTTCTCAACGCCACACCGTTGTCGACCTTCATCCCCCAGCAAGTGCCCGCGTGGCCCCTCGCGTTCTGGGATCCCGTGAATTACTGTATTGCCTTCAAGCGGTACTGCGTTATGGCGGATGCCTCGGTCGAGAAGTATGGCGTGCAACCCTTCTTCAACGACCGCGAGGATCGCGACGAGCGGAGGGCTTTTCTCAAAGGGTTTCACATCACGTACGTGGTTGTGGATCCGGCGACCGCCGACCTCATGACACCGGTGCTCGACCGCCAGCCCGAACTGTTCACGCAGGAGTATTCCGAGCAGCGATGGAGCGTTTGGCGGGTCCATGAGGCCGCCCCCCCGGCGAGGACAAACATTGGGAGCACCAAGTGATGGAATGGACGTTTGAAACCCTGCCGGCATGTCTGAGCTGTGGTTCTCGCAAGGCGACGAAGGTGTTTGACCGGAAGCTCCGTGGGATTCCGCTGGTTTTCGTGAAGTGCTCCGAGTGCGACCTGATCTATCAGAATCCTCGCCTCTCCGATAAGGCCCTCGCCGACTATTTCAGTTCAGACACGTTCATCAAGGACTCGGACGCGGCGGACTACGACTTCGACAACATTCTCGGCTACCCCGATTATTTCGATTGGGAAGCGAGCTACACGAAGACGGCCCGGCTGCGCCTCAACAAGATTGCCAAGTACCGCCCGGCGCCGGGAAACTTCCTGGAGATTGGCGGTGCGACGGGGTGGTTCCTGGCCGAGGCGAGAAAGCGGGGCTATGACGTTCGAGGCCTCGACGTGTCCCGGTCGCTGGCTCAACTGGCAAGCACCAGGCACGGTTTCCAGGTTGACGTCTCGTCGGTCGAGGATTTCGACTTCCCGGCCGCTCAATACGATGTGGTGTGCAGTTTCGGCGGGATCTCCTGCTGGAGGGATCCGGTCAAAGCGCTCAAGAACGTCAAGAAGACCCTGAAGCCCGGCGGCGTGTTCGCCCTCAACCGCGGCAACGTCGACGGCATCGTGGCCAGAATGTTGAAGGAGCGCTACTTCGAGTTCAACCACGCATCCCTCACGATCTTCGCCGACAAGACGTTTCGGGCAATCCTGAAGCAGGCGGGATTCAGGACCCTCTACGAACGCAACGAGGTTCAATACACGTCGCTGGACAGGGCGCTGACCTACCTGCGAATGCAGCGCAGCAGCCGGATGTCGCGCCGTCTCGGAATCGCCCAGCTGACATTTCCCGTGATCGTGTTTGGCACGGTCTTCACGATTTGTGTTCCCGAGTAAGTGCCCGATTCATGCGCACCATGCGGTGATGGTCCTCTCGAGGATCGCGGTCGTTTCCTCCAGGCTGTTCAGCTCGAAACATTCGTCGGCGCGATGAGGGTTCTGGCCTCGCCCGGGGCCAAACAAGACACACGGGATGCCGCGATCAACGAAATGGCGCAGGTCAGAGGTGCCGGTGGATGGGCCGAACGGGACATCGACGCGCGCCGCGGCGCGGATCACCGATTCCAGTTCGGCGGAGGTCGACCGGACAGGTTCGGTCGAAAAGCCGCGCCAGTCCAGCTCCGGCGCCCGCTCGAGCTGGTGTTGAACCGCGAACTGTCGGACGACCGCTGCCACCATCTCGCGAAACCCCGCGGACTGGAGCGGCGGCGTGAAGGTGGCGTGGCAGGTCGCCGAGGCCAGCGCTGGCACGGTGAACGCGGCTTCCTGGCAATCGAGCGACAGTACCGAGCATTGGTTGGGACTGGGGTAGCGGGTCCACGGCGTCGCGTTTGCCCGATTCAGGCCGAACACCGCAGCCCGGAGCTCGAGGACCAGTTGCGCCAACAGCTCAGCCGCGTTCACGCCCATGTGCGAAACGCCGACCGAACTTGGCCGGCCGAACACGGATACACCGAATCTGACGTTACCAGCGTGCTCGTTGATACCCCAGTCGCCGCGTGTGCCGTCGACGATGATGGCCGCGTCGGCGCGCGGGCCGTGCTCCAGGCACAGCAGGCTGCCGTTGCCGGTGCTTTCATCCTCCAGAACAAAATGGGCGATGAGATCGCCCCGCAGCGGGCGCGCCGCGATGCGTTCGAGAAGGGTGAGGCAGATCACCGCCCCCGCCTTGTCATCGAACGAGCCGCGCCCGTGAATCATCCCTTCTTCGATCACGCCCCCGAATGGCGGGTGGCGCCAGTCGCCGTGGGCGCCCTCAGGGACAACGTCGAGATGGCAGTTGATGATCATCGACCGGCCGCCGCCGGTGCCAGAAACCGTCGCCACCAGGTTGCGGCGACCTGTCACGCCGCAGAACGGCGGCTGCGCGCCGGGAAGCGCGGACAGGGCCGCGGTATCGAACGGTACCGCCGCGAACGACACGCCGAGGCCCGTCAGGGCGCGTTCGGCGACGGCGACGGCTTCGTGTTCCTCACCAAAGACCGAGCGCGCGCGCACGAGCGCCTGGAACACGGGGAGCCATTGCTGCATGGCGTGGATTATAGCCAGCGCCCGAGCGGCGCCCGGGCGGTTGTCGGGGCGCCGACCCTACGGCCGGGGTGGTAAGATGACGTGTTCAGGTTATGAACACCACCCCGCCAGGGGTGGTGCTGTAAGTCACGGGCACGAAGTGTTTCTCGAACGGTCCCTGCCGCGCCTCGCGATGGTTGCACGATGAACAATCCGGTTTTCATCACCGGCGGGTCGGGCCTGTTGGCGCTCAACTGGGCGCTCGCCCTGCGGGCGCGGGCCGTGCCGGTGGCCCTCGGCCTGCACGATCGGACCATCGCGCTGGCCGGCGTGGCGGCATCGCGCGTCGATCTCGACTCGGCCGATGCCGCCGCCCGCGTCCTCGACGCCATGGCGCCGCGGCTCGTCGTGCACGCGGCGGGCATGACCAGCGTCGAGGGCTGCGAGGCTGATCCGGCGCAGGCGCACCAGGTCAACGTGATGCTGGCCCAGCACGTGGCGCAGGCGTGCGCGGCCCGCCGCATCCCCCTGGTGCAGATTTCGACCGACCATCTCGTGCCCGGTGACCGGGCCATGGCCGATGAGAACCAGCCGATCGGTCCGCGCAACGTCTACGCGCGGACCAAGGCCGAGGCCGAGGTTCGCGTGCTCGAGGCCCACCCGGGCGCACTGGTGGTGCGGACCAATTTCTACGGGTGGGGCTCGGTCTACCGCCAGTCATTCAGCGAGCGGATTGCCCAGGCCCTTCGCCAGTCGTCGCCGATCACGCTGTTCACCGACGTGTACTACACCCCCATTCTCGCGGAAGCGCTGGTCGACGCCGTCCACGAGCTGGTCGACCGTCAGGCCAGCGGCGTCTTCCACGTCGTCGGCGATGAACGGCTCTCGAAACATGAATTCGGACTGCGGCTGGCGCGCCAGTTTGGCCTCGACGCGGGGCTGATCCGCGCCGGCTGCCTGCGCGACGAGCCGGCGCTGGTGCCGCGCCCGTCGGACATGAGCCTGTCAAACGCGAAGGCGTGCGGCGTCCTGGGACGGCCATTGGGCAATGTCGATGCGCACCTTGCCAGGCTGCGCCAACAGGAACAACTCGGATTTTCGAAGGAACTGCAAAGCCTATGATCCCTTACGGCCGTCACCACATCGACGAGGCGGACATCCAGGCAGTGGTGGATGTCCTCAGGAAAGGCGAACTGACCCAGGGGCCGACGGTTGAGGCCTTCGAGCGGGCCATTGCCGATTACGTCGGCGTCAAGTACGCCGTCGCCGTCTCGAGCTGCACCGCGGGCCTGCACCTGGCCGCCGTCGCGGCCGGCGTCGGCCCCGGGACCGCGCTCGTGACCTCGCCGATCACGTTCGTGGCCAGCGCCAACGCGGCTCTCTATGCCGGCGGCCGGGCGCTGTTCGCCGACGTCGATGCCGCCACGGTGAACATGTGCGCCGACAGCTTGCGCCAGGTCCTGGCCGCCAATCGCGACGTCCGCGCGGTGATCCCGGTGCACTTTGCCGGACTGCCGTGCGACATGCTCGCGATCAAGGCCGTGGCCGACGCCGCCGGCGCCGTGGTGATTGAAGACGCGGCCCACGCCCTTGGCGCCGCCTACCCCGATGGCCGGCGCGTTGGCTCGTGCGCCCACTCGCTGATGACGGTCTTCTCATTCCACCCCGTGAAGGCCATCGCGTCGGGCGAAGGCGGCATGGTGACCACCAACGACGAGTCCATTTACCGGCATCTGCTCCGGCTCCGCAGCCACGGCATCAACCAGCTCGACGATCCGCTGCAGGTGCCCGAGCAGGCGAGCACCGGCGGCGTGCGCGACCCCTGGTATTACGAGATGCAGGAGCTCGGCTACCACTACCGCATCACCGACATCCAGTGCGCCCTCGGGCTGTCGCAGTTTGCCAAGCTCGACTCGTTCCTGGCCCGGCGCCGGACCCTGGCGAAGGCATACGACGCCGCCCTGGCCGGCCACCCGTTGTACCGCCCGGCCCAGACCGAAGGCCGCGACCGCAGCGGTCATCACATCTACGTCCTGCGCATTGACTTCGCGAAGGCGGGGACGACCCGGAACGCGGTGATGCGCGAGCTGCGGTCGCGCGGCATTGTCACGCAGGTCCACTACATTTCCGTTCCCGCGCATCCGCATTATCGCCGCCTGGGGTTCACGCCCGAAGCGTTCCCCAACGCGCAGGCGTACTACGACGAGGCGCTGACCATTCCGCTCTTTGTCGATTTGTCAGACGCCGACCAGGCGATGGTGATCTCGGCGATCAAGGAGCTGGTGGGCTAGCGGATGAGCAGCCGCCGGGTGCCGACCCGCGTGCCGCATGGGTGGCTTGCGTCGGTCGCGGTCGTCCTGTGGTTCGGCTACCTGACGACGCGCCTTGGCGTCGACGTGCCGGACGTGGTCCGCTACGTCGTCTACCTGGCGGTCGTCACGTTCGCGCCCGGTGTAGCGCTGAGCGCATTTCTGTGGCGCGAGCGGCTGGGCCCGCTTGCGATGGTTGGCCTCGGCGCTGCCCTGGGCTACATCCTGGAGGCGGCCGTCTTCGTCGGGCTGGCCACGATTGACCTGCGCTGGCTCTGGCCGTGGTATTCCGTGGCCGGCGTCCTGTCGGTCCTCGGCCTGGGCTGGCGGTGGTGGTCGGAGCGCGTCGAGCGTCGGTCGATGCCTGGCTCGGCGAGTGCGAGCTGGGCACGGGCATTGGCGATCTGCCTCGTGGTCACGGTCAACACCATCTACCTGGCCTACCTTGGTAGCGTTCCCGTGGGCCGCGAAACCCTGGTGCCGGTCGGCCCCGACATGTTCCTGCACCTCAGCAACACCGCCGAGATGCTTCATCACTGGCCGGTAACCGATGCTCGGTTGGCCGGGGTGCCTTTCAGCTACCACCTCATGGCCAACGCGCATCTTTCCGCCGCGGCCGCGATCACAGGCATCGAGCTGCACGTGCTGCTGCTGCGGCTGTTCCTGGGGCCGATGCTCGCGCTGTCGGCGTTGAACGTGTGCGTGTTGACGCGCTTGCTGACGCGGTCGCTGCTGGTGGAGTTGTGCGCGCTGGCCATGGTGTTTTTTGCCGGCACGAACGACCTGGCCATGTTCTCGAGCAGCGTCTGGCGATCCTTCAAGGATCACGGCGCCCCCCCGTACCTCGGCGACCCGTGGGGGTTCTCGGGGGGCGGGCTCTATTCCGGCATTGGGCCGTCGTATGTCTTCGGCCTGGTGTTGTTCCTGCCGCTGGTGTGCCTCACGCTGCCGATCGTCACCCGTGCCGTGGTCTCCCGCCGACAACTCCTGGTGATCGGCCTGCTGATGGCGGCGAGCATGCTGGCGAAAGGGTCGTTCATGCCGGTGTACATCGCCGGGCTGATCATGGCCGCCGCGTGGCTGTGGCTGCGTGGCAGCGGCAGCTGGCGCACCGCTGCGGGGCTGACCGCCCTGGCCATCGTCATTTGCGTGCCCTTGTACTTCCTGACCTACCAGCAATACTGGCAGGGCGGCGGCGAACCGCTCAAGATCGCGCTGTTCGGCATTGTCAGGCAGACCGAGATCTGGACGCGCATCGAGCCGTTGTTGAACTCACTCTGGGAATTCGGTGGCCGAAAGGGCATTGTCGACTGGACCTATCGCGGTGTGGCACTCCTGATCGCGGCGCTTCTCGTCGTGGTCTTCTTTGCGGTTTCGTACGGCACCCGGCTGCTGGGCGTGGCCTATCACCTGCGCCGGAGCGGCTTTCGCATGCGGCCCAACCGCGTCGTCCTGCTGAGCATGATTGTCTGCGGTGTGGCCCCGGCCTGCCTGGTGTCGCTGACGGACGGCAACCAGATGCACTTTCTCAACACCGCCTATCCGCTGGCCGGCGTGCTCGGCGCCGTCGGCCTCGGCCACCTGATCCTCACGCGGACCCGCGGCGTGGCGATGCGGTGGCTGGCCATAGCGGTGCTCGCCCTGTCGACGACCAGCAGCGCATTTTTCTACTGGGGCTTTTACCAGGACAATGAAGTGGCCCAGACCATCCGCGGCGGCCCGGGCATGCTCACCGATTCCTGGTTGTACCAGGCCCAGCGATGGATCCGCGCCAACACGTCACCGGATGCGGTGATTGCCGCTGGTGCCTATTCCGAAGAGCTTCCCGCGCTGGCGCGCCGGGTGGACTACTCGGCCCTTGCCGAACGCCGCGTCTTCCTGGAAGGCTATTACTACCTAAGGGCCCGCGACCCCGCGGGCCTGGCGACGAGGCGTGCGCTGCTGACCGCGGTGTTTCGCGAAGGCGATGCCGCGGCGCTCGAGACCATGCGCCAGCAGTATCGCGTGGAGTACCTGGTCGTGGAGTTGTCCGACAAGAAGCCGATCAAGCTGCCCGAGGCGGCCGTGTCACTGGTGTTCGAGAATGCCGGCGCGCGCGTCTATCGCGTCAAGGACACCACCGGTTGAAGCTGGCGCTCGGGACGGTGCAGTTCGGCCTCGACTACGGCGTCGCCAACACGGCGGGCCGCGTCACGGCGGCAGAAGCGAAAGCCATCGTCGAACACGCGCGGGCGAGCGGCATCGACACGCTCGATACCGCGGTCTTGTACGGCGACAGCGAACAACGGCTGGGCGAGATCGGCGTGAACGGGTGGCAGGTCGTTTCCAAACTACCCGAGATGCCTGCCGACTGCGATGATCCGGCCGCCTGGGTCGCCGATTCGGTGCAACGCTCCCTTCGACTCCTCCGCATCGAACGGCTCTACGGATTGCTTCTGCACCGGCCGGGCCAGCTGCTTCAGGCCGGCGGAGACCGCTTGTATCGGGGCCTGGTGAACGTGAAGGACGCCGGCCTGGTGCGGAAGATCGGTGTCTCGGTCTACGGTCCCGATGAACTGGATTCACTCCACCGGTCGTACTCGTTCGACCTGGTGCAGGCGCCCTTCAGCGTGTTGGACCAACGGCTGCTGACCTCTGGCTGGCTGTCGCGGCTGAGCGACCTCGGCACCGAGCTCCACGTGCGCTCGGTGTTTCTCCAGGGACTGCTGTTGATGCCGCCAGGCGGGAGGCCCGCGATGTTCGATCGCTGGGCGCCGGTCTGGACCGACTTCCATCGCTGGCTGGACGATGCGCACCTGACGGCCGGCCAAGCCTGCCTGCGATTTGCGGTGGGGCAAGAGAGCATCAGCCGAGTCGTGGTGGGCGTCGACAGCCGCCGGCAACTGGCCGAACTCCTGCAGGCGGCCGCTGGCCCGGCCCCGCGCGTCCCGGCGGCGGTCATGACCGAAGACACGGACCTTCTGAATCCGGGCCGGTGGACGGCCCGACAATGAATCGTAACCGCTTGGCGACGGCACGGAGGACATGGCGTGAAGGGTGACAACGTTTTGGGACCGGTAGTGGAGATCATCGCGGAGTTGGCGCAGGGCTTCGAGGGCCGCGCCGACCAGGCGCGCCTCCTGATCCAGGCGGCGGCGGCCGCCGGCGCCGACGCCGCGAAGTTCCAGATGATCTTCGCCGACGAACTGGCGGCGCCCGACTACAAGCACTACCCGCTGTTCCAGACGCTCGAGATGCCGGACGAGGTCTGGCGGTCGCTCGCCGATCGCGCTCGCGACCTTGGCATCGAGCTGCAGGTCGACATCTTTGGCACGCGCAGCCTGGCGTTGGCCGAGACGCTGGGCCTGGGCGCGGTCAAGCTGCACCCAACCGACGTCGCCAACCGCGGCTTGCTCGAGGCGGTCGCGGCCAGTTCCGCGCGCCGCGTGCTGCTCGGCGCCGGAGGCACGCATGCCGACGAGCTCGACGCCGCCCTCGCGATTCTCGCGGGCAAGCCGGTCGTCGTGCTCCTCGGATTCCAGACCTATCCGACGCCCGATGCGGCGAACCATATTTCGCGCGTCGGGCTGCTGGCCAATCGTCTTCGCGAGTCGCATCCGGACGCCCGCATCGGCTTCGCCGATCACGCGGCTCCGGAGAGCCCACTGCGCTACGCCCTGGCGGCGACCGCCGTCGGCGCGGGCGCCACGGTCATCGAGAAGCACCTGACGCTCGGCCGGGCAATGAAGCTCGAAGATCACGAATCGGCGCTGAACCCGGACGAGTTCGCCGAGTTCGTCACCGCCATTCGCGGGTGCGCCGCCGCCATCGGCGCCGGCACGCCAACGGGGGACTTCGGCATGAGCGAGGCCGAGCAGGGCTATCGCGCAGCCATTCGCCGCCACGTCGTCGCGGCGCGGCCGCTGGCGAAGGGCGCCATGCTCACGCCTGCCGACGTCTGCCTCAAGCGCACCTCGGCCGAGCAGCCGCTGACGGACTTGGCCCTGGCTTACCATCGCACGCTGACGCGCGACGTGGCCGCCAACGCTCCCATCCTGCCTGCCGATCTCGATCGGGGTCCCCGCTCATGACCAGAAGACTGGTGGCCGCCATCGCCTGCCGCAACCAAGGGTCGCGGCTCTACGCCAAGCCGTTGCAGAACCTGGACGTGGAGCGCGGCGTCCGGATCATCGACAACATCATCGACTGCGTCCGCGCGCTGCCGTGCATCGACGAGATTGTCCTCGGCATCTCGGAGGGCGGGGAGAACGAGGTCTACCAGACGGTGGCCGAGCAGAAGGGCCTCGCCTACATCGTCGGCGACCAGAGGGACGTGCTCCAGCGCCTGATCCAGTGCGGCGAACGCGGCCGCGCCACCGACGTGTTCCGCGTCACCAGCGAATCGCCCTTTCTGTACTTCGAGCCGGTCGCCGACATGTGGCGCCGGCACCAGGCGGAGCGCGTCGACGCGACGTTCCTCTGGGACATCATCGACGGCGCCGGCTGCGAGATCTACACGCTTGAGGCGCTGCAGCGATCGCACGATCGCGGCGAGTCGAAGCACCGCTCGGAGTTGTGCTCGCTCTACGTGCGCGAGCATCCCGACGAGTTCTCGGTGATCCGGATCGATGCGCCCGTCGAACTGCGGCGCAAGGACGTGCGGCTGACCGTCGATTATCCCGAAGACCTGGTCGTGTGCCGCGCCGTCTACATGGCGTTGCGGGCGCAGGCGCCGCGCCTCAGCGTGCGCGAGATCGTCCGCTACCTGGACGCACACCCGCGACTGCTCGAACTGCTGGCGCCGTACACCGAGGCCGGCTACGCGACGATGGACTTGTGGGGAAAGAAGCTGGCCGTTGCCGACGACGGATCGGCCGAGGAGGTGTCGTGAGCGTAGTGATCACCAACTTCGAAAAGTCGAACGCCTACCGGGCGAGGATTCACGATCTGATCCCGGGTGGCGCTCACACCTACTCGAAGGGCGACGACCAGTTCCCCGAGCGGTCGCCGGCGGCCATTGTCTCTGGCAAGGGCGCCCACGTCGTCGACCTCGACGGCAACGAGTACCTGGATTGCTCGATGGGGCTCACCTCGGTCAGCCTGGGCCATGCCTACGCGCCGGTCGTGGAGCGGGTCAAGGCCGAACTCGATCGCGGCGTCAACTTCCAGCGCCCGTCGGTGCTCGAGCTGCAGACCGCCGAGGCCTTTCTCGCGCTGTTGCCCCACCACGACATGATCAAGTTCGCCAAGAACGGCTCGACCGCGACGACCGCGGCCGTCAAGCTGGCGCGCGCGAAGACCGGCCGCAAGCTGGTGGCCTTTCCGGGCAACCACCCGTTCTACAGCTACGACGACTGGTTCATCGGCAAGACCCCGGCCAACAAGGGCGTCCCCGGCGAGATCTCGCAGTTGTCGGTGACGTTCACCGGCTGCGACATCGCCTCGCTCGAGGCCCTGTTCGCGGCGCACCCGGGCGAAATCGCCTGCGTGATCACCGAGCCCGAACGCAGCGCCTGCCGCCAGGGCTGCCCGTGCGGCGGCGACCCCGCCGCCTTCCTGCGCAAGGCGATTGCCCTTACCCAGCAACATGGCGCGCTGTTCATCCTCGACGAGATGATCACGGGGTTCAAGACGGCGTTCCCGGGATCGATCACGAAGTTCGACTTGCGGCCCGACATGGCGACCTGGGGCAAGGGCATTGCCAACGGCTTCGCGTTCTGCGCCCTTACCGGCACCAAGGACGTGATGGAGCTCGGCGGCATTCGCGCCAAGGGACAGGAAAAAGTGTTCCTGATCTCGACGACCCACGGCGCCGAGACCAATGCGATGGCCGCGGTGATGGCCACCATCAATGAGTTCCAGGTCAACGACGTGGTGGGGCACAACCACGCGATCGGGCGCCGGCTCGTGGACGAGTGCCAGCGCGCGGTCACCGAAAACCAGCTCCAGCAGTACGTTGAAGTGGTCCCGTGCGAGTGGATGGGGCTGTTCGTGTTCCGCAACCGGGCCGGTGACATCTGCCAGGGCCTGCGGACCTTGTTCATGCAGGAGATGATCAAGCGCGGCGTGCTGTTCCAGGGCGCGTTCGTGCCCTGCTTCTCGCACACGCTCGGCGACGTCGCCCACTTCGTCGAGGCGTTTCGGGAGTCGCTGGCGGTACATCAGCAGGCGCTGACCGCCGGCTACGAGAAGTTCCTGGCGGGCGAGCCGGCCAAGGCCGTGTTCAGGAAGATCCTGTAGCGGATGATCGCTCGCGTGGCGTTCCGGGTGGACGCCTCTCCGCAAATCGGCATCGGGCATTTCATGCGCTGCCTGACGCTCGCCACCGCGCTGGCCGGACGAGGCGCGCAGGTCCGGTTCGTGACCCGTCACCTGCCCGACCACCTGGCGGCGATGGTGCGCGGGCGCGGCTTCGAGTGCCGTGAGAACCGCAGTTTCCCCGAGGCCGAGCCGGCCGACCCGCTCGGCCACGCGCACTGGCTGGGCACCAGCCAGGACGCCGACGCGCAGGACACGCTCGACGCGCTGTCGGACCAGCCGTGGGACTGGCTGGTCATCGATCACTACGCGCTGGACGAGCGATGGGAACGCCGCCTGCGCACGGCCGCGCGCCGGGTGCTGGCCATCGACGATGTGGCCGACCGCGTGCACGATTGCGACATCCTGCTGGATCAGAATATCTACGAGGACATGGACCGCCGCTACGCCGGCCTGGTCCCGCCCTCGTGCGCGACGCTGCTCGGTCCGCGATTCGCGTTGCTGCGCCGGGATTTCCGCGAGCGGCGGGCGGCGCTGCCGCCGCGGACCGGCCGCCTCCGCCGTCTGTTGATCTGCTTTGGCGGGATCGACGCGCACAACCTCACGGCCATGGCGCTGGCGGCGGTGGCTACGGTGAATGCGCCCGGTTTGGAGGTGGACGTCGTGATCGGCGCCCAGCACCCGGCGCGCGAAGCGATCGAGGCGGCGTGCGCCGGCCGCGGCTTTGCCTGTTACGTCCAGAGCGATCGCATGGCGGACCTGATGGCCGCGGCGGACCTGGCGTATGGCGCCAGCGGCTCGACCAGCTGGGAACGCTGCTGCATGGCGCTGCCGACCCTCTGCGCGGCCACCGCCCACAACCAGGTGGCCATCGCGCGCGGCCTGGAGCATGCCGGCGCGATCGTGCTGGTCGGCGACCGCGAGCCAGTGAGCGTGGCCGGCCTCACGGAGCCGCTTGACGCCTTGCTGCGCGCGCCCGCCCGGCTGCTGGCGATGTCGGCGGCCGCGGCCGGACTGGTGGACGGCCTGGGCACCGATCGCGTTTACGACCAAATGGTGGCGACGACATGACAATCACCCTGCTGTGCACGAATGTGACCCATCCGGTCGTGCCCTGGCTGCGGCGCTGGCAGGCAGAGCAGCAGGCACGCGGCCACACAGTTGCGCTGTGCGCCGACAAGAAGGAACTGACCTCGGGCGACATCCTGTTCCTCGTGTCGTGCGGGCAGATCATTCGCGAGGCCGAGCGCAACCGCTATCGCGCCGTGCTCGTGCTGCACGCGAGCGACCTGCCCCAGGACCGGGGCTGGTCGCCGCACATCTGGAACATCGTCGAGGGCGCGAATCGGATTACCGTCTCGCTGTTGGAGGCCCGGGATCCGCTGGATACCGGCGACATCTGGAAGAAGGTCCACTTCGACCTCGCGGGCCACGAGTTGCTGCCAGAAATCAACGAACGGCTGTTCGCGGCGGAGCTGGCCCTGATGACGGAAGCCGTCGACGGGTTCGGGACCATCGAGCCGACGCCGCAGGCGCCGGGGGCCGGTCCGCACCGCCGCCAGCGGACCGCCGCCGACAGCCGGCTCGACCCGGACCAGACCCTGGCCCGGCAGTTCGACTTGTTGCGGGTCGTCGACAACGACCGCTACCCGGCGTTCATGGACTACCGGGGCGCGCGCTACCTCATTCGCATCGAGAAGGCCCCCCATGAGTCCTGAGTTCGGCAGCATTACCATTGCCGGCCGCGCCATTGGTCGCGGCCACGCGCCGTTTGTGATCGCCGAGATGTCCGGCAATCACAACCAGTCGCTCGATCGGGCGCTGGCCATCGTCGACGCCGCGGCGGAGGCGGGCGCCCACGCGCTCAAGATCCAGACCTACACCCCCGACACGATGACGCTCGATCTGAACGAGCGCGAGTTTCACATCGCCGACCCTGGCAGCCTGTGGACCGGCCGTTCGCTGTACGATCTCTACGGTGAGGCCTACACGCCGTGGGAATGGCACGCGCCGATCCTGGAGCGGGCGAAGGCCCGGGGCATCATCGCGTTCAGCACGCCCTTCGACGACACCGCCGTGGACTTTCTCGAGCGGCTCGAAGTGCCGTGCTACAAGATCGCCTCGATCGAGAACACCGATCTCCCGCTGAGCCGCCGGGTCGCGGCCACCGGCCAGCCCCTGATCATCTCGACGGGCATGGCCACGGTGGGCGAGCTCGATGAGACCGTGCGGGCCGCCCGCACCGCCGGCTGCACCGAGTTGGTGTTGCTCAAGTGCACCAGCACCTACCCGGCGTCGCCTGCGAACACGCACATCCTGACCATTCCGCACTTGCGGGAGCTGTTCAACTGCGAGGTCGGGCTGTCGGATCACACGGCGGGCGTCGGCGTGTCGGTGGCCAGCGTCGCCCTTGGCGCCACCGTGATCGAACGGCACTTCACCCTCGACCGTTCCGACGGCGGCGTCGACAGTGCGTTCTCGCTCGAGCCGCGCGAGATGTCGCAACTGGTTGCCGAAAGCGAACGGGCGTGGCGGGCCCTGGGCCAGGTGACCTACGGCGCCAGCGAAGCGGAGAAGAAGTCGATCCAGTTCCGGCGCTCGCTCTACCTCGTGAAGGACCTGAAGGCGGGCGACCTGCTCACACGCGACAACGTCCGCGCCATCCGGCCGGGGTGGGGCTTGCCGACCCGCCACCTGGAGGACCTGATGGGCCGCGCGGTGGCGAAAGACGTGGCCCGTGGCACCGCGCTGGCCTGGGACCTGCTGCGGTGATCGACATCCGCAGCGAACGGTTCCGGTTGCGCGAGCTGCGGGTCGCCGACGCCACCGACCGCTATCTCGGCTGGCTGCGCGACGGCGCCACCGCTCGTCATATCGTCGCCGCGGCCGACACCGCCGACCTCGACCGCTTACGGAGTTACCTGCGCGAGCGGGTCGGCCGGGCCGACGTGTTGTTCCTCGGGATCTTCGATGGCGTCACCGGTCTGCACATCGGCAACATCAAGTACGAGCCGCTCGACAGCACTCTCGGTTACGCGATCATGGGCATCCTGATCGGCGACACGGCGTACCACGGCAAGGGCGTGGCCGGCGAAGTGTTGGCGGCCAGTGCCCGGTGGCTGCAGGCGAACCGTGGTATCAACGAAATCGTGCTGGGCGTGAGCCCCGACAACGTCGCCGCGATCCGCGCCTACGAGAAGACCGGGTTTGTGGTCGCCAGCAGCCGTCACCTTCCCAAGCCGGCCGGCGGCGCCATCACCATGTGCTGGACGCTGCCCAAGGAGCCCCGTGCTGCCAACCATTGAAGCGCTGCTGCCGAAGAACCGCACCATCGCGTCGGCCGATGCCGGCGGCTGCATGGACATCCTGCGGCAGCGCTACGGCGTCACCGTGCACGAGTACCCCACGGGCACCGACTACCAGACGTGGCCGATTCCGCCCGAATGGAACGTTCGCAAGGCGACGCTGACCGAGGGCGGGCGCGTGATCGCGAGTTACGACGAATGCGCGATGTTCGTGGCGCCGTACTCGATGCCGTTCTCCGGCACGGTGTCGCGCGAGGAACTGGTTCGGCATACGTTCACCAATCCGCGCCAGCCTGACGCGTTCTGTTACGAGTTCCGGCTGGCGTACAACTTCCAGCGGCGGTTGAACGAGTGGCGCCTGGCGCTGCCGCACGCCCGGCTCGAGGCGTTGGGCGACGGCCCCTTCCAGGTCGAGATCGACGTCGAGGTGCGGCCCGGCTGCATGCGCATTGCCGAGTCGGCGCATCCCGGTCGCAGCGGCTACTGGTTCACGTTGCTCGCGCATTACTGCCACGTCGCGCAGGTCAATGACGGCATTGCCGGCGTCGCGGTGATGCTCGAGACGATGGCGCGGATTCGCAAGAAGTATCCGAACCCCCAGCACGGCTACAAGGCGCTGGCGATGCCCGAGACGATCGGCAGCACCGTGTATGCGGCCACGCGCGAGGCCGAGATGGACCAGACGTTGGGCGCCGTGTTCAGCGAGATGGCGGGCGCGGCGTCGCCGCTGCAGCTGGTTCAGTCCCGGCGCGCCGACACCTATATCGATCGCGTGTTCCTGCACGTGCTGCGGGCGAGAGGGCAGTGGCCGTGCCGCACCGTGCCGTTCCGGCAGGGCTGGGGCAACGACGAGTTGGTGTTCGACTCGCCGGGGGTCGGCGTGCCGTCGGTGTCAATCGATCGCTATCCGTTCGACGCGTACCACACGCACCACGACGATTTGTCCCGGGTCCACGGTGAGGCGCTCGAGGAAATGGTCGGCCTGTTGCTGGACGTCGTGACCATCCTGGAGGAGGACTACCTGCCGCGGCCCCTCCAGCGCCTGCCGGTGTACCTGACCCGGTATGGCCTGTATGCCGACTGGACGCACGAGCGCAAGGCCTACGACACCAACGCCGTGGTGCTCGACAACCTGTGGAGCGGCCTGTCGGTGCTCGACATCGCCTTGCGGCACGAGCTCGACCTCACGCTGGTGCAGGGATATCTCGCCCGGTTCGTCGACCTCGGGCTGATCGCGCGCGACCCGGTCAGCCCCGAATACACGCGAGCGACGCGGTTCCGTCCGTCCTTTGTTTCCGAGGCTTCATGAGACTGCTGTTCACGTCTGGCACCGCGCGCGGCGGCACCAACTTCCGCACGCTGATGCTGAACAACCATCCGCACATCCAGATGTCGCTGGATCCGTTTATCCCGCTGTTCCGCTTCTACCGCGACTGCCTGTTGCGGTCGGTCGGCGCCGAGGCGCTGCTGGCCCGCCTGCCGTCGACCGTGCTGGACGACTATTACTTCAGCGACACCAAGATCGCCCTCCTGAAAGCCCTGCGATCTGCCGACCCCGACATTCCGTTCGAGCTGTCGGCCTGGCCGGCGCTGAAGGCCGCGATCGCCTCGCGGATGCAGCTGGCCTCGGTCAACCTCGTGCCGCACCTCGAGCGGCTCCCGGCGCCGACCTTCCGCGAGGTGTTTCACAACACCACGCGGGTGGTCGCCGCGGTGAGCGATCGCGAGCTGGTGTGGGCTGGGTTCAACGACAACTGGGCGATGGAGTTCTTCCCGATGGTGGCGCGGCTGGTACCGGACGCGCGGTTCATGCTCCACTTGCGGGACCCGCGGGCGGTGGTCAACTCGTCGGAGTTCGCCGAGCCCGACCCGGCCAAGCGCCCGACCATCGTCTCGTTCGCGCGGCACCTGCGCAAGTACGCGGCCTTCGCGCGGATGCTCCCCGCCGATCCCGCGCTCCGCGACCGGCTGCTGATCACGTACTACGAACCCTTCGTGGTCAACCCCGAGGCCGAGCTGCGCCGCATCACCGACTTCCTCGGGGTCGACTTCGATCCGCGAATGACCGCGGTGGATCGCTTCCGCAAGGCCGATGGCCGGACCTGGGGATCCGGGCAGGCCATCTATTCGGCCTCGACCGATGTCTGGAAGCAGGAGATGCCCCGCGACATGGCGGAGCTGACCGAGTTCGTCTGCGATCCCGAGATGCGGCTCCACGGCTACCAGCCCGAGATCTTTGACCCCGCCGTCGGCCTGTCGGGGGCCGCGTTCGACTTCGCCCGGCGCAACGCCCGCGAGTGCCTGGGCTGGCGGACCGATTTTGCCGAGGTCGAGCGGACCCTGGGTAGTGAGTTCTATCGCCGCCGCCTGCTGAGTGCCGGCGCCGAGCCGGACGCTGCCGACGTCGAACGCTGCTTCCTGTTTCCTGAAGTCTTCCAGCAAGTGAGCCGGATCGCCCGGGCGTAGGCCGGGACGACAGAATCGCCATTATGAGCAACGACACCAATGCCCACAAACTCGCCACTCCTGACGTGGTCGACTACTACTCGCGCAACTGGGAGAAGATCGCCCAGTGCTACACCATCGATGCCGAGGGGCTGCCGATCGACCCGGCCTGGTACCGCCGCCGGTTGTATCAGGACTTTCTCGATCGCGAGAAGCCGGCCACCATTCTCGACATCGGGTGCGGCGGCGGATGGACCGTGCTCGATGCCTGCGAGCGCGGCCTGAGCCCGCGCGGCGTCGAGCCGGTCGGCCCGCTTTGCCAGCACGGCCAGGACCTGCTGGCGAAGCACGGCCACGACAGTGGCCGTATTGCGCAAGGCGACCTGTCGATCCTGGGGACGCTGGCGCCCGCGTCGCTCGACTGCATTGCGCTGTTGAGCGTGCTGCCACACGTGCCGAGGGACGTGTGGGATGACGTGCACCGCAACATTGCCCGGGCGCTCAAGCCGGGCGGCCGGCTGATTGCCGCCTACCGTAACCAGTTGTTCGACCTGTTCACGTTCAACGGGTTCACCGTCGAGTTCTACGACCAGACCCTCTGGGGCGCGCCCGCCTGCGCGCCCCTCCACACGGATCGGACCCTGGCCGGCTTGAAGGGGCTGATCGCCAATCCCGACGTCCCCGGTCCGTACTTCACCGCGGCGCAGGACAAGTCGTTCGGCAAGCTGGACCGGATGAAGTCGAACCCCATGCTGATGCCGGCCTACCTGGCCGGGCACGGTCTGGCCGAGCGGCGCACGTCGTTCTATCACTATCACTGCACGCCGCCGCTGCTGCTCGACCAGGTGGCGAATGCCCGCCGCGTCAATCACGACATGGAACTATCGCTCGCGACCGACTGGCGCGGGCACTTCATGGCGGCCATGTTCCTGGTCGAAGCCATCAAGGCATGACCGCGGACGCGAAGCCGGGGATGTCGCCCGAGGCGGCGAGCGCGCAGCAGACGCGCCGCTACGATGAGTCGTACTTCGCGGTCTACCAGAACGACCCGAAGCGCCACCAGATGTACCTCGCCGAGCGCGGCCGCATCGAGCAGTTGAAGCCCGGTGGCCGCATTCTCGATGTCGGCTGCGGCCTCGGCGGTTTTCTGTCGCAGTTTTCGCCGGACCGCTGGCAGCGCTACGGCGTCGACGTGTCAGAGGTGGCGATTGCCGAGGCGCGCACGAGGGGCATTCACGTCAACGATTTCGCGCAGGCCTATGACTATCCGGACTCGACCTTTGATGTGATCGTGTTCCGCGGCTCGCTGCAGCTGATTCCCACGCCCTTTGCGGTCATCCAGACCTGCATTCGCCTGCTGGCGCCGGGCGGCCTGCTGGTGTTCCTGTCGACGCCGAACTCGAACAGCCCCTACTACCGCCGCTTCCGCACGCTGCCGTTCCTGACGCCGCACGGAAACTTCCTGATTCCGTCCGACATCATGATGCGCAACGCGCTGCAGAATTTCGGCCTGGAGATCGTCGACATCCGGCATCCGTACCTCGAGACCCCCTACGCCCGGCCGGTCTGGGACCACCTGTGGTACGTGCTGAGCTTCGTCGGCATCAAGCGCAAGTTCGCCTTCTGGAAGAGCGCCATGGAAATCTACGCGCGCAAGCCGGTGAGCCAGTGAGCAACGCCAGCGACGTCCTCGAGCCGGAGCACGGCGCCGCCATGCTGGCGCGGATGCGCGACCTGTGGCCGTTCTGCCGGAGCATTACCGGCAACGGGGTCCGCCAGACGCTGGCCCGCTTGCGGGACGAACTGCCGGAGCTCACGGTGCACGAGGTCCCGACCGGCACGCGCTGCTTCGATTGGACCGTCCCCGATGAGTGGAACATCCGCGATGCATGGGTGGTGGGTCCCGACGGCCGGGAGGTCATCCGCTTCGCCGATCACAACCTGCACGTCGTCAGCTATTCCGAGCCGGTCGATCGCGAGATGGATCTCGACGAGCTGCAGGCCCACCTCCATTCGCTGCCCGATCAGCCCGATGCGATCCCGTACGTCACGTCGTACTACAAGCGCACCTGGGGCTTCTGCCTGACGCATGCCGCGCGCCAGGCCCTGGTGCCGGGCCGCTATCGGGTGCGCATCGACAGCGATCTCGCGCCCGGCGCCCTCACCTACGGCGAGCTGGTGCTGCCCGGTGCGTCCGACCGCGAGGTGCTGCTCTCCACCTACGTGTGCCATCCGTCGATGGCCAACAACGAGCTGTCGGGACCGACCCTGGCCGCGGAACTGGCCATCTGGCTGCGCCAGCGCGACCGCCGGCTGACCTACCGCGTCCTCTTCATTCCCGAAACCATTGGCGCGATCTGTTACTTGAGCCGCCACCTGGAGGCGATGAAGGCGAAGACCATCGCCGGTTTCGTGCTGACCTGTGTCGGCGACGACCGCGCGTGGTCGTTCATGCCGTCGCGTCACGGGGCCACGCTCAGCGACCGCGCCGCCCGCCACGTCCTGGGTCACGTGGCCCCGGGCTACAAGGAGTACTCGTTCCTGGAACGCGGATCCGACGAGCGGCAGTACTGCAGCCCCGGCGTGGACCTGCCGGTGTCGTCGATCATGCGGTCCAAGTACATGACGTTCCCCGAGTACCACACGTCGCACGACAACCTCGACTTTGTCTCGGCGGCCGGCCTCGGCGGCGCGTTTCTCGCGCATCGCCGCCTGCTCGAGTCGGTCGACGCCAACTGCACGCCGGTGGCGACCGTCCTCGGCGAGCCGAAAATGAGCGACCGCGGCCTGCGGCCGACGACCGGCAAGCGGGGGTCGGCTGAGAGCGGCCGCGCCATGATGGACCTGCTGGCCTACGCGGACGGCACCGTCGACCTGCTCGCCATTGCCACCTTGATTCGGCGGCCGGCATGGGAACTGGTGCCGTTGGTCGATCAGTTGGTGGAACTCGGCCTCCTGAAGATCCAGGCATGAGCACAGGCCTGTCCACCGGCCAGGTGTACGCGGAATTTGACGCGCTGATCCGCCAGGTGGAAGCGTGGCTCCGCGCCAAGGACCCGTCGATTGCACGGTTCGATCCCGACCAGGTGCGGGCGCGCATCGTGCAGCGCATTGTCCACATCACCGGGAGCGGTTACAGCGGCCACGTGGCCAGGCGCGCGAAGCTGCCGCCGGACCGGCGGGCGGCCGCGTCGGCCGATCTCGTCCGCATCGCCGGGCTGACGATCGATCCGGCAACCGGCCGGGTCTCGGTGTCGTGGCGGCAATGGTCAGCGAACCTCTTCGAGTTTGCCGCCGCCTGGCTCGATCTGTTGGCCGGGTTGACGGCGGCGCTGTTCGCGCCGGCGCCGCGGACCCTGCAGCCGGCGACGATTCTCCTCGAGGCCGGCGGTCCCATCGATCGGACCGACGCGAGCCTGGTGGAGTTTTGCCGCTCGGGACCGATTGCGCCGCTGGCCTCGGCCACCGCGATTATCGTTCAGACCCGCACCCCGCCCCGCCGGTCGACCAGCCCGGCCGTGACCTATTCGCGGCGGCCGTTCATCCAGCTCGTGCGGCAAGGCCTACCCCGCGCCGGCCGGTGGCGGGCGCTGGCGAGCCATCTGGCTGCGCCGATTCGGTGCGCGTGGTCGCTGGTGACGTGCCCGGTCACGGTGCTCGTCAGCCGCGACCTGGCGATTGCGCCGCTCGTGCGGCAACTCGATCGCCAGGGCTGCATCGAGGCCGTTGTTACGACCACGTCGACGTTTCAGGGACAGCCGCTGTGGTCGAAGGGGCAGCGCGACCGCAGTTTCAAGCTCCACATGCTGTGGTACTCGCAGAACTTCATTCCCAAGATGTACAAAGGCGACGCGTCGCGGCAGAGCCTGCCGGCCGCCCGCCACATCCGCATCGACGTGCACTGGGTGTGGACGCCGGGGTTTGCGGAGTACCTGCGAGAGACCCTGGGCCCGGTCGAGACCCACGCCGTGGGCCCGATCGTGTGGTATCTCAAGGCCCCCGGGCAGGGCCTCTCTCGCCAGCGGTTCACTATCGCCGCGTTCGACGTGACCCCGCTGCCGGATGGCTCGAGCCCGTTCGGTGCCGTGCGCGACTACTACTCGGTGAGCTGCATCACGCAGTTCGTGTCCGACATCGTCGCGATCGGCCGGGCCATCGAGCGTGAGACCGGCGTCCCCGTGGTCGTGCGGTTGAAGCACAAGCGGCTGCCCAAGGCCGGTCGTCACGACTCGTCGTACCTGGCGTGGCTCGACCAGCTCGCGGCGACGTCGCCGCACCTCGAGCTCGTCGACCACCGCGAGAACCTGTTCAGGTTGGTGGCGGACTGTGACCTGTCGGTGTCGGTGCCGTACACGTCGACGGCATACGTCGGCGCCGCGCTCGCGCGACCGGCGGTGTATTACGACCCGACGGCGGAAGTGGTGCCGCAGTTCGAAGCCAGCCCGTACGTCAGTTTCGCGTCCGGCCGCGGCGAGCTCGAGACGCTGATGCGGCAGCATCTTCGCGCCGACGGCAAGATCGCGAGCGCCGCCAGCGCGTCGGCGTCCCGATGAGCAACGCCCCGCAGCAGATCACCAACGCGGGCCTCTACCTCCTGCCGATCGTGGTCGGCAACCTGGTCCCGCTGATCACGCTGCCGATCTTCACGCGGCTGCTGTCGGCCGAAGATTTCGGCGCCTGGGCGCTGGCCAACGCGTACGCCGCGGTGCTGGGGGGGCTGGCGGCGGTCGGCCTGCCGCTGACCTACGACCGGAATTTCTTCGAACACCGTGACGGCCCCACCCGCCCGCAGCTGTTGTACTCGGTGATCGCCTTCTCGCTGCTGTCATTTGCGCTGTGCGGCACCGCGACCTGGCTGTTCCGCGCTCCGATCACGGCGTGGCTGATCGGCGAGGCGCGCTACCAGAGCGTGCTGGTGATGTCGTTTGCGGCCACGGCGGTGGCGGGGGTGAAGGGTTACTACTTCACGTACCTGAAGAACACCGAGCAGGCCGGGGTGCATTCGGCGTACACGGTTGGCGAGCGGCTTCTGAGCGCCGTACTGACCGTGGCCTTGGTGGCGTGGGCGGGAATCGGCGTGATCGGGCTCGTGGTCGGCCAGCTGCTGGCCACGCTCGTCGTCGTGTTGGCGGTCGGCTGGCGGATCGGGCGCTCGAACCCGCTGGGTTTCAACACCTCACTGCTGGCTGACGCGCTGAAGCTGGGCCTGCCCTTGATGCCGCGCGTGCTGTTCGGCGTGGTCGGCAACAACGTCGACAAGTACCTGATTGGGCAGGTCGCATCGCTCGGCGGCGTCGGCATCTACTCGATCGGCCAGCGCGTGGCGAACATCGCGTTCACCTACATGACGGCCCTGCAAAACGTGTTCGGGCCACAGGTCTACGGCCGGATGTTCTCGGGCGACCCCGGCGCCGGCCGGTCGATTGGCCGCTACCTGACGCCGTTCGCGTTCGCCTCGACGGTGTTGTCGTTCCTGATCGCGCTGTTTTCCGAGGAGATCCTGACGGTGCTGGCGCCGGCGAACTTTCACGGTGCGGCACCGATTACCGCGATCCTGGTGCTCTACTACGCCATCCAGTTCTTCGCGAAGATGCCGCAGATCACGTATGCGCGAAAGACCTACCTGCTGTCGCTGCTGGCGGCGATGGCGACGTTGTTGAACGTCACCATAGGCGCCACCGGCATCTGGTGGCTGGGGACGGTGGGGGCGGCATGGGGCGCGCTGACCGCCGGCCTGATCGTGGCCATCGTCACCTTCAAGGTGGCCCAGCGGTGCTTCTACATCGAATGGGAGTACCGCAAGCTCACCGCCATCTTCGGCTTGCTGTTCGCCAGCGCGTTCATGACCATTGCCATGCGATCGATGGCGCCGCCCTATGCCGTGCTGCTGCTGGTCAAGCTGGGGGCGGTGGCCGCGTTCGTGTGGCTCGGTGCGCGGTTGCAGATCCTGACGGTGGCGAATATGCTGCTGGTTCGCGATCTCGTGAGTCGCCGTCTCGCACCCGCGCGAACCGGGACCCCATGAGCCGGCCGTCACACGGCGCCGCCGCCCGCTATGCCTAGAATCCTGATCATGATTGTGTCCATCGCCGAACGCGATCGGCGTCCACTCGCGGCCATTCTGGCGGACGAGTCCGACCTCCGCAGGCGCACCCAGTGAGCACACCTCAACCGATTCGAACGTGCGTGATTGGCGGGTCCGGCTTTCTCGGCTCGCACGTCTGCGATCAACTGAGCGATGCCGGGCACGACGTGCGGATCGTCGACCGCACGGCCTCACCGTGGCGGCGCGATGGCCAGGCGATGATCGTCGGTGACGTGCTCGACGAGGCCGCGCTCGACCAGGGCATTGCCGGGTGCGAGAACGTCTACAATTTTGCGGCCATCGCCGATCTCGATGAGGCGCTGGGGCAGCCGCTGGAAACCGTGCGGGTCAACGTGCTCGGCAACGTCCAGGTGCTCGAAGCTTGCCGCCGGCACGGCGTTCAGCGGTTCGTCTACGCCAGCACCGTGTACGTGCACAGCCGCGAGGGCGGGTTCTACCGCTGCAGCAAGCAGGCGGCGGAGCAGTATGTTGAGGAATACCATCGCCGCTATGGCCTCGATTTCACCGTGCTGCGATACGGATCCCTGTATGGTCCGCGGTCCGACCATCACAACGGCCTGCGCCGTCTCGTCGAGCGGGCGCTGGCCACCGGGCGGGTCACCTACGAGGGCAGCGCCGAGGCCATGCGCGAATACATTCACGTCGAGGACGCCGCCCGCGCCAGCGTCACCGCGCTCGGCGACGACTTCCGCAACCAGCATGTCGTCCTCACCGGCCAGGAACCGATGCGGGTGATGGACCTGCTGAAGATGCTGGCTGAAATCCTCAACCTGTCGGCGCCGGTCGAGTTCGTCGACAGCGGGCACGCCGGCCACTACGTGCGGACTCCTTATGCCTACCAGCCGCGTCTCGGCCGCAAGTTCATGCCGCCGATGCATGTCGATCTCGGCCAGGGGTTGCTGCAGTTGATCGGCGACATTCAGAAGGGCTCTCGATGAAAGAGGCAGTCAAGCAGTCCATTCGCTCCTTGGTTGGCGCCAGTGGCGGGACGCGCCTCGGGCGTTTCGTCCTGCGAACGCTGACCGAGCGGGCAATGCAGGAGTCGCGGGCGGTGTCGCACAACGGCGTGGCCCTGCGGTTCACCGCTCCCAACGTGCTCTGCGAATGGCGGGCCAGCACCTTCTCCACCAAGGAGCCAGAAACCTTGGAGTGGATCGACGCGATGCCGGAGTCGGCGGTCCTGTGGGACGTCGGCGCGAACGTCGGCCTGTACTCGGTCTACGCGGCCAAGGCGCGTGGCTGCCGGGTCTGGGCGTTCGAGCCGTCGGTCTTCAACCTCGAGTTACTGGCGCGCAACATCCACCTGAACCAGCTGACCGGCAGGATCTGCATCGTGCCATTGGCCCTCAGCGATGCCCTGGCGCCAAACCAGATGCGGATGACCACCACCGAATGGGGTGGGGCGTTGTCCACCTTTGGCAAGGAGCTGGGCTGGGACGGCCAGGCCGTTGACGAAGTGTTCGAGTACCAACTACTCGGCCTGACCATGGACGACGCGCTGCAGCGCCTGGCGATTCCACAGCCCGACTATCTGAAAATGGACGTCGACGGCATCGAGCACTTCATCCTGAAGGGTGGCGCGGCCGTGCTGGCCAAGGTGCGGCAAGTGTTGATCGAGGTGAACGATGACTTCGCGGAACAGGCGCAGCAGTGCCACGCCCTGTTGACCGCCTCGGGCTTGAGCCTGAGGGAGAAGCGCCACTCGGAGATGATGGAGACGTCGACGACCGGCTACGCGCACTCCTTCAACCAGATCTGGGTCCGGTCGTGACGACCGCCGTCGTGCACGCCGCCCGCCTGGTGCTGTGGGACTTCGACGGCGTCATCAAAGACTCGGTCGCTGTCAAGACCCAGGCCTTCATGCGACTGTTTGAGGCCGCGGGCCCGGCTGTCACCGCCCGCGTGCGGCAGCACCACCTCGCGCATGGCGGCATGTCGCGGTTCGAGAAACTGCCGGTGTACTTGGAGTATGCCGGCGAGGCACCCACCCCGGCGCGGGTCGAGGAGTTGTGCCGGCAGTTTGCCGGCCTGGTGCGGCAGCTGGTGATTGATGCGCCGTGGGTGCCGGGCGCCGAAGACCGCCTGCGGCGCAATCCCGATCGGCAGATCTTCGCGGTGGTATCGGCGACCCCGCAGGAAGAACTCGAGCAGAGTCTCGGCGCCCTCGACCTGCGCGCGTGCGTGGCGGACGTCTACGGGGCACCGACGTCCAAGGTCGATGGGATCAGGCTGGTCCTGGGCCGCCACCGCGTGCCGCCGGAGCAGGCGCTGATGATTGGCGATGCGCGCGCCGACTGGTCGGCCGCCACCGCGGCCGGCGTGCCGTTCCTGTTGCGCCGCCATCGCGACAACGCTTCGGAGATGACCGAATATGCGGGCCCATCGGTGCGGGACTTGACGGACGTATGAATCGACTGGACCGCATCCGCGCAATCCGCGCGCAGCTCGCCTCGGGCGACGTCTCCATCGGCAGCTGGATGCAGTTGCCCAACGCCTCGGTCGCCGAGATCATGGGCCAGGCCGGCTACGACTGGGTCGCGCTGGATCTGGAGCACGGCCACTTCAGCACGCACCACTTGCCAGACCTGTTCCGCGCCCTCGAACTCGGCGGCACGCTGCCGCTGGTGCGATTGGCGCACGGGCACGCCAAGGACTGCAAAACGGCCCTTGACGCCGGTGCCGGCGGCGTGATCGTGCCAATGGTCGAGAGCGCCCGCGAGTTGACCCTGGTTCGCGATGCCTGTCGGTGGCCGCCGGCGGGCACACGCGGCGTCGGCTTCAACCGCGCCAACTTGTTCGGCAAGCACTTCGACGCCTACGCCGCGGAGGCGCAGGCGCCTTTGCTGGTCGCGATGATCGAGCATGTCCGCGCCGTGGGAGAGCTCGACGCCATTCTCCAGGTGGAGGGACTCGACGCGATCCTGATCGGTCCCTACGACCTGTCGGCCTCCCTCGGCGTGACCGGGCAGTTCGATGACCAGACCTTCATCGAGACCATGGGCCGCATCCGCGCGGCCTGTGCGGCGCGCGGCGTGCCAAGCGGCGTGCACGTGGTCGCGCCAGAGCCGGCCGTGCTGCGCCAGCGGCTCGCCGACGGGTATCGTTTCCTGGCCTATTCGATTGACTCGGTGTTCCTGAATGCGGCGTCAGAACGACCGAAGGACCTTCAATGAGAGAAACGGACATTCGCCCGCAAGCCGTGTTCGATGAGTATCTGCGGCTCGCGGAGCTCGATGCCCGCATCTACTTCGACGGTCCGCTGCGGGTGCCGATTTCGTGTCCGGCCTGCGGGGCGGCCGGGGCGCCGGCCTTCGACAAGCACGGCTTCGCCTACGAGGAGTGCCCGGCCTGTCGAACGCTGTTTGTCAGCCCGCGGCCGCCGGTCGAGGCATTCTTCGATTACTACCAGCACTCGAGTTCGGCCCGGTACTTCGCCAACACGTTCTACAAGGCGACTGCAGAGTCTCGTCGCTAGCGGCTGTGGAAGCCCAAGTCCCAGGCCGTGCATGCGATCCTGAAGCAGCATGGGGCAGACGCGCATCGCGTGGTCGACATTGGCGGCGGCTACGGCATTTTCGCCGAGGAGTATGCGGCGGTTTCTGGTGCTGCCGTGACGGTCATCGAGCCGGGACCGGAGCTGGCTGAGATCTGCCGCGGAAAGGGACTGACGGTCATCCAGAGCTTCCTGGAGAACGTCCAACCCGGCCAGCTCGGCCCGCAAGGACCGCGGGCGTTTGTCAGCTTCGAACTGTTCGAGCACCTGCACGACCCGTTCACCTTCCTCAGTCGTCTCAAGGGGCTGATGAAGAGCGGCGACATGTTCATCTACACGACCCTGTCCGGCACCGGTGTCGACCTCCGCGTCCTATGGGATCAGTCGAAATCGGTTTCGCTGCAGCACCTGAACTTTTTCAATCCCGCCTCGACCCGGCTGCTGGCGGCGCGGGTCGGGCTCGATGTCCTGGCGATCACGACGCCGGGTCAGCTCGACCTCGACATCCTGTCGAACAACCGTGACAAGATCCGGGATCGTTTCTGGCGGACGTTCATTGACGAGTCCACCCCGTCCGAGCGCGCCGCCTGGCAGGCGTTCATCGCTGCGCAAGGGTGGTCCAGCCACATGTGGGTCGTGGCCAGGCACCCCTGAGGCGGTGTTCCCATGAATCGAGCGATGACCAATGGCGTTGCCTGAGCGCTGCCCGTTATGCGGAGACGGCCGCGAGACCCAGTTCGCGGTCACGGCACATGTCTACGGCGACCAGGAACGCAGCCGGGCGTTCTTCCAGTGCCGGCGGTGTGACGTCCACTACCAGTACCCGCCGCTGACCCCGGAGCAGGAGTCGCGGTTCTACGCCGCCGAGTTCGAAGGGTTCATGGCCGGCCGTGCCGGAGCGGCCGGCGGGTGGCACGGCGCCGAGAGTCACATTCGCGCCAACGAGCCGACGCGGCTCCGGCGCATGAAGTACCTGCAGCCGCACCTCAAGCCTGGCGCGTCGGTGCTCGAGGTTGGCTGTTCGTCCGGCTTCATGCTGTTCCCCCTGGCCGACAGCGGGGTGTCGTGCGTCGGCATCGAGCCATCCGGGGTGTTCGGCGAGTACGTGCGCCAGCGCGGTCTCCCGGTCTATGCCGGGATGGACGAGATGCGGGCCGCCGAACCCGGCCGTCGCTTCGACCTGATCCAGCATTTCTTCGTTCTCGAACACATCGCCGAGCCGCTCGGGTTTCTCGAGGCGCAGGTGGACCTGCTCAACGCCGGCGGCAAGCTGGTGTTCGAGATTCCCAACGCCGCCGACCCGCTGTACACGGTGTACGACATCCCGGCATTCGAGCGCTTCTACTGGTCGCTGGCGCACCCGTGGTATTTCAGCGAGCCATCGTTGCGCTTCCTGCTGGATCGACTGGGGCGGCCCTACGAGATCCTGTTGGACCAGCGTTACGATCTCTCGAACCACATGGTCTGGGCCCGCGACGGCCGACCGGGTGGCTTGGAGCGCTTCACCCAGCTGCTCGGGCCGGACCTCGAAGAGTCGTACAAGCAGGGGCTGATCAAGTCGGGTCATTGCGACACGTTGATCGGCGTGATCTCGAAGAACTGAGGCCGTCGTGGAGTCTGTGCTGATTACGGGAGTGGCGGGGTTCATCGGGTCGCACGTGGCCCGGCGTTTCCTGGCCGAGGGGTCTCGGGTGATCGGTGTCGATGACCTGTCGTCCGGCCACCGGCGCAACATCCCCGATGGCGTCGAGTTCATCGAGGGCGACCTCGCCGCGCACGCCACCGTGGCCAGGATTCCCGCCGGTTGCACCCGGATCCTGCATCTCGCCGGCCAGTCATCCGGCGAGATCAGCTTTGACGATCCGGTGGCGGACCTCCAGAAGAACGCCGTCTCGACGCTACGGCTCATTCGCTACGGCATCGCCAACGGCGCCGAGCGCATCGTGTATGCCAGTTCGATGAGCGTCTACGGCGCGGTGCCCGACGCGCCGATCACCGAGGATCACGACCCGCGCCCGCTGTCGTGCTACGGCGTCGGCAAGCTGGCCGCCGAGGGCTACCTGCGCGTCTACCAGCACCAGCTGCCGTTCGTCGCCCTGCGCATGTTCAACGTCTACGGGCCCGGACAGGACCTCGCCAACCTCCGCCAGGGCATGGTCAGCATTTTCGTGGCACAAGCGCTGGCCTCGGGCCGGATCGAGGTGAAGGGCAACACCAACCGCTTTCGCGACATCATCCACGTGCGCGACGTCACCGAGGCCTGGTGGCGGGCGGCCACGCACCCAGGCGCGCGCAACCAGGTCATCAACCTCGGCACCGGCCGGAAGACCACCGTCGGCGAGCTGCTCGCGTTGATCTGCGAGCGCGTGTCCGGCGCCGAGTTCTTCGTGCGCGGCTCCACGCCCGGCGACCAGTCGGGCATCTATGCCGACAACACCAGGCTCAAGTCGGTGCTCGGTCTCACTGAATTCACCGGTCTCGCCGACGGGCTCGGCGACTTCATCGAATGGGCAAAAACCACATGAACATACTTGCGCTGATCCCCGCGCGCATGGGCAGCAGCCGGTTTCCCGGCAAGCCGATGGCGAAGATTCTCGGCAAGCCCATGCTCGGGCATGTCTACGAACGCGTGGCGCAGTCGCCACTGGTCACCAGGACCGCGGTGGCCACTTGCGACCAGGAGATTGCCGACTACATCAGGTCGATCGGCGGCACTGCGGTCATGACCAGCGACCAGCACGAACGCGCCTCGGACCGCTGCGCCGAAGCGCTGCTCAAGCTCGAAGCCGAAGACCAAATCCGCTACGACATCGTCGTGATGGTGCAGGGCGACGAGCCGATGACCCATCCCGACATGATCGCCGAGGCCGTGCAGCCGATGATCGACGATCCGTCGCTGCAGGTGGTCAACCTGATCGCGCCGATTCACGAGACGGCGGAATTTGAGGACCGCAACTGCATCAAGGTGGTCTGCGACTTGCAGATGAACGCGATCTACTTCTCACGCGAGCCCATACCCACGCGCGCCAAGGTGAAGGACATTCCCATGGGCAAGCAGGTCTGCATCATCCCGTTCCGCCGCGACTACCTGCTGGCGTACACGAAGATGGCGCCGACGCCGCTCGAGATTGCCGAGTCGGTCGACATGATGCGCATCCTCGAGCATGGCCAGAAGGTTCGCATGGCGCCGACCCGGCACAACACGCAGGCCGTCGACACCATCGAAGACTTGCAACGGGTCGAGCGCCTGATGCAACAGTCGTAGATGCGCTCGATTCTGATCTGGGATTCCGACGCGCCGCCGCCGGCCGGCGACTTTACGACCGTGCTGTGGAGCGCGTACGGCGCCAGCGACAGCCGCGACGTCGTGTCGCTGCCGCGCATCGTCGAGCAGCGGGCCGACGTCCTGAGGGCCCGCTACCTGGCCTGGGTCCACGACCTGGGTGAGACGGTGGTGGGCAACCGGACGGTGCGGCAGCACCTCCGGCTCCGGCCCGGCTTCAGCTACTGGTGGATGACGCTGCTGGCGCACAAGCCGAACTACTACGACGCCGCGCAGATTACCGACGTCGTGAAAATGTTCGCGTTCGAGTCGCTGGCGGGAGAGTGGCGGCCGGTCGGCGCGATCCGGCTCCACAGCGGTAACCGCGGGCTGCAGGCGGCGTTCGCCGGCTACTGCCGGACGCTGCGCCTCGAGTTCGAGGTCGATCCGCAGCCGCCTCGGCCGGTGGCGAAGGCGAATGGCGGGCGCCGGCGCTGGCGCACGGTGGCCGGCGCCGTCGGCCCGGCGCTGCGTGAAATTGCCAATGCCATGCGTCGCGGCGCGCAGATGCCGGTCGATCCGCGGTCGGCGATCTGTGTGCTGGGCCCGCTCATCTATCTCAAGGACGCCGCCCTTCGCGAGGGCAGGTTTGAATCCAACTACTGGGACCGCCTGGCCGCGCTGCTTCGCCAATTAGGCGTGCATACCACCTGGATTCACTCCTTCTCGCCGCACGAGCGGATCCGATCGACGGACGAAGCCGAGGCGCTGCTGAAACGTTTCATGCAGTCGTCGGGTGGCAGCGAGGTTCACGGGCTGCTCGATAGCCACGTGGGGTGGCGCGAACTGGCGACCGCCGTCGCGCTGTACGCGCGACTGGTGGCCGCCGCCTGGCGGATGCGCCGGATTGGCCTGGTGTTTCGGCCCGCCGATTCGGGGTTCGACGTGTGGCCGTTGTTCAGGAACAACTGGTACGCGTCCCTCCTGGGGCGAGCGGCCCTTCGCAATTGCCTGTCCCTGGCCTCTTACGAGGCGGTGCTCAAGGTGACGCCCTATCAACCGACCGGCTTGTTCCTCCAGGAGAACCAGCCCTGGGAGATGGCACTGATCTACGCGTGGCGGGCCGCCGGCCACGGCCGGCTCATCGGCGTGCCGCACACCACCGTGCGCTTCTGGGACCTGCGCTACTTCTACGACGCCCGCGCATATGGCCGCGGCAGCGACACCGACTTGCCGATGCCCGACCTCGTGGCGGTGAATGGCCCCATGGCGTTCCAGGCCTACGCCGACGGGGGATACCCGAGAACGGCCCTGGCCGGTGTCGAGGCGCTGCGGTTCTTCCACCTGCTCGAGCGGCCGGCGGCCGGCGCTCGCGAAGGCGCGCCGCCGCAATCACGGCGGCAGCAGGTGCTGATCTGCGGCGACAACATTCCGGGCTCCAATGACAAGGTGATGCGCGTGGTCGAAGCGGCGGCGGCGCTCCTGCCGGCCGCCACCGAGTACGTATTCAAGCCGCACCGGGTGGGCGCGTTCGATCCGGCGAACTACCCCGGGGTCCGGGTCGAGATCCAGGACCGCGGCCTGGCCGAGATGCTCGAAGCGTGCGACATCGCGGTCACCGGCAACATCACGTCGGCGGCGGCCGATGCCTATTGCCGGGGGACGCGCGTCGCGGTGTTGCTTGATGGCCGCTCGTTGAACGGCAGCCCGCTGCGAGGCATTCGCGGTGTCAGGCATTTTGCCACCGGCCGGGAACTCGCCGAGATTGTGCAGTCTCCGGCACCGCCGCCGGACGGCGGACGAGACCTGTTCTGGCTCGATCGCGACCTGCCGCGGTGGCGTGAATTGCTCGCCCTCGAGAAGGCCAACGGGACCGAAGCGCAGATGGGCGTGGAGGCGCGGGGGTAGCGGTGCGCCGATTGCTGCAGGCGTTGATCGGGATAGTCTTTGCCGTCCGTGATGCGCGCCGCCTTGGCGATGCGATCTTCCGGCTGCTCGGGTTCGTCTTGCTGGTCATGGCGGCGCTGTCGCTGTGGGTGATCGACAGTTGGCTCCTCGCCGGCACCGCCGCGCTGTTTCACACCGCGATGGCGTTGGTCTTTCGGTCGCCGGCCTTTCGCCGGCTGCCGGCCTCGATGGTCTTTGCCGTGAACGTCGTCGTGTTTCTCGCGCTGCCGATTCTCTACATTGGCTATCTCGGGCCGAGCTACGACTTCGTGGTTCGGTTCGGCGCCTCGGGAACCAACCAGGAATATTTCGAGGCCCTGCCATGGGCCATTCGCTCGCTCCTGATTTGCCTGCTCGTCCTGATCGCGGGGTGCCTGGCTGGCAACGCGGCGACCGCCGCCTTTCGCCGCGCGCTTCCGGGCGGCAGCTACGCGCGGCGCCCGATGGTGCTCGCGGCGCTCGGGCTGCTGGTCGCCATCGTGACCATCATCGACAACAACAGCCTGTTTGAGGCCATGGCGGGCGAACTGACCAGAATCCCCGGCCTCCTGCCGTTCCTGCTCCTCGACCACGCCTACCTGATGTTGTTTCCCTTCCTGTTGTATGGAGCCGCGCCGTCGCTCCAGCAGCTCAAGCGATTCGGGCCGCAGGTGGCGTTCGGGTTCGTCCTGCTGACGTTCGTGGCCGTGTTCGTGAGCGCCACCAGCAAGGGCGCGCTGCTCAATGTGGCCTGGTACTTCTTCGTGTTCCCGCTGGCTTATTTCTACCGGGCCGGCCATCGCATCTACTGGCCGTCGCGGACCGTCATGGTCGTGGCGGCCCTTGCCGTGATGCCACTGTTCGTGCTGGCACAGTCGCAGCGCAGCGCGAACCTCTACGGCGAGGCGTTGGACGTGGGCCAGGCGCTGTCCTCGGCGTTCGCGGGGGCCGGCCTTGCCGAAACCGCCACCACCATCGTCGATCGCCTGTCGTCGAGCTTCCAGAACTACGTCATGATTGCCGCGCGGTTCGGCCCGGAGCCGGACCCTGCGTATGCTGCCGAGTTCTTCAATTACCTGACTAAGTCACTCGTCAACCTGGTGTGGCTCGGCACGCCGTATCCGGAGGCGTACGCCCCATCGTCCCGGTTGCTGGCGGCCGTGCTCGACAAGGGGACGCTCGTCGGCTACGACATGTTCGGGTTCATGATGCGCTCCAATACCCAGCCCTACACCGCCATTGGCACCGGCCTGATCCTCTTCGGCTTCTGGGCGACCACCGCCGTGCTGTTCGTGGCGGGCTTTCTGTTTGCCGTCACCTACAATCTGGCGCCGCACTTCGCGATTCGCGCCTGCCTGCTCTTTGTCACCAATATGTTCTTTCAGGTTTATGGCGCCGAGCCGACGGTGCAACTGGTGTTGCACCTCCTCCTGGCGTCGACGGTCATGCTGTTACTCTCGTTCCGACCCCAGGAATCATCGTCGCGCGGCCGGCAGGCCGCCGACGCGCCCGCGCTGACGGCGGCGTCGGCCCGCTCATGACGGCCGCCGCCCGGCTGTCGCTGTCGGCGGTGATCCCGACCAAGAACCGGGCCGACGACCTGGGAAAGGCGGTCGCCTCGATCCTCGCGCAGACGCGGCCGGCCGACGAACTGGTGATCATCGACCAGAGCCCGGGCCCGGAGTCGTCGGCGTTGGTTCACGCGATGTTCCCGCCCGGCCACGCCACCCGGCTGGTCTACATCCACGATCCGTCGATCAGCGGATTGGTCGACGCCAAGCGGGTCGCCACGACGCGGGCGGCGGGCGACGTCATCTGCTTTCTCGAGGACGACATCGTGCTCGAGCCCGACTACCTGCAGCAGATCGAGGCCGGCTTCCTGGCCCAGCCCGACATGCGCGGCTGCAGCGGCGCGATTTCGAACCAGCCCCGGTCGTCGCCGGCGTTTGTCGCGATCCACGGCATCTTCTTCCGGGGCATCTTCCACGACCCTCGCATCCGGATCTTCAGCCGCACGTCGAAGGAATCCTCGGCCCTGGTGCAGTGCGATGTCCTGTCGGGCGGGCTCTCGGCCTGGCGGCGCGAGGTGTTCGAGCGGGTGGCCTTCGACACGCGCAATGGGTTCTTCATGTCCGAAGACATCGAGTTCTCGACGCGGGTGGTCCGGACCTACGGCCACTGCCTGTACGTCAATCCGCGGGCGCGGCTGCTGCACGCCTGGTCGCCCGTCAACCGCGACGTGCAGAACGCCAGGCAGCGGCGCAAGCTCGCCGAGGCCGTGACCTACTACAAGACGCGGCGCGGCTGGCCCGGCGCGCGGACCGGGATCTCGATGGCCATGGTGTGGTATCTTGCCGAGGTCCTCTTTCAGGCCGCGCGGTTCCGTTCCCCTGGTCCGATCACCGGTTATTTCAGGGGTGTGCTCGACGGCATCCGCCGCCCGCTGGTGAAGTAGGCCGCCCGCTACTCATCCGCTTCCGATCTGCCGCATGCCCATGATGGATGACCGCTATGAGTACCGCCCCTCAGCTTCGTAAGGGATCCGTCTCCGCGCGGGTGTTCTCGCGACTCAACCGGTCGTTCCTCAAGACCCGGTTCCACGACATCATGTTCCGCAACGAGTTCATGCTGATGCGCCTCTGGGGCCTGCGCGCCCCCGAGCGCTTCTCGTCGTCGCCCTACGGCAACACCTACGGCGACCCGACGACGTTGCTGATGCGGCGGACGCTGCGCCGGCTGATCCGCGCGCGCCGCCTGAGCCGCGTCCACGAGATCGGCATCGGCCATTACGGCCTGATGTGCCTGTATCTGAAGATGCAGTTTCCCGCGCTGACCATTTCCGGGTCCACGATCAGCCCGATCGAAGTGACGCACGCGACCGAAACCGCCACGCTCAACGGGTGCCCGTCCAACTACTACCTGTCGGACGTGCTGGCATCGATTGCCGCGCCGGTCGAGATGGTGTGGTGGAACCTGCCGTACTACGAACCCGGCGTGCTGGACTACCTGGGCCGGCTGCGCGACCAGGTCCGATCGGGCCAGGCCCTGCTGCCCGGCGGGCTGGTGGTGCTCGGCTTCAATGGCGTGCCGTTGAACGCCGAGAGCGTACGCGCGGTCTTCGCCGCCGACGATTTCTCGATCCTCCAAACCGAAACCTTTGCCTGGAACCCCCACGTGATCTTCACCATTCAGCATGTCGTCCGCTAACCCACGGCTCTTTCTCGGCATCTTCGAAGGCCACTACGACCCGACGGTGGCGATTGTCCGCGACGGGCAGTTGCTGGCGTTTGCCGAAGAAGAACGGCACCTGCGCAACAAGCACGCGCTCGGCTTCTATCCGTACCGCGCGCTCAACTACTGCCTCGAGGCCGCCGGTGCCTCGATCGAGGACGTCGAGGCGGTCGGCATCAACTGGAACCTCCCGGCCTTCACCGACGGCACCATGCGCGGCTTCTTCGAAGGCATGCGTCAGGAGTACCCGGTGGACGCCAAGACCATCGGCTTCCAGGAGATGCTGCTGCGGAAGTTCAGCCAGGACAGCTACCGCGCCTTCCACGAGTATCACTGGCGGGTCGCCTTCGGCGACCGCAAGTTCCCTCGCCTCGTGCCGTTCGGGCATCACTTCACGCACGCCTTCCAGGCCTGCGCGCAGTCGCCCTTCGATCGCGCGCTGTGCCTGACCATCGACGGCTCCGGCGACCATCACTGCACCGTGCTGTGGCTGTGGGAAGACATGAAGCTGCGCCCGCTGCGCGAGATCACGATGCCCCATTCACTGGGGTGGGTCTACGCCGCGTTCACCGAGTACCTGGGGTTCGAAGCCTATGACGGCGAGTACAAGGTCATGGGGCTGGCGGCGTACGGCCGGCCCAATCCCGAACTCCGCGCCAAGGTCGACCAGATCGTGCTCGCCGCCGCCGACGGCGTCGAGTACCGCGTCGACCCGACCTACATCCATTACGGCGCTCACAACTACTCGGGCCGGTTTACCGACAAGCTGCCCCAGCTCTTCGGCCGCCCGCCGCGCCTGAAGAACGAGACGTTTTCCGAGTGGCACGAAGACGTCGCGTTTGCCGTGCAGGAAAGCCTGGAGGACGCCATCGAGCGCCTGGTCGCCTGGGGCGTGGCCGAAACCGGGATCAGCCGGATCTGCATCGGCGGCGGCGTCGGCCTAAACATCAAGATGAACAGCCGCCTCTTCATGCGGGCCGACATCGACGATGTGTTTCCGCATCCGTTGTGCAGCGACTCCGGCGCCGCCGCCGGCGCGGCGCTGGCGGCGTGCTACCAGGAGACCGGCCGCCGCCCCGAGCGTCTCGAAAGCCTGGCCCTCGGCCTGGAGCAGTCCAACGACGACATCGAGAAGGCGCTGAAGACGGCGTGGCTCGACTACGAGAAGCCGGCTGACATCTGCGCCGCCACGGCCGCGGAACTGGCGGCCGGCCGCGTGGTCGGCTGGTTCCAGGGCCGCATGGAAGCCGGGCCCCGCGCCCTCGGCCAACGCAGCATCCTCGCCGACCCGCGGACCATTGCCAACCGCGATCGGGTCAACGCCGTGATCAAGTTCCGGGAGTACTGGCGGCCGTTCTGTCCGTCGATGACCATCGAGTGCGCCGACCGCTACTTCGACCGGTACACGGCGGCGCCGTTCATGGTGATGTCGTTTCCCGCCAACGACCGGCTCAAGCAGGACGCGCCGGCCGTGGTCCATGTCGACGGCACCAGCCGCGTGCAGTTCGTCAAGCCCGACGTCCTGCCGAAGTATCACCGGCTGCTGACCGAGTTCGAGAAGCTGACCGGCGTCCCGGTGCTGCTCAATACCTCGT
>SXGT01944191.1_pt1 | contig 56186 bp, 56 predicted proteins | sample 3176221 | NCBI WGS metagenome assembly SXGT01 (sample SAMN11356862, study PRJNA531348) | freshwater metagenome | isolation source: freshwater sample F1-120 | place: China: Fuxian Lake, Yuxi | collected 2017-12-25 | reverse complement strand
TGAGCGCCCATGTTTTCAAACTTGTTTTCAAGCTCTACTTCTTTAGCGACAGTCACACCATCTTTAGTAATGGTAGGAGCACCAAATGATTTTTCAATAACTACATTGCGACCTTTAGGTCCAAGCGTTACTTTTACAGCTTCCGCTAAAACATTAACCCCTTTAAGAATGGATGAGCGGGCCTCTTCTCTAAAACGTAATTCTTTTGCTGACATAAATAATCTCCTTATTGATTAATTATTTTTCAATAACTCCGAGAATGTCTTCTTCTCTCATCATCAAGTACTCGGTTCCATCGATTTTAATCTCTGTTCCAGAGTATTTACCAAAAAGAACTCGATCGCCCTTTTTGACTTCAAGAGGAGATTTTTTGCCATCCTCTAAAACTTTTCCTGCACCTACTGCGATAATTTCTCCTTGTTGAGGTTTTTCTTTCGCATTATCAGGAATAATAATTCCACCTTTTGTGCGTTCTTCTTCTTCGAAACGCTTCACAATCAAACGATCGTGTAAGGGACGAATGTTCATTTGTTTTCCTCCTTGTTTATTAAGTTTATATGTTTAGAAAAACCCTTAAATAGAGCATCCTAAAACCGGCCATTAAAAAACGAACGAACCAATATTGGTTGGGTTTATTTAAAAGTCAAGGAAAGTCGCTTTGTAAAAAATGTAAAAACTAAAGAAAACAATAGCTTATATGAAAATTAATTTGTTGAACAGGCGGGTTTTTCGCATCCACCTGTGGGGGCTGCACAGCTCTCGCTCTTGGAAGAGGAGCTAGTGGTTGCAGAGGTCTTCTTATAGTCAGTATTATACCAACCACTCCCTTTAAGCTGAAAACTGCCTAAAGACATGAGTTTCTCAACCTCTTTTCCACAATCAGGGCAGGCTTTCAAAGGCAGGTCCGAAAATTTCTGTACAACTTCAAAGGTTTTCGCACAAGTTTCGCATTTGTATTCATATAACGGCATAGCTTACCTCATGTTTAGAACTCTTAATTTGCTAATTTTTTAAATAGAGTCAAGTCCCTTCCTTTTCGAGTTGACTTAAAAAAAAGCGAACCCATATTGCTTCTCGTTAAAGATTGGGATTAAACAAAGAGTCCCTGAGCGACTTAATGAATGTGAATTTATAGCTAAAAACATCAGTTTAAGGAGAATGATATGAGTAAAATTATCGGAATTGACTTAGGAACCACAAATTCGTGCGTCTCAGTTATGGAAGGCGGCGATGTTAAAGTTATTGCTAACGAAGAGGGCGGACGAACTACCCCTTCAGTTGTAGCCTTTACTAAGGATGAGGAACGGTTGGTTGGAACTGTAGCGAAGCGCCAAGCTATCACTAACGCTGAAAATACAATTTACTCTGTGAAGCGTTTCATGGGGCGGCGATTTGATGAGGTAACGGGTGAAACCCAATTGGTTCCTTATAAGGTAGTCAAAAGTGGGAACGATGTGGCGGTGGATATCAGAGGTAAAAAATTTTCAGCCCCAGAAATCTCGGCTCTAATTCTTCAGAAATTAAAAAAATGCGCTGAAGATTATTTAGGCCAAGAAGTTAAAGAGGCTGTTATTACAGTGCCTGCTTACTTTAATGATGCTCAAAGACAGGCGACTAAAGACGCGGGTCGCATTGCCGGTCTTGAAGTGAAACGTATTATCAACGAGCCTACTGCAGCAGCTTTGGCCTATGGATTGGACAAAAAGAAAGAAGAGAAAATTGCAGTTTACGACTTCGGAGGCGGAACTTTCGATGTCTCCATTCTTGATGTAGGGGACAACGTGGTGGAAGTGAAATCCACTAATGGAGATACCCACCTTGGGGGTGACGACTTTGACCAAAGAGTTATTCAATGGTTGATTTCTGAGTTCAGAAAAGACCAAGGTATCGACTTAAGTAAAGATAAAATGGCTTTGCAACGATTAAAAGAGGCTGCTGAAAAGGCCAAAATTGAACTTTCATCCTCTCTTGAGACAGAAGTTAACTTGCCCTTTATTACAGCAGATGCAAGTGGGCCTAAACATCTTCAAGTTAAGTTGAGCCGAGCAAAATTTGAGCAACTCATCGATGACCTGATTCAAAAATCGATTGAACCTTGTAAACAGGCTTTAAAAGATGCGGGTTTAACTGCAGCTGACATCGACGAAGTCGTGTTGGTAGGGGGATCTACTCGTGTGCCTAAAATCCAAGAGGCTGTGAAAAAGTTTTTCGGAAAAGAGCCTAATAAGAGCGTAAACCCTGATGAAGTTGTGGCTATCGGAGCTGCAATTCAAGGTGGAGTTCTTGGGGGGCAGGTAAAAGACCTACTGCTTTTGGATGTGACTCCTCTATCTCTCGGTATCGAAACCTTAGGTCATGTGTTCACTAAGCTAATTGAGAGAAACACAACTATTCCGTCCAAGAAAACCCAAGTGTTTTCGACCGCGGAAGACAATCAGACCACAGTGGAAATCCATGTTCTTCAAGGAGAACGAGAATTCGCCTATGACAATCGAACTTTAGCTCGATTTCAATTGACCGGTCTTGCTTCAGCTCCAAGAGGAGTTCCACAGGTTGAAGTCATATTTGATATTGATGCTAACGGTATTGTTCATGTAGCAGCTAAAGATCTTGCCACTGGAAAAGAACAGTCGATTAAGATTACAGCTAGCGGTGGAATTAGCGAGTCTGACATTCAAAAGATGGTGAAAGACGCTGAAGCCAATGCTGAACAGGATAAGAAAAAACGTGAACAAGTTTCTCTGAAAAATAATTTGGATAATCTTGTGTACAATACTGAAAAACTTCTCAAAGAAAATGGCGACAAAGTTCCATCTGATATTAAAGGGGACATTGAATCTGCTGTTAAGGATGGCCGAGAAGCGGTCCAAAAAGAAGAGTATGACCGTATGCAGGTTTGCTTAGATAAGCTTACCTCGCTATCCCACAAAATGGCAGAAGCTATGTATAAATCTTCAGCTCAGGGAACCGGAGCAGCTCAAGGTCAGGAGGCTCCAACTGCCGAAGCTAAAAAAGAGGATGAGCCCATTGAGGCTGAATTTCGAGAAGAGAAAAATGATTAAAATTAGCGGGTAAGAGACCTTCTAGTTAAAGATTAAGCCCCTCGAAACTTCTTAAGTACAATTTTACTCGACCAAAGAGTAAAATTAGATTTAGGATAAGTTATCGAGGGCTTTTTTATGTCATATAAAATTTCTAAAGTTCACGGTCGTGAAATTCTAGATTCTCGTGGAAACCCCACCATTGAAGTTGAAATAACGTTAGCTGATGGAAGTTGGGGAAGGGCGATGGTTCCATCGGGTGCTTCGACTGGAGAGCATGAAGCCTTGGAACTTAGAGATGGGGATCTTAAAAGGTTTTTAGGTAAGGGGACCTTAAAGGCCGTTAAAAATGTCAATGAAGCCTTGAGTAAGTTGCTGGAAGGAAAAAGTTTCTCAAGCATTCGTGAGTTAGATCAAATAACTCTTCATGCGGATGGAACCCCTCAAAAAGGAAAATATGGGGCTAATGCTTTACTAGGAGTTTCATTGGCCTTTGCTCATGCGATAGCTAATCAGCAGAAAAGACCTCTTTTCCTTACAATGAATGAGATGTTGGGGTTATCTGAAAAAGAGATGCGGCTTCCAGTGCCCTTGATGAATGTTTTAAATGGCGGATTGCATGCCAATAATGGATTAGAGATTCAGGAATTCATGATTGTTCCTCATGGTTTTGAAAGCTTTCATGAAGCGCTACGAAGTGGTTGCGAGGTTTTTCAGTATCTAAAGAAAAAACTTCATGATCTACACCTTTCTACTGCAGTAGGTGATGAAGGAGGTTTTGCCCCTTCTCTTAAAAACAATGCCCAGGCCCTGGAGTTTATTTCGGAAGCAGTTGAAAAAGCGGGTTATCAATTAGGAAAGCAGATCTCTTTAGCTCTTGATGTCGCTGCAAGCTCTTTCTTTAATAAGAATAGTCAGCAATATTCACTCAATTATGGCGGTAAAAATCAACTCTCCAAAGAAGAACTCATGAATTATTATTCAGGCCTCTTGGAGAAGTTTCCCTTAGTGAGTATTGAAGATGGGCTTGATGAAAACGATTGGTCAGGATGGAAAGAGCTTACTGAAAAATTTGGAAGGCGAACCCAGTTGGTGGGCGATGATCTGTTTGTCACTCAACCTTCGAGAGTGGAGAGAGGGATCTCTGAAAATGTTGCTAATTCGGTTCTTATTAAAGTGAATCAAATTGGAACATTAACAGAGACTTTTGATACTATGCTTCTCTGTAGAAAAAAGGGTTATACAGCGGTAGCATCTCATCGATCTGGCGAGACTGAAGATGTCACGATAGCGCATTTAGCTGTGGGAAGTGGTTGTGGACAGATCAAAACAGGTTCAGTGTCTCGTTCTGAGAGAACAGCGAAATACAATGAACTTTTGAGAATTGAAGAGTGGGCAAAGACCCATCACAAAACAATTCCTTACGAAAATATTTTTAAACGTTAAATCTTTCTAGTTAAAACTAGAAAGGCCATTTTAAACTCGGAAAGAAATGACCATCCAGGGAATTGCCACGCTGCGGGATTATTTTTTTCTATGAGGAAATGGGAAGTCCAAGCAAAACCATAGCCACAAACTAGAGCTAACCCAATGTAGATCCAGTTAAGGGTTAAAATACCAACGATAAATAGTGAGACTCCAAGAAGAAGTCCTGCCGTATGAAAGAGTTGAGTGCCTCTTTTGGAATGTAAACTAAGATAGTAGGGCCAAAATTCTTCATAACTTTTAAACTGGGGTTTATTCATATTAATAGGATACTCTCTTGCATGACTTTCGGATAGAGAGCAAAATAATCATATGGGGTTTACCTCGTACAAGCGGGCTAAAGATTTAATTAAAGAGGGATTAGTGCTGGCCCATTCTGGTCATGCTGACAAAGCCAAAGAAATATTCGAATCAAGTATTAAAGTTCATCCTACGGCTGAAGGAATGACCTATTGGGGATGGATGGAACATCAATTAAATCAAAGTGATAGGGCTATCGAACTTTGTAAAAAGGCGATTTTGTTGGATCCTGATTTTGGAAATCCATTCAATGATATTGGATCGTATCTCATTTCTCAGGGTAAATTTGATGAAGCTATTCCATGGCTAAAGCGAGCAATGAAAAGTAAAAATTATGAGTTTCGTCATTTTCCCCATATAAATCTTGCCCACATCTTCATAGAGAAAAAAATGTTTATGAAGGCCATGCGAGAACTGGATAGGGCCTTGAATTATTTGCCAGGCGATCCAGGGCTAGTGAAAAAAATGGACGAGCTTCGTAAGGAAATAAACTAGGTGCATCTTCCTAAATACACAGCAAGAGTTTCTGTAGTGGTGGCCTCTTTTGTTGTGATCTCAGGCGCGGTGTATCAACAGTTATTCAAAATGCAGGAAGATTTAAAAAGTAAGACGGTGCGCGAGACATCCGAATCCAAACTTCCTTCCGAGGTTGAGGTTCCATCAAAAATTTTAACCGAATCACTTTGTACCCATTTTTACCAGACTGTTTGTCTTTCAAACGAGGTGGTATCCGATCCTACCGGAAGTGTTCAGCCTGATATCAAAGGTGAAGTAGAGGCTCTAAGACTCTATGAAATGATTCTCCATCAACATCCCAATTGGAGTAATGAACAGATTGATGAAGAACTTGTTAGTCGTATTTACACTCCTCGAAGAAAGAAGATGCTTTTAGAGATCTATGATTGGATTCAAAAGCAAATGATTAAGTTGATTGAAAAACAACCAGAGCAAATAATTCCAAAAGCATCAAAAAACGAACTCACTCGCCGTTTAAAACATATTGTGCTTGAGATTCCTCCTCCTACAAGTCTTTATGCCAACGAACCTGATCTGTTTACTAAAAATGATGTTTATTATGAGAGTTTTCCTGGGGAGAAAAGAGTGATTCGGGTTGGAGGAGCCTATTTGCTTTCTGCAAAATCTTGGTTTAATAGAGTTTTTACTATTGCCCATGAAATAAGCCATGCCATCGATCCTTGTGAATTAGAGATGAGCCAGATAAAGATCGAAGGGTATCGACAACTACTGCAATGTTTTCAAAATGAGAAGGTGGTGGGGCCTAACCGAGTTGAAAATGGCTGTTCTAAGAACAATTATCTTGGAGAGTTGTTTGCCGATTGGCTCGCTACTCAAATCACGGTACAGGCTCTAGAGACCTATTCTTCTAAGTTTAAAAACAATGAAGAGTTGAGCTATTCGGTTGTAAATTCTGTTAAAGATCTTTGTAATCAAGAAAGCTGGTTAGATCAAAACTCTGAGTCTCATCCTGAATCCAAAGTTAGAATCGAGAAAGTATTCGGAAGAAGTCCGCAATTAAGAGCCTTATTAGGCTGTTTTGAACAGGGCCAGTCAATCTCCTATTGCACGTTTGAAGGGAAGAGATAATGCAGTTGAAAAAAATATTAGATCTGGGATTAAAAAATAAAATTCTAAAAAGTATAGTTGTTTTAGTTTTGCTGGAACTCATGACCTCCTGCTCATCTATTCCAAATAGTAAACATTCCATTCCTGAAGAGCTTGTGTCAGTTTATTTAAATGATTTTAAAACAGCCTCAGTAGATATCGTTTTTGAGAGAGGACACAATTCTCATCGAATTTATGCTTTTCATAAGCAGTACTCACCTGAACTTCATATTTTTCATGATAAACAAATTTACAAGAGTTTAAAAATTGATGAAGTTCAGTTTAAGGATTTGTTGGCTAAATCAATAGAAACAGCGGGCGTATTTTATAGAAAACCTGCCATGAGAGAACTTAATCGATGTCGAACCCCCTTTATTATAAAGATTAAAAACAGCAAGGAAGCCTTTGCGGTTGAAGGGTGTCGAAGTTCTGATGAGGGAATGATTTTCGGAAAACTAATCGCAGAGATTGAACATTTGGCTTTTGCTAATTCGATTCACTAAAAGAGTCTTCAGATTCTTCATTTTTGGATTCGTTTTCCGATTCGAAGTTTTTTAGCTTTTCGTAAATCACAAGTCGCCGAGAGTGGCCCGTATGTGGGAGTTGGTACTTCTTATCTGAAATCAGCTTAAAATATTCTCCAAATCTTTTTCTTACCGCTGAGATCTCTGGATCCACCGCAGGCCCTTTAAGAAATATTAGGCGACCTCCCACTTCGAGGCAGCCTGAAGTTCTAAGCATCGTCTTATCAATGGTCTCTAAGGCTCGTGTAATAACCGCTTTCATGGGGGTTCGGAAGCTGCGACTGACTATTTTATGTTCGAAGATCTCTATATTTCTTAGTTTTAAAGTGTGGATAACCTCTTTTAGAAAAGCAATCCTCTTGGGACGAGGTTCGGCCAATGTAATTTTTAAGTGAGGGTATCTAATTTTAAGTGGAATTCCAGGAAATCCAGCTCCTGTGCCCACATCGACAATTGGAGAGGGGAGTTCAAGAAATTTTCCTACAATCATAGAATCGACATAGTGTTTGATAATAATCGGCTCAAACCCAATAATACGGGTCAATTCTTGGTCTGTATTCCTGGCTCTGAGCAGGTTATGGAATGTCCAAAGCTGATGGGTCTGTTCTTTATTAAGCTTAATATCACTACGCTTTAGAAGCTCAATCATTGAGTTCAGGGTAGGGGGAAGACGATTTTCAACTGGGCGTCGGTTAAAGTTAGTCTTTCCCTGTTTGGTGCCTGTAGATTTTTTAAATTTTGGGGGATAGCTTTTCATGAGTGTTCTGAGCTATAGAGAATTCAATATGCCGTCGTCAAGTACATTGAGCCAAAAGTTGAAAGTTCTCTACGAAGACTCACATCTTATAGCCGTTTTTAAGCCTCATCGGGTGCTAACCCAGGGGGATTTGACCGGGGACTTTTCTTTGTTTGAAGCTGTTAAATTATGGCTTAAGGCTAAGTATTCCAAGCCTGGGAATGTCTATTTAGGGTTGGTTCATCGGCTGGATAGGCCTACGGCTGGAGTCGTGGTTTTTGCCAAAACTAGCAAAGCTGCGAGTCGCCTTTCGGAGCAGATGAGAAGTCATGGGTTTAAAAAGCGATATAGGGCTTGGGTTTCACAGGAACTTAAACCCCACAAAGGCACCCTTGTCCATTACTTGGATTTTAATGAACAGGACAAAAAAACTCGTGTTTTTTCAGAGCCCCAAGGTAAGAGGCAGAAGGCCGTTTTAAATTATTCTACTAAGAGACGGGAGAATAAGGCCTTTTTAGTTGAGATAGAGCTCATTACGGGCCGTAAACATCAGATTCGAGCCCAGTTATCCGCTGTAGGAGCCCCTATTGTGGGGGATAAGAAATATGGCTCTGACAAAAAGTTTCGTGAAGGAGCGATTGCATTAGAGTCATGTTATGTAAGTTTTCTTCATCCCACCACTAAAACCATGATTGAGATCTCAATTCCTGAAGAGGAGTCTGCGATTGTAGGCGGCTTTACTTGAAGGGGGAAAATTTCCTAAAAGCGATCGAAAAAGCTTTGAAATCTAGGGAAGGGATGCTTATAGCCTTTCAAACTGAAAATACCGATTGCTACCGACTTTTTAATGGTATCGATGAAGGTGTTTCCGGTTTTATTGTCGAACGGTACAAAGATGTTCTAGTGTTTCAGTGGCATGAAGGTAAGTGCCAACTTGAGACTTCTCAAATGTTGGAAATAGCCCAATTTTATGCTGCTAATCTAGGAATTAAGAGCGTCTATTTAAAAAGGTTTGTAAGTGATAGAAGTTCACACAGTGCCGATTTAAGTTACTATCTCAATCGTCCTCTTTGGGGGGAAGAGAGCTCTTCAAAAATTATTTGTCATGAAAAGGGAATAAAATACGAGATCCATCCCTGTGATGGGTTCTCCACTGGAATTTTCTTGGACCAGAGAAATAATCGTGAATTTTTAGGAACTCAGTTTTCGAATAAACAGGTCCTTAATTGCTTTGCCTATACCTGTGCCTTTAGTGTGGCCTGTGCTTTAAACGGGAATCAGGTCACCAGTGTAGATCTCTCTAAAAAATATTTGGACTGGGGACGAAATAATTTTAATTTGAATGGACTTAGTACGGAGGCCCATTTTTTTTATGCGGTTGATGTTTTTGAGCAATTTAATAAAGCTAAAAAGCTTGGAAAAACCTACGATCTAATAATCTTGGATCCCCCTAGCTTCTCTAGGAATAATCGGGGAAAAGCATTTTCAGTAAAAAAAGATATGCAAAAACTAATTTCAGAGAGTTGTGATATTTTAAACCCGCAAGGAACTTTGTTTATTTCTTCAAATTTAGCTAGCTGGAACTCTTCTTTGCTAAAGCAGCTTACCAAGGAAGTTATTGCAGATAAAAAAATAAAAGTGGATGAATGGGATCTTCCCAAAATCCCTCAGGATTTGATGGGGGTAGAGGCGCCTCTATCCGCCTATTGTTTTAAGAAACTCTCCTAAAATGTAGCATCTCTAGAGTCGATGATATCTTCAATAGCATTAACACCATTTTCAATTTTTGTAGTGGAATAAAAACCATCTCCATCGAGCGAGTTTCTGTAAAGTCTTCCCCCTTCTATTTCGGCGAAAATTGTGTATTCCCCAGGAGGAAGCTGAGTTTTAAATTCACCATTTTTATTAGAGTTAATTACTGCAAAGGGCTTTGCAGATAAAGGTGAAAGATTAAAATGGGGGGTTCCATTGCTCTTGATTTTACCTTTGAAAATAAAGAGCTTGGTTTCTAGTGGAAGCTTTTGTGAACCCTTATTTATCGAGCTTCTAGAGGGAATAAAATTCCCTGACCATTTTATAATTCGACCCGAGAGAGTTGATTCATGAACTTCTGGATTTTGAACATCACTTCTTGGGAAACTATTGAGTTGATTCGGAATCGATCTCTTGTTTTCAGAAGGAGATGTCTGTTCTTGAACTGTAGGTCGCAAAGACCTTCTGTTTTGCATTTCAGGCTCTGAATGAATTGCAGAGGGATCCTTGACCGGCTGCTGTTTAATTGTTCGATTTCGAATGGAATTTAAATGATCCCTATTTTCTTTGCGGAATGTCTCAGACTTAGCATAGGCACAAATATTTAGAAGCAGAAGTGCTGCCCCGATACTATAAGCTGAAAAAAGGTATTTAATTTCTAACATTAGATTCTTTTCTTTTAATACTAACCTCTCTGGCTAGGTAATTGCAAAAAATCAAAAACAGAAAAGTCATTATGATTTAATTTGGAGGTTATTATGGGCGAGTCCGTTACGGTTAAGGAAAGTTATGAAGAGTTCACTGAACAAGAACGACGTTACTTAATAGATGTTCTCATTGAGCGTTTAGGAACTCAGCGTCAGGGGGTTTACCATTCAGATAATACAGAGTTTAAAAAAGCCATGAAGGAGGAGGAGGGGATGATTCGTCAACTTATTTACAGGCTGGAATCTGGCACCTTCTTTTCATTAAAAGAAGAATCTGGTTCTGAGAAAAAAAATTGTTAATCCAAGAGGAGATTAGGAGAGCTTGTGAATTCAGACTCTACAATTAAGGTGTTAGGTTTTTCAGGTAGTTTGCGCCAAAGATCATTGAATACAGCTGCACTTAATACGGCTTGTGAATTAACCCCTATAGGGATGGGGATTTACATTTTCGATCTGGCCCCAATTCCACTCTATAATCAGGATATTAAGGATAGAGGTTTTCCTCTTATTGTTGAAAAATTTCGAAGAGAGATTAAAGAGGCTGACGCATTGTTAATAGTAACACCTGAATATAACTATTCCATCCCTGGAGTGTTAAAGAATGCTATAGATTGGGCTTCTCGCCCTCCACATCAAGCATTTAACGGAAAGCCCATTGGAATTATGGGGGCTTCTCCGTCCGTATTTGGAACGGTTCGCGCTCAAACTCATTTAAGGCAGATTTTGACGCCTTTAAATGGTCTTGTGATGAACTCTCCAGAGGTTTTTATTAACAATGCAGATAAAAAATTTGATAACGAGGGTCTAATGATAGACCGAGAGACAAGGGACTTTATTGTAAAATATCTTAACAGTCTAAAGCAGTGGATTCTCAAAATAAAGGCTCCTAATCTCCCCGAGTGTTGGGGGTGGGTTAATTGAAAGAGAGTGACCTCTGTTTGTATGTTATATCGAATTGAAACCGATAGCCTTGGAGAAATTGAGGTTCCATCAAATCGATATTATGGTGCCCAGACTGCACGAGCTTTGATTCACTTTGAGATTGGCAGTGAGAGAATGCCAACAGAAATCATTCGGGTATTTGGCCTAATTAAAAAAGTGGCGGCTTGGACGAATTTTGAATTGGGCCTATTCAAAGCCAATGAAATTTCGGCTAGTGAAAAGATTAATTTGATTTCAAAGGCTGCGGTTGAAGTCTTTGAGGGTAAGCTTGATGAGCACTTTCCATTAACAGTATGGCAAAGCGGCAGTGGGACTCAGACTCATATGAATGTCAATGAGGTCATAGCTAATCGAGCTATCGAGCTTGCCAGAGGTAAAATGGGTTCAAAGAGACCTATTCATCCCAATGATGACGTGAATTTGTCGCAATCTTCAAATGATACTTTTCCTACCGTGATGCATATAGCAGCTACTCAGTTCTTAGTTCATTTGCTTTTACCTAATCTTCGTGAGTTACAGATTGCTTTGACTCTCAAACAAAAGGAGTTTGAGAATGTAGTTAAAATAGGTCGTACCCATCTTATGGATGCGGTTCCAGTGACTTTGGGACAGGAGTTCTCAGGTTATGTAGCGCAATTAGATCATGCTACAAAAGTCATTGAGTCGACTTTGCCAGGGCTTTACGAGCTTGCTATCGGTGGAACCGCTGTAGGAACAGGGCTTAATTGCCATCCAGAATTTGCGAAAAGAGTCGTTTCAAAAATTGCAGATGAGATGAAACTTCCTTTTGTGTTAGCTCTAAATAGATTTGCGGCATTAAGTTCACATGAGCCACTGGCCAATGCGATGGGGGCCCTTAAGATTTTAGCGATAGCCTTGATGAAGATTTCGAACGATATTCGCTGGATGGCTTCCGGCCCAAGATGTGGTCTTAATGAAGTGACTCTCCCAGAGAATGAACCAGGATCTTCAATTATGCCAGGAAAAAGTAATCCTACTCAGTGTGAAGTGTTAGCAATGGTCTGTACTCAAGTATTTGGAAGTGATGCCACGATAGGATTGGCAGCCTCTCAAGGGAATTTTGAGTTGAATGTTTTTAAACCTGTGATCATTTACAATTTTTTGCAGTCTACTAAGTTATTGAGCGATTGTTGCCACTCTTTTCGAGTGAATTGTGTTCAGGACACTCCATCTCGTCCAGGAATAAAGCCTAATATTAAGCAAATAAAAAACTACGTATCAAACTCACCGATGCTTGTAACCGCATTAAGTCCCCATATTGGTTATGACAAAGTCGCAGTAGTTGTAAAAAAAGCTTTTCAAGAAAATATAACTCTTAAAGAGGCTGCGGTTGGATTGGGGGAGGTTACCGAGCAAGACTTTGAGCTATGGGTAAATCCACTTAAAATGACTCATTCCCAATAATAGAATTTTTTTAAGAACTCTTTCTCTCTTCTAGATGGGTGCCGTCGTAGATTGAACTCTCTTTATCGGGTTCAAGGCAAACTGGCATTTCATTGATATCTTCTGGTGGGCCGCCGGTGACTGCGCTAATGGCCCCAGAAAATCTGGGAAAAGCTCCAGTGTATTGTTCGTCAACCTGGGAGTGAGTAATGGAAGGGGCCTTTTTCTCTTTCCGTTTGCTATAACCCTCGAGAGTTGAGATTTTATTGAGACGACGTAAGTGCCGTGGGCTGTTACCGAAACGGGCCGTTAGAAAAATATTAATTAGATTAAGAGCACTAGAAAAGTCAGTAAGTTGACTCCCCAAACAGAGGATATTCATATCGTCATCTTCAACCCCCTGGTTAGCCGAGAAGGGATCGTGAATGAGACCTGCTCTTACGCCTCGGACTTTATTGGCTGCGATTGAGGCCCCTATTCCGCTTCCGCAGATAGCAATCCCTCTTTCAATTCGGTTCTCTGCTATGGCTTTGGCTAAGGAAATAATAAAATCGGGATAGTCATCTTCAGGATCGAAAATCGTATTACCAAAATCGGTTACAATAAAAGTCTCTTTACGAAGAGCTTGAATTAACTCTTCTTTCAATGAAAATCCGCCGTGGTCTGAAGCAATTCCAATGATCATAGAAAAAATATTCTGCAAAACAAGCGCCGAATAAATGGCGAAGTTAGAATTAGTTTCGGCTTCTAGTTTGCACTTATCAAAAAATTACAATGGCTAGTTATAAAAAAATCAAAAAAATAAGGCAAGAGTACTCGGCAGTTCCCCCTGAGGCCATAGAGAGTAGTCAGCAATTACATCAAGGGGTCAATCTTCAGATTATCGAAGAGCTGTTTAATCGTTCCTCTAAAGGAGACCTCTATTCTGAAGATAGGATATCTGATGTTTTTCCTAATGAAATCGTGGAGCAAGGGGTTGTGGATTCCGATGTCATGCCAGGGTAGAGAAGCTGATCTTGAAGGATGATGAAATAATGGAGCTCGAGAAACAATCTTTTAGAGTTGTGACCTCTAAAGCTGAAGCTAACTCCTTCCATCATAGAATCGGCGGATTCTATGATCGCATGACGGGATGGGTAGAGGCTCCCCTTCGAAAACAGGGATTAAATCTCCTTGGGACCCGAGCCGGCGAAAGGGTTTTAGAGATTGGTTTGGGAAGCGGCCATTCTATATTAGCTAGGGTGAAGGTCGTGGAAGAAGATGGAAAGATATATGGCGTCGATATTTCAGAGGATATGATTGAGATCGCTAAAAGTAAACTAGAGCATGAGAAGTTGTTTAAGGAGGGTGATCTGCTAAGTATCGATGCGATCACCTTGCCTTATCCCACTGGAATGATGGATGCTATTTTTATCAATTTCACCTTGGAATTATTTGACACCCTAGAGATTTCGAAATTTCTTGCTGAATGTTATCGAGTTCTGCGTCCCGGAGGACGAGTCGTTGTTTTAGGGCTTTCGGGCCAAGTTTATAAAGCGTTATCATTACGTCTCTACGAGTGGGCCCATCGACGGTTTCTAAAAAAAATTGACTACAGACCTGTTTTTATTCCGCAGATGCTAAGGGAGGCAGGTTTCAACATTGAGAGAGTTGAGCCAAGAAAGAGGGGGACTATCCCAGCTGAAATTATACTTGCTAGACGAGGGGCTTCGCGTTGAATTGTAAGTAACCCCAGGGATTTTTATTCGTTTAAACTAAAAGGCTTTTATACAGGAGAGATACTCTTCATTTGGGGTCCATTCACATTTTCCATTTTTTTGGACCTCACACTTTGTATTTTTGAGACATTTGTATTGAGGCATCATTAAGCATGTTGTAATGATTTTCTTTCCTTTCTCAGTGCATATTTCTCCACTGCAACCTGACGGCTCGCAGACTAGAGTTTTCGATATCTTATCGTGTTGTTGAATTTTAGCCGAAGCGCAACCCATAGTGGCTATCCAAAAAATTGAGACGAGTCCTAATGTTTTCATAGTAATGAGTATCTATTAAAGTAGATGTCCAAGCCATAAGAAAAATGGGGACCGTTGCAAATAACAATACTTGGCTTGATGTGAAGATTAAATATCAGCGCTCTTCTAATCAATATTCTCTAAAGACTCCATCTAAAGCAGAGTGAACCTTAATCATTTAATGGCATATAGGATGCACAGGAATTATTAAAACAATCCTATAAACGGAGGAACATAATGTTGGCACAAAAACGGTTACAAAAGGATCTCGAAAATTTACAGAACGATTTAAAAGTTCTGATTAATGATGCTAAGGAAGTGGGTGTGGAGAGATTGAGTGAAACGGAGGCTGTACTTACTGAAACCAGTTCAGAGCAGTTTAAACAAATGGCAAAACGAGCTCAGGAAACCATCTCAAGCTTGCGAAGTCAGCTTCGTGAATCAAGTCAAAAGGTCGAGCAGGTTGTAGAAAATCATCCCTTTGCTGCTATTGGAACCGCTTTGGGCGTGGGGTTTGTCCTGGGAAAGTTAGGGACTATGAGAAAGTCTTCGAGTCCCTAGCTGCGGTTACAAGTCCTCTTTTGTCTTTGAAATTTCCTAAGCCAGTTTCGAAAGATTATCTTCCCTATGTAGTTCGGGGGGGGGCACAAGTAAGTCTACTAATTTTTCTGTTAAGCCTGATTATTGCTGGAGTTGGATTTTTTATTTTGGCGCTTTATCGAGGTCTTGGGACCGCATTAGGATATGAGTGGGCTAGATTGGCTATGGGATTCTTATGTGGAATCTTAGGAATTCTAGGAGGTGTTATCTTTTTACGACAATTAAAACAGGAAACTCAAAAATAAGGCCCACAAGTTTAGGTTCTATTTAGAGTTCTCGATGAATAAAGGCTATTATCTTAGTAGGATAGTTTTTTTATCGATAAAAGAAACTTCATTCCAACCTAAATGGGATGCGATCCAGTTAAAGGTTTCTTTGCAATAAAAGACGACATGGGTGGGATCTTTTCGATAGTGCCAACTGGCGAAATCCAAGTTGTCATACATCTGGGTCATAATTCCTAGAATTCCATTGGGTTTGACGAGTGTTCTAAGCCTCTGGAATTCAAAGGCTGGATCATAGAAGTGTTCGCAAACCTCTGAGGAAAAAACGAAATCATAGGATTGGCTCAAAACAGTTTCATCAGGAATAAAATAGGGATCATAGGATGAGATGCTAAATAGTTGTTCCTTTAACATTTGACCTAAAAGCGAATCAGGGCCACTTCCATAATCAAGCCCCTTAGATTCTTGGGTAAGCTTTTGGATTAGAGAACTATAGAGTGGCAATAGGTATTGTTTATAACCTTCGTCGTTAGCATCGTGGGTATGTAAAAGATATCGTGATTTCTCGGTCGTGGGATCAAGTCTAAATTGAGGAAGAAGAAACCATAAAGCACACTGGTTACATCTTTGGTATTTGTGTTCAACTTGTGGGGCTAAGGGAGAACTCTCTTTACAAAGTGGACATTCTATTAGGGGTGATGAAAAGGGCATTAGCTTGTCTTTAATGAGCCCAAGCGGCTTGAGTCAATCTATTCTCTTGAATATTCTATTTCATAGGGGAAAGCCCTACTTTTAAGTAGAGCTCTCCCAATATTTGAGTGAAGACAAGATTATTGTCATCTATTCAATTCTTAGATTTGGACCGCGATGATTTGTGCAATTGGCTTCGAATTGATTTTTTGCACTTGGAGTTGAATCAATTAAATCATAAAACTTCGCCATAGCTGGAACTGTATCAGCTACATCGCTCTGGCTACCATTGAGAAGCTCTAGCAATAAAGACCAGCTTCCATGTTTCCAGTAAATGAAGTCTTCATAACAACCATTAGCTGGATAAATAGCATCTCCAGAGTTCCCGTAAGAGTAGCTATTTACTTCAGCAACTTTTCTAAAAATTTCGTGGTATTTATTGTTATCAAAAGATTTGTTGTTATCCGTGTAGAAGCCCCAAGGATAGGTGACATTTCCTACATAGCCGTGTGCTGTCACACTTCCTGCAAAAGATCGAGTTTCAACAAAACTAATGAGGCTTCGTATGCTCTTAAGTTTGCCCCAACCATTGGGAGTACATGGACCCGGATAGTCTCTGTTTGGATCTTGACCATGTTCGTGACGAGCATTGTTATTGTATCCGGAGACATTTAAAACAGGGAGAATAGTAAACTCCATTTGATTGAGATTTTCTTTCCAGAGGGCTTTGCTTTCGTAACGTCGGACAAGATCTTTTGAGAACTCCATCGCTAACTGAGTTGAACCCCCTTCATTTCCATGGTGGGTGGCTACCATGAGTTGTCCGATTTTGGATTTGTCCATCTCTTGGGGGGCTGTACTGATTCTAAGCGCGTACAGTTCAACTCCATCATCGTTGGTTCCGATAGAGAAGACTTTGGCAACTTGAGGGTGGCCTGCTTCTAGGGCTTTCATCTGATCGTGAATGGTTTTATATCGCCCTGTAGGAGCGGCCGCAAAGGTGAGAGAACTTAAACCCAGGAAGAGAAAAATACTATTGAAAGCCTTCATGATTTCCCCCGAAAAATTAAGTGTTTAAACGCTAATAGATAAGACAGCTGTTATTTTAGTAGATCTTGAGTCCCTTTGTGTAGAAAAAACTTTTATCCTTTAACATATGTTTTGGTTTATTCTTAGCGAGATATGGATAAACGAAAAGTTATAGATTTAATCGTGGATAAGCTAAAAAAAGACTTAGAATGTTTGAACCAGGCGACTCAAGCCACCTATCAAGGGGCTATCCATTCGGATAGTAAGGCTGAAGATCAGTATGACACGCGAGGTCTAGAGGCCTCTTATCTTGCAGGGGCTCAATCCAAGAGAGTTGCTGAGCTAGAAGAGACTATAAAACTTTATCAATTCATTGATCTTAAAAAGTTCGGAGTTGAGGACAAAATTTCTGCGACCGCTTTAGTGGGGTTACGTTCTGAAGACAAACTTTCTTATTTCTTGCTCATGCCTAAAGGAGGGGGGCTACAGATTCAGGCGGCAGAGAGAATCATTCATGTATTAACCCCGCAGTCTCCTATCGGTGAGATGATTCTAGGAAAAAAATTGAATGATGAATTTGAGGTTCAAATTCAACGTAAAATTAAAGATTATGAAATAGTCTCAGTTGAGTGAAGAGCTAGAAGCGCTCGATATATTGACATCTTTGGCAGAGATCTTCCACTAGCCTATGCCTCTGAAAACCCTCTACGATTGCTTTGGCCTTTGAACTAGATAAGATCTTTTTAAGGGGATCTAGGGTTAGTTTTCCTAAAGGAATCATCCCCTCTTTATCTAGACAGCAGGGGACCACGGTCCCATCCACGAGAACACCGAAGTGGCTTCTAAGGCCATAGCAAGTTCCAGTTTCTCCAATCACTGGGAGTTCTAATGCAGGCCATACAAATTCCGTATCATAATGGAGTGACAGGTAGTTCTTCAATTTTAGGTTTTTCTGTGAAGAGGAGTCAAAGTCTCTCGGAATTGAAATGTGGAATCTCTCCTCGATAGCTTGATAAAAAGTAGGGTTTAGGGCTTCATTTCCAGAACGAGATTTTAAATTCCAAAGCCGATAGTTAATAAACATGGTAGGCCTTTTTCTAAAGGCCATTTCGGTAAAATCAAAAATTTTATTAAGGTAAGCTGAAGGGTCTTTCCATGGAAAATTATCGGTAAAACTATGAAGCGAAAAACTCACCTGTTGGATTGCAGGATGAAGGAGAATCTCAGGATTTTTAAGTAGGACTCCATTGGTTACAAAGAAAACTTTTAAATTTTGAGTTTGGCAAATTTCCAGCATCTCTAGCAGATGAGGATGAACCATGGGATCTCCCATCAAGTGAAGAGCAATGAGTTTTGTAACTTGGGATACCTCTGAAATTATCTTCTTAAAGAGCTCAATGGGCATCAGCCCCTGAGGGCGAACCACTTGCGGACAGAAACTGCACTGCAAGTTACAGATATTAGTGATTTCGATATTTACCTTCTTAAAGAAAATATTAGCCTCTTATTAAGTTTGAATCTATATACCCTAGCTCATCGGTTTTTGAAAAGAGCTCTGAGAAGTTCTCCCGGTGGTCTCTTTTTTGGAATGGCTCCGTAACTTTTTACACAAGCTTCGATCGACGAGAATTTTGGACTGTTATTTTCATTGTGGCCTTTAATATCTCCCACAATAAACGCCCCCTCTTCACCTAAATAGCAAATCTTCTGGGGTAATGAGTTTTCAGTAGCTATTAGACAGGATTCTAAATTTGTAGGCAAACCCAAGAAGCCGAAGTCTGGGCTTGTTTCTGTGGAGCCGGAAAAATGGGTGGGGGTATAGCCAGGGCCTACTTTCGTCTTGGAACAGACAATACCGTTCTTTGATGCAGCAATTACCTTTTCGCAAATCTCTTCAGTAGAGATAAATCCAGGGCCTAGAGGAGGAAAGGGCTCTCTATGCCCCTGTTTTCTAGTGCTTTGTGGGCGCCAACCAATTGAGTTTTTAACACATGTAAATTCTAAACCTTGATTCCTTGAGGCTGAGTCGTCGATAAGGCGACCGAATACATTATTATCTGGATTGTTTGGGAATGGATTTAAAGATCCTTTTCTGTTTCTACCAGTATTATCATGATCTTCACGGGAGGCAGTTAGAGTAGCCCCGGTTATTAAAATAAGGAGTACGATTAAAAAGTCAGATTTAAGCCTCCTATAGGGTAACTTCATTTTAAACTGCCTTACTTAAATCGTAAGGGTCCTTCCTAAGGGAGAACTTTGCAAAAAAAACTCCATTTTCTTAAGCGTAGAATACACCCTTAAAACTATGTGATTTGTCTTAAAATAAAACGAAGTGTTAATCTAGAATAGAGGTGGCTAAGGTTTTAACATCTGGATGACGTATTTATGATTGCTTGCCTCACAAAAGCCCTAATTGCTTTTAGTTTTACTATGTAGACTTTAGATACAGTCCGGTATTCGTGTTGCAGTCTTATGCTCCTGGTATGGTGTGGGTTAGATTAAGAGTATTGAACACTTTCTTACGGGTTTTTTTCTTTCTGTTTTTAAGCTTAACTGCCAAATCAAGTTTTTCTGTTGATGGAATAAGATCTGTTGCAAAAGTAAAAGTAGCATTTCTTTATGCGCATACTGGCGCTAATTCACTTATTGAAAATGAGATGAAAAAAGGGGCTCAGATTTTTAAGGCTACTCATCCCGAAGAGGTTCAAAAGATTAACTTGGTTTTCTTTGATAATAAAGGCTCGATTGAGAACACACTAGCTGAATTGAAGAAGATTAAAGAACAGGAATTTAATTATGTAATAGGATTAAGAAGAGGCGAAGAGGCTATGGCAGCCTCTCAATTTGCTGAAGAGAATGAAATGTTGTTTATAACTCCACTTGCTACTTTTTCTAAAGTAACACTTGGGAAAAAAAACACTTTTCAGATTGCAGCTAATGAGGTTTTGTTGGGGGCTGCCTTAGCGCGTTTTGCAGCTCTTGATCTCAAGCGAAATAAGATCTTAATTCTTTCCAATAATCGGTCCGTTTTTTCTCAGGCATTTTCTGAATCCTTTGAGAAGGGGGTTAAGCAGTTTCCTGCTATTACGATGGATAGACATTATTCAAATGGGTATGAACTCAGCCTTGAGAGCTTGCAGCAAAAAATAGGAAAATTTAAGCCCGACCTTGTTTTTGTTTCAGATGAAATTTCTAATAGTGCAATATTAGCAAAGTATATTCACAAAATTGACCCCTATCTTCCTTTTTTGACGGGAGATTCATTCGGTAATGAAAAAGCCATAAAGCTTCTTTTGAAAGATGTACCTAAAATGCGGCTGTACTTTACATCTTTGTGGAGTAATCGAAAAAGGAATTCCGAAAACGAAAAATTTATAACGGAGTATAAAAAGACTTTTCCGAAAGAGATCCCTTCTCAGGAGGCCGGTTTAACTTACGATGCGCTTTATGTTTTGGCGCAGGCCATACAAAAGGCCGGGGACAATCCAAGTGTTGATCGAGTTAGATATTTTTTAGAGCATATGAGTTTTACATCAACTCAGGGAGATCTTGATTTTAAGAGTGGGCCTACCCATTCCCCCATAAAGGATGTCTATATTAAGGTTACAAAGATCTCCAAAAGTAAGGTTGTAAAGACATTGAGGTCAAAGTGGAAACCTATACCTTAGAGAGAATTTTAAAAGATAGAAATGCAAAGTTAACTTTTTGGCTCGTGGTTCCAGTAGCTTTGAGTTATCTAATTCTTCAGATTTTGTTATTTGTAAATCAGATGAATGAAACTCAAAAGCAGATCTCCATTTGGCGAGAAGATCAGAAAAATAGAATTGCTCAGGCACTCTTTCTTCAGAATGATGCTGACTTGAAAGAAATTATTCATTTACAAGAAAAAAAACTTAATCAATCTGAACTGCCCTTGCAAATTGAAGTTTGGGATAAAAAACGAAAGTTAAAAGCGAACCACAGTACTCTTTCTAAGAAAGAGAAGATGTTAGAACTCCCTCAAGGAATGAGAGTGAATTTCAGACAGGGAGAAATCATTGATGTGACCTCTCTATATCTTGGAGATAAAATTCAGGGCTACTTGGTGATTCATGCATTTTATGATTGGAAGCGGCTTATTAGACCGTCTCTGCTATTGTTAATAGCCTGTTTGGCTGTGTTTCTAATTTTGAAGTTTGGGGTGTGGCTCTGGGTTTTAACTCTAAGAAGAAGTATCGTTAGACCGGTTGAACGAATGACTTTGGAGATTTCGCCAGAGCTCATTAAGTTTGAAAGCCTTAAGCCTATCTCACTTAGTGAAGTTGATTTTAAATTTGCACCTATTGAGTTCGTAAAACTGGTAAAAAGTTACAACCACCTTGTTTCTAATATTAAAATTCTTCATGAAAAGGAAAATCAGTTTGTGGCCGGGGCAGCTAGAGTGGAGGTTGCGACTCAAGTGGCTCATGATATACGATCTCCATTAGCAGCCCTTTTATTAGCGATTGAGGAGTTGCCACCACTTCCAGGAAAGCAGAAAGAGATATTTCTTGGCGTATTGATGAGAATTAATGAAATTGGTGAGGAGCTTTTGACCAGTCGAAAAAAAGAGGGGGAGAGTGTTACAAATTCTAGTATTGAACCTAGCTGTGGTTCTATTAATCTCAAGCCTCTAGTGTCAGCGATTGTAGATGAAAAAAGAATACTTCTAAGTGGAAACTTAGAGATCCAATTGATTGTACCTGAGGTTCCAGAGGTGAAAGTAGTGGCCGAGGAATCTGATCTGAAAAGAGCCCTTTCAAATTTAATCGATAATGCGATTGAGGCCTTAGAGGGATGGGGAGAGATTAGATTAAAATTTACGGAAACCGATGGGAAAGTATCTCTCTTAGTAAAAGATAGTGGGAAAGGGATTCCCAAGGAACAATTTGATCGCGTTTGGGAACCTGGAGTGAGTTTTGGGAAGAAGAACGGTAATGGACTTGGGTTGTCCTTTGTGAAATCTGTCGTTGAGTCATGGGGTGGACTCGTAGCCTTGGATTCAGATCTTAATAAGGGGACTGTAGTGAGTATACAATTACGTGTAACAGATACTGAGTCTAAGGAATAATACCTGGCCCCGAATACTGTGTAAGGGAGGGGGGTAAGGAAGGCTTGGGGGAAGGAAATTTAAAAAGAAGTTTAAGTTGTTTTCCTGTTTTTAAAGGGCGGTTGACCTATTAAAAGTGGTTTTTACCTAGGAACTTCATACCCATTAACATAAGCGAGATATAAATTAAGGTGGGCCTGTAAAAAGGAGCTCTTTTTTGTGGTGACCCACACCTTCCTAGCCATTCTAGATAAATCGTGTCGTATTTTTGCGGCGGTAAAATTCAAAACAAATAAGGGGTCCTTTTCATTTCGCCGCCCCTTTCGAAATAGTCTCTGAGCCATGGAAATCTTCTCTACTTTAACGGCCGTATGAAGGGCATCGGGTAATACCCCTTTAATGAGTCTTGGGTAGGTCGACTTAGCATCGGTAATAAGGCTGGGGTTAGCGATGTTTTTCGATTCGCAATGTATTTTAATACTAGAGAGTGCGCGTAACACGGCCTCTTCACTAGTGTCTATTCTGGGGCCATATTTTGAGAGGGCAAAAGAGGCCATTCTCCCTTTGTAACCTAGCGTTCCTACTTGTAAGGCAATTACCTTTGAGAAAGAGGCATCTACTGCGACACTTATTGATAACGGTTTTAACCGCGTATGTTCAAAAGATTCCATCTCGTCAAACTGGAACACACTGCTAGCTGGTAATTCACTGAGTTTTTTCTTGTGTTCCCGCTCTGCCCATTCCGCTAACCAAATAAATTTACGCGCTATAGTTTTTCGGTCGGTCTTTAAATACTTAGCAAGTCGACGCTGACTTGTGCTGGACGAGTAGAGTTCAAAAATTGAAGAATTTAAATAAGGTTTTTTTTGTCGGTAGGTGGCTTTAAAACGACTTGAGGAAAAACCCTTCCCACACCCACGGCAGCGGTATCTCGGAATGCGGCGATGATTCCATTTACAGAGAAAGCTTCCCACCCTGGAGTAGAATCTATGACGGGTTGGTTTTGCAAATTTGCAAGTTGCGTTAGGGCACTGGCGTACTAAAAATCCCATCGGAATAACTAGCTACACAGCTATTTACTCTCACTCAAGTACTCTAGGGGGGCGTAATAATAAAACTTTCCCTTCCCACTTATCCCCCTCCCTTACACAGTATTCGGGGCCAGGTATTAAGGAATAAGGTTTTTCGCTGCTAAATGAGATGCTATTCCATCCGCAGTTTTTTGAATAAGTAGGGATAGAGAATTAACATCTTGGAATGTGAGTTCTCCCGACCATACGGTATTTTTGGACTTAAGATCGATAAACTCAATTTGAGCTGATAGTGTTCTTAAGGGTTCGGGCTGTTTTTTTAGTATTAGCGTTTCGCGATTGTCGTTTCCCACAGTAGCATTTGGAGAACGAGAGGATTCAGAAGAGATCTCTAGCTTCTTAATGACTAGTAAAGCTTCAAAGTTATCTCGTTTTAACACCTTTACAACTGGAGGAAGTGTCCGGCTCTCACTTCCCGAAAGAATGAGAGAAGAGGTTAGGTTTCGAATTTTTCTTTTATAGAGAGCATTAGAAAGCGACTCTTCTAATAATAGATCTCCTCTAAGTTTATCTCCGGAAGAGTAGATACCTATGCTGCCGTAGCCCTTCTTTTGGCTATCAACTCCCCTAGTGCTTTCAGATTGAATTGAAGTACTCTTGGGGAGATCATTGACCTCCAAGGAGGAACAACTAACAACTGTGGTTAATACAATACCTGTGATTAATGCTTTGATTATCTTCATGCCTTACTATCGGAGCGCCGCATTAGCTCTTAAGGGCAAAAGTGTGATTTTTTAAGCACAATCAATATTGAATTGAATAACTCTTAAGAATCTTAGCAAGATCTCGTGAAGTATCTTCGCAAAGCTCCGCATGAATTCCACAAGCTCTAGCCCCTTCTATATTTTCCTTCCGGTCATCTACAAAAAGGATGGAGTTTGCAGAAGAGTGAGTGAGGCTGATAAGTTTTTCGTAGATAGATTTTTCTGGTTTTCGACAACCTAACTCATAACTGGTCAGAATTCCTTGGAATTGGTTATGCCAGGGATAGTTGATTTTAAAGTGATTGATATGGGTTTCGTTAGAATTGGTCAGAATCCAAAGTGGATAATTTTGTGCAAGCTGTTTCAAAGTCTGTTCTATTCCAAATACGCTATCTTGGAGAACTGAATTCCAAAGAGGACGAAAGGTATCTAAAGTAAGAGAGATTGCTAGCTCTTTATTTAACTTAATTAAAAATTCCTTTTCGGTGATCTTCCCTCGCTCAAACGTATCATAAAGAGGCCATTGATTCATGGATTGAAGGGAAGATTCTAGGTGCATTTCGCGTAAGCGACGTAAGTACATAATTTTGGAAAAATTCAATTTAATTAGAACCTCTCCAAGGTCAAAGACCAAGGTTTTAATCTTAGGTGTGAGCATTAAGGCCTTTAATATACCGAATTAAGTGAATTAGTAAAACTTAGACCCTCTTTCCTGCTTTCGTGTAAGATCAAGATATGAAGTCCCCAACGACCCTAATACCCATTGAGGGCATGCGCTGTGCGGGGTGTGCCGGCACTATCGAGAAAAAGATCGCACTTGTTCTCGGAGTTGAGTGGGTTTCTGTTAATTTCGCCACAAAAAAAGCTTTAGTTCGAGGAGATGTGGCACTTAAAGATCTCTGTAAAGCTATCGAAAGTGCGGGCTATAAACCGGTTCTTGATAAGGTTAGGAGCCCAGAGCTTGAGAAGGCTCAATTAAAACGACAAAAATTAGAAGCTGCTTTAGCAATGCTATTCTCATTTCCTGTTTTTGTTCTTTCTATGGGGCACGTCGAAGGGGAGTGGAGTGGTTGGGTTCAATTTGGATTTACGATCCCAGTCTTAATTCTAGGGCGAAGTTTTTTTGTGGGGGGCTGGAAAAACTTCAAACATCAAACCGCTACAATGGATTCCCTGGTGGCTTTAGGAACCGGTTCAGCCTTTATTTATAGTGCAGCCGGCTGTTTTTTTAAGTTTCCTCACCTTTATTTTGAGTCGGCCGCTGTAGTTTTATCTCTTGTTCTTCTGGGAAGAATATTAGAGGAGATCGCTAAGCGAAGATCTTCAAACGCACTTATGGAACTGATGACAGTCTCTCCACAAACTGTGGTTCTTATTTCGAAGGGTGGAAAATTTACAGCTACTAGCGAGGTTTCCCTCTCTCAACTCAAAGAGGGAGATCTATTTCTCGTTCGACCGGGAGAAATTATCGCTACAGATGGAAGGGTTATTGAAGGCATCTCATCAGTTGAGGAATCAAAACTCACTGGAGAAAGTGCGCCTAAAGAAAAGATAGTAGGAAGTGTGGTTTTTGGAGGGACTCTTAATCAAAATGGAAGACTTGTTGTCGAAGCTACGGCTCTTGGTGAAGAGACGCGTCTTTCAAAGTTAATTCAACTTGTTGAAGAGGCGCAAGGAAGTAAAACGAAAATTCAAAGACTTGCCGATAAGATCTCCGCTGTTTTTGTGCCTTCAGTGCTCTTAGTTGCAGTGATCACTTTTTTAAGTTGGAGTTTCACAGGACACAGTTGGATCGAGGCTTTAATTCCCAGTATTTCGGTTCTGGTTATTGCCTGTCCTTGTGCCTTAGGTCTTGCAACTCCGACAGCTCTTATCACAGGCATCGGGCGTGCCGCGGAACTTGGGATTTTGATTCGAGATGCAAGAAGCTTAGAAGCTAGTCACAAGATTGATGTGATTTTATTAGATAAAACTGGCACATTGACCGAAGGGACTCCGAGAGTGGTTGATAGTTATTACTGCCCTACGGGGAAAAAAGAACTTGGTCTAATTGCTTTGATTGAGAATCAGGCAAGTCATCCACTTGCTAGAGCAATTTCTCAATATGCAAAGACATTTCAAATAGCGGAATCTAACTCCTATAAGGTTGAAAACTTTCAAAATGTCTCAGGTCTCGGTTGTTCAGGAAAGGTCGACGGTAAAGATGTTTATGTGGGAAGTCGGCAGTGGGTGGAGTCGCAGGGGATTAATACTGTAGTGGATTGGTTGCCTCATGCTGAAATTGAGAAGATTAAACGGGAGGGTAAGAGTCGAGTTTGGGCCTCGGTGGACAATCACTTAACCTGCGTTCTAATTATCCAGGATGAGTTAAGGCCCGAAGCCAAGAAGGCTATTTCTGATCTTCAGCGGGAAGCCAAAGTTAAGATTGTGAGCGGCGATAATTCAGATGCTGTACAAAGAGTTGCCCAAGAACTTGGAATTACCGAATGGCTGGCAGAGGTCACTCCTAGCCAAAAAGCGGAAGAGGTAAAGAGATTAAAGGCACAGGGATTACAGGTCGCGATGGTGGGGGAGGGTGTTAATGACGGCCCGGCTTTAGCTCTAGCAGATGTAAGTTTTACTTTGGGAAGTGGAACCGATTTAGCTAAAGAGGTGGCCTCGGTGACATTACTTCATGGCGATTTGAGGCAAGTTTCTCAATCTCTTAAGATCAGTCACCAAGTGATGAGAGTTATAAAACAGAACCTTTTCTCAGCATTTTTTTATAATACCTTTAGTATTCCAATTGCTGCATTTGGCCTTCTAAATCCCATGGTTGCAGGACTTGCTATGGCTTTAAGTAGCCTCTCTGTAGTTTTAAACTCGCTTCGTCTGAAAGCGATCATTCGTGATAAAGATCTATAATGTAGGAATAACTATTCAGTCGTTACTTAGTTTTTGCCGGGTGAAACCCGACAAAAACTACTTATTTATGATTTGCTTAGTAAGGCGTGCATCAAAATGGCACCTGTAGCTGAAACATTGAGTGATTGAACTTTTCCTTTAAGTGGAATCTGAACAAGAAAATCACATGTTTTTGCCACAAGAGGTGATAAACCTTCGAGTTCAGTTCCGAGAACTAGAACTACCTTTTCTAACGGGGGAAGCTGTTTTAATGTTTGTGTCTTATCTCCAAGCGAAGTTCCCACAATCCAAAAGCCTGCGTCTTTGAGTTTTCGAAGGGCATCGGCAAGATTTACGATTTGGATAACGGGGATAGTTTCAACAGCCCCTACCGAAGCATTGTACACTCCAGGACTTACCGTTACGCTGCGATCCTTCGGAATAATAACCCCATCCCAACCCAGCCCCTCAGCCGTTCTGCAAAGTGCTCCAAAGTTTTGAGGATCTTGTAAATGGTCTAAAGCTAATAAGGCGCTAGTAGGTTTTTGGGAGAGCCCTTCAAGAAATGGTTTCCATTCGGTAAACTGAAAAGGCTGTATCTGTGCAGTTATCGGTTCGAACGTTTCAGTATGCCGATTTTTTGGGGTGGGCTGAAAATCGATGGCTAGTCCCAGGTCATCTGCGAGTTCAAGAATTTCTTTCACTCGAGAAGAGGCATTTTCTCTTGGTACGAACACGATCAGCTTTTTTACTGAACGAGGGCAATGAGTTAGAAGATGATGGATCGCACTTAAGGAAGAAATAGTGTTCATTTATAAGCTTTCTAAAAAAATAGTATCGGTTGCAACTCTAGGATCCTGACTTTTAATAATAGGTCTGCCAATGATTAAATAATCGGCCCCTGCAGCTAGCGCTTCTTTTGGGCTTGCGATTCGCTTTTGATCCTCTTGAAAAACCTCTTTGAGTTGTGGACGAATGCCGGGAGTCACTAATAAAAAACCAGGGTAGACTAAAGGCCTAAGCATTTTAGCCTCTGAGACCGAGCAGACAATTCCCTTGAGCCTCATCTCTTGCGCTAAAAAAGCTAATTGAGAAACCGATTTTTCAGAAGTTGTCTCCCAATCCCAATAGGTGGCTTCCATAGGATCGAAACTGGTAAGTAATGTAATACCCAGAAGCTGGAGTTTGGAATTTCGGCAACCCTGACTTGCCGCCTGAAGCATCTTTTTTCCCCCTAAACAATGAACTGTTGCAAAGTCGACTCCCATTTCAGCCAACTGGCGAATGGTTTCACAAACGACCTGGGGTGTGTCATGAAGCTTAAGATCTACAAAAATCTGCTTACGACGACTGTGAAGGTATTGAATCACTTCAGGTCCAGAGCGGGTGAATAAAACAGGCCCGATTTTATAGGTCCGAATTCGTTCCCCTAATGTATCTATTAGACGAAATGCCTCATCACGGTTTTCATAATCGAGAGCGACAATGATGTTTTCCAAATATTTCATGTAATACCTATTCTCCATTGATTAAGAATGTCATCTGACGTGGGCTCTGTGACTATCAGTAAAGATGGATACACTTGATTTTCAGAATTCATCTCTAAACTTTCTACTTTAAAGGATTCTCCCTCGGGTTTTTTTCCATAACGAGCTAATAGGGAGGTCACCTGTTGTTTTGTTTCTGAAGTCAGAGAGCCAAAAACTAATGCTGAAGGCCCTATGAAGTTTGCGGGTTTGAAAAAAAGAGCTCCGCTTTCTTTCCAAAGGCGAGTGATTTCATTATTCTCAGCTTCAGTTCTTGCGACTATAACTTTGGTTTTTTCAGATAGTCGAAAATGACGTCCCAATCGAAGGAGTGATGCCTGTGCCATCTTTTGTTCTGGAGTTTTGTAAGTAGGATGGGAGTAGAAATCTTTCAGGCGACTAGAAAATGCCTTTTCAGTGAGAAGACATCCCCCTCCCGGACTTGAATATTCGGAAAGGCTAAGTGTTTTAGCTAAGGCTATCTGTTCACCTCTTCCACGGCCAGATATCTTAAGAAGATTTTCTCTTTTGACCCATCCTTTTTTTTCCGCCAGTGTTGCCGCAATATTTCCTCCAGAAAGAGGTCTTAAAATCAGATCCTCCACAGGAGATTTACGATCGATTAATTTCATTGCGTTTTTATTTTGTGACAGGGGTCGTTGCCCTACGACTTCACCAGTGATTATAAAATCGGCTTTTTGTTCAATTCGAGTTTTTTCTGCTAATTCAAACATGTAAATCCGGCAATCAATGCAAGGATTCATCTGGCTTCCATAGCCATACTGAGGCTTTTCTACTAGTTCAATGAAAGCCTCCCCCTTTTCTTTAATGATAAGGGGAATCTGAAGCTCTTTTGCTACTTTTTCCGCGTCTGTAGTGCATCCAAAAGGGGAGATTAAATGAAGTCCTACTACATCGATGCCCCAACTTTTAACTAAAGAGGCGGCAAGAGCGCTATCAAGCCCTCCCGAAATCAAAGCAATGGCTTTAGGAACTGTTTTTAAGGATAACATCTCGTTCTTCAAGATAAAGTAACCTACTGCTAAAAATCATGTCAGCGTTGCTTAAGCTATATCTTTTTTCTGTTATTATTACAAGCGGTTAGCCTGCATTGTGAATGCTGTCTAAAGGCTAGTCAAAGTAAGTGGCTGATATAAGGCACTTATCAGATGGCCTATTTTTACTGACAGGGAGTTGGTCAGCTAGTGTAGACCGTGTTGTGGACATTAGCTTTAAAACAGGGACGGCACGAGCGTTGCTTTATTAAATAAACAAGAAGAAACACATTTTGAATTTACAACTAGATTAAGAAACGAATTTAAAAATCGTTTTGCACCTTAGGATGGAACTATGATTAAGCAACTTAGACTTCAACTAGATTCGTTAATCATCAAAGCAATACTACTTAGCGGCTTTCTTCTTTCTCTATTTTTGAGTAGCCCTGCTCGAGCTGAAAATTCGTTGCAATACATACAAAGTTTGCAACCCATTCCATTCAGCCAGGGTGGGGCTGCCCTTATTCCTGGGCAGGTTCTTTCAAGTTTAACTTCTGGCGCGATCTCTCCAGTGGCACAATACGTTTTGGTTAATCACCTTATGAGTAGTGCTATTAAGGAAGCCATTAAGAAAGCTCCAGGTTCTCGACTCCCTTATGTCCAAGCAAAAACACTATTTGAGAAAGGGATCTGTTCTTTAACTAAAACATTTCAAACAGGACTTGTTGTTGCTTTAATGCCACAGATGAGCTCAATTCGACAAAATGGGGGTTCTAATGATCCTGGGGTTCGTCAGGCTAAACAGGCGCAAGCTTTAGCCATGGCTCAAGCCTTTGCTGGAGCAGAAGGTTGCGATGGAAACTCTAATGATTCAGGCTTTGATACCGCTATCATCGCGATACTTCAGAATATATAATAGAAATGAAATCAAAAGAACAGATTTTCGCAGGGGTGTATAGCTTCTGTTTTCCGGGGTTGGGGCAACTGTTTAACAGTCGCCCCTTTGTCTCTTTATTCTTTTTATCTCTTTTTATCTATTGTGAATATAACCCAAAGTATCAGTCCCTTTTGCCGATAGGGGCCCTGTTTTCTTCTCTAGAAGCTTTTGTGAGATTTAGAGTTAATAAGGAAGTGAAGCCAGTAAAAATCTACCTTTATGCCAGTGTGGCGACTTTATCGCTTATCTATTGGATGTTTCTTTTTGGGGGTATTTTTTTCGCCCAGTTATTATTCTAATGTAAAACCTACCAAGGACGCTTTACACCACAGGTCAACATCTTTTCTCCCCAATAGGGATTAGCAAGACTCTCCCCTTTGGGTTGGATCCAAAAGGCATAGCCTTCGGGAAACATCGGACAGAATAGGAGCATAAAAGACTTCGTCTTCTCCTTATGGAGTTTAAGATATTCAATGAGGACTTTTGAGATATTCCCAAATTGAATACGATATTCATTGATCTCTTTAGCTTCAAGGAAGTTATTTACATGGGTAAGGAGTTCGTTGAATAGAGAGACCTCCTCTTTTTTAAGTGGCCCTTTCAAGAGATTTTCTAGTGAAATTTTCATTGCCTCAGCCTGTTTTTTAACAGGATCTATTTTATCCTGTGAGAGGGCTCTTTGAAGTTCTGTGTACGGTATTAAAACCTTAGAAAAGAGATCTGTTTGAGTTGTCGTTTTTGAGTTTGCTAATCCCAAGGAGCAGATCCCAAGCCCTAATGCAATAAAAAGCCAAGTTCTTACTTTCATTTTTAGTCGACTCCTTAAAAGTAGTTAACTACCTCCTATTTATTAATGCGCTTTCGATTAAGGGTCAAGAATGGGTAGGCAAGTTTGAGAAGCCTTGTCTCGCTTAAATAATATGAGTATAAATCAGCCATGTGGTTAAGAATATTGTTCAGTCTGTTTTTTTTCTCTAGTTCTCTATCTTTAGGGACTGAGCTGTTAACTCTCAAAGATTATCTTTCTCAGGTGAAGCAAAAACATTTGGGTTATCAAGCCTCTCAGTGGGTGAGTCAAGGAGTTCTAGAGAGAACAGGGGAGGCTACTTTATTAACCTTTCCTTCTCTTATTTCAAATGTTCAATATTTGGATGATCGAAAGCCTACGAATAATCCTTCGTTTCTGGGAAATCGTACGGTATTTCAAAGTTATTCTTTAGGTATAGCGGAACAAACAAAGTTTGGGCTCTCCGCAAAATTAATCTATACCGTGACTCGAACAGAACTTTTTGGAGTCAATCAAGCCTTTGTGCCACTGTCAAAATTTTATAATGTTGTTCCCTCGTTGGAGTTAAATCAGTCCTTATGGAGAAATGGTTTTGGTTCAGAAACCAGAGCTACGGTGAAAGTGATTGAAGCCCAAGCTAAGGCCCTAAGCCTTACTGAAGCTCTAAAATCAAAAGCTATCCTAGCTGAAGCAGAGAGCTCTTACTGGGGACTTGTTATTGCTAGAGAACTTGTCGGAGTTGCAAAAAACGGAGTGGAGAGAGCCAAGAAAATTAGAGAGTGGAGCGCAAGGCGAGCCTCTCTGGCTTTGGCTGATAAATCGGACACTTTGCAAGCTGAAGCTGGACTGCAAGGTAAACAGCTCGAATTACAGATGGCGATAGACGAGCAAAGAGAGGCCATTAAGAGGTTTAACAGCCTTCGTGGAAAAGATTCTGAAACTACTGAGGAGATCCTCGAAAAGATCGATGGCGACAAGTTGATTATGCTTTCTCCAATAGAACGTAAGGGGCAAAGAGAGGATCTCTTAGCTGCTGACGAAGCTAGAAAAGCTGCGCAAGCTATGAGCGAACTGGGACGAGAAAAAAATTCACCCACCTTTGATATTTTTAGTAGTTATAGTTTGAACGGCCGAGATTCTTCTTTAAGTCAAAGTGTTTCTGACGCGAGTAGAACAGGACAAAATACCTTTGCTATGGGTTTGAAATTTTCGGCTCCTTTAGATCTGGGAACTGTGATTCTTGATAAAGCGGGATATCTTAAAGAAGAAAAAGGGGCCGAGCTTAATTATCAGAGGAAAATATTTGAAGAGGAGATTGCATGGAACGAACTAGTTACCCGATTTGGAGAGGCTAAACGGCGATTGCAATTGGCCAAAGATATCGAAAAGGTGCAACAACAAAAACTAGAGAACGAGCGAGCTCGTTTGAAGACAGGGCGATCGGTGTTGTATCAGGTTGTGTTGTTCGAACAGGATTACGCCAGCAGTCAAATTGTAATGTTGAAAACGGAGCTTCAAATTCTAGCTCTTCTAGCCCAGATGAAGACCTACTTGCCCCTTGAAGCCAACCCAGGAGAAAACCTGTGACACTCGCCGAGCTTTCAATTAAACGCCCGATTTTTATTACCTGCACAGTCATTGCGATGCTCGTGATAGGGTATTTGTCATTAAAGAAGTTAGGGGTAGATCTTTTTCCTAATGTTACTTTTCCTGTAGTGACTGTGAGTACCCCTTATCCTGGAGCGGGCCCTAGAGAGGTAGAGACCCTTGTTTCAAAGGTTCTTGAAGATCAAATTTCGACAGTGGCAGGAATCAAAAGACTTCGTTCGATCAATAAAGAAGGGATTAGTATTGTTATTGCGGAGTTCACTCTTGAGACCGATGTGAAATATGCGGAACAACAGGTGAGAGACAAAGTATCCTCTGCAAAGATAAAGCTTCCTAAGGAGACAAAAGAGTCGTTTATTCGAAGAGTGGATCCTGCTGATCAACCGATAATGACTATCACGGTGGCAGCGGATCTTTCGGAGTCAAAATTATATGATCTTGCGGACCAGGTCATTCGTCCTAAAATCGAGCAAATAAAAAATGTGGGACTTGTAGAAATTCTAGGGGGAAGGAAACGGGAGATTCGAGTTGAACTAGATCGAAAGAAACTTAATGCTTACGAGATCTCCGCTTCACAAATCTCTCAGAGAATTGCGAGCACTGGGCAAAATATTCCAGCGGGTAAGGTTAAACAGAACGGAACGGATTTGGTGTTTCGAACTTTAGGGGAGTTTCGAAGTTTAAAAGATATTGGGGATGTGATTGTTAATTTTATTGGAAATGATGTTCCAGTCACCGTGTCTCAGGTTGCCAAAGTAACCGATTCTCTTGAAGAGGAAAACTCGAGGACCTTTTACAATGGGAAGAAATCTTTATTTTTAATGGTTTTTAGACAGACAGGGGCTAATACCATTGAAGTTGCGAATACTGTTAGCGCTCGTGTTTCTGAGATTAATCAGACGGTGGCTCATGCTGAGGGAAAACCCACGCTTGAAATCGTGCGAAATTCCTTAAAACCCATTCGAGCCAATATAGACGATGTCACCGAATCGATTTTTATCGGGATTGTTTTAACTATCATTGTAGTTTTTTTCTTTTTAGGTTCGGCACGATCAACGTTAATTACAGGGCTTGCATTACCCAACTCTCTTTTGGGAGCCTTTATTTTAATGGCTATGGCAGGGTTTACAGTCAATGTAATGACCTTACTAGCACTTTCGTTAGCTGTAGGGCTTCTTATCGACGATGCTATTGTAGTTCGAGAAAACATATTTAGACATATTGAGATGGGAGAGGATCCTATCAAGGCCTCTTCAGTTGGAACTAAAGAGGTGACTCTGGCCGTTATTGCGACCACCTGTGCAGTTCTTGCGGTGTTTGGTCCGATTGCTTTCTTAAAAGGGGTGGTAGGACAATTCTTTAAAGAGTTCGGGCTTACAATTTGCTTCGCAATGGTTATTAGTCTTTTTGATGCTTTAACGGTAGCCCCTATGCTTTCCGCCTATTTTGCAGGTAAGAGTCACGGATTTCCAGAAGATGGATTTCTTGGAGCTACTTTGGGGCGTGCCTTAAAGTTGTTTAATAAATTTCAGAGTTCACTGGAAAATAGGTATGCACAGATTTTAGAGCAAACCATTCATAAGCCTCTGAAGACATTCGTATTCGCTGGGCTAGTTGTGATATTGAGCGGAGTGGCTCTTAAATTTACTCCAAAAACATTTTTAGGAGCTCAGGATTATGGCGAGTTCTCGATAGGATTGGACATGCCTCCCGGAACTCATTTGAACGAAATGGCTCGAGTGGCCCAGAAAGTAGATGACGTTGTTCGCGCTAATTCCGAAGTAAAGTCTGCTGTATTGATGGTAGGAAGTCGTGATCTTGAAAGTAATGTAGCGACATTCTTTGTTGAGTTGGTTCCAGCGAAACAGCGCAAAGTAAATACGACTCAATTTAAAGATCGATTGAGGGGGCAGCTTAAAGAATTTGCGTTTGCAAATCCTACAGTGAAAGATATCGATATGGTAGGTGCGGGATCACGTCCTTTTAATGTGAATATCATTGGAAGTGATCTTGCGGTTGTTGAAAAAGTTTCTGATAAGTTATTCAAGCATCTTAAAACAATGCCCGATCTTAAAGATGTGGATACGAGTGTACGCCCCGGAAAACCTGAATTCCAAGTGATTTTAGATAACAGAAAAGCTGAGCGAATGGGAGTTTCAAGTAGTATTGTAGGAACTGAACTCAGAAATCAAATTGAGGGCTCTACACCGGCTGTATATCGAGAAGAGGGTAGAGAGTATGATATTCGTGTTCGGCTTCAAGAAGAAGATAGGGATCTAAAAACTAATTTTAATAAGACCTTTGTTCCTAATATTAACTTTAGACAAATTGCTCTTAAGAATATTGCTAGTGGAGTTGAAGCCACAGGACCCGCTAATATTTTGAGACAGGATCGGGGCCGATACGTTCAGCTATCGGCTGATTTAACCCCAGGCGGAAAAGGTATGGCGGGAGTGATGACCGATATTAATCAACTTCTCGAAGGTGAGATGAAGTTACCTGAGGGGGTGAGTTATGCCTTTGTCGGACAGGCTGAGAACTTTAAGGAGCTTATCGAGAGCATGGCGACCGCTGCGATTTTAGCTATCGTCTTTATTTATCTGGTATTAGCAAGTCTTTATGAGTCTTTCATTACACCGCTTACGATTATGTTGATTATTCCGCTTGCTGCGTGCGGGGCCTTTATTGCGCTCTTTATCACTAGACAATCTCTAGATATTAATTCGATGATTGGATGTATTTTGCTGCTAGGGGTGGCGACTAAGAATTCAATTCTTCTTGTAGATGCTGCTAATCAGCTTATCAAGGAAGGAATGGAGAGAGGTCAGGCCTTAGTGCAGGCAGGTAAAATGCGATTACGTCCTATTTTGATGACCACCTTCGCTCTTATTGCAGGAATGTTACCGGTTGCGATTGGCCTAAACGAGGCCTCTAAACAACGCACTAGTATGGGAATTGCGATTATTGGAGGGCTCATTAGCTCGACTCTTTTGAGTTTAGTAGTTATTCCAGCCGCGTATACCTATATTGATCGGTTTCGTCTATGGATTAAGGGTAGGTTGGTGTTTCTTAAGCCTGCGGAAGAGAGATGAGAATTTCATTTGTTTTTTTATGGATAGTTTCTCAGCTTTCAGGTCTCAGCTGGGCAGATAATACTCCGCTCATCGATGCTAAAAAGTATGATTTTAGTTTGTTCTTGGATATTCGGTATGCGACTTCGAATAATTTTACTCACAAGGTGATTTATCCAGAAGCTAGATGTCTCTTGAGAAAACCGGTGGCAGAGGCTCTTTCAAGAGTCCAAGCTTCACTTAAGATTCGGGGATTACGTTTAAAGATTTATGACTGCTATCGTCCTTTAACGGTTCAGAAGAAATTTTGGGAGTTAGTGCCTGATGAAAGATATGTCGCAAATCCCGAGAAGGGCTCTCGTCATAATCGAGGTGCCGCTGTAGACTTAACTCTTATTAATGCAGATGACAAAGAGCTTGAGATGCCGACTGGCTACGATGACTTTACTGAGAGGGCCCATCGCAACTCTATGAAGGGTACAAAGAAACAGATATCAAATCGCACCCTATTAGAGAAAGCCATGGAACAGGAGGGATTTGTAGGTCTTGATACTGAGTGGTGGCATTTCGATTTTAAAGCTTGGGAAAACTATCCTATCGAAGATATTCCATTTTCTACAGTTCCTTAATCTGTTTATCAATGTTCGCTTTTCGACATAGTTAATCCTTCATTATGTTCTGTGACTGAGTGTTAAATAGTCCGAAGACTAGGTGATGGACTATGCACGAAAAATATCTTTCTTAGGATTGATTTTAGGAGTGTCACTCCTGTTTCCTAGAACTACATTGGCTAGGAAAGTTGTCAATCTACCTGATCGTCCGTTTCTTTTTTATCTAGCAGGAGATCTTGCACTTACTTCAAATAAAGCTGATGCAGTTGCGGGAGCCCAGTACTCAAAAAATATGAGAACTCCGTTAGTCGCTACCCTTGGATTGGGGGGCTATCTTTTTTCTTATTTGTGGATAGGGGCAAGATATGAACGATGGTTTACCTCTAGGGAGTTTTTATTGGAAGGAGTTTCTGAAAAGAATAGTTTGAATTTACAAATGGTCGGCCCTGAAGTGGCCTATGTTCGAAAAAACCCAAGAATAGCCTATCTTTTCGCTGTGGGGGGGCTCTACCCCTTCGAACAAAAAATCTCTTCATTAACTCAAGTGAGTTTTACTCGAGGAACTCGATTTTGGAATTACTATGCTCGAGCCTCAATGGAGTTAAAAGTCACTTCACGATTAGCTTTTCATTTAGAGGCCGGATACCATTGGCTCAATCTTAGAGATCTAAAAAGCAATGGAGTGTCGTTTGTTTCTGAAGGTGGAGATTTAAATCTCTCAGGGCCTTTTGCTGGAATGGGTTTAGGGATCATGTTTTAATTTTATAAAACACAAATAGATAAGTGAAAATAATATGAATGAAAAAAGAATTAAGATTGGAATGGAGGCCCCTAAGTTTGTCGCGCAAACGTGGCAAGGAGAAGAGATTTCATCTTCTCAGTTTTTGGGCTCCCCTTTGTGGCTTATCTTCTATCGCTATCCGGGCTGTCCACTCTGTAATCTTCATTTAAATGCAGTTAAAAAAAGATGCCCAGATTTAATGAAGAGGGGATTAAAAATAATAGCTATTTTTGAATCTAGTCCTGATAAGTTCAAAAGCCTTAAAGAACCTTTTCCTGACTTTCCACTGATTTCAGAGCCAGAGAAAAAGCTCTATGAACTTTACGAGACTGAGGAAAGTCTAAAGGCAGTGCTAAAGCCCAGTGTCGTTGTGACTTTTATTAAAGCTATTTTAAATGGAAATCCGCAAGGAAAAATTGACGGTAAGATAGGGCAGGTTCCAGCCCACTTCTTGATAGCGGAAGATGGTATCATTCAGTATTTCTATTATGGAAAAAGCATTGGAGATCATATTTCATTTACCAGCGTTGAGAGGTTTTTAGATAGTCGTGTAAAATCAACCTGGAATACTTCTGTGCGCAGATGAAACAAAAACTTGAATTTCGAACCCCTTACCCTATTTTTCACTTCTCAAATAAGGCAGATCAGGCCAAAATCAGGAATCATGTTATTTGGGCAGAAATTTTTTTGTTACCTTACGGTAGTAGGGGTCTGTTTTATTGGTATCTCTACGCCGATTTCTGCTGAATCTGAACTCCCAGGTATTAAAAGAGCCCGACCGCTCAACAAGAAAAAAAGTAGAATTCCTAAGAAAGAGGAGGAGAGTTCTGAAGTGCCCGCCGCGTTACGTCCGGATGATTTTATTGAAGATGGGCCGTTAATAAACCCTCCGAAAACACCTGGAATGGGAAAAGAACTTAAGCTTTTCGGAGAGGAGGTTGCTTCTCGAATTGATAAAGTGGTGAGTCGTAAAGGGTTTCAAATGTGGGGGGAACCTTGGACGATTCAGGGAATCCCTCTTATCTTTCCAAGCCCTAATAATGGTTTCCACTTAGGGTTACATGCCAAGCTAGTTGATATTCTGAGACAAGACCCACATAAGGCCGAGTTTATAGGACAGGTTCTAGCGAGTGATAAAGGGCGTTATAAGCATTTCTTTCAAGTGGACTATCCCTACGCATTTGGCGGCCTATGGAGGGTTACCAGTAGAATAGCCTTTAACAGTGATATCACTCAGAGATATTACGGTATGGGCAATGACACAAAAGTGAACCCCATTGGTCTGGAGCCTGAAAATCCTTTGTATGCTAATCAAAGGACTTCACCGACGATTACGCTTCAGGTCTTACGGTACATGGGAAGGAATATAAGAACCGGTCCTGTTCTGGGTTTTAAATGGATGACTATTTCAGCTCCCCCCACAAGTCTTCTAACAACAGAACATCCTCTGGGAAGTTCCGGTGGAAAAACTCATTATATGGGATGGGCTATTGTTCATGATACTTTGGATTTCGAACCCTATCCCACTAAAGGAAGTTTCAATGAGCTTTATCTGCAGTGGTATTCCAAATTCACGGGAAGCAATTATGATTTTTTAAGAACAACTTATACGTTCAGATACTATTATCCACTTAATCGAAAATTAATTTTTGCACATCGAACCTTTTTTGAAGTTTTGTCTGGGACAGTGCCCTTTTATGAACTTTCAAGCGCAGGGGGCTCTGATTCAACGATTGGTTTTGGGGGAGATCGGTTTATGAGAGGTTACGATGGTAACCGTTTTATCGACCATATTCGCTCGGCTATAGGGTTTGAGTTGCGTTGGGATCCCGTGAGCTTTGGTTTTGCCGATCAAGAGATTCAGTTAGGCTTTGTCCCCTTTGTTGATGTAGGACGAGTTTGGAATAAATTACTTCCGATCCAGATAGGAAACTTACATGCCTCGATAGGCTGGGGCACACGAATCATCTGGGGAAAAAGATTGATCGTTCGAGGGGATCTTGCACTGACCCCTGAGGGCTCTTCCTTCTATATAGAACTGGGAAATTCGTTTTAGGTATTTAAACTTAGCGGTTTAAATAAGCTTCAATTCTATCGAAAGCTTTTTTTAAGTTTTCAATATTCGTAGCATAACTGATTCTTATTGAGTGCTCTTTGCCGAAAGAAGAACCTGGAACTGCTCCCACATATTCTTTGTCTAAGAGCTCCTTACAAAACTCCAAGTCGGTCATTTTGTGTGCCAGTAGCCATTTAGATAAATTAATAAAAATATAAAAGGCTCCAGTGGGGCGAGTGTAGGTGAGATGAGGCGATAGTTTGTCGAGTCGCTCCATGCAGTAACGACGTCGCTGATCAAATTCAGCTACCATTGAAGCGCCAATGGATGGAGAAAGTGTACAGGCAGTTAATGCGGCCCATTGAACAAAGCTAGTTACATGGCTATTACTTTGACTTTGGAGTGCTGCCATTTTTGCTACAAAAGGTTTGTCGGCGATTGCCCAGCCAAATCTCCAACCGGTCATAGCGTAACTTTTTGAAAATCCGCTTATAGTAATGGAGGCCTTCTTGGCTTCAGGTCCGAGGGCTGCAATACTGGTGTGAGTCAAATTATCATAGATAATTTTTTCATAAATCTCATCTGAGATAATCCAAAGATTTCTTTGGAGAGCCCATCCTGTGAGTTTGACCAACTCTTCTCGACTGTAAACTACCCCTGTGGGGTTATTAGGACTATTAATGATGATCCCCTTGGCATTAGGCGGAATCGCCATTCCCTTCCAGCGCTCTATATTAGGACGATAACCATCCTCTTCATACAGAGGCAGAGGGATAACTGAGGCTCCAGCGAGATCAATCATAGGACGATAACTGACCCAGGATGGAGTGGGTATAAGAATAGCTTCTCCTGGATCCACTAAACATTGGAGAGCTAAATAAAGGCCGTGTTTTGCTCCGCTAGTCACTAAAACCTCTTCAGGATCTACCGGAAAACCATTTTCAGTGGAAACCATTTTAGCGATGGCCTCTCGTAGCTTTTGAAAACCTGGGGCTGGAGTGTATTTTGTGATCCCCTCCTTCATCGCAGCCGTGACTGCAGCTTGAATGGGTTCAGGGGTATTAAAGTCTGGCTCTCCTGCTGCAAGGCTAATAACTTCGTGACCTTGAGCTTTTAATTGAGCTGCTCTGGCCGAGATCTCCATGATGCTACTGGATTTGAGTGAGCTGACTCGATTAGCAATTTTTAGCATAGTTTTTCCTTAAGGCTTTTTTCAACATGGGGGGGAACTAAAGAAGAGATGTCTCCGTTATGAGAAACAACCTCTTTTACCAAGGTTGAGTTTACAAAAAAATTACTTTCCGATGCCATGAGAAAGAAAGTTTCAAGTCCCGGATGGAGTCGTTTATTCATAGTTGCCATCTGAAACTCGTATTCAAAATCTGAAATAGCTCTAAGCCCTCTGAGAACTACATTGACTCTAACTTTTTTTGCGTAATCGGCTAGTAGCCCTTCGATGATATCCACCTTAATACGAGGGTCATTTTTAAAGCATTGCGTGATAAGTTTCACTCTCTCTGCGGGAGTAAAAATCGGTTTTTTGCTAGAAGGGGCGATTAAGATAATCACCTCATCGAATATCGATAATGAACGAGTGATGAGATCAACATGCCCATTGGTGATGGGATCAAAAGTTCCTGGATAGATAGCTCGATGGAGTGAAGTTTTTTTGAGTGTGTTTTGTTTACTGAGCTTCATATTTAAAATAAATGAGTCTCGATTCGCCAAAATCGCTTAATTTCATCTGAGTTAATTCACCTAATTGAGAGCAGGGTAACATTCGGCTAGGGTGTTTCACAAGAAAAATAGAGCCAGGTTTTAACGCTTTAATTACAGCTGTAAATAGACGGTTTTCGAAGTCTTTATTCCAAAGAGGAAAAGGGGGATCGGCGAAAACAACATCAAATGTTTCTTTAGAGTTTTCTAAAAAAGTAAATACATCCTGACACAAGATGGTGGCTTTTACATTTTTTGGAAACTGCCGTCCGCTCACAAAAGACCTAAGCTCTGAAGTGGTCTGACGATCTTTCTCCACAAAGGTAACGCAAGAGATCCCCTCTTCGCTTGTAGTAATTCCAAATCTTCCCTGGCCTGCAAAAAGATCTAGTACAGAGGCTTCAAACAGATAGGGCCTTAAACTATCTATAGCGCTTTTAAGGACTCGGGCCCCAATGGGTCTTACCTCATTAATAAGGGGCTTAGAAGATCTAGTTAACTTTGTTTTCGACATTTAACGGGTGTTCCTGTCAAAAGAATCCGTGAGCCATCTGGAGTAAATGACCAACGGACCGATACAACCCCGTTAGCTCCAATGTGACTAGCTCTTTGTGAAAGTATTTCATGAGCCCCTTTAAGCGGATCCTCAGTTTCAACGGCCGTCGAGCACCAAATTGAAATTGGGGGCAAGAAGGCCTCAATTTCATAACCGGATAATTGATCTCCTGCAGTAATAAGGCAATTGGGAAAACCTACTTCAACACTACTGATCTTAGACTGCGCTGTGGTTACTATAGGAGTCGAATTAGGCGTTGAAGGAAGGCTTGTTTCAGTTTCTATTGGAACTTTTGGCGTGGGCTTAACCTGAGAATCTATTTCTAAACTTCCTAAATCTTCACCAAAACTTCTCAACTCAGCGAAAGCTGCTTCACTTTCGGAATAGTCAGAAAAAGTGGGTGTGCCGGCAGCGACATCGGATGAAGGATTCTCTACCTCTGAAATTACAGGGACTCCGGTAAAGGTATGTTTTTCTCCCATGGCCATTAGAGGAGAATTGGAATCTGCCCCTAGAGTTGGAGTTGCATCTAAAAACGGGCTAAAGTGATTTCCGCATTCGCAGCGTAATTGGTTAATTCCATCATCATGCAAAATCTGAGTTAAGCAACTTGGACATGTAGAAAACAAAGGTTATCCTCCGTGACATTTTTTGTATTTTTTTCCACTCCCACAGGGGCAGGGGTCATTTCTTCCTACTTTATCTTCTGTTCGAATTGAGGGTTGAAGTTCGCTCTCCTCTTCAGCTCCATGAAAAAACTGCATGGGTTGTTCTTTAGGTTGGAGATCTTGGACCTCTTCCTCTCGAGTAACCTGGACACGATACAGCTTTGTAATGACATCCATTTTTACCTGTTCGTCCATTAACTTAAATAGTGTGAACCCCTCTTTTTTATACTCAACCAAGGGGTCCTTTTGCCCGTATCCGCGTAGTCCAACCCCTTCTTTTAAGTGGTCCATGTTAAGAAGGTGATCTTTCCAGAGTTGATCGATAGAACCTAAGTAGATCATTTGCTCAAGTTGGCGCATGACCTCCAAGCTCATTTGTTTTTCTCGGTCATTGTAGAGTTCTTGAGCTCTTTTGCAGATTTCAGTGACCAAGGCCTCTTTTCCATCGATCAGTTTTAAAGTCTCTTCCGTAAAACCAAGTGTTTTATCGAAAAGAGTGATTAACGACTCAAGAATTGATTGTGTATTCCACTCTGTGGTGGTTTTGGTGGAGGCAAAAGTATCACAGCTCCCTTCTATCTGTTCTCGAACAATATCTGAGATTAATGCCTTGGTATTTTCGCCTTTTAAGATGAGTCTTCTTAGCTCATAAATAACTTCTCTCTGTTTGTTCAAAACATCGTCATATTCTAGTAGGTGTTTACGAATATCGTAGTTGTGCCCTTCAACCTTTTTTTGGGCATTTTCAATAGCTTTAGAGATAAGTCTGGATTCAATGGGAATATCCTCTTCCATTTTGAATCTTTCCATGTAGCCCTTAATTTTTTCTCCTTGGAAGATTCGTAAAAGATCATCTTCTAGGGATAAATAGAAACGGCTGGATCCGGGATCCCCTTGACGACCAGCCCGTCCTCGTAGTTGGTTGTCGATGCGTCGAGACTCGTGACGTTCAGTTCCTAGAATGTGGAGTCCCCCCATCTCTTTAACGCCTGGGCCGAGCACGATGTCGGTTCCCCGACCGGCCATGTTGGTTGCAATGGTGATAGATCCAGGTTGTCCGGCTTGAGCCACAATGTCAGCTTCCCGTTCGTGCTGTTTAGCGTTCAATACGTTGTGAGGAACCCCTCTTTTTTTAAGAATCTGACTTAGGTATTCGGATTTCTCAATAGAGATAGTTCCAACGAGTACAGGCCGTTTTTTCTTAAACATCTCTTCGAGTTCATCACAGACCGCCGAATATTTCGCCTTAGCTGTTTTGTAGATAACATCCTGGCGATCATCTCGAATCATTGAGCGATTGGTAGGAATGACACAAACCTCGAGTTTGTAGATAGCATTAAACTCGGTGGCTTCGGTATCGGCAGTTCCCGTCATACCGGCCAGCTTGTTATACATGCGGAAATAATTTTGAAAAGTAACCGTAGCTAATGTTTGATTTTCATTCTCGATGTTCACCCCCTCTTTAGCTTCGAGCGCTTGGTGAAGGCCATCGCTATAACGTCTTCCTGGCATGAGTCGACCCGTGAACTCATCGACAATAATCACTTCCCCTTCTTTAACCACGTAATCGACATCTCGCTTAAAAATGGCGTGAGCCTTTAGAGCTTGATGAACATGGTGAACTAACTCCATGTGTTCGGGGGCATAAAGGTTAGAAACGCGAAGAGCTTTCTCTAGTTTATTAACTCCCGATTCTGTGAGAGCCGCACTACGGGATTTCTCTTCAATGGTGTAATCTTCGATATTTTGTAAAATGGGGATTACGGAGTTAATTAAATAATATTTATCGGTACTATCATCAGTAGGACCACTGATAATTAAAGGGGTCCGTGCCTCGTCGATTAGAATCGAGTCAACTTCATCTACAATCGCAAAATTAAGGGGCTTTTGAACGAAATCTTCGAGACGAAACTTCATATTATCCCGAAGATAATCAAATCCAAATTCATTATTTGTACCGTAAGTGATGTCAGCGTGATAGGCCTCATGTCTTTGAGAATCATTAAGTCCATGAACAATAGTTCCCACGGTTAGACCCAAGAATTTGTATAGCTGACCCATCCATTCGGAGTCCCTTCGAGCCAGATAATCATTAACTGTAACGACATGAACCCCTTGACCGGATAAGGCGTTGAGATAAACGGGCAAGGTGGCTACCAAAGTTTTTCCCTCTCCGGTTCGCATCTCTGCTACTTTTCCGCTGTGAAGGATCATGCCCCCAATGAGTTGCACGTCGAAGTGGCGCATGTTGAGAACACGTTTTCCAGCTTCTCTAGTCACTGCAAAGGCTTCGGGAAGAATGTCATTGAGAGTGGCTCCTTGTTCTAATTTTTGTTTGAACTCCAGAGTTTTATTTCTCAAACCTTCATCGGTTAATTTTGAAAGGGTGGGCTCCAGAGCATTAATTTCTAATACTTTTGGAATAAGTTGTTTAATTTCTCTGTCGTTCGCACTGCCGAAAATCTTTTTTGCAATAGTTCCAATCATATATGAGCCCTAAATTAAAGTTGACGCGGACCTCTAAATTTCCACAGTATATGTCAGAGAAAACTATCTGACAAAAGGTTGGTAGAAAAAAATAAGAAATAGACTCGAGGCATCATGAATTATAACCCAAAGGCATCATCTTCAATGGGAATGCGGCCTATCCAATGGCGTAGCATAGGAATGGCTTTTCCTTTCGAATCATACTCTACACGGACATAGGTGAGGCGAGAGCGGCGGGCAAAGTTGTCGAGATCCATTGAGATGATATCGGTCCAACTGCCCGTATTTAAGTATTGTTTCTCATCTCCAATAGGGATCTGTTTATAGACGTGGGTGTGGCCGAAGATGACAGTGTGAAGTTCGGGACTTCTCAAAATTCGTTTAGCGGCATCACTAAGATCCGGAAAAACTGAGGCCTCTTTTAGAATTTTAAAAGTTAACATTAAACTAGATTGACGATATCGAACCTTACTGAATCGGGTGGAGATAAAATAAAAGAATAATCTAATTCCCTGTCCTAAGGACATCCAAGTGTCATGGAACAGACTCCACCATATAAAGTGACGGAAAGGACGTACTTTATCGACGGCAGGCCGAATGAGTTTAAGTCTTACAATAAATTGGATTGTGAAGAGCGTACCCCAGGGTAAGTTTAAGATAGGCTCGGGTAGTCCATCGGTTAGAAATAGGCGGGTCGGATCGACTCGATTTACCGATTCGTATTGATGCCCATGCTCGACATGAATTCCATCGGTCTGGTAGTAGGTATTTTTCCAATTTATCTCTTTTCCAATGGCCCCTTCGAAAAGTTGGCGTGTTCTAGACCAAAGCATTTCCTGATCATGATTTCCAACTACATAGGTGAGGTTGCGCTTGGGATGGTTTAGAAAATCTCTGAGGGTATTAAAAAAAACGGGATGGCCATCGATGATACTCTGTAATTTGGCTGTGGAGACCGATTCAGTAATAACTGTCGTAAAGTGGCCGTGATAGTCGATCTGAATAAGGTTAAGAATGTCTCCATTAAGAATGAGCTCAATCTCGTAGTCTTCATAGGGAGCTTGGGTATAATGTTCTAGAAATTCTTTAAAGTGATGATCATGAAAAAAATCCTCGAGCGGGTTCATAGCTCCGTTACGAAGTCTTTTTCCCTTCCCAAGATGAAAGTCAGAAAAAATAAGCTTTAATTTTGTCATGGCTTTAGGACTCCGCCACTATGACCTGATTTCGTCCCTGTTTTTTACTTGCATACATTGCATTGTCTGCCATTGAGATAATAGTGCCTTTATCTTGCCCGTGATCAGGGAATCTAGCTATTCCAATCGAAAGAGTAATCTTGATATTTATATGAGGGAACCTAAAAGTTCTCGCTTCGGTGGCTTTCCTAACACGTTCGGCAATCTCCTGGGCAGTGGCAAGGTGGGTGTCGTAGAGAACGGCGATAAATTCATCTCCTCCGTATCTAAAGACGTGATCACTGTTTCTAAGACCATTCTTGATAACTCGTCCCACATGGAGAAGCATTTGGCTTCCAATAAGGTGCCCGTATTGATCATTAACCTGTTTGAATTTATCGATATCGATAAATAGGATACAGAATCCCTCTTCTTTTTTATTGAGAGAATCCATTGCAATATTTAGGGCGTGGTCTAAAAATCTCGGATTATATAGACCTGTCAGATCATCAACGTAGGTTAATTGTTTAGCTTCAATATATCTACGGTGGTTTTCTAAGGACACCTCAAGGCTTCTAATAAGAAATTCCGTTCGACTTTCAATTTGTAAACTTAGTTGACGATTAATACCAATAATAAGAACCCCTCCCATTGACGAGTTTTTCAAAGGAATCCAAGCGGAGTCCCCATGGAACCAGTGTTCGGGATGAGAGGTTAATTGGGAGTGAAAGGAATCTCTTATGAGAAGAGGGTGTTGATTTTGAAAATAGGTTAACTCAGTTTGGGCCTCGTGAGAGGATTGAAAATTCCAGTGTTCAACTGCAAATTGGGTTTCATCGATCATTTGATACATGGTGCTTGAGGAGGCCTTTTGTTTATCCGCAGGACAAAGCCAAAGGGCTCCACGAGCATCAAAGATTGTGAGCAGGTGATGGATAGCTAGTTCTCTCATCTTGGAATCTGATTCAGCAATGCTGATGTGATGGGTCACACTAAACATCTGCATATCGGCCTGCATTAAGGGGTCGTGGGGGGTTAGACTCTTTTCACTGATAAGCTTTTGGACTGCATAGAGCAGTGTCTCTGGATTTGTGGGTTTTAAGTAATAATCTGATATTCCAGCTTTGAACGCAGAGATCGCCACTTGAACATCATGGGTATGAGAGAGCACTATAATGTTTGTTAGAGGTGATAAAGATCTGATTTCCTGAAGTGCTTGTATTGGGTTTTCTGCAACTAGCTCCAGATCTAGGAGTAGGTACTGAGGTTTTTGTTTTTTTAAAAGAAGTTTCCAGTTTTTTGGATGTGTTTCCCAATGCCATTTAATCGGGTGATTTTCAAATTCAGGTTGATATAAATTCTTTAAGAAAGGGTCTTTAGTCCAGACAGCCACCTTGGGAATTGCTGAAGGGGTGGGATAGTTAAAAGAGTGCGCAATACTTTTCATAAGAGTTGATGTTATCCTATTTTGCGTTCTTCAGCCGATTCAGTTGAAGAGTCAAGTTGCTCTAATAGTGAAATAGCTAATTTTAAAGTTTCGATGAGCCTTCGTTTTTTACTGTTGATACTATTAAGTATGGCATATTCGCTTCTTAATCGCTCCTCTAGAGATTCTAGTTCTAGTTCAAAAGCATCACTCTTTTTCTTGAGCTCAAGAATCTGCTGATCTTTCGAATCTAAAAGTGTTTCAGTATCTTTTTTTAGAAGCTCATAACGATTTTCTAATTCCTTTTCCTTGATTTTAATCTTTTTTAAATCATCTGAAATCTTTTCTTTCCAGATATTTTTTTGTCGATTAAGATCCTGGAGCTGTTCCTGGAAAAAACCATTTTGTTGCTGTTGCTGTTCAAAGTCATTTTTTAAAATTGCAATTTCGTTTTCATGTTTTTCGCGCAGATGAACCTGGTCTGTTTTGATTAATTGCTCATTTGTTTTAGCAGCCTCTAGTTCATGTTGAAGATCCATGTTGGTTTGATTTAATTCAGAGTGGGTTCTTTTTAATTTTAAGAGAACATTTTGATACTGTTTTTGTTGTTCTTTAAGATCTTCAACCTCTTTTTCTTTTAGAACGATATAATTTTTTAAAGTGGCGAGATTGTCGTGGTTTGAAGGGGCGAAAGTGGAAGAAATATTATTTTCTAAATTGGAATCCAATGGCTCGATGGGGATCTCTTCTTTGTTAGCAAGATCAAAGAGCTCTTCAATACTAGACTCTTTGTTAACCTCTTCCGATTCCGAGGCTAGAATTGACGAGGGCTCGTGAACCTCTTTTTGCCCATCTTCTAAGGAGAGAGAGGGTTCTACATTTAATTTTTTCTCTGGCTCATTTGTGGAAAGAGCTGTGAATGTTTTGGGTTCTTGGAAAACACCAGTGTGAGTGTTTTCTATTTGAGACTCGGCTATTGTGGGCTCTTTGGGTTTAACTTCAGTGGGAGAGTTGTCAAAAGGTGAGTTTTTGGATTCGGTAAAACTTTTCGGCTCCAGCTCTTCAGAATGGGGGGCACTTTTTTCAGTTCGGCTAAGCTCTCCCTGAGAATTAATTCTAAAAAAAGTCTGTTTTGATGGTTTTTTTTTGCTGTCGTCTGACATGAGAAACCCCCATTAAGTTATCGGTAGAATTTGGGAATTCTTTAATAGGTGTTAAGTTGGATCTGTCTCCAAAGAGACGAGACGTATTGAGTGGCCTTTTGAAGAAATAGGCGCTCTTTCTTTTATTTGTATGTCCCCGCCTAGCTGATATCTGATTTCGGCATTGCGGCAAAACCGGCACACCGGATTGCGGTCAGGGCACCCGGTAATTGCGCAAGAGTTTGAAGACGCTGGCAGCTAAAGGGTCCAAAGTATCTCGTTCCTTTTTGTTAAATTCATCAGGAAGGTTTTTCCAAATCGCTTTTGGGAGTCACCGAGAAGTACAGGCCATTATTCAACTTGAACCTTTATCTGAAGGAGTGGCTCTAAACCTCGCAGAGGGTTCGGCTAAGCCCAGTCCCAAAGACAGAGCAAGATTTTGCCGTATTGCTCTTGGCAGTTTTCGTGAAAGTGTAGCAGTTCTTCAATTACTTGAAATTCACAACCCTGAGTTGAGTGAAATCACGGACAAACTCGCTCATCACCTTTGCAAACTATGCAAAACTCTCGAGTGACGACTAGTCCTCTAGCCGTTATTTAGAAAGAACCAGAAATAGGGAGGTGATGAGTTTAGTGTTTTTTTTGTTCGGTTTGCCGGGTCTCTATCGTTTTTGTGCATCTGCTTGATTGCACGTCGTGACGTAGCGAGAGTTAAATATTTCTTCGGAATCAATATTTCACAGATCTCAAAACTAGTGTTCCCTCTGCCGACAACACCACAGATTTCTTCAGCAAAAAATCTTCTAGGAACTTTCTTCGTTTTTTGAAATTTCTTTTCATTATATAGCGGTGATTCTATAAGCAATAATGATGGAATAAGAGATATAAGATGCAAATCTAATTCGAGTGGGACTTAATTTTACCTTGAAAATCTTTATTGTTAAGGGTTACGGGCGGAGAGAAATCTAGAAACTTAGTGTGTGCGAAACCTAGTTTTTTAAGTCGAAATTGTAAGGCACATATAAGACACCCTAAACCATACTTTACTGATCGTAGAAAATTAATCGATGAGGCTTCTGCAAAATATTTGGTGGGACAAGAGATCTCACCGATACGAAATTTTCCAAAGATAATCTGAACCAACATTTGACTGTCGAATACAAAATCATCTGAATTGTTTTCTAAAGGGAGACTTTCCAATAATTTTCTTGAGAAGGCTCTGTACCCGGTGTGATATTCCGATATCTTTTGCCCGAGAAGAAGGTTCTGAACTGCAGATAAAAGTCGGTTGAATATATATTTGTAGACAGGCATTCCTCCGGATAGGGCAGTTCCACCAAGGATTCTGGAGCCCAATATACAATCATAAACTTCAAAGGCTATCATAGATGCCATGGGGGTTATTAACTTGGGGGTGTACTGATAATCGGGATGAACCATCACGACAATATCCGCTCCAGATTTAAGAGCCGCCTCATAGCAAGTCTTCTGATTTCCTCCATAGCCTCTGTTTTTCGAATGTTGAATAGTTTTTAGTTCGAGATTTCTTGCTAAAGCAACTGTCTTATCGGAACTTGCATCATCAACTAGAATAACTTCATCTACAATATCTCTGGGGATTTCTTTAACGGTTCTCTCAAGTGTAAGTTCGGCATTATAAGCCGGAAGAACTACGGCAATTTTTTTATTGTTAATCATAGATGAAAATTTTATCAATTAAACTAAGTTTGCGCTATGGATTTACTTAAGTTTAATAGCTTTTTGTGAGCTGTAAAACCAAACTTCAGTTGTGGAGTTGCTCTACGGCTAGAGATCGGCCCTCAGAATCGAAATATATAGTTTGTCCAGGAAGTTTAGGTAGTATTTTTTTAGAACCCTCTTTCATTCTCAGCTGATAAATTAGGGGGCAGGCTTTTAAATCAGATGTATTATCTAAGAGTTGAACCCCTTGAAAATAGAGCTCTTTAGCGGCTGTAATTTCATAATTATCCCCTTTAAATGAAAAACATGATTTTGGCTCTCTCGCTATATTACGAGCCTCTACTAAAAAGGTGTGAGCCATTTCGTAACTTCCAGTGATAGATTCATAAACTCGGTGTCTTGATAAAAGAGGTAATAAAATAGTTAGAATACCTACCAAGAAAATTCCACCGGCACGAAAATATCTAGGAAGAAGATCTATCGTTTGTCCGAGCCAAGCTAAGAAAGGAACGAGGAAGGCTAGGGCGTATCTGGCCTCATAGGATCGAACTCCTAAAACGAGTAGGATAGTAAAAAGTGCTAACCAAGAAAGTAGTAAAAATAGACTTAAAAAATCTGTAGTTAATTTAAACTTACGAATTCGAAAAACAAAGAGCCCGAGACTAAAGATTAAGACCAATTTGCTCCACCAAATACGGTCGAACCCAAAGAGATATCCCATAGTTCCCAGATTCCATTCCTTATTGTAGCCATTTAACTGTGAAAGTCCCGATTGAACTTGGGCTTCACGTAGGGCTCCAATAAAAAATAGAGGTAGGAGTAAAACCATAATTAAAAGTACACATTTAATCGATTGAAATTGTTCTCTTGAGTATTGTTTTTTATTTAGTAACGCCCAAAAAACGAGTGAGCAAAACAGGAAAAGAGCGAACATTCCTCCATTGGTATTAGTTAAAATAAGTGAAAAATAAAATAGCCCAAAGCATGAATACCTAAATGGAGTGAGTTTTGTATCTGGTTTAATTAGTTTTAAAACCCCCATTAAACTGAGAAGGCTAAATAGCATCATTGTGACAAAACCTCTCGGTGAATGAAGATAGAATGTCACGTTTTCATTGGCTAATAGATTTCCAAAAACTATTAACGTAGCCATGAGAGGAAGAAAATTTTTGCAGAACTTATAAACTGTCAGTAAAAATAAAATAGCAAACGGAATGGCGCTTAGCCGCATGATCCATGCACTCTTTCCAAAAGTAACCATACTAAAATAGGCAGTAAGTGATGATAACGTGTGTTGGGTATTGGTGGCTCGGTAGAGCCCCTGAAGTATTAAATCTATAACCTGGGAAAAACTTCTGTTGGCTAAGGCTCCACCAATATTCATCTCATCGTAAGTCAAGGGAGATTGAATTTGTAACAGAGAGCCTAGAAGTATGGAAAAAGCTGCTGTTAGTAGAAAATAATTTGCCCAACTTGGGTAGGGACTTGTTTTAAAATGAAAGGGACTTGCCCGTTGAGTGATGTTGTTTTTGGAAGAAAATAGGAAATAAAAAATACTAAACCACAAAGAAAAAACTAAAATCTTTATTCCTTCAGGAAAAAAAGAGGGTTCTCTAAATCCAATTTGAGTCAGCTTAGTAGAGATTAATTGTGTAGGGACTAAAATATAATAGGCAAGTGATATTAATCCCAATAAAACACTCATTAAAACATGGGGTCTTTTTAAGGTGCCCAAAAAAAATGAAGAGTTAATCTCTAAGCGAGATTTAGACGGGAAGGCATCTTCAGTGGTTTTTATCATTATCAGGAGCCTTTAACTAAGTGTATAGATTATTAAAGTTACATGTAAGGGGCATTGCATTGCGGTTTGTAAAGTATAGAAGTTTAACAGCAATTCTAGGTGAATAGATTTTGAGGCTAATTGAGGAGCACTAGAAAAATATTTCCGTAAAGTCTCGGTGTGCCATTGGGGTAATTTTATGATGGTTCCTTCAAGAATTTGGATATGAAAGTGGGGCGTACAGTGACTTTCCCTGGAGCTGGTAGCCCCACTTTCATATCCAAATTCTTGAAGGACTTCACTTTTTATCATGCCCTGTGGCTCACCGAGAATTGTTGGGAGTTTAAAGTTTTGTTTGTACATGTAAAAATTGAGATTATGATTTTGAGAGTTTAAAAGTGGAGCTAGAGAGATGATTAAGATTCTGATAGCGGGTGAACCCACCCAAACAATGCAGATTGGATTAGATACGGGAGTTGTATTGGCATTAGAGATGTTGTCCCGTGGCTTTAGTGTTGATTATGTTGATTTAGGGGCAGTTGATTGGAAAAAAAAGACAAAAGATTACTTCACTCATTTGCCGATTCAGAAGTTGGTTCAGGTTCTCCCTCTGCAGAAAGAGCCCTTTGTTTTAGAGGCGCCTAAGAGCCAAGAGGTTGAACAGTATGATGTCATTTGGCAGAGACTAGATCCTCCAGTTAATGATCGCTATAGGGGTCATATGAAGCACTTTGCTTCATTATCCAAAAGAATTTTACAGATCAATAATCCAGAATGGAATTGGCGTTTAAGTGAACATCTCTTACCTCAGAGCTATCCTGAATTTGCTGTAACTACATGGGAATGTGATTCTCTTTTTCAATTTATCTCTTTAGTTCGCAAAAGTGCAGGGGAGGTTGTAGCTAAACCACTTCATCTATATTCGGGATTAGGTATTGAATTTTTTAGTTCGAAGAGTTCCGATGATGAACTTAAGAGATATTGGGAGCAATGGCAGCCCAAAGTAGCTGTTCAGCCTTATTTAAATGAGGTGACAACCCAAGGAGATCTTCGGATTGTTGTCATGAATCAGAAAGTGGTAGGCAGTGTCTTAAGAAAACCTAAAGAGGGAAGTCGTTTAGCTAATCTTCATCAAGGGGGAAGTGCTCATCTTTTTACCCCCACTTTAAAACAGCTTAAGGCCTGTGAAGTCGTTTCGCGTGATCTCTATAGTAAAGGACTCTATCTTCTTGGAGTGGATTTTATCGGTGATTATTTAACCGAAGTTAATATTACGTGCCCTTCAGCGGTCCCTCAAATAAACAAAGTCATGGGCATTAGAGGCGAGAAGATTATTATCGATGAGATGCTCAAGTTATTGGAATAACCACCAAAAGGTACCACCAAAAGGTACGGCTTTACTTTGGGTGGAATCACGAGAGGATTCGGCCTCTCTAAGGAAAGATTATTACATGTAGTTGACTAAGCGCACCATATTTCGCTAAAACGCCTTTATCAATGAATATATATACCAATATTTCTACCTATTATTTTACCCATTTAACCGATCTTAAACCCTTGAGAGAAAGGCTATTGGAAAGGTGTAAAGCTTGGGAACTTAAAGGGACCATTTTACTTAGTACTGAGGGGATCAATCTGTTTGTGGCAGGGACACGAGAGAAGATCGATCTTCTCATGCAAGAGCTCTGGAAGATTCCAGGGCTTGAAGGATTAAATCCTAAGTTTAGCGACAGTACTCATCAGCCCTTTACCCGTATGTTAGTGAGAATTAAGAAAGAGATTATCGCATTCGGAGTGGAGGGGATTGATCCTGCTAAAAGAACCTCTCCTAAATTAAAAGCGATAGAACTAAAAAAATGGCTGGATGAGGGCAGAGCTATCACTCTATTAGACACAAGAAATGATTATGAAGTTAAGCTCGGAACTTTCGATAAGGCACTCCCTATTGGGGTAAACCATTTTAGAGACTTCCCTTTAGCTGTAGCCAAATTACCTGAGAAGATGAAGGATGAACCGATTGTCATGTTTTGCACTGGCGGAATCCGTTGTGAAAAGGCCGGCCCTTACATGGAGTCGGTTGGCTTTAAGCATATTTTTCAATTGGATGGTGGCATTTTAAAATATTTTGAAGAGGTTGGGGGGGCACACTATCAAGGGGACTGTTTTGTTTTTGACCAGAGAGTTGGGGTAGATCCTCATCTTGCAGAAACACCCGACTCCCAGTGCTTTGCCTGTCTTTCCCCTTTGACCTCGGAAGAGCAAAAGGATCCTCGTTATGTTTTAGGTAAGACCTGTTCTTATTGTTATGTTTCTCCTGAAGAAAAACGTCGAGAGTCAATGGAGAAACACCAAGTGGCTTTTGAGAGATTTAAAACAAAACTTCCCGGCAGCGAACCTTATGAAAACTATCGTCCTGTCAAAGTGCCTAAAGTTTTTCATGGAAAAACTATTTTGGAATTTTTGTCGGAAATTTTGAATCACATCCCAGAAGAGGAGTGGATGAAAGAGATTAATTCCGGGGAAATTCTCACATCTCAAATGGAACCTGTAATAGCTTCGCACAAGATCCAAGCTGGAGAGAGGTATCTTCACAAACTTCCCAAGGCGAGCGAGCCCGATGTAAATGCAAATGTGAAGATTTTGTATGAGGATGAAATGGTGATTGTGATTGATAAGCCGGCGCCATTACCTGTTCATGCAGGTGGGAGATTTAATCGAAATACTTTGCAGTATTTTCTCAATGAGGTTTATGCACCTCAACGCCCCAGACCTGCCCATCGGTTAGATGCGAATACTTCAGGTGTGATGGTGATTGCTCGAAGTCGTCATTCAGCAGGAAATCTTCAAACTCAATTTGCTAATGGAAAGGTTGAAAAGATTTATCACGCTAAAGTACAAGGGCATCCCAAAGAGGACGAGTTTATTTGTGAAATGGCCATTACCTCTGAACCCGATGAGTGTGGATCAAGAACCGTTGCAATTGAAATAAATCAAGGGCTAGAGGCAAGAACGGAATTTAAAGTTATTCAAAGATATGCAGATGGAACGGCTTTAGTTGAAGCCATTCCCATAACGGGAAGAACCAACCAGATTAGAATTCATCTATGGCAGTTGGGATTTCCTATTGTGGGAGAAAAACTTTACTTGCCCAACAAGAAACTAGGGGCCACTCAAACCCATTCGCTTAAAGACGAACCTCTTTGCTTAAGATCGGTGAAGGTGAGCTTTACTCATCCTCTGACTCTAACCAAAATGACATTTGAGCTCCCCTAAGAGAATTTATAGATTCGCGCAAAAATATCTATGACCGACTTCGATGATTTTATTGCTAGGGGGGAGGGGAATGGCTAAGAAAGCCTTAGGATATCCCTGAGCATAGAGGCACCCCTTCTGGAGATCCGACTCTAGCATAACGGGATTAACATATGCGCTTTTGAACCAGAAACCCAAGGGAATTTCAGAGTTGGAAACTGTTATCGAACAGCTCAATGCTCCTGCGGGGACCGAACAGGAATAGACTCGTTCGATGGGCAGATTATTTTGCTTTTCATAAACGACTCCAATTACACAGTTTCGATTTTCGGTGTTGAGAATTCGAGGGCGAACAAGACCTCTAGCAAAGTACTCAATGGAGCAGTGAAAACTATAATCGGCAAATACGGTTGAGGGGAGGGTAAATAGACCAGTGACTCCAATTAAAAATAAAAAATAGGAACGCATCATATTAACTCCTTTTAAAGCTGAGATTATAAAAATACCTTCATTTTTTGTTGCTGATTATGTTTATTTTAGATTTCCTTTTTTTTTTTCAATAGAGCAATTGTGAAGTTTTTAGCACAATTCCACTAGGGTAAATCTCAAATAAGTAAGAGGCTTTAGCTAGGTGACTACGAAATAACAATTCCATCCTAAAAGATTTCTAACTTACCCGTTCTCTTTTTTTTTATACACGCCCTCTTCGTAAGTTTGGGTCTCTATCGTTTTTGTGCAACTACTTGATTGCATGTCGTGATGTAGCGAGAGTTTAGGTAGCCGCAGACCTGCATGATTTTGAGCCTGAAGTACCACTTCATAAGATGCTGAAATCCCGACTGCCATATCCAATCCCCGATTTCCTCAAACACGGTCTTGGCAGTAACCGCATTGGTTTCATCGAAAAAAGTGATCATCCGCTCTTTGATAAGCTCGAGTTTTAGAAAGTGCTCATTGGCTTTAAAGACATCGTTGATGTGTTGGTTTTCCTTTTCGGTTCTACGTTTAGCTTTCTTCAAGTAAAGGAACCGAAACTTCCCTCTAGTCAGCCTTGAGAGCTCGCTGCCTTTGGCTTGTTCTCCGTGCAATTCTTTTC
>SXGT01524772.1_pt1 | contig 56187 bp, 48 predicted proteins | sample 3176221 | NCBI WGS metagenome assembly SXGT01 (sample SAMN11356862, study PRJNA531348) | freshwater metagenome | isolation source: freshwater sample F1-120 | place: China: Fuxian Lake, Yuxi | collected 2017-12-25 | reverse complement strand
GCGGGCGGCAATGGCGTCATCATCAAGGCGAAACTGACGAAAGAGAAGGACGTGGTGACAGCTGAGTTCACCGCTGTGGAGGAGAAGGGCAACTTCCCGAACAAACCAAAAAATGGCGAGAAGATCAGTTTCAAGTGGGCCGAGAAGGGCGACACCGCGACGCTATCCGAATTCAAGGGCGCCGGCGTGGATGACGCCAAGGATATCGTTGAGGGTGAGTACAAGAAGAAGAAATAAAGGATTGAATGTATAGCGTAGGCCCCGGCGGGGCCGTGTTTTCTCCACTAAGGGAGAAGCACGGCCCCGCCGGGGCCTACGCGAACCTAAACAGGCACCCGCGCTGTTGTCAATCTGTCAGACGTTGACCTTCTCGAACGGCTTCACCTTCACGGGCTTGACCACCAACCCACCGCGAATCGCGGAGGCCGAGACCCACACCCGCTTCGCGACGCCGTCCACGATGCAGAGCACCTTCTGCAGGTTCGGCTTGAACTTCCGGCGGCTGGTGCCGAGGATCTTCTTGCCGACGCCGCCGAGGTACTTCGCCTTACCGCGGTACTTCTTGCGGTTTCCGAAAACCGCCTTCTTGCCAGTGAATACGCACGTCTTGGCCATGACCGTGAATCCCGTGACATTACCCCGGTAGTCCGGGGACAGACACAATATCGAAAATCTTACTATAGCGGGCGCCACGCCGGTGGCAAGGATTCCGCTGACGCCGTATACCCGTATACCTGCTCGCACCCCCGACCCGCGGAGCCGACATGCCCGAAGCCGAGTCGCCCCAGGTCCGCCACAACCGGCACAGCGCTCTCGGCGCGGTCGGGATCGTGTGCCTCGCGGTGCCCGTCGTGACGCTTCTCGTCACCGATCTTCCGGTGAACGCGCAGCGCGCGAACGTGTTGTGGTTCGTTGGAACCGCGATCGGTTCGGCGTTGCTGCCTTTTCTGTACTGGGCGCCGTACCGGGCGCTGGGGTTCGTGCCGCTCGCGGCGGTCGTGTGGCTCGCGGCCGTCGCACACGGCGCGTACTGGGCTGAGTGGCCCGGCTGGGCACACGGCACTCCACTCGGTTTACTCGTCGGCGCAGGCACGCGGGCCAGACACGGCAAAGAGCCGTGGCCCGAAACCGCAGCGCTCTTCGGCGCGGTGTTCGTGGGCGTGGGGGTCGCGACCGCGATCGTGTCGCGCGGTCCGCCGTATGACGTGCCGCCGTGGTTCGCGCTCGCCGCGTCCGTTGCGCTTGTCGGGTGGTCGTGGGCACGGCTGTTCCGCCCATTGTTCGAGTTGGTATGCGAACCGGGCCTGTGGGTCATGTACCGCGTGCGGCGGACCGGTCCCGGTTTCACGGACTTTCCGCGAACCGGGCCGTGCCTCGTGATCGCCAACCACGCGTGCTGGTTCGACCCGATGTTCCTGGCGAAGGTGTTGCCGCGTCCGCTCACGCCGATGATGACTGCGAAGTTCTACGACCTACCACTGATGCGCCAACTGATGGTCGCGTTCGGAGTCATTCGCGTATCGGAGAAGGCGATCAAGAAGGATGCGCCCGAAGTTCAGGAAGCCATCGCGGCGCTGGATCGCGGGGAGTGCGTGGTGATCTTCCCCGAGGGTTACCTGCGCCGAACCGAGGACCACGTGCTCCGCCGGTTCGGGCAGGGCGTGTGGCAGGTGCTGAAGGCGCGACCGGACATCCCCGTGTTCGCGACGTGGCTTGAGGGTGCGTGGGGGAGTTACCTGTCGCACGCGAAGGGCCAGCCAACGAAGAACAAGAAACCAGACTTCCGCCAGCCGATCGGCGTGGGCATGTCGGCCGCGATCGTGGTTCCGCCGGAGGTGTTGGAAGAACACCTGCGCACGCGCACACACCTGATGAACCTCGTGAGCGGCGCGCGGGTCCACCTGGGGCTGGACCCGCTTCCGCCGTTTGGGTTACCCGCGAACGCGGACGAACCCGAGAACGAACCGAATCCCCTGGCGTAGAATGGTTGTGTATTGGGTTCCTCGCGGACGGTCCGCTTCGTCGTAATCCGGAGGGTGCAGCGATGGCTACGGATGCAGCCCCACGCGAACGCTTTACCGAAGTACAGCGACAACTGGCCGCGGTGAACGAGGACAGGGACGGGGCCGACGACCGCCTCGCGGGGCTACTCGCGGAGGAGCGTGAGTTGCTGCGTGAACACGGGGCGGAGTGGGAACGCCCGCTGCGCGCGGCGATCCCCGGCCTCGCACGGGTCTTCTTCAGCGACGGTATGCCGCACAACCTGTTGCTCGACGCGGCGCAGTTCCCCGACGCGGGCGCGGTGCTGCCCACGGTCGCGCCCACGGTCCGCTATCTGACGCTCGATCTTGCCAACCTTGTGCCCGGCCTCGCGGCCGAAGTCTTTGCGCTGCCGGTGCTCGCTTCACTCGAAGGACTGTCACTGAAAGGCCCGTGGGGTACCGCCGGGGCGCGGGCGCTGGCCGCGTCGAAGCACGTCGGGAACCTGACGACGCTCGACCTCTCGTATTGCGAGATCGGTCCCGCCGGGGTCGCGGCGGTGCTGGCGTCGATCGCGATTGCGTCGGTGGGCGAGATCGACCTGTCCGGCAACCGCATCGGGTTCGACGGCGCAACCGCGATCGCCGCCGTGAAACAGTTCCCACCGGCGCTGCGCGTGCTGCACCTGGGCGACGCGGACCTGCACGATGGGGCCATCGCGTTGCTGGCCGCGGCGCCGGCGTTCCGCTTGCTCGGCGAGTTGTGGCTGAACGACAACGCAGTCTCCGCGGCCGGTGCCGCCGAACTGCGACGCACGCTGAGGAACACCGCGGTTCACACGGGCACAGAGAACACGGGCGGGGACCGCCGCGGGTAACTGCGCCGGCTTCGTCTCTGTCCGTTTTCCCGCGCCGTGAATAGCACACTACGAGACCCCGCCCGCCTGCGATTTTCCTGCCTTGTCCCCCAATTCAACCTGGAGTCCGTATGCCTCGCGTTCTGGTTGCGTTGCTTCTCGCCGGTCTCGCGTTCGCGACAACCGCGATTGGGGCCGACTGGCCCACGTTCCGTGGCGCCGACCGCACCGGCATTTCCACCGACAAGGGACTACTGAAGCAGTGGCCCGCGGACGGCCCGCCGCTCGCGTGGAAGGCAACCGGCCTCGGGGTCGGGTTCTCCAGCGTGTCCGTGAGCGGCGACAAGGTATTCACGATGGGTGACACGAAGACGGACTGTGTCCTGTTCGGGATCGACCGCGCGAAGGGCGAGACGTCGTGGGAACTGAAGGTCGGCAAGACCGGCGGGAACTACCAGGGGCCGCGCTGCACGCCCACAACCGATGGCGAACTCGTCTTCGCGTTGGGTCAGTACGGCGACCTCGTGTGCGCCGCCGCGAAGGATGGCAAAGAGGTGTGGCGCAAGAACCTGCCGAAAGACTTCGGCGGGAAGTCCGGCGGGTGGAACTTCACCGAGTCGCCGCTGCTCGACGGCGACACTCTCATTGTCACGCCGGGCGGCTCGAAGGCCACGATGGTGACGCTGGAAAAGAAGACCGGCAACCAGGTGTGGGCCGGCACGGTGGAGGGCGGCGACACGGCCGGGTACGCGTCGGTCGTGATCGCGAACTTCGGAGGCATCAAGCAGTACGTCCAACTGATGGCGAACGGTTTGGTGTCGTTCGACGCGAAGACCGGCAAGATGCTATGGCGGTACGGAACGAAGAACGACCGGTTCGGCGGGAACACCGCGAACATCCCAACGCCGATCATCAGCGGCGATCACGTGTTCGCTTCCGCGGGCTACGGACGCGGGGCCGCGCTGCTGAAGATCACGAAGGACGGTGACAAGTTCGCGGTCGAAGAAGTCTACTGGAGCAAGGCGCTTACGAACAAGCACGGCGGCGTGATCCTGGTGGGCGACAAACTGTTCGGTGACCGCGACGACAGCGGCAACCCGTGGTGCGCGGACTTCAAGACGGGCAAGGTGTTGTGGACGCGCAAGGGTGGCGAGGGTCGCGGGTCCGCGTCGATCACCTACGCCGACGGGAATCTGTACATCCGCTACGCTGATGGCTGGGTGGCGTTGGTGGACGCGACCGCGGACAAGTACACCGAGATCAGTTCGTTCAAGGTGCCGAACGGGAAGAACAACACGTGGGCGCACCCGGTGGTCGTCGGCGGCAAGTTCTACGTCCGCGAACTCGACACCCTCTGGTGCCACGACGTGACCGCGAAGTAACGCGCCTCGGCGAGCTGGGAGCGTAAGCGACGGGAGGCTTTGGGCATCGAGTGCGCAAAGCCTCCCGTCGCTTACGCTCCCAGCTCGCTCTACTTCATCCGCGTTTGCTGGCCCCACGGACAGCGGAACGGCCCGTCCTTCGTCAGCGCCCACAGCACCGGCACGCCAGGCGGCGCCTCGTTGTACGGGCCGTCGCCGTCGGTGAAGTACACCATGCCGTCCGGCCGGTGTTCCGCGAGAAACTCTGGCCCGAACACGGGGCGCAAGTCCGTTCCGCCGCGAACGCGCCCGCGAACGGGTACACGCGGTGAATGATCGTGTCGCACTCCACGACCGCGAATCGCGCGAGTTTGCTTAACCGCCGCAGTTCCCCCGCGATCTCGTTTCACTCCTCCGTACTCATGCTCCCCGATGTGTCGATGGCGACCATCAGGCGTTTCGGCTTCGCTACGTCCGGCCGGTAGATGCGCCCCGGAATTTTGCCCACGCGAGTTCGGTGCTGGCGCGCCGGGAGCGACCGGAGGTGTTGGGGTAGGTGTTCGTCTTGTACGCGGGAGCGGGAGCTGATGCCGATTCTGAGGACAGTAGCGAAATAGCGGATTGCGTCGGCTCTGAGGTAGAATGAGGCGACCCTGAAGAGTGTCGCGTAGCCGCGACTCGCCGCGGAGTGTTCCACCAATGCGCCTGATCGACGCGGACTTACGCGAAGTGCGTTCCGTGGCGGTGTCGCCCGACGGCCGGTTCGTCGCCGCGTCCGGCACCAACGGCTGGTACGCGGTCTTCGACTGGGCGAGCGGCGATACCGAGCGCCGCTTTCCACTGGGAGTCGCGTGCGAACAACTGGCGTTCGGCCCGAACGACGAAGTGATCTACGTCCAGCACGACACGCTTCGCGTCGATCGAATGGGCGTGAACGTCCCCGCGCCCGACCTCGTCGGGCGCTGTGTGGCCGCCGCGATCGCGCCGGACGGCAAGACCCTGGTCGCCACGCAAGCCGGAACCAGGGAGAAAGTGGAACTGAAGCGATGGTCGCTGCCGGCGCGTCAGCCGCTCACCGGGTTCACCTACTGGTCGCCTTTCCGCAAACTCGCGTTCAGCCCGGACGGACACTTCCTCGCGGGCATCTGGCCCGAAGGATTCGAGCTGCGGTACGCGACCAGCGGGGGGTTCGACTACCGGCACCGACTGCCCGACCGGCGCGACTTCACCATGCCCGGCTTCGTCGCGTTCACCCGCCACAGCGGAACCTGCGTGTTTGGGTGGGAGAGCGAGTTCCACGTACTCGACATCTCGACGGGAACCTCCAAGCCAATTCACCGTACCGACGCGGGTTCGCGCCCGGTCACGACGAAGACGGTCAAACTGGGCAGGATCCACGAAGAGCGTACCGTCGAGTTGGCAGCTCCATTCCACGACGCAGCGTTCACCGGTTCCGGGCGGCACTTCGCGACGGTCGAGCAACCCGGCCGGTGGAAGCGGTGGGATGCCTTCGTGGGCGGGTGGCGAACGAGTCTCGACCAGGGCGCGGAACAAAACGGCCGACTCAAGCTGTGGGATCTGGAGACGTGGAAGGTGACCCACGAGTACGACTGGGGTTGCGGCGCGCTGACGTGTCTGGCGTTCACCGCCGACGGGTCGGCCGGCGTGTGCGGCACCGCCGACGGGCGACTGGTACAGTTTGATGTCGATGAGTGATTGTCATCGTAGTCATCACGCTCCGCGTGAGGACTACGAGCGTTCACCGCCCGTACCACGCGATCAATCGCGGCAGGTCGCCGCGGTTCGCGAGCATGCGCAGCGCGAACTTCTGGCGCATCGAACCGAGTAGCGGGTTGAACCCGAAGTTGTCATCGACCATGCGGACCGCCTGCGTGACGGACGCGTCGAGCGACTTGCCACCCGCGACAAGCACGCGCGCTAACCACATCGCGGCCGGGAACGTTAGCGCCAGCGATTCCAGCCCTTCCCACACGCTCAGCCCGAAGTTCGGTGAGCCGCAAAACTGGAGCGATTCGACTTTCACCCGGTGCCAGCGCGCGAGCAGTGACACCGCGGTGTCACTCAGCGCGCCGAGCGGAACCTCGCCCGCCGCGAATGTGGCCGCGTCCGTGAGCACCGCGTGAACCTTCGGTACACGCCCGCGCCCGGCGGCGAACTTGACAGCAGAAGCGAACCGGCGCACCGGGCCTCTCTGTGCGGTTCCCTTCTCCGCGCCATGGTCCTTACGAGAGAACACCGCGACCAGTTGGCGGAACACGGTGCGCCCGGCCCAGCCGGGGCGTTTCACCTCGGCCGCGGTTTCGGGTTCGTCGTCATCGGCCGCGAGGCCGAGCACGTGAAGCATCTCGCTCAACTTCCCGGCGGTCACGGCTTTCTTCGCGTCTCCGCCACCGTCAAACTTCGCCTTCTTGAGCATCGTGATGATGAAGAGAATCTTGCGCCAGCGGCGCTCAAACGGGTCTTCGTCGTTCGCGAGCATCTTCGAGAACGCGCTCGCGATGCGGGCCACGTCGCCCCACGGGACTACTTGCGAACCGTGCAGCGGTGGCGGCGGTGATTCAATCGCGCCCTTCGCCGCGGTGCTCTCGAAGAAGGTCGCGTACTCTCGCGCGTCGCCGAGTTGCGCGTTCAGTCCCCGGCCCTTGTTCTCAGCGGCGGACGGGCACGCGAGCCGCAGCCCGAGGTTCCAGTGGTCGCCGGCTGGCACGAGCAGGAACGGGTAGATGCGGCACGCAAGCGGCTTCGCAGCGGACCCGAACTTCCCGTGAATGCGGCACAGGTTGTCCGTGCCCAGGAACACGCACCCGCCATCGGCGCGGTGGTTCAGGTAAAACTCGCCGCCGCGCTTCACGAAGAACGGCACGCCCTGAAAGTCCGGCAGCGATTCCCACCCCTGGCCTTCGATGCGCCGCCGCTCGTCTGCGGTCGCCGGCACCGCGTACGAGCGACAGCAGTCGCCGCACGAGTGGCAATCCCAGTTCTGCAACACGGGTAGCGAGCGGACTTGCATGCTTCGTTGGTGTTTGGTGTTTTGCGTAGCCGCGACTCGAAGCGGAGCGCGAACGCTCCTCACTTCTTCTTCGGCGGAAGGATCTCGAACGAATTGAAGAACGGTTTGGCCAATTCTTCGTCGTCGGGGGTCAGCCCCGGCCCTTCGGCGGAGAGGTAGTACACACGCCCCTTGATCGCGAAGACCCGCACGATGCGAAAGGTTTTGCCGTTCTCGATCTTGAACGTCCACTGACGCCCGTTGGCTTCCAGTGATGGCGGGTACGTGATCGGTTCCACAGTGACCAGTTCCCCGCCCTTGCCCTTCAACTGTTCGCCGACGCAGGCGAACCACGTCTGTTCGCGGACCAACCCGAAGCCCCCGCTACTGATCTCTCGCGCGTCGGGGTCCGGGGCACCGACGATGAACCAGTACTCGTAATTCTGTTCGGGTTGGGACTCGGGCACGTATCGCGCCCACCGGGCTTCAGATTCCGGTCCCAGTACCGTCAACGGGCGCTGCTCGTCGGGCCACGCCGGGCGTGGCATCTTGACTCGCCACCGGCCGTCCCTGGCGTGAACCCAGCCCCATTCGTTCGACTGGCGGAAAAACCCCTGGATGCGGTCCATCAGGTCTTTCTTCAGGAAGTACAGGCCGGCTGCTGTGAGGTACGCCAGGCCGACGAGCATCAGCACGCCCTTGATGCGCGTGGCGGCGGTCCAGTCGATGGTGTACACGACGCCCAGGCACAGCGCCGCCGCCGCGACCGCCAGAGACACGGGCACCGCGATCGAGAGCGACGCTTCCTTGCCGGCGAGGAGCGGACCCACGAACCACAACAGCGGAATGCCGAACGGCATGAGCGCGAAGCCAACCAGGACCGACGCCGGCAGCCCGCCGACTGACGGCGTGTGCGGGTCGTGTTCCGGGTCGGTCACTTCGGTCACGAGTACCGGTTCCGACCCCGACTGCGGTTCCCTCGGCGATTCGCGTGGCGGTTCGTTGCGGGACTGACGCGGGGGTGCGATAGGGATGACCGCAGCCGGGCGGGGTTCGGTGCGCGCGGGTCGGCCACGCGGGGGTTTGGAACCGGCGCGCGACGGCAGTGGCGCCTCCGGTGCATCTTCGGCCGCCACGAACGGCGACTGACAGTGCGGGCACCCGACCATTTGACCGATCGCGTCGGACGCGACATGTGACGCGCCCTCGCATGCCGGGCACCGGACGACCGCCAACGACATTCCGCCCCCTCCGCTCTGAAAACGTGGGACAGGTGAATTGTACCAAGAGATGGAAGACAGAGGACAGAGGACAGAAGTCAGAGGTGTTTAGCGTTGGACCCAGCGGGGCCAGGCGTCTTGGCCCCGCTGGGTCCAACGCTAAACACCTCTGACTTCTGTCTGCTGTCCACTCAAGCCTGAGGCCCGATCTCTTTTGCGGTGAGCAGTTCGACCTTGTCCCCGCGGCCCACGGCGTACTTGAATCCGGCTTTCTCGGTGCAGGCCGCACCGATGTTGCCCTTCGGGTCCAGCGCCAGGAACGCGACCCGCGTCGGGTGAACACCGCGGCGACCGGACGCGGCGTTCGCGCGTTTGCAGGCCAGTTCACATGCTTCTTGCGCCGACTTGCCGGCACGCATCTGTTCGGTGATGAACAGGCTCCCGCCGATGCGGATGATTTCTTCGCCCACGCCCGTTGCGCCTGCGGCGCCAGCGAGGTCATCGACGTACAATCCCGCGCCGATGATGGGCGAATCCCCGACGCGGCCGGGCAACTTGTACCCCAGTCCGCTCGTCGTGCAGACCCCGCCCAGGTGCCCCTTCTTGTCGAGCGACAGCACCGTTACCGTATCGTGGTTGAACTCGTCCACGTTGATGCTGGACGCGCCGTCGGTCCTCACGGGCGAAGGGGCTTTGTCTTTCCCTTCGGGCTTCTTCCTATCGGGGTGCGAGTCGAGCCATTCCTTGATGCTCTCAGCGGTGTACGGCACTTCGAGCGGGAAGCCCTGTTGAAGCGCGAACCACTTGGCACCTTCGCCCACGAGCAGCACATGCGGCGTCTTCTCCATGACACGGCGGGCGAGCGCGGCAGGGTGCTTGATGTGTTCGACACACGCGACCGCGCCGCACGAGAGCGTGCGCCCGTCCATCACGCAAGCATCGAGCGTGAGCCGGCCAAGGCGGTCCGGCAGACTGCCGAACCCCACCGAGTTGCGAATGCTCGTATCGTCTTCGACTGCTTGTGCGCCGGCAAGCGCGGCGTCGAGGGCCGGTTCGCCTTTCGCCAGCAGTTTCATCGCGGCCTCGACCGCGGTTTTACCAAACGGCCAGGTGGCAATCGTGATTGGTTCAGCCATAGTGTGAGTTCCGAGTTGCGAGTTCCGAGTGAAGAAGTGCTTCACAGTGTGAGCGTAACAGCACCTCGAAGCAAGGAGTTGCGTTCAAAAGCAACCGTCTTTCAACTCGGAACTCGGGACTACCGCCCGGAGCGGAGCATGACCGCGAACGCTTCGAACGTGGGCGCAGCGAGCGACGCGCCGAACCAGCGTGTGAGTGGGGCGCGTTCCGAACTGTTGAGCGGCGGACCCAAAGGGGCCACAAACGAAAAACGCGTGGCGGGTGGCGCTCAATGGTTGAGCGCCACCCGCCACGCGGGATCGTGCGTGTGGGCAACTGCAGAATGGTCAGGAAACGGCGGGCAGGTTCGACTGACCGGCCGCGTCGGTGCGTGCCTTCTGCTGTTCGAGTGGGAGCAACTCCTGGCGGTAAATAGGCACGTCTCGCGGGGCTTCGATACCCAACCGGATCTTGCCGCGGTCAATGTCCACTACCGTGATGCAGATGTTGTCACCGATGAAAATCTTCTCGCCCAATTTACGACTGAGAACGAGCATGATCGCGTCCCTCCATTGTGCATCACTCGTCCGTAAAACGCTTCCCAATTCTACGCCACGATTCCGTATGTAGTTGCGGCGACGCGACAAATGCCGTTTCGACACCTGGGGTTTTGGGCGCACGGCCGGAATAATGAGTGCGCCAGACACCCTAACGGGCCCACATCGCGTCTAACCACATTACAAGCCGAATCGCCCCCGCCGAACCTGCCCACGCCACGCCCTGGCGAGTTTGCGGTTGGCAATCGGTCCAAGCCGCAAAACCACTCCGATTCCCCATGACCGGACACGTTGGGTGCGGGACGCAGTGACAACGGCCTGTCACTTTATTCTTGTGACCTGGTCATGGAGTGACCAGACCAAAACGAGCATCAATTCGCAGATTCGCTCAGAAGCGGCACACAAACGCAAAGACCGCCCGTCTAACACGGGCGGTCTTTGGTGAGAAACGGGCGGAATGCTTCCTGAACCGGCCCGTTCCTCGATTCCCTGCGCGTGTGAGTGCAGCGTGCAAGCGTGAGTGTCGGACAAAAGAACACGCGTGAACCGCGCCTGCCGTCACTCGCGCCGTCCGATATTTCACTGGACCTGTGCGGAGGAGGGAGGAGCCGTTTGAGCGAGCGGCCTTCAAACTCACGCTCGCACGCCGCACTCACACGCTCAGGGCGTCACGCAACGCAAGCCATTTCGTTTGCGGCGCTGCGGGACTTGTTCTTGAGGAACTCAAGCGGGCGCGGGTCGCCCGCGTAGCGGGCGTCGTCTGGGTGAAAGATCGCCTGCTTCATCTTCGCGCGCTGCTCCAGAACCGCGAGCTTTTCGGGCGAACCGGGCGCGGCGGTCGTCGGGGACGAGGGTAGCGGCGCGCTGCCCGTGAAGTTGCCGACCCCCCGCCGAGCGTACTTGCTTGTGGACGGGTACATTTCCTTCACGCCGGGGGTGTAGTAGCAGCTCCAGCACAGACCGCGCGGACGGTTGACCTTCGACTTCGTGCAGTGGCGGCAGATCGGGTTCATGACGGTATCCGAGTTGGGGGGTTAAGCGTTTTGGTTCAAATTGTGCTGGAATGGAGGAGTTTTCACCCGCTCGCGTTCCGATTTAGTGTTCAAGTGAATACTTCCGACCTCGTGAACTCTTGCGCGGTCGTGTTTGCTGGTGGCTCACGCGGCCGCGATCTCGGGTTGTTTCGCGAGCCGGTCGATTTCCGGGCTGACGCGATTGAGCGGGAGACGTTGCATGAGTGCGAGTTCGACTTCCTGGAGCAACTCGCGGCGCATCTGGTCGCGGGGCGTGTCGTCGAACCAGTTAAGGAACCAGCGGCACGCGGCCGGTTCACCAAGACGCTGGTCGGCCTCGAAACAGGCCCGCGCGAAGAACTCTTCGACCTGGCCGACGGATTCGAGTTCGTCACCCTGCCAGCCGCAGAAGCCGAGTGCGCACGCGGCCTCCACCGGCCAGTCCTGCACGCACATCAAGGGCGGAGGAGTTGTGGTGCTGCCTTGCGTCAGCCTGGGGTCGTCGCCACGAAGGGCGTCTCGCAGTGATTCCAACCCGTTGGTTGAAAGGCTCGGCACGAACCCGTCTCGCCATACCAGACGCCAGCTTTCCATCGTCGCTCCTCCTCACAGTGTTGCCCGATCGCGTTCCACCCGGTCGGTTGCCAGTCTCAACTCCTCATTAGCAGCCGACACACTATTTATACGCCCGTACACTATTCACGTCAACACAGAAAGCGCACTTTTTTCGAGTTTCTTTCCGCACGCACGCAATTAGTCAGTTTGATGGACTTTATTATCGTAATATTAAGGACTAAATACAACAATAATAGACAATCACTTCGATGCTAATGTCGTGTTGAAGTGGTGGTGTGGTTTTTGTGGCCGTTATCGGAGCGCGTTTAGGTCGCGTTTGGTCTTCGCGGTCATTTGTTTTCCGGGCCGGAGTGCCGCAACGAGCACGGCGGACGGTTCGCGTACCTGCTGTGGGCGGAACGCGGCGATCCGTTCACGGCAGTGGCGCCGTTGGGCAGCACCGTGAACGCGCTGATCACGACAGTGAAACCGAATCGGGTACAACGGTCCGACGCGGAGCGCGACCGACACAGGGCCGCGCCTCGTGGACGGAAAGTCGATCTTGGCTTGTCGTGGTGTGCAAGCCGATCTCGTAAACGATTGCGGCCCGCGCACCACTTCGCGAAGTGGTGCGCGGGCCGCAATCGTTTACGCCACATTACTTCTTTTTGCCGGTCTCGATCAGTTCCATCACCATCTCCATCTCCTGCCCGGCGATCTTGGCGGTCATGGTCATCTTCACCATCCCGCCTCCGGGTACGTCCTTCGCCATCCACGTCTTCACCTCGGCGTCGATCTCCTGCCCCATCTGCTTCGCCTTCATCTTGTAGGTGGTCCAGGTGGTCTCGTACTCCTTGCCGCCGACCTTGAGCTTCTCCTTCCCTTCCTTGCCCTTCTCGACCTTGGCATCCGCCCCGCCCGGCAGGTTCCCGCCCTTGGTCGGGTCGTAGGGTTTGGTCAGGTCGATCTTCTGCTCCTGCTTCGGGATGTCCATCTTGTTGCCGTTGAATTCGATGCTCCCAGTCACCTCAATTGTGGCTTCCTTGTCGCTCTTGGCGGTGACGGTCTGGACCACGGTGCCGTCGAGGCTCAACCCGGCGACCTTCGTGGTCATCTTGTATTTCGCGAAGTCGCCAACCTTGGCGCTCTTGTACGGGTTCTCCTCGTCGGCCGCGCGGGCAACGACCGGAGCGAGGACAATGGCGAGGATGGAGAGTGAACGCATGAGCATAGTGGGCCTCGGTAGAGGTAAGGGAGCGAATTACTCCCGTCCCGCCAGCCTATTTGCGACCGACCCCGGCAGCAAGCCGAAGCCGCGAGTCTCACCCGCCCTTGAGGAGTTTCGCGAGCGCGCGGGTCTGGTCGAAGTGCCCCATTACCAGAATCATCACCGCCGTCAGCGGGACCGCGAGAAACATCCCCCACACGCCCCACAACAAGCCCCAGAACGCCAATGAACCAAGAAGCACCAACGGGCTAACGCCGACCGCGTTGCCGATGATCATCGGTTCGGCCACGGACGACGACACGCCGTGGCACACCAACAGCAACCCCGCCGCCGCGAACGGCTCCCATGTCAGTCCGAACCACAGGAACGCGAACCCCACCGGCAGAGAGTACGCGACCACCGTTCCGATGTACGGAATGAAGTTGCACAGGAACGTCAGCACGGCCCAGAGCAGCGCGAACTTTACGCCCACCGCCCACAGCACAAATCCGACCGGCACCGCGAGGAACAGGCTCGCCTTCACCTTCGCTTTCAGATAACTGATGACGGCCGAGTTCACCTGCCCGGCCACGTCCAGAATCTCTTCGGCCCGCGCCGGCGCGTAGGCACGTCGCACGCGGTCCGGGAACCGGGTGCCTTCGAGCAGCAGGAACAGCAGGTACAGCGCGATCACGCACGCTTCGATGATCGCGGTCGCGGCCACGTTGAGGATCACCCGGACCACGAACTTGATCTGCTCGCTCGTCTGCGCCTGTATGGGCTTGCCAGTCTCGACCGGCGATGCCCACGGCGCTTTCGTGACAACGGCCCGCTCCAGTTCGGTCACCAACTCGTCGGCGCGTTTTTCGAGCCTGGGCATATCGTCATGGAGCGCGAGTACGCTCGCGGAAGTGACGAACGCCAGCACCACCAGCACGCTGGCCGTGCCGCCCGCGAGGAGGATGATCGACGCGAGCGTGCCGACGTGTTTCCGCAGGCGCGAGTGATACGGCATCAGCACATAGGCGAGGAACACCGCGACCAGGAGCGGGCGCAACACCGACGCGAGTTGGAGCAACAGATACCAGGTGGCTGCGGCCCCGACGAGCACAAGAACCACTGTACGCAGCGTGTCCGGGCCACGCCACTTCGGCGGCGCGGGCGGGGTTTGGGCGTTGGACGCGGGGTCGGATATCGACATCGGGGGATAGGAGTCGTGAGTTCGCGGACCGGTTCGCGCATCTTATCCGACCCGGCGCGAACCACCCACACGAACCGTAAATCAATTCCCCCTCAAAATGTGGCGAAGTCTGGCAGGATTTGCCTGTTCGCAACGCAGAGGCTCACCCGCCCGCACATCCACACGGGAAAATCGCACTTCGCAAACCCGGGCTTCATCGCGGGTTGCAAGAATGATTTCGCGGGACTTGAAACCCGGCGCAGGTGTTGACTTAGTAAGAAGTGCAGTGTTAAGGTTCCCTGTGGATAGCCAGAACTGTACACTGAACCAAAGAGCAGAACCGCCCACCCCAAACTGTTCGCGACTGTGTCGGCCTGGAACACCGACGCGGAACGAGAACGGTCCTCGCCAGAAGCGGGTTTCTCCGCGAGTTTGCCGTGTGAAAGCACACAACCGCGGTTCCCGCTGCCAGACCCCGAAGTGATGGACGGATCGCCCCGCCCGCTCACCCGCGGTCTGACCGTGTGACCTCCGACCCCGCATCACGGAACCGTCCCCGACGGTTTTCTACCGGTGCGCCGTTGGCCTACCTCCCCGCCCCCTGCCACTCCCGGCAGGTGGCGCCCGCCTTGTCGCACCCAGCGACCGTTCCGATGGAGATGATACCTTGTTCACGATTTTGCTGACCCGCGCGCGCCTCCTGACCGCAGCTGTGTTCGCGAGCCTCGTGCTGTTGGCGTGCCACCCGACGCTGGCGAAGTCCGTTGGCGCGGACGTGTGGAATGTCCCCACGCTCAACGACCAGTTACGCGAATCGGAAGGCATGAGCGACCAACTCGACGCCGAGGGCGACGAGGTTCGCCGCAGGATCGCCGTGAAAGAGAGCATTGTCAGCGAACTGATCGCCGGGCGCACGACGCTGGCCGAGGTGACCGCAAAGTTCATCGAACTGAACGCCACACGTCCGGGGTACGTGGACGCGATCCGCATGTCTTACCCCGGTGCCACGGACCTGGAGAAGTCCGCCCGCAACGTGATTTCCTACGCGCTCGCCCGCGCCCCGGACGGCACCCACGACGCCCTCTCCCGGAAGCTCGAAGCCGAACTTGAACAAATGATCGCCCGCAGCGGGTCGCACTAGAGCGCTTTCAGGAATGCTGTCGCGTTCTGCCAACGAGCGACCGCAAGGGAGCGGGCAACGTGAACCGCTTTCTTGCGGTCGCGACTCGTTGAGGTGCTACACATCTCCTGATCGCGTACGAAGAAGCGACCCGCGTCCGCACCTCCCTTCCCGCTTCCCACGGGTTGCAATCTCTCCGACGACCCACACGCGCGCGTCGGGTCGGTCGTCTCTGGCGCCGCGCGCCGTGTTTCGACGTTACCAGAGAGTTTCTCGATCCCGCGCGGCGCGAAGCCGTCCTCGCGCCTGAAGACCGACCTACTGCGAACGGGAGGTGCGGTGGGCTTCCGCGCCTGAGTCGGGGGTTCCGGCCCGCGCCCAAAGCAGTTAGAATCACCCGTGTGCCCCGACCGCACGGAGCGAGCGATGAACGTGATCCGCCTGTCCGCGACATCCGGCCCCGACGGGGTTCTGCACTTGAGCGTCCCCGTCGGATCGGTGGGCGAGTTCGAGGTGGCCGTGGTCGTTTCCCAAAAGCCGACCGCAACCGGCACCGCCACCCCCGCGCCGAAGACGCCGGAAGAACTCGGCTGGCCACCGGGGTTCTTCGAGAACGTCATCGGCTCCATCGACGACCCCGCGTTCAAGCGCTACCCTCAGGGGGAATTTGAACAACGGGAGTCGCTCGACGCGCAATGAGGCTCCTTCGGAATTCGGCGGTTGGGCGTTTTCGCCCCGGAGGGGCTAAAACGCCCACTACGAAACCCCTGTCTCGGAAGGGCAGGAGATTCCGTAACCCACGCCGTCACCGGTTGAACAGGAACTCTTTGCTGTTCAACAGCGCCCAGAACAGGTCGCGGAACAGTTCGTCCCGGTGCGTGTCCTTGTCCTTCAGCAGCATCGCCACCGTCTTTGCTTCGCCGGCCGTCGGCTTGCGCGAGTAGACCCGCAGGAATAACTCCTCCGTCAACTTCACGTCGTCCTTCTCGTCCTTCAGGCGCTTCGCCAACCAACCGGTGCCGCTGTTCAGTTTCGCGGTCAGCGTGTCGCCGCAGATCAGGTGGAGCACGTTCGGCAGGCTCACGTCGCCGACTCGCTCGCAGGCGCACGCGGTCACCCGGTCCGAGCGCCCAAACGCTTTCAGGAAGTACGACACCGAACCGGGGTCGGGAACCTGCACCGCACGCATGCCCACCGGGTAGCCGTCAAAGCGTTCGGGGATCTCGGTCGCGGTACTGATCGCGTCGAGCAACACCTCCGCGGGCAAGCGCCGGGCGTAGTAGTGCGAGTAAAATCGTGCATCCGTTTCGTTGCCCACTCGCGTCGAACTCGAAAGTTGGTAGGCACGCGAATTGAGTACCGCCCGCATCAGTGCGCGGAGGTCGAACTTCTTCTCCACGAACTCATTCTTCAGAGCCTTCCACAGTGCCGGGTTGGTCGGCGGGTTGGTCGCACGCAGATCGTCAACCGGTTCGACCAGGCCCACGCCCATGTAGTGCCGCCACACGCGATTCACCATCGCGCCGGCGAAATACTCGTTGCTCGGGTCGGTGATCCACTTTGCAAGTGACACACGCGGATCGTCGCCTGGCTCCACCTTCCCCGCAATGCGGTCGAGCGGTTGCGGCTTCAGAAACATCCCGGTGCGCGGTTGGCTCACGCCGACGGGGTTCTTGTTTTGGTTTAGGTCCGGGTGGCTGACGCGCAGCATTGTCGGCCCGGTCTTCGCGTCCTTGCGGTCGAGTTTCACGCGACTGAAGAACGCGGCGAAGTGATAGAAGTCGTCCTGCGTGTAGCGTTCGAGTGGGTGGTTGTGGCACTTCGCGCAGCCGATGCGCGTGCCCAGGAACGCTTGCGCGATCGACTCTGGCGCCTCGGAGTTCTCGCCGTGCCGCTGCTCGCCGACCGTGACGATGAAGTAGCCGACGGCGGGGTTGTCGGCGTTTGAACCGGTCGCGGTGAGGACGTCGCGCGCGATGTCGTCCCACGCCCGGTTTGCCGCGACCTGCTTCCGCAGCCAGTCGTGGAACTGTCGCACGCCTTTCACGCCGCGAACGTCGTGATCGCGCTCCTTACGGTTTTGAAGTAGGTCGCCGAGTTGCAGCGCCCAGTAGTCGTTGAACTCCGATCTTGCGAGAACCGCGTCGATCAGTTTTTCGCGCTTCTTCGCGTCCATATCCGCGCCGAACGCGGTCACTTCCGCCGCACTCGGGAGGACGCCGCAGGCGTCGAGGAAGAGTCGCCGGATGAACTCGTCGTCGGTGCAGAGGTCCGATGGCTCGATGCGGAGTTCCTTCAACTTCGCGAACACGTGCGTATCGACGAAGTTGTTCGTGGCAGCAAACCTCCTGTCGTCAACGGGCCGGTCGAACGGCATCGCGAACACCGTGACGGCGACCTCAGTGAGGTACATCGCACGCACGGCGCTCGCCCCGTTACGCACAGCCTTCGCCTTGCCGCTTGGCGTCACTTCGAGATACGCAGGGTCGTTGGAGTCGAACTTGGTGAGCCAGGTCACGTCGCGCATCGTGCCGTCGGTAAACGTGGCCGTCGCAACCAACTGTACCTCTTCGCCCGGCTTCAGTACTTGTGCCGCTGGCGTGAGTTCGAGTTTGCTGACCTTCGCCTCGTTCTTGTCGAAGCCCGGATACCCGGCCCTGAGCCAGTCGAGGATGAGCTTGTATTCGCGGCTCGCAGTGGAGAACAGTCGGCCACCCTCGTGCGGCGTCTGCCCGGTTGCCTTCCGAAGGAGGAGGCTCTCTTCAGGGCGTGTGCGGTCGAGGCGGCGCCCGCTGAACTCGCGTGTGATCCACTTGTAATCCTGGTCCGGCGCGAACCCGCGGAGCGAGAGACGGAATCCGTTCTGGCCCGTGCCCTTCCCGTGACACGCGCCCGCGTTGCACCCGGCTTTTGTGAGCAGCGGCATCACGTCCGTTGCGAAGGACGGTCCTTCCCCCGCGAACGACACAGCGGGCGAACCGGTAGCGACGACCGCAGCGAGCAGGTACGAGAACCGAGACATGTGGGAACTCACGGATGAAATTGGCAAGCTAAAGAGCGTGAGCCGCTCCGAGTGGGGTGGGAGTTTATTGGAGTTTAGATGAACCCCAGGGCGTGAGCAAGCGGGAAAGAACTTCATCGCACTGGCGCGAGTTGCACGCGAAGCCCCTGGGCCGAGGCGGAGTCGGTGCGGAATCGCTGTTCGCCGGCAGGTGTGGGGAGCGTCTGCCACCCGCGAGCGCGGTCCGTCCGAAGTGCAAAACCGTCGAGCGCACGCACGCGAACTTCATCGAGCGCGAGGCGTGCGTGCGTGACCTTCGGATGTACCGCATCAAATGACAGCGGGTTAGACGCGGACTTTCCCGGTGGTACGGGAACGGCGGTTCCGATCCACTCAACTGCGTCCTCTCTCGTGCCCGCCCGAAGCCACACCTGCACCCGCGCGCCCGACTGGCTCCACCCAACCACGTCCGCGCCGCGGACCTCCAGTACCTTCACGTTCGCGATGTTGAACTCGACGAACGCGACCGGGTCGCGTGCCGACCACGCTACGGTGCCGGTCGCATCGGCCCGAGAGGGACCGACCCGCCAGGAGGTGAGCGTGCGCACAACCGGGAGGTCGCCCGCGCGAATTACCGGGCGCAGTTCTGCCGTCGCGCCCGGCACCAGTCGGAACACCTTTACGGGCGCGTTCGGGTCGAGCCTCAAGTCTGGGATGGCGGCGAAGTCGCGCAGCGCATCGGCAGGGAAGTCGATCACCCCGCCGCGTCCCACTTCATCGAGAGTGACGCGAGCCGCGCGCAGCCCGTACACCGCTTCTGTTTCGCCTTTCATGGTGCCGAACGTAACACGCGGGAATCTCAAAATCGGCTGGCGCGTGAGCGGCTTTCGCGGTGCGCACTCCAACACGACCAGGAACCGCCCCGCAGTGAACGCCTGGAAGTCAAGCCGCAGCGCGCGGAGTCCACCCTTCTCCGGCGCCAGCATCCAGTCTTGCAGCGCGATCGGCGCTGTGGGCAATTCAGTGGAGCGGACCGCGACTCGCAGCACTTCAAGTTCGGCAGGCACATCGAACCGCAGACCGGCGACCGTACCCTGTTCGACACGGACAAGATACGCGGCGGTCAGTTCGGCGCCAGCCTCGGTCACGTCCCAGATGCACCCCTCGCGGACCTTGATCACGGCAGCACCGCTGGCTCCTTCACGCCAACGCAGTTGCACCTGTTTCACTGCGCCAAGGTCGGCATCGAGAGTCGCGTGATCGCCCGAGACCCCGACCACTTGACGACCGAACCGGCCAACCGCTTGCGGCTGGCGTGCCGCGCCGGGTAGCGAGGCCGACAGTTTCGCGTCCACGACCTCAGGAACGCCGAACCGGACCTCACGCTCCGGGCCGGCCGTTGTCACGGTCGCGGCGAACCGGACCTCGACCTCATGGCGCCCAGGCCCAGGCAGTGCGATGGCGTACGTGTCCGGTCGCGGGACAGTCGGGAATGCGGCGACACCGCCCACCGTCAGCCGCTCCAGTCGCGCGTCGGGCAGCGAGAGTAACACCACGTTGTCCCTCGAACGGAAGGCATAAACGACGAACTTCGCGGTGATGTGTGCACTCGACTCGTCCGCGAGCACGTCGTACACGGCGGACGCGACCACCGGCGCCGGGATCGCTGGCCGGGCGGATGCGTCGAGCCGTTCAAGGAGTGCGTGAGGCATGATAACTTCCTCACTCCCGTCTGCGCCGGGTACGATCAACACCGTCACCGGCGCCGGCGGTTGCGCGAGCGCGCTCAACGAGACAAGCGAGAACACGAACGCCACGGTCGCGGCCACCAGAACGACGGGGCGGCGGCGCAGCGCGATGCCCGCGAGTACCCCGATCAGCGCGACCGCTGCCGCGCACAGCACGGACCACGCGACCCGCGCCCACCACGGCGGGCCAAGTTCCCCGATCACGAACGCCGCGCACACGGCACCCGCCAGCACCAGCGCGCCGCGAACACGACGGCGACGCATCGCCACACAGCCGAGCGCGACGACCCCCACGACCAGTCCAACCGCCAGCGAATCGGCACCGCGCACCGCGCCGACTCGGACCCATGTGTCGTCCGAACGAGTGACGAGCGCCGGGTCACCGCTCGTGAGCGGCCCGCCCAGGAGCGGTGGTTCGTCTGCCGTCGTTTCCCACGGTCGCGCCGGCCACCCGGGAAGCGTGCCAGCTCCGAAGCTCCACCACCGGCGCACCGGTGGGTCGCCGGGCACCGTCGGCACCGGGCTGGTGACACGCCGCGTCGGCCACCCGGTCGCGGCCAGCAGATGGTAGCGCACCTCGAAACGCACCGCCGGTCCCACCGGGATCGGAACGCGTAGTTTACCATTCGCAGCGTTGCACTGCGCCGGGTTCAGCCACCGACCCGCGACGCACACTCCACGCACCTCCGCGCCCGGCGGCAGGCCAACCGGCAGCACACCGCCCGGGGAGTCGCGAACCGTCCCACCGAACGCGGCGACCGCTTCACCTGGCGCACGCACGGTCGTGAGTAGATACGCATCGGACACCGGGTACGCGCCGAGCGTGACCCGCGGGAGCGGACCAACCCGCACCACCTTCCCGACCACTTCGGCCGCGAACCGATCTTTGAGAGCAGGCACCACCTCCGCGCGCGTTGTCTGCGTCACGCCGAAAATCTGCGGAACCGGGAACGACACCGAGTCCGCGCCGAGCGGAGCGGGTCCGACCGTTTCCAGAACTGCCACGCCGGTCAGCGGGCGTGCGAACCACAGAACCCAGAACGTGCCGTCCGGGGCGCCGTCGCGCGCCCGCGTTCCGACGGCGCTCGCGTGCATGTCGAGCGGCGCGAACAATGGCACCATCTCCAACAGTTCGGACGGAACGGAGATCACGTCGGCCACCACGTTTGTCGGGTCGAGCGACTTCCACGAGCGATCGCTCACTCGCGGACCGGGGACGAATACCACGAGCGAGGAAAGCACGCCGCCGGTCGCGGTGACGGTGAATCGTGTGGTCGCGGTCAACCGCTCGTCGGGCGCGTCGAGGGTAACGACCGCCTGAACACTCACCTTCGGGATCACCGGCGTGAGGGTCGCGAACCCGTCCGGTTCCTTCGCGTGAAATGAGAACACCGACCGCGCGTCGCGGGGGGCGTCGAGCGTCAACCAACCCCACAACCCCGTGGCCGACGCGCCCGCGCCGGGTCGGGTGCTCACCGCCCACGCGGGGTCGGCCGCGACGCTCAACCATCCGTCGCGCTCGGTCGCGCCGAGTACCGCGAACGCCGGAAACAGCACCGGTTCGCCGGGCTTCACACCAGACCCCCGGAACTCCAGTCGCAACTCTGCGGACTGCGACACGAGCAGTGGACGCGCGAGTTCGATCACCTGACCCGCAGGCGATGGCGGGCCGATGTACGCGACCAGTTCGTCAGTCCCGGCCGCGCCGCGATCGAGCACGAAACCCGGCAACGGGCGCACTGTGAGTTGGAACAACGGACCGCGCACCACTCGCACTCGGACTCTCGCGACCAGCGAAGACCGCGTTGCACCGGGGGTCCACTCCAGCCGTTCGACGGTAGTGAACTCAACGTCGGGCGCGACAGTGCGGACCGACGGCATTCGCCGGAACGCTTCGTCCGTGCCGCCGGGAAGCAGCGTGCCAACGAGCGACAGCACCCGCGCCTGATCAAGAGCGCCGAGGGGAGGACTGACCGCGTCTATGAGGCGGTAATCGCCCGGTGCCCAGGAGTCGATCCGCAGGCCAGGCGCGACCCGCAGTTCCACCGCTTCGCTCTCGATGACGGCGCCGAGCGGGCGCACGGCCAACAGCGGCGCATCCGCGGGGCGCGCGGGGTCGGGCAGCGGCGCGACCGCGTTGATGAGAATCTTCCCACCGGGGCCGGGCTGCCGGAGACTGACACGCACGCGCCGGGGACCGTTGGGCACAAGCGGCGGATCGACGACCCACCCAGCGCGGTTGTTCGCGATCACTTCCGTGATGCGCAAACCCGCGTCGGCAGTGAACGTCCACTCGGCCACCGACCCGCGTGCCGGGTGGAGTTCGTACTCGAACGCGGCCGTGAGTTGACCGGGACTGAGTTCGTATTTCGCGACAAGTGCCGCCGTCGCGCCCACGGACGGCGCGCCGCCGGCGCGCACGGCAAACTCGAGTTTCGCGCGCCCGCCGAATCGCAACCGCCACGCCCGACGCGTCGGCTTGCCGGTCACCTCGAACGGGCCAGTGAGCAACACGTCCGCTGACGCGGTCGGCACCTGATCGGCGGGCAGACTCAGTTCGATCGCCGAGGCGGCACATGGCGGAACGCGTAGTTCAAACCGCCGCTCACCGGGTTCCGTCGTCCCGGTCAGCGACCACTTGAACTGCAACACGCGGCGCCCGTCGCGGTCCACCCACACGGCCGGCACGCTCACGTTCGGAGTTGCGGTCTGGAGTACGGCGAGCACCGCCTCGTTGCCGCCGACCCACTTCGCGCCAGCCAACGCCAACTTGAGGGGATCGAGGGGCAGAAACCCGGTCACGCCGCTCGCGTTCAGGATGCCGAGTTCGGCCGTGCCGTTCAGGTCGCCACCGTCGAGTTCGGCCGTATAGGTCGCGTCCACAACCCGCGCGCCGTGCTTTGTTTGGTACGCGCCGCGCCCGGCGGCACGCACGCGAGACTCGAACTCCGGGCGCGGCATTCGCGTGACCGGGCCGGGTTCCAGTTCTTTGAGCAGGTCCGGTAAGCGGGCGTCAGCGCCGCGAACGCGGTGGATGGGGAATGGGTCTTCGGCGGGGACGAAGTCGATCGTGCCGCGGACGAGGGCGTTCGTGGGTGGGCGCGGCACCGCCCCGAGCGCGGTCCCGGCCGCGCACGCGCACACCAGAAGTAGCCAGCCCGAACGGGGCATGGGAACTCCAGAAGAACCACTCCCCCTCCCTACAAGAAAGGAGGGGGAGTGGTTCTTCGCTCTACGAACCACTTTCTGTGGGCGCGGGCACGCCTGTACTCGCCGGTCGGCTCCGCGCCGACGGCACAGAACCCGTGGGCGCGGTGCCAGCGATCGCTTCCGGCAGCGTCCGCGTGAAGCCCGGCAGATACCGCACGCGCCGGCGGATTTCCCACCGCACCAGCGCCTGCACGGTCACAGCGAGCAGCGCAATCACCAACCCCGGTTGCCCGGCCGCGACCGCCTGCGCCGCCGGTTGCGGGTACAACACAGCCACGACCGCGAACACACCGCACAACACAGTGACCACCAATCCAGCTGCGATCGGGGTTAGCCACGTCAGCAGGATCACGACGAGGAACACCACCAGCGAACACACGATGACGAACGCAAGCCACGGTGCGCGGAACACGCGGACCGCGTCCGGCGCGGTCTGCCGGACCGCGAGCGGTTCGCCCTCCTGCGCGGAGGCCCATCCGCCCGCGTCCGGTTCGCCGGAGTTGAACCAGCGTTCGAGGTCGGCGCGAGGGGCGGCCGAAGGCGCGAGGATCGGGCCGCGCCAGCGCCACCGCAGTTCCGGCCGCGCGCGATCGCTGAACAACAGCGGCGCGGAACCGGACGCTTCGGTGATGAGCCACCGCACCGGACCCGAGTAGGCCGCGGAAGTCAACCGCGGCGGTTGGTAGACGGTTTCGCCAAGCACCTGCCGCGAACCGGGGAGCGTGTACTGCAGTTCGAGTACAGCGCTGCGCCCGGCCAGCACGTCGGGTAGGCTCACGCGGAACCGGCGCCCGCCGTCCGCTTCGCCAATGGGTTGCAGCAAGGCGCCCACACCGTCGATGCGCGCCGTCGGGTTCGGGCCGATCGCGCCGGGCAGCCACACCTCAATCGCGGGCGCGAGCCAGCGCGACAGCCGGAACCGCGCGCGGTAACTCACCGCGCCGTCCTCGGTCGTCCCGGCTTCGACCAGCATTCGTTCCACCCACACCGCTACCGCCGATTCCGAGTTCGACTGACGCACTTCCAGCACAAGCGGGTGTTCGGCGGACGCGGCGAGCGTGAGAGCGGGTAACGTGTCGCGTTCGGGCGAGACTTCCGGCGGCAGTTCGCGCCAGCCGGCCACAGCGGTGTTCACCGTGCGCCCAGTCACACTGTTGGCCCAGACGCGCACGTTCGCTTCCGTGCGAACCGCGTCCGTCGGCCAGAGCAGCCCGACCGAGAGCGACAGCGGTCCGTCGGCGTGGTCTGGAAGCGGCAGCGCGAAGTTCACGTGGATCGTGGCGTTCTTATCGCTGGTAGTCGGCGAGTAGGTCCACACGCCCAGCCCCGCGGGTTCGAGCGCCGGCACGGCCTTCAGTCCGAGCGCGTCGCGCGGGCCGCTGAATCGCACTGGCTTGATGAACCCGTCGGGCGAGCGGAGGCGGAACTCCTGTTTCACCGTGATCTGACGTTCGCCGACGGTCACCTCGGTCTTGACCTCAGCCGTCACGTCCGGTCGGTGCGGTTGCCAGTTCAGCACGGCGCGTGCGAACCCGAGTTCAGCCCGGCCGGTCACCGCGACGACGACCTTGGGAACCTTCCCGTCCGCGCCGGGAACGGCGACGAGTGGCGCGCCCCACGCGGCCGGTTGTTCACCGTCCCACCCCCGAGCGGTGCCTCGCACCTCGAAGCCGTCCGGTACGCTCGCTGTGATCGTCGCGTCACGTTCCACAGACTTCGGGTATCGCGGGAACGGGATCGCTACTTCTCGCGTGCCCGGCGGCACGGGCACCGTGCCGAGCAGCACCACACTGAACGGTTGCTTCGTCGCGCTGGCCAGACGCACCGTGACCGGACCCCACGCGCCCTCCACCTTCCCTTGACTCACGCCCTGCACCGCCTCGGGGTCGAATTCCGACTCCAGCCCACGCCATTCAGCCGGTACGTCGATGGTGATCGTGTCCACCTCGGTGCGGATCGGTTTGACGGCGATTTCCGCTCGTACCTTCCAGCCAGTGTCAGTGCGTTCCAACTTGTACACCGGGCGCACGCGGACCGCGCCTTCCACTGGCCAGGCCTCCACGGTCAGTAGCGGCGTGTTCACCGGTGTGGTGCCAGTCGGCCCGGTCGTGAGGCGGAACAGCGCCGCGCTCACGTCGTCTTCGGGCGTGCCGGGAACCTCCGCGCGGCGCAAGTCTGGGCCGTGCTTGAAGACGAACCGGTTGTGCGGCCCGGCTTTCACGTTCACGATGCCGGTCTGCCGGAACACGTCCAGCACCGCGAACGGACCGACCGGTAACGCGACCGACTTTCCCCCGCCGGACTTGGACCGCGCCTGACGCACCACGGCCGTCACGACCCAGTCGGCCCCGGTCGAACCCGTCGGCAGTTCGATCTTCCACACCGGCTTGTTAGGGTCGGTGGGTTTGGTCACCACGGGTTGCTGCGTCGCCCCGGTGTCACCCGGTGCCGCGACGCGGTCCACGCTCACGTCGGCGGAAGCCGGTGCGACCAGCATCCACTCGCGCGCCGGGCCGCGCACCTTCACCTTCGCGGTGGACTCCACGAACCCGTCGGTGAGGACCACGGCGACGTCGATCTCGGCGCTTTGAATCTGGTCCGCCGGTTGCGCGACCGCCGCGGGCGGATCCCAGGTCACTTCGAGCGATTCAACCGGGCCGAGCGGAAGCCCGGCCTCGTTACCCTTCGGCGCGAGTTGCTTCACATCCACCGCGACGCGCCGCAATTCGGCCGGCTTCGTCGGGTCGGGCGTCTTGGTGGCGAGGGTGACGCGCTTCACGTCTCCACTTGGTGGGTCGAGGGTGAGCGTGGTGATGGGTGCGCGTGGCAGCCCAAGGTCGAAGCCGATTTCGGCCTTCACACCGTGCGCGGTCACGGGTGCTTCGACATCGAGAACGAGCGTGTGATCGCCGGCGGTTTCCACGAGCACCGCGAAGCCGTCGTCAGCGGTGTCGAGTACGGGCAGTTTCGCGCCGTCGAGCGCAGCCCCGACCAGGAACGCCTTACGTCCGCCGAGCGAGACCGCGGTGTTCGGCTGCGCGGTGCGGAACGTGTACGTGAGTTTGAGCGCCGCGACGAGTTGCTCGCCGCGCTTCTCGACGCGCCCGCGAACGGCGCACCCGCTTGGCGCGATCGGCTTGCGTGCGGCCAGTTCCTTCTTGAGCGCATCGACGCGGTCGAGGAGTTTCTGAAACTCTTGCGGCGTGAGGGTGACCCGCTCGCCACCGTCGTTAGGACCGAGCCAGAGGAACGTGCCGTCGGGCAACTTCACGACGAGCGGCTTGTTGTCGGTCTTGTCGGTCTTGGGTGGGTCCACGATCTTCTTGAGCGGATCGATCGCGGGCGGCTGTGCGGAGAGTGCGACCGTTCCCGTCAGGAGTAGCGCGAGGGCGAAGGTCCAGAGACCTGCGCCCCTCCAGATGCCCCCCTCACGTATTGAAGGGAGGGAGGCCGGGGGGGTAGGGGGTTTCACGCGCGACGGCATGGGGTCACTCAGAGTGGGCGCATCGCCATCTCCGCTCAGTATACCCAAACCCCGTAGCCGATTCGCTTCGTCAATTGGGAATCGTTTCGCGCGCCGCGCTGCGTGACCCGCACATGTCGTCCGCACCGCGTGACCGGCACGCCAAAAGTACGCCTACCGCGACCGTTTGCAACGCGAACGCGATCGTGTGCGTGCCGTACACCATCGCGAGGTCCGCGCCGCGACCCCCGAGCAGGCCCGGCCCTGCCATCAGCACAAACGACGCGACCAGTACGCCGATGGTGAAGGCTCGCACGCGGCTTGAGAGTTCCACCACCGCGACCGCGAATGTGAGCGCCGCAAGAGGCAGTAACAGGATGGTCGCGTGATGCTTCCACGTGCGCTCGCTGAAAAGCAACATGCCGAGGCAGATCAGCCCACACTCGGCCGCGATGCGCCATCCCTGGCGCGCGTCGGTCGACCTGCGCACCGGGGATCGGCACAGGAACATCACCGCGAGCGCGAAGACGGCCGTGAGCGCCTTCACGACGACCCACGCAGCCGGGCGGCCGATGTCCGCGAGGTTGTGGTACTCGGCCGGCGTCGGGATGTTGTTCGGGTACACGAGGTACGACGGGCTGTGAGTGAACAGCCGGTACACGAACCCCGTGATGGCCTGATTCGGGTGTTCGGTCGTAATCTCGCCCTTCAAGAGCGGCCGTTCGATCATGAGCGCGTACCAGCCGGTCATGAGTTCGCGGTTGCGGTCCCAGCCAAACGCGAGGCCAGGCACGACCGCGAGCCACAGCGCGAGGCCCACGAGCGTCGCACCGAGAGCGCGCCAGCACCGCTTGTACGCGAAGTACGCGACGAACAGCAGCGGCGTCACCTTGCACGCGACAGCGAGCGCGAGCGTCAACCCCGCGAGCGTGTCGAGCCGTCGTCGGAACGCTTCGAGGCATCCGACCACGAGGAACAGGATGAAGATGTTCACGTTGTTGTGCGACAGGTCGCCGAGCAACGGCGGCAGGCACAGGATGATCGCGGCTCCGCGGGCGAGGTCGAGGCGGAGCGAAGAACCTCTCCCCCCAACCCCCTCCCCTAAAAAGGGAGGAGGCGCCTCGCGCGGATCGCGCGCCGGTGAAACGCGGGCGTCACCTTCTGTTGGTTCTGCTCCCCCTCCCTTTTTAGGGGAGGGGGACGGGGGGAGAGGTTCTCCGCGGCACAAACGGAACACCCACACCGCGGCCAGCACCGCGAGCAGCACCTTCGCGTAGAACCACGCGAGCGCGCCCACAACGGGGGGCAGTGCGGTGAACGGGCGCAGCACCACCGCCATGATCGGTGGGTTCGGGTACTCGTTCACCCCGACGTAGATGTTCTCGCCCGCGAACACGCCGTTCACCATCGCGCGCCAGCGCAGGAACGCGGACCGGCTTTGCTGCCCGGTGTCGCCGGGCTTGGCGATCTTGGCCGCGTACTTCACGCTCATCAGCACCACGACCACGGCCAGCACCGCGAGGAACGCGGCACGCGGGCGGCGCGGGTTCGCGGCGTGGGTGGTGCGAAGCCAGGTGGTGAACCGCGAGAACGACAGCACGCGCACGAATCCGCCTCCTGTGGGGAACGTCAGGAGTGCGATGATGCCGGATGTGGCCGCTCGCGGTCAACCCTAACAAGAAAGTTCCGAGTTCCGAGTTCCGAGCCGAAGGCAAAGAGCCGAGGTTGCGTGTCTTCAACTCGGAACTACTTGGGGTTGTTCTCGCGCGTGACGACCTTGTGAACGAGGTACCGACCGTTGCCGTTGCGGGTACGGAACACGGTCGGTTGGTTGAACGGGAAGTCGTTGGGGTATGGCGTGTCACGCGGCATCAGGTGGTGCGGCGGGTCACGCGGCGGCCCGGTCCAAAGCGTGCGCTGCTCGTCTGTCGAGGCCGACAGCACCACCCACTCCAGATCGTTGATGACAAACCTCGCGTTCGGCGTCTTCGTGGCCAGTTCGCGCATCACCTTCGTGCCGCCGTCCTCGCCGTTGCTGTCCCTCCCGATGGAACAGGCCGTGTTCACGTGCATGAACCGCACGCCCGGTTTGAGGTGCATCGTGAGGTAGATCGCGTGCGGTGAGTCGAACCACGCGATCACCTCGTAATCCTTCACCCCTTGCGCGCGGAGGAACTCCGCGACCTCCGCGAGTTCTTCCCAACTGATGACGGCCTCGTGCGGCGGGTGCAGCCGGAGCTTGTCCCACAGAGCGAACCGCTCGGCGTCGGTCAAGTCCGGGCGCCAGCACTTCGGCCACTGCCGCAACCGGTCGGAATCGAAGATCGGGTGTCGCGGGACGTAGTGTTCGCGCGCCGTCTTGGGCATGTTGTGAAGTTCGTTTCGCACGCCGGGGTCGGTTTCGGCGAGGGACCACGTACTCGTGGTCGCAGCGAGCCAGAGCAGCACGACCACGCCCCACGCCCACCGGTGCGAGGCCCACACGCCAAGCATGAGGAGCGTTTCGGGCGCGTGTGCGTACTCGAACCCGCGCTGAAGGAAGAACGCCTGCGCGGTCCACGCGAGGTAGAACCCGCCGAGTACACCGCGAGCGAACCGCGCGTCCGCGCTGGCTTGCTTGTCCCACAGGAATCGCGGCAGCCAGTGGCCGACGAACCCGGCCCGGTCCGGGCGCGCGGTCGCGGCCTCGCGGCCCGACCACGGGGCCATGTCCAGCGCCGACACGAGCGCGAGCGGCACGGTCAGGAGTAGGCCCAGGCTCCACGGTGGGAACCAGTGAAGTTGCTGGTCCGTCCGCTGTTCGAGTTCGGACCACATCAGCCCGAGATAGCCGGGGTTCCAGTTCGTGAACACATCGACGAACGGCTCCCAGGTGCCGGAAGCGAACAGCCAGACCACGCCCGCCGCACCGACGAGGAGACCGCCGAGGATGTTGCCGAGCAGGTCGGCCCCGGCGGCGCGCCACGGGCGTGGGTGTTCGCCCACGAGCCGCCGCGCCGTGAGCAACCACACCGTCGCGGCCATCACCACGATGTGCGGCTTCACCCACACCGCGGCGCCCCACAGTGCGCCTTCGCAGAGCGAGAGGCGAAACGAAGACAACCCCTCCCCCCGCCTCCCCTCTGAGAAGGAGGGGCTTTCAGCAGAAGACGGCTCTTCTGCTCCCCCTCCCTTCTTAGGGGAGGGGGTTGGGGGGAGAGGTTCTTCTCTCCCCATCCCGCGGCGCACGCGGAGCGCGACTGCGGCGAGTCCCGGCAGCGCCATCCAGGTGTCGCGCTGCGCGTGCGACATCTCCACCGTGAACGGGTAGAACGCGGTCGCGCCCGCCACCGCCCACCACCGCGCCGCGGGCGATGCCCCGCCCCACTTCGCCAGCCGATCAAGGAGGAACATGATCCCGGTGACGATGAGTAGGTCCGCGGCACGCACCGCGACCACGCTCTCACCGAACACCCATTGAATGACCGTGAGCGCCCACACGAAGCCGGGCAGGTTGGTGTCGAAGATGTCGCGGTAGTGAACGCCGCCGTCGAGGATGTTTCGCGCCGCCATCTGATAGAGCGTGAGGTCGCACCACGGCGGCATCCGCAGGAACAGCGGCACGCCGATGACGAGCGCGATCAGGGCGACCGCCCGCGCCAACCAGACCGACCGCCACGGACAGCACAGGGGAACGGGCATGAGGTGCGCGAACGAATGGGGAGGGAGCAACCGTTCGGTCAGGATACGAGGTGCGCGCGCCACACGCCACCGGCGTATCAGTAGCCGTCGGGGTACTTGAACCGCGCCCGGAGCCGGGTTTCCGTTTCGGCACTCGGTTCGGGGACGCCAAGCGCGTCCAGGTTCGTCAGGTTCGGGCTGTCGAGCAATGCGCGGATGCCGGCGTCGGTCACCAACGGGTTGTACTTCACGTGCAGCGCGCTCAACCCGCTCGCGGTCTTCCAGTTCGCCAGCAGTTGGACGCAGCGATCGTCGATCCGGTTGCGGATCAGCCACAGAATCGGCGGGCACCAGTTCCCAAACCCGCGGATCAGGGCACGCACCCCGGACACGCCGAGGTTGTTGTCGTCGAAGTCGAGATACCAGAGTGTGCGGAGCCGCGGGGATTGCACCAGGGCACGCACGTCCGCGGCGCGGAACCGGCACCCGTGGCAGTTGAGCAACCGCAGCGCCGCGGGCGGTGTCGCGGCGAGCCGGTCCGCGTCCACCACGGTACACGGGTTGCCGTCCAGCCCCAGGTACGCGACGTTCGCGAGGTGCGGCGAACACAGCAGCGCCGTGGCGCCGCGCCCGCCGATGCGGTTGTGCGCGAGATCGAGCGAACGCACGTTGGCAAGGTCCGGGCAGTTCGCGAGAGTTTCCGCCGCGTCGTCGTCCAGTTGGCAGTGCGCGAGGAGGAGGGAGGTGAGGTTCGTGAACCCGCCCGCGGTGAGTACGCGAACGGTGTCCGCGGTCCAGTCGCCCGACCCGCGCACGTGCAACCGGCGGAGCGTGTGCAGGTGCTTCGCTTGAAACAGCGATTCGGCGGCTCCCGCACTGATGTATGTTTCCGACAGGTCGAGTTCCCGCAACCCGGTGAGGTGCGGTGCGTCGGCCAGGACCAGTGCGAAGTCGTTCGCGTCACCGTACCGGACCGTGAGCGAGCGAAGGTTCCGGGCCTCGGGTTGCTGGCCGAGCGCGTGCAACCCCGCCGCACAATCCCGGTCCACCTCCAACCCAGCGATCCACCCAAGCAGACCGGCTTCGGCCAGTCGCGCGACGGTGTCGGCCGTGAAGTTGTTATCGATCAGCGTGACCGGCGGGACCGCTTCGCGAAGCCGCTCCGCGACCGGAACCACCTTCTGGATGTTCTGAAACGCGACACGGTGCGGGAACCCGCGGCAGAACCCGCCCCACTGCACCTTGTACTTCTTGGCCAACTTCGGCAGCCACTTCGCGCCGTGTTGCTTCAGCAGGTCGTCGGCTCGCGCCGCGAGCGTGACAAGCCGGTGAACGCCCGCGTCGATGCGGGTCCAGTCGGTGGCGGCGAGTCCGAGGGCGTAGCGTTCGTGGAGGAACTCGTACATCGCGTAGCTGCCGCTGTTTTCATCAGCGAAGCCCGCGAGTTCGCACTGCCCGCGAATGAACTCGGCGCGATCCGGGTCGCCGTTCTCGTCGAGCCAGTCGGCGAACACCAATCGCGGGGTGTCCTCGTCCGGGTTGGTGCGGATCGCGGCCAGCAGTGCGTCGCGGTCGGAGAACATGAGGCGAAACTCGAAGTCGGATAAGAGTTCCTGAAATGTAGCAGAGAGGAGCGGACGCGGTCTAGTTTTCGTGTCCGGGAGTTCGCGACCCGGCGTCACATCTTCCCCAACAGCAGATCGACGACCCAGCACCCGCGCACGTGAACTTGCTTATCGTCGCGGCAGTGGTTCAGCACGGTGTCGTTGTCGCACCCCGCGTCCTGAATCGCGTCGGCAAGGATCGGCATGCGATCGAAGGCACGCTCGTCGTAGATGCCATTCGGCCTCGGTCATCGTGTCGGTCGGCTTCTTCCGCTTGGCCACGTCAGCGCTCCCACAGCTTGCGGTCGAGCGCACGGAAGCCGATCGCCTCCGCGACGTGGTCCTGCGTGATCGTGTCGCTCGCGGCTAGATCCGCGACCGTGCGAGCCACACGCAAGATGCGGTCGTGCGCACGCGCCGAGAGGCCCAGCGCTTCCATCGCTTCCTTCAGGGTGGTTTGGCCGTCAGCGTCGAGGACGCAGTGCGTGCGAATCTGCCTCGAGGTCATGCGGCCGTTCAGCCCACCGGCCTTGTCGCCAAAGCGCTTGGCCTGAATCGCACGCGCTGCGAACACTTGCTCGCGCATCATTGCGCTACCGGTGCCGTCGCCGGGCTTGGATAGGTCTTCAAACGGCACCGGCGGAACTTCGATGTGCAAGTCGATGCGGTCGAGCAGCGGCCCGCTGATTCGGCCCATGTACTTCTCGACGGCGATCGGGGCGCACTTACACGGCTTCTTCGGATCGCCCAAAAAACCGCAAGGACAGGGGTTCATCGCGGCACAGAGTACGAAGTCGGCCGGGAACGTGGTCGAGTGCGCCGCCCGGCTGATCGTCACGCGACCCTCTTCGAGCGGTTGCCGCAGCGATTCGAGGCTGTTGCGATTGAACTCCGGCAACTCGTCGAGGAAGAGAACGCCGTGGTGCGCGAGCGAGATTTCGCCCGGTTGCGGAATGCTCCCGCCACCGACCATCCCGGCCCCGCTGATTGAGTGGTGCGGGCTGCGAAATGGCCGCACGCACAGCAGTGATTCGCCGGGCGCGAGCTTCCCCACCGCGGAGTAGATGCGCGTCGTTTCGAGACTCTCGTCCGGCGTTAGCGGTGGCAGGATCGTGGGCAACCGGCGGGCGAGCATGGTTTTGCCGCTGCCGGGACTGCCCAACATGATGACGTTGTGCGCGCCACTCGCGGCGACCGTCAGCGCGCGCTTCGCGAACTCCTGTCCCTTCACGTCCGCGAAGTCGATCGCGTACTTGTTGAGCTTCGCCTCGATGTCCTCCGTGGGCGGCGAAACCGGATCGATGGGCGCCAGCCCCGTCACGATGCCGACCGCGTCCGCGAGTGAGCCGACGCCGTACACTTCGACCTCGCGCACGACCGATGCTTCGCGTGCGTTCGCGGCGGGTACGATCAGCTTCGCAATGCCGCGAGCGCGGGCTTCCATCGCCATCGACAGCGCACCCACGACCGGGCGCACGGTGCCGTCGAGCGCGAGTTCACCCACGATGGCGAAGGTGTCGAGTTGGTCCGCGACGATTTGCCCCATCGAGGTGATCAGCGCGAGCGCAATGGGCAGGTCGAACGCGCCCGCATCTTTCCGAAGGTCCGCGGGCGCGAGGTTGATAACCGTGCGCCCGTACGGCAAGCGGTAACCGAGATTTACCAGCGCCCGCTCGATGCGGTGGATGCTCTCGCGCACGGCTGCTTCCGGCAGCCCGACGATTACCGTCTTCGGCTGCTGGGCCGGCGACGTGTCCACCTCCACGTCCACCGGCACGGCGTCAATGCCGAGCAGCGCGAAGGTGCGGAGCTGGGCGAGCATGGGGCACCGGGAAAAGGATGAAGGGTGAAGGATGAATCAAAACCAAGAGCCGCGACGCGCGATACGCAACACTCCAATGTTGTTTTTTCATCCTTCATCCTTCATCCTTACTTTTTGACCTTCTCCATCGGCTTGTTGTCGATCGCCAGGCGTTTGATCGCGAACCGGGCGGTGCCGATGATTGGCATGACCGTGGCCGCCCAGATGAGCGTGATGAACGCGCCCGGGCGGACCATGAGTTTCTTTCGATCTGGGTTCGTCGGGTCGGCCTCGTCCGTCTCGAGGAACGAGCCGGTCAGCCAGTCGCGCATGTTCACCAGGCAGATGATGTCCAGCACGATCAGCACGATGCAGATGAACAGCGCGGCGACGCCCGGCCCCAGGTGGTTCATGTAGTCGCTGGAGTCCGGGGCCCAGACCCTCTTGGACTCGGCCCGCTCGCGGGTCAGGTTGTTGAATCCGCAGTGCAGACACACCTTGGCGTCTGGCGGGTCGAGTTCCTTGGCGCAGAACGGGCACCGGGCGACATCCTCTTCCTCGATCGCCTTCAGCGGGTTCGGCTTCGCGCCTCCCTGGTCATCGTCGTCCTCGAACTTGTACGGGGCCGCAGCCGGCTTCGGCTCCTCCTTCTTCGGTTCTTCCTTCTTTGGCTCCTCCTTCTTGACCTTCACGGCGCCGCCGGGCTTGGAAGGCTTCTTCGCCTTCTTCTTTTCCTCTGCCTCGAGGTCGTCCAGGTCATCGACCTGAATAGGCTCGCCGCAGTGCTTGCACTTGATCTTCTTGCCGAACACGCTTTCCGGCACCTTCAGTACCTTCTCGCAGCTTGGGCAGGGGATCTCGATGACCATCGCCATGGGTAGCCTCGTTCAGTCTTTCCGGTGCCGTGGCGGGGAAAACCGGTTCAGGTTGGGCATAAAATCGGCCGCGCCGGGATCAGTATCCTAGAAAATACCGTATCCGCTCGGCACTCTACAGTTTTTCTGAACGGATTCGGTGCCGCCAACCCGAGGCAGGTGACCGCTGTGCCGCAAGCCACTCTCGAGCCGCCCGTGACCGTTTCCTCGACTGACGACTCGTCTCCGGGGCTTTACACCCCACGCTCGCCGGAATCCGCGACCACGCCGGACCGTACCGGGGAGCCGCGACTTCTCGTCTCGCTGGCCACGTACAACGAGGCCGGGAATATCGCCGCGCTGATCGCGGACATTCACAAGGTCGTGCCGCACGCGGACATTCTGGTGATCGACGACAACTCGCCGGACGGAACCGGGCACATCGTCGCCGCGCTCGGTGAAACAGACCCTCGCATTCAGGTACTTCACCGCCCCGGTAAACTTGGACTCGGCACCGCGACGCTCGCCGCGATGAAGTTCGCGATGGCGCGGAACTACGACTACCTCCTGAACATGGACGCGGACTTCAGCCACCCGCCGCGATACCTGCCCGGCATCCTCGCGGGGATGAGCAAGTACGACGTGATGATCGGCTCGCGTTACGTCCACGGCGGCGGAACGGAGAACTGGCCGCTGCCGCGTCGGATCATCAGCCAGACCGTGAACATGATGGTGCGGTTCCTGTTCCGCATGTCGGTGAAGGACGCGAGCGGCGCGTTCCGGTGTTACCGCGTCAGCACGCTCCGCAACGCGGAACTGGATCGCGTGCGATCTCGCGGGTACTCGTTCCAACAAGAAGTGCTGTTCCGCTGCCACAAATCCGGGGCGAAACTGGGCGAATACCCCATTCTGTTCGCGAACCGCCGCGCGGGCGTGAGCAAGGTGAATAAGAAGGAAGCGGTTCGCTCGATGAGCATGCTGCTCTACATCGGGCTGCGGAACGTGTTCGGCCTCGAACTGCGACGCGGGTAGAACGCGGAGTCAGGAGACGCCGTGACCGAACCGCAGTGGCTCGCGTGCGACGACCCCGGAACGATGCTCGACGTGCTCGGCAAGGACGCGAGCGCCCGCAAGTTGCGGCTGTTCGCGTGCGCGTGTTGCCGGCGCACCGCGGAACTGCTCCCAGACGCCACAGGGCGCGCGGCGGTCGCGGTCGCGGAGCGGTTCGCCGATGGACTCGCCTCCGCGAAGGAACTCACCGAAGCGAACCAACGCGTGCGCGAATGGGTGGACCTCGCGGGGCGGGCATATTCAAACGCGGGTGACTCGCCCGACAGGTCGTGGTCTGCTGCGAGCGCCAGCGCGTTCTCCTTCGCGGAGGCCGAGTACGCGGCGGCGCTGAGCGTCGCGGAGGCCACGGTCGCCACGCTGCGAGTTACGGGATTCGGCGGCAGTTCGGCCCGCGCTGCTGGGTGCTACGCTGCGAGCGTCGCGTACCGAGGTGGGGCGCGCTACCGGTTCGTGGAAACGATTCACCAGAACGCCGCCCGCGCCGACGAGCGCAAGGCCCAAGCCGACATCGTCCGCGATCTGTTCAGCGATCAGTTCCGGCCCGTGGTGCCCGATCACGCGTGGTTCACCTCTGACGTGATGGCGCTAGCAACCAACATCTACGACAACCGCGCGTTCGAGCACATGCCCATTCTTGCCGACGCGATTCAGGACGCCGGGTGCGACAGCAAAGACGTGCTGAACCACTGCCGCGCCAATATGGCGCACGCTCGTGGGTGCTGGGTCATCGATCTGGTCTTGGGAAAGGCGTAGCCGGTTCTTGCGGTTCTGGTAGGGTGGGTCGAGACCGGCGTTTCGACCCACCCTACCAGACGTGATGGCGTTCGCGAAGGCGCGAGCGGCGTTCAGATGGGTTGCTTCTCGGGGTGCAGATACACAAAACTCTTTCCGAGCCGGCCGCCGTAGTTGCCCGCGGAGATGATCCGCAGGTCCGGCGTGTCCTTCGAGGCCGCGATCGCGGCTTGCGTGGCTTTGACGATGGTTGGCAGGTCCGCGCCGTTGATGATGATCTCCTGCACGCTCGTCACACCATCCGGCAGGCGCGATACGATCCCGTCCTTCCCGCGAAGTGTCGGGCAGTACTCCGCGAACGTACTCGCGATGGTGAACTTGTACTTGCTTCCCGCCTTGCTTCCGCTCGACGCGACCCCGCCCGGAAAAGGCAAGACCACGCCCGGAATCTCACTCGCGGCAGTTGCGGCGCGCGTGGCGGCGGCGAGCGCGGCATCGGGCGTCGCGCCGAAGAACCACAGATTCCCGCCCATCAACCCGTCCGCGAACCCACACCTTCGTTCAATCACGAACTCGCCGCTCAGGATCGGCACCACCCAGCACCGGCGCCCGTGGCGCTCTGCCGTGAACTGATGACCGTCACCGAAGTACGCGACTTTCCGGCCAAGCGGGAACCACTTGCCACCTAATTTCGGCGGTTGTGTACTCGCGAACCAGCTCCCGCTTGCGTCCAGCACGTTGAACGCGGCCGTGGTCGGACACGGCATTACGTTCTGCGACACGCGAACCAGTACCGTGCGTTCGAGGCGCGCTTCGCGGTCCTTGTGAAACCGGGGCACGTGGAACTGAAGAATCGCACCGGGGCGATTGTCGGGGGTTTCGCTCGCGTCAACGTAGCGGTCGAGTCCGGCTTCGCAGTCGCAGAGGATGGTGCTGCTCGCGTTCCCGGTGCTCGCATTGATGGCTTTATCGAGCCAGTATCGGTCGCGCGCGGTGACGAGAACGCTCGCGTAGATGCTGCGGAACGCTTCCGCGTAGGTGTCGTCAATAGTGGCCGGCATTGTGCGGGATCTCTCGTGGGAGCAATTCGCGGCACATTGTGGGCGTGAACGAGGGAAAGGGTCAACCGAGATGTGTTCGGCACACGAATGCCGTTGTTGAATGCACCTAATGCCAAGTCGTGCCTATTTTCTGTGCGTCCGGCAGAATCGGTGTCGCGGGTCGGAAAATCTTGGCGGTCCAAACTGCCTTACACCGCCAGTCTTTGCGACTTCTTAACGCACCCCCGAAGGCGATTGGCACGCCGCTCGCTATTACCACATTCGGCGAGAGCCAAATTAGCCGTGCGGCTGGCTGACAGAGGGAGAGGCTGTCAGTCAGTCGTGCGGTTTGACTTTTTTACAGCAGCCAAATCAGCATCGCGGCGGCCATCGCCACCATCAGCACATCTTCGACCAACGTCACCACCGACATCGGCAAGTTGAACACGGTTCCCAGGCACGCACAGCGGATCTTCCGCTTCGTGACGATCGCCTTCACCACACCGACGGAACTCACCCCCATCACCACGAGAGTGACCGCATTCGTCGCCACGGGTGCGAAGTGCGTGAAGTACGCGACGCCCAATCCCAACTCGATGAACGGATAGAGGTAACCATACACGGGCCACCTCCCGGCGACGACGTCGTAGGTGGCGTAGGAGTCCGCGAATGCTCGCAGATCGAGCAGTTTGAAGAACGAGAACACGAGGAAGAAGCCAGCCATAAACCGGCCCATCGCACGCATCGTGTCGAACGTGCCAGACGCGACCTCCGCGACCGCGACCGCCCCGAGCAGGTAGAAGAGGATCAGCAATAGCGGGAAGTATGACGTCGGCTTGTCGGTTGGTGCCGGCGCCGCGGGCGGTGCCGTGGCCTCTTCGCCGAGGACGTGGTAGCCCGCCGGCTGAATCAGCGCGTCAACGCGTTCCGCCGTGATGCCGTCGCCCTCGACGGTCAGCACGGCTGGCGAACCGCTGGTGTCGGCGCCCCATCGGACCACGTCCGGCGCGGCGTCGAGGAGCGGTTGCACTTTCGCGACGCACGCCCCGCAGTGCAGGTCGGTCTTGTACCGGTGAACCAACATGGTGTGCACCTCTGTGAGGACTCATCCTATTTGAGCGTACCGACCTGCGCGGAGATTCTTAACCTGCGTCGGCCAGTTCACCTTCAACGCGATTTGTCCCCGGTGGTTACAATACACACATGAAACTCAGTTCCGCTCTCGCGGCTCTCGCCGCCGACCCACACGCACCGACCGACCTCGCCCGCGTCGCGCTCCTGATTGCGCGCGATGCCTACGGGCACATGAGTCCGCACGCGTACCTGGGCCGCATCAACCGGCTCGCGGACCAACTGCGACCTCGCCTAATAGGTTCGCTCGCAGGCCGCACCGCCGAACTCACCACCTTCCTCTTTGAAGAGTGCGGCTTCGCGGGGAACACCGAGAACTATTACGACCCGCGAAACAGCTATCTGAACAAGGTGCTCGACCGGCAGGTCGGGTTGCCGATCGCGCTGTCCGTGCTGGCGGTCGCGGTGGGCACGCGCGCCGGCTTGAACGTGGTCGGCGTGGGCTTGCCTGGACACTTCATCGCGAAGTCGGTGGACGGGAACGAGGAGGTGCTATTCGACCCGTTCAACGGCGGGCAGTTCCTCGACATCGAAGCGTGCGAGGTGCTGGTCGGCGGCGTGACCGGTCGGCCCTTTGAAGCAACTCCGGCGGCGCTCGCAGCGACGCCGCCGGGCGCGATCGTCGCGCGAATGCTCCAGAACCTGAAGACCGCGTACCTCGCGGACCGGTTATACGCCCGCGCCGCGCGCGTGACACGCCGATTAACGCAACTCATCCCCACGGATGCGACTCAGCACCGCGACCTGGGTGTGCTTCTGGTGCAGGCCGAGCAACCCGGCCGCGCGATCGACCCGCTTCGCGCCTACCTTCGCGCGGAACCCAACGCCGAAGACAAGCGCGACGTGGAGAAGTTCCTGTCGCAAGCGCTCACCGAAGTCGCGCGCTGGAACTAATTGTGTTCGTGGGGCAGGCCGCTGGCCTGCCCCACGAAAACGTATTCTCGTTTAGCGTGCGACCCAGAGGGGCGCCGTCGCTCCAATGGTGGATCGTCTGTAGAATATCGGCATGTGGCCCAACCGCGAAGAAACCGACCGCCTGCTCAACGACGCCCGCACCGGCGAGCCTGGCGCCGTGGACAAGTTGTTGGGCGAATTCCGCGACCCGCTCCGCAAGGTGATCGGGCTGCGACTCGACCCGGCGGTCGCGCGCCGCGTCGATGCGTCCGACGTAGTTCAGGACGTACTCATCGAAGCCAACCAGCGACTCACGGAGTACCTCAAGAAGCCCGACATGCCGTTCCACTTGTGGCTGCGGCATCTGGCGCAGGACCGCATCATCGACACGCACCGCAGGCACCGGCTCGCGCAGCGCCGGAGCGTGGACCGAGAGCAAGCCATCGCCCGCCCCGCGTGGAACGATGAGTCGAGCGTGTCGCTCGTCGCGCAACTCATCGACACCGAGCGCACGCCCACGTCCGAAGCGATTCGGATGGAGCTTCAGCGCCGGCTCACGATCGCGATCGACCAACTCTCCGACGACGACCGCGAAATCATCCTGATGCGGCACCACGAAGCGCTCTCGAATCAGGAAGTGGCGCACGCGTTGCAACTGACCGAAGCCGCCGCGTCGATGCGCTATCTCCGGGCGCTGCGGCGCCTGCGCACCGTGCTGGTGCCAGACGGTCAGGAGCCGCTCGATGGCGTCTGAAATTGAATCGCAAGCGAGGCGTGCGTTCCCGTATCGCACTGGGTGGCACGCGGTCGGGTGCGCGGTGCTGTTCTTCGGCCTGCTCGGGTTGATCGCGGTCACGCTCATCCCCGCCGGATACGAGAAGGCCCAGAAGGGCCAGTTGCCGACCGGCATCGCGCTGATGATCATGGGGGTGTTCGGCATCCCCACGCTGTACATGTCGTTCAGGTCGCTGTACGCGGGGCTTCGCGACACTGCGCGTCCGCCACTGTTGCAGGTCACCGCAACCGCGATTCTTTTGCCGAAGGAAGCGCGCGGCGAACCACCGCAGGACGAACACGGCGAACAACTTTCGCCGGAGCCGCTGCACCCAGAGGCGATTCCGTTCACCGCGATCCGCGGAGTGACGCGCGACGGTCCGGCGCACAATCAGGTTCTGGAGATTAGCCACGACCTGAGCGCCGTGCCGCTTCGCCTTCACCAACACATGATGCGAACGGCCGACTTCGACGCACTCGATCAGTTGCTAACGCTCCGCTGCGCGTCGCGGCTACGCGACGAAGGGAAGTGACGATGCTCGCTTACGAATCCGCCGACCAACTACTCGCCGAACTGGACGCGCGCCGGTTCCTGCACGTCGTCCTCCTGAACGCGATCCGCGACAAGGCGACACAACTCGAAGTGCGGTTCGGCGAAGAGGGCGGGTTGCTCTACTACCGCATTGACGGCAAGGACTGGGAACTTTCCGCGCCGCCCGACGAGATCTACCCACTGTTGAAGGACACGGTGCGCGAGGCGTCGGTACTGGTGTCACCGCAGCGCCCGGACCTGACCGTGATCGCGGGCATACCGGGTGCTCGGTACGAGCCGCTCGAAGCCGGGTGGCTCACGTACCAACTCGGCGGGCGGTGGCTCGATCTCGCCGTGCGCATCGACCCGCGGGAGCCCTACGGCTTCATCAGGTTCGACATCGACGACGCGATCGACTTCGCCGACGCCGCGGGCGAAGCCCTCGCCGAGTACGCCACGCGGTTGACCGCGGAGGAAGGCGAACCGCCGGCGTAAGCCGGCTGGGTTGACGGCCGAGGAGAACACCCGGCCGGCTTACGCCGGCGGTTCGACAAACACATGACCCCCGAACGCGACGAACAGTTGGCAGCGCTCATCGACCGGCTCGCGGGCGAGCAGCGGGACGGGCGACCGCCTGACATCGACGCCGCTGCACGCAACCACCCCGATCTCGCGGCGGAGTTGCGCGAACTGTGGGCCGTCGCGCAGTTCGCGTACATGGCGAGTCTGCCGGAACCGTCCCCGCCCCTCGCCGTTGCATCCGCGCTCACCGGACCACTCACGCCGTCGTTCGCGGGCGATCACACCGTGCACACTCCCACGACGCTCCCGCGAGACTTCGGCGACTTCGAGTTGCTCGAAGAGGTCGGACGCGGCGGCATGGGCGTCGTGTACCGCGCACGTCAAAAGAGTCTGAACCGCATCGTCGCGCTGAAGATGGTGCGCGAAGCGCACCTCGCCACGGACGCCGACCTCGCCAGGTTTCGCACCGAGGCCGAGTCCGCCGCGAAGCTCAAGCACCCGAACATCGTGACCGTGTACGAGGTCGGCACCGCGGGCGGGCAAGCGTACCTGTGCATGGAGTTCGTCGGCGGGCAAACGCTCGCGGAGAAGGTCCGCGCCGACGGACCGCTTCCGCCGCGCGAAGCGGCGCACCTCGTCGCGGTGATCGCGCGAGCGGTCGAACACGCCCATTCCGAAGGCATCCTGCACCGCGACCTGAAGCCGAGCAACATCCTCCTGGCGAAGGCGGAAGGCGGAGGGGGGAAGGCGGATCCAACAGCCGATTCTGGCTCCGCCTTCCGCCTTCCCCCCTCCGCCTTCGAACCGAAGGTGTCCGACTTCGGCCTCGCCAAGAAAATCGACAACTCGGAGAGCCTGACACGGACCGGAGCGGTGGTCGGCACGCCAAGTTACATGGCGCCCGAACAGGCCGCGGGGCGGAAACTTCTCACGCCCGCCGCGGACGTATACGCGCTCGGCGCGGTGCTCTACGAACTGCTCACGGGACGACCGCCGTTCCAGGCCGCGCACCCGCTCGATACGCTGTTGCTCGTACTCGAACAGGAACCGGTGCCGCCACGCCACCTGAACGCGACCGTGGACCGCGAACTCGAACTCATCTGCCTGAAGTGTCTTCAGAAACCCGCGGACATGCGCTACCCGACCGCCGCCGCGCTGGCCGACGACCTCGAAGCCTACACCGCCGGGCGCCCCGTTGCTGCTGCCCCGAGTGGGCTGCGGTTCTTCGTGGCTCGTCTGTTCCGCGAAACGCACCACGCCGACATCCTCGAAAACTGGGGCAAACTGTGGATCTTCCACAGCGTGATGATCTTCCTCTTGTGCCTACTCACGCAGATTATGAAGTGGTCGGAACTGAACGATCACGTGTGGTACATGGGCGTGTGGTCGGTGGGTCTGGTGACGTGGGGCGCGGTGCTCTGGCAACTCCGCAAGGCGGCCGGTCCGGTGCTGTTCGTCGAGCGTCAGATCGCGCACGCCTGGGCCGCTGGCGTGTGCGCCAGTATCGCGATGTTCTGGATCGAGTGGTTGATTCCGTTGGACGCGCTGACGCTGTCGCCGGCGGTGGCGGTCGCGGCCGGAATGGTGATGGTGTTCAAGGCTGGCATCCTGTCCGGCCGGTTCTACGGGTGGGCCGCGCTGAACTTCGCCGCGGCCATCGTCATGCCGCTAGTGCCGCACGTGAGCATCTTGCTGTTCGGTGCGGTGTCGGCGATGTCGTTCTTCGTGCCGGGATTGAAATACTACCGGCAGCGGAAGGCACGCGTCGCGTGACGCGCGGTCGGAATCATACGGGTTATCTTGGATCGTTGTTTCTGTAGCCGGCCTCTGTGAGGCCGGGCCATCGCAACTGGTATCGCTCCGCGGTCACAGACTCCGGCTACAGAAGAAAAGGCACACGATCCAGAATCACTTCTTGCCGACGGCCGCGGCGACAATCGTTCCCACCGCGCGGCGCAGAGGCGTGGCGTTACCCTTGTCGTCAGGGTGAACGCGGTTCGTCAGGATGATCACGGCCGTCTTGGTGCCGGGATCGACCCACACACTCGTACCCGTGAACCCGGTGTGGCCGTAGCCTTCACCCTTCTTGAAGCCGTCGCCGCGCGGCGCCGAATAGCTTGTATCCACATCCCACCCGAAGGAACGCGCGCCCGTTAGTTGCTTCCCTGATTTGTCGAGCACCGGCACAGCGTGCGGTTCGGTGAACAACTTTACGGTCTTCGCGCCGAGGATGCGAGTGCCGTCGAGTTCCCCGTTGCGGAGCAACATTTGGCAGTAACGCGCCATGTCGTCGGCGGTTGAGAACAGCCCCGCGTGCCCGGCCACGCCGCCCATCTTGAACGCTCGCGGGTCGTGGACTTCGCCCAGGACGATCTTGCTGTCGCGAAGCCCGGTCGGGGCGACTCGCTTCTTGAGCACGTCGGCGGGCATGTAGCCGGTGTCGGCCATCTTCAAAGGCTCGAAGACGTGCTTACGCGCGAACTTGTCCACCGGCATCCCGCCGAGCTTCTCGACCAGTTCGCCGAGCACGATGAACCCCACGTCGCTGTACCGGAACCGCATGCCGGCGGGCGCTTCGAGTTTCAGCCCCGCGATGCGCTCCATCGCCTTCGCGCGGCCGTCGGCGTAGTCGGCAATCGCGTTGTCCGCGGTCAGCCCGGACGTGTGAAGGAGAAGGTGTTCGACGGTGACTTTGTCTTTGCCGTTCGCGGCGAACTCTGGCCAGTGCTTGCTCACGAGGTCTTCTGGCTTCAGTTTCCCTTGCTGAATCAAGAGCATCACGGAAGTGCCCGTCGCGACGGGCTTGGTGAGCGAAGCCATGTCGAAGACCGCGTCGGGCGTCATCGCGACCGCGTCCGGCTTGGTGGCACGGTTGCCGAACGCTTTGCGGTACACGACCGCGTCGGCGTGAACCACGACGATGACCGCACCGGGGCATTCGCCACGCTTGATCGCGGCCTCGGCCGCGGTGTCGATCTCCGCGAGTTTGGTCTTGTCGATGTCGGCACCGAAGCAAAGTGATTCACCGCAGAGAACGCAGAGAGAAAACATGAGACAAAAGCGCATGGTGGAAGCTCCTGGGTTTGTTTTTCTCCGCGTGCTCTGCGGTGAATCCGCTTTCCGCTTCACTCGAGGGAAGCCAACAGCCCTTGCATCTCGCCCTGAGCGTGAGTGTCCCCAGCACGGCCGGCCACCTCAACGCCCTGCTTGAGTACGGCGCACGCTTCCTCGGTGCGGTCGAGCCGCATGAGCGCCTGACCACACTGAAGGAACGCCGGCACGTAGGGTTGCGACGCGGGGCGGGTGATGAGGTCGTTCAGCACGTTCACACACACGGCGTCGTCGCCGGCGCTGGCGTGTTCCATTGCGAGACCGTAGCGCAGGAATGCATCGTCGGGGTCGTCAACGAGAAGAGCTTCGATCTGCGCCATGCGCGGGGTGCGGGCCATTGTGCGTTCCTCAAGTTTCGCGTCGTCGCCATCAGCGACGATTGCAATACCGTCGCCGATGGCGACGACGCCAAACGCCAGAAAATCCTTCAAGTTCGCTGCACCCCTTCACCCTAGTCAATGATCTCAAAGGGACAACGCGCCGCACGACCGGCGCAGTCGATACAGTTTGCGAATCCGGCCAACCGTTCTGTTCGCGCCATGGGGTACGCGCTGTGCAGGTGTGCCGCGCACGGGCTTGGGTGTGCGTTCCGGGCGTGCGGAGCGTGCAGCGGTTCCCGCTCCGGTGTCGAACAGAAGTGCTGCACAAGGAAGGATTCCGCCGCTGGCATGGGGGCCACATGCGTTCGGTGACACTCACCACGTTACTTCGGTTCGCGCGTCACCGGCTCCTCGCGCCGGCCGCACTCTCGGCCGCCGCTGTCGGGCTGGCCACGTTCACCCCCGCGTTCTCCGACCCGCCACCGGCGGCGACCGCCGCTGGTGAACGTGCCGTCACGCCGCCCAAGCGGCGTGATCGCGTGGTGGACGTATACGAACGGCTCAAGCCAGCTGTCGTGAACATCCACAGCGAGCGCACGGTCGCAGAACCCGGCGGCGATCCCTTTCGGCCCGCCGGACAGCCGCAGCGTGTCAACGGCATGGGCACCGGCATCGTGCTCGATGGTCGCGGGTACATCCTCACGAACTTCCACGTCGTCGATGACGTGACCAGCCTCCGCGTCCGACTGCACGACGGCGCCAGCCACACTGCCCGCATCGTCTCGACGGACAAGGAAGCCGACCTCGCACTCATCAAGATCGACCCCGCGAAGGCACTCCCGGTAATTGGCCTCGGCACGTCGTCGGACCTGATGGTGGGCGAAGCGGTCATCGCGATCGGCAACGCCTTCGGCTACGAGCACTCGGTCACCGATGGTCGCGTGTCGTTCAAGGGTCGCGACGTGTCGCTGAACAAGGACATGGGCTACAAGGGACTGATTCAGACGAGCGCGCCGATCAATCCCGGCAACAGCGGTGGGCCGCTGCTGAACGTGTTGGGTGAAGTGGTCGGCGTGAACGTTGCGATCCGCGCCGGAGCGCAAAACATCGGCTTCGCGCTTCCCGTCGATGCGGTCATCCCGCGCGCCGCAGACTTAATCAGCGTCCGTCGAAAGCTCGGCGTGCGTCACGGGCTGACGCTCCATGACCAGGTGACGCGTGAAGTCACCGAGAGCGTTTCAAAGCGGAGCGTGAGCGTGGAGCAAGTAGAAGCGAACTCACCGGCCGCGACCGCCGGGTTCAAGGTGGGCGACGTGCTTGAGCAGGTGGACGACGTGACCGTACTCACGTCCATCGATTTCGAGCGCGGCTTGATCGACCGCCCAGCGGGGCAGAAGATCCCCGTAAAGGTGAAGCGAGCCGGCGTCGCGACCGATCTGGAGATTTCACTTCAGGCCGCCGCGAAGGTGCCGGTGGGCGTGGGCGACGCGGTGTGGAAGAAGCTGGGTGTGAAGGTCGCCCCGGTCGGCGCGGAATCGGTCGCGAAGGCAAACCCGCAGCTCCGCGGCGGGCTGCAGGTTATGGATGTGGCCGCGGGCAGCGTCGCCGCGACAGCCGGTATTCAGAAGGGTGACGTGTTGGTCGGTCTCCACCTGTGGGAAACGCTCAACCTCGACAACGTGACATTCGTCCTCAATCACAAAGACCTCGCCACGTTCCTGCCGCTGAAATACTTCGTCGCCCGCGATGGCAAGTTGAAAGACGGCTGGATCACGAGCGTGCCGTAAGAATCACAAGGAATCCCCCTTACCTCGCGCCGCCCCGGGTCTCGCCGCCTGGGGCGGTGGCGTTTTCTTGGGGAGCAGAGAACAGACAGCAGAAGATAGCAAAGAATCGCGCCATTTAGCGTTCGACCCGAAGGGGCGAAGTAGTCTGTCCTCTGATCCCTGTCCCCTGTCTTCGGGTTCATGCCGTTGGTGGTGTCACGCCGCCACGCGGCAACACGGCGGTCCCCAAGCCCGACATGGTGCGGTCGAACCCGACCGCTTCGGGCGAGTTGGCGAACGCGCGTTCCTCGCGCCACACCAACAGCGCGATTCGCAGCAGGATGTCCGCGAAAAACACCGTCAAGAACAGCGACCGGCCGACGAAGTCGATCCACGTCTTGTGCAGATCGAGAGTCCACGGCCGGACGAGCGAGCTGTCGCTGAACCCGAGGATCGTTTTGTCTCCGAACTTGGTTGTGAACATGTACACGAGCAATAGCACCATGCCCGTCACGATGAGACCGAACACGATCAGGGACGTGCGGACGATGGCGGTGCGTTCCACTGGAGACACAAGCGGTCGCGTGAACAACTCGAACTTGGTGAAGTACACGAGCGGCGCGCCGATCCACAACAGTAAGGCGAGGATGAGCAGCAGGTTGCTCGCGGCGTGGTAGAGCAGTACAAACGTCGCCAGCGTGAGTAACACGCACAGCGGGACGCTGGTGACCAACCCCCAGCCGGGCACGAGCGATTCGGGCAGAAGCAATCTCATCCGCACGCACGCGCGAGCCACCGCCGGCAGGAGCGATAGCACGGCCGGCATCAGCGCGATGTAGAACGAGACTCCCATCACCAATCCGGCGATCAACCGCTTTCTCGCGGCGGCGGCCACAGTTTCACCCGGCTCCGTTTTCAGATCGAGTAGCCAGTCGGTGGGAACGAACGCGATCATCAGCGGCACGGCGAGCGACACCAACCCGCCGGCCAGCACCCACTTCGCGGAGACGGCCAAGCGATCGTATGCGAGCGCGCCAAAGACAGCCGCCACGGGGAGCGCGAACAGTGCGAGCGCTTGAACGAAATGGAGGAAAATGCCGAACGCGCTGAACACCTCGCGCTGTTCCTTGTCCATGTCCAGCACGTCGATGAGGCCGAACATCGCGGCGAACGCGCACGGCACAGCCGCGACGGACAGCACCGACCGGCGCCACACGGCGAGTTTGCGGGCGGTCGCGTCCATGACACTGGCCGCAGTCAGCTTCGCACCCTCGTCGGCGGTCGGCGCGCACGCGGACAAGTCCGGGTGAAGCGCGCGACGGACCAGGACCTGCACCAGCGCCACCAGTTCGGCACCGGGAGCCTTCGCGTTCGGATCACGCTCGCGCTTCCGCGTGGATACTGGTGATTCGTCGTCAAGCGAAAGCACTTCGGCAGGTCGCGAAACCGGGACCAGTGCGGTACTCACGCGCGGAGGCGGTTCGGCGAGCGGGTATGCGGCGTCGGTCGCGGGCACGGGTGGTGCAGGCGCGGGCGGTATGGGCGCGGACAGGAACAGCCCGGGGATGGTGCGTGCCGCAACCCAGGCGGGTGTGCCGTCCTGCCACACCAGGTCCGTCGGCCCCACCTTCCCGGCGGCAACAGCGGCCCTCAGATCCGCGAGCGTCAGCGGGCCGACTTGCGAATCGTTGACGACGTAATACCAGACGGAAGCTTCCATGTGTCCCCGCGGGCGGCTTGTGACGAGAGGCGTATGTGCGCAGAATATACCGGCGCGCGACCGCACACGACAAGGCGCACCCGCGACGACTCCACCGGCCGCAATGACGAGAAACCCAACGTGACCCTCCCCCAACGAAACCTGCTGATCGGCGCGAGGGCCGCAACGATCGCGAGCGATGCACGTCCCCAACGCCGAGGTCCGGTTATGGCCGTCGAACGTCGATAACGGTGTCAGCGACACGCTGAAGAAACGGTTTCCGAAAGTGAGCATCGGGCAAGGGGCAGAAGCGGTGAAGACCGCGGTCGCGGAGTCGGACTTCCTGCTCACCACAACGGGAACTTATTCCAGACCCGTTCCGTAGGGACTCCGTGTCACGGAAGCTCGCGAAGGACAAAGGCGCGAAGTCTCCGTGATGGCGATGGCGTCTGACTTGAAGGCGCGCGAGTTCGTCCGCAAGCACAGGCGGAGACCATGAATGTGCCCACTAACGAACTGGTGAAGCTCGCATAGCCCATTACACCTTGCGGCGTTTGCGCCCGACGACCCACAACCCGCCGAACATCACCGCCAGCGCTGCGGCACCGCCAGCCATCCACAACCCGCCCAGAGCCAGCGGTTCCTTACCCTTCTTGGGCACCGGTACCTCGTAGCCTTCGCCCTCGACCTTCGCCTTGATGCCTTTCGCGTCGATGGCGGTAATGGTGTGCGTCCACTTGACGGAGGCGCCTTTGATCGTGTCGGCCACGGTTGCGGTCCCGCCGAACCCGAGGCGCTGCGTGCCCTTCACCTTGTTCGTCCCGAGCGCAGTGAACAGCTCAGCGTCCGTCTTGAACTCCTTCGCGGCGTCCTGCGGGACGGCGATCAGTTCCACGAAGGTGCGGCGGCCGCCCGCGGGCATGGCCACCGCCTTACCCGCGGGGAATTCCACCTTGGCGTGCGTGGCCCCGCGCGCCGGGAACGTACTCACCTGTGTGACGAACACGTACCCAGTCACATCCTTACCGAGGATCACTTCGCTGTTCACCGAGATGTACTTCTTGCCCTTCGGCGGCGGTGGTGGTGGCACGTCGGCGATGGCGACGTTCGCGCAGAGCAGGGCAACCGTGAGAGCAGTCAATTTCTTGTTCATGGTCGTACCTCGTTGGGGAATGTTCGCGGAGATGAGCTTACCAGACCGGGCGCGGAACGCACGCGGCCGTTACCTTGTGGGCGCGGAACGCACGAGACGGAAGATACGCCGCACGAACCAGAAACCGCCGAGCAGCACCGCGAGGACGCCAGCAAGACAAACTCGCTTTCGGTGCTGAACTTCGGCGGGCCGAAGCTCTTCACGAACACACCGACGTGTTCCGTCATCGCGTCCGCGAACTCGATCCGGCTCACCGTCGTCTGGGCGTACTAGGCCACCGGGATGAACGGCCCCATGTCCGCACGCACTGCGGGTGCCGCGAGGAATACAAAAACCAGCGCTAGCAGAGAGCGGCTCATCGGTCGATTTCGCCCATCACGACATCGATGCTTCCCACGATAGCCGGTACGTCGGCGATGAGGCAACCGCGACACAGTTCGCCGGTTACACTCAGGTTCGCGAAGCAACTCGACCGCGCCCGCACGCGGAGCGGCACGTTCTCCTTCGCGGGCCGCCCGACCACGTGAAACCCCATCTGCCCACGTGGGCACTCCGTTTCGACGTAGCACTCGCCCGGCGTGAGCGTTCGCGGCGGTTCGACGCGGTGCGCGTATTTCGTCTTCATCAGGTCTGCTAACTTCGCGTCGTCCTTCTTCGCCTCGTCGAGCGAAAGCGTCGGCTTGCGGGCCGCGAACTCGGCCTTCACGCTCTCGCCTTCGGCGTGTAGCGCGTCGTACTTCGCAACGGCCTGTTCGACGATCTTGATCGCTTCCACCACTTCGAGCATCCGCACGTAGAACCGGTGCCAGCAGTCGCCGATAACGGCCCCTCGGGGCGTGCGAGGGTACGGCGGCAGCGGCACATCGAACTGATACTGCTCGTAGCCGGAGTACGGTTCGGTCTTGCGAAGATCCCAGTCTGGGTCGCCCTTCGAACGGTCGAGCGAGCCGCGGAGCATTGGCCCGGTGCAGCCGTAGTCGAGGGCCATCTCCTTCGAGAGTACGCCGATGCCACCGGTGCGCTTCACGAAGATGTGATTGTCCGTGAGCAGCGTGTGATACTCCGGGATGCGCGGCTTGAAGTACGCGAGGAACGTTTTCACCCGCGTGGTGAAACCCGCCGGCAAGTCGTCGTGCGCGCCGCCGATTGTGAGGTAGCTGTAGGTGAGCCGCGCGCCGCACACGTCTTCAAAGAGATCGAGGATGTGTTCGCGCTCGCGGAAGGCGTAGAGGAACGGCGAGAACGTACCGAGGTCCAGACCGTAGGCGCCCATCCCGACGAGATGCGACGCGATCCGGTTCAACTCGGAGATCAGCACGCGAATCACTTGTGCCTTTTCGGGGATCTTCAGCGCGCAGAGCTTCTCGACGGCAAGTGAGTAGCCGAGGTTCATGTTCATCCCCGCAAGGTAGTCCATGCGGTCCGTGTACGGGATGAACTGAATGGGCGTGACGTTCTCGCCGATCTTCTCGGCGCACCGGTGCAGGTAGCCGAGGTGCGGCGTGACTTCGGAAATGACTTCGCCATCGGTCCGCAGCACGAGCCGCAACACGCCATGCGTGCTGGGGTGCTGCGGACCCATGTTGATAAGCATCTCGTCGGTCCGAACGTCGAACTCGATAACAGTGGGGTCTTCAGGTGGCATGGAGAGGCCATTTGGCGTAGCCGCGACCCGAAGGGGATCGCGTGCGTTTCGCGATCCCCTTCGGGTCGCGGCTACGCAGGTTGGTAGGGTGTTACAAACGACCACGACTGTCGTGGCTTCCCCTCCTTGGCGGGGTTGTTCTCAACGTACCCGATGCAGCGTGTGATGTCTTCGCGGGAGTCGAGGAAAACGCTCCACTCGCCGCGTCCCCAGCACTTCGGTGGCCGGTCGCCGTCTTCCGCGAGGTGCGTAAACGGGTGAAGCCGTTCCTCAATCAACCGGCGCGTGCCCGCGGCCTTCAACTGAACGACGATCTGTTCGACATCGAGGCGAAAGGGGCCGGTTACCATGTGAACGTGGTCCGGCATGATGGCACACGCCCACACCGGCAGCCCGGACTTCGCGATGTATTCACCGAACCCTTGGCACGCGGCCCACGCTTGCAACCCGGTGAATTTCACCGCTGGTCGCGCGAGCGCCTGCTTGGTTGCGAGTCGCTTCGCGCGGTCGTGTGGGTCGCGGTGAAGGGCGCGGCGCTCTGTGGTTGTGGTGGCCTTGCCGCCGGCGTGGAACAGATCCCATGCACCGACGAAATCGGACCACGACCCACGCGGGTCGTTCGGCAGCCAGAACCCATAGGCGCTGAAAATGACGTGGTAGCCAAGAACGGGCTTCACGGGTACCTCTCATTCGCGTAGCCGCGACGCGCAGCGGAGCGCGGCTCCTCGCGCAGCGGAGCGCGGCTCCTCGCGCAAAGGTCCAAGGCAAGGAAAAAGTCCAAGGCGTAGAGCACGACCCTTCGCGCAAACATTCCAGTCGTGTAGCAGCGGAGCGCGGCTCCTCGCGCAAACGTTCCGCGCTCCGCTGCGCGTCGCGGCTACGCGATTGGCTACGCGATTGAAGGGCCGCACCTCACCCCAGCAGGCGCTTGTCCATGAAGAACACGTTGGGGTAGGTCATGCCTCGCAGTTCGTACCCCTTCTCGTTAAGCAACTTGACGGTGTCGGGGTTGTGCTTGAGTGTGGTCGTGATGAGCGTCTCGGCGCAGATCACCTTCGGCCGGAACCGCGCGTAATCGAGCGTCTTCAGCACTGCGTAGTCCATCCCCTCGATGTCAATCGAGAGGTAGTCCGGGGCCGCGCCGCCGAAGTGGTCCGCGATCACGCGGTTGATGTTCACCAAAGGCATCTTGACCACGTGGAGAATCTTCTGGCCCGCCCGCTCCAGATGCTCGGCCTGACCCTTGTCGAACGTGTTAAGTTCGTCGATGTTCATCACGTAGTAGTCGGCCGCCGGGGTGTCGTCGATCCCGATACCGGCGACGAGTACCTTGTCCTCGGGGCGCTCGCGTCTCAGTTCCTCCGTCAGCGCCACGTTCGGTTCGACCAGCACGCCCCGCGCGCCGCGACGGTAGAAGAGGTAGGTGTTGTTCGACTTGATCGGCCGATACGCGCCGATGTCGAGGTATGTCGGGTGGGTGACGTGAATCGAGTAGAACAGGCTCGCGGCAACGAGGTCTTCACCGAACTGGGCGTACGAGAGTTTCGTCCCTTCCGGCTGGCCTTTCGGAACTGGGTCAAGCGGCTTTGGCCCCGGCTCTGGCTTCGGGGACCACGACCAGCCCGACGCCTTCGCGACCGCGAGTCCGCCAGCGCCGCCGAGCAGGCCGCCAAGCATGAACGATCGCCGCGGACAGCACTCCGCGCCGGTCGGGGCGGGCGTGGGCTGAGTCGGGTCCATCGTGCGCGTACCTGCCTTTTTCAGGGGGTGGAAGTGGGGTAATTGTAGCAAGCGCCGGTGCGGTTCGGTATGCTGCCCCAATCACCGTTACCTTGGGAACCCGCCATGCTCGCGCTACTCCTCTTCACCGCAACCGCTGCGGAACTCCCAGTCGCGCCTCCACCCCACATGGTCGATCCGTTCGCCAAGTGGGAGAAGAACATCGTCGCCATCGAGAAACGACTGACCGCGACGCCGCCGAAGCCGGGCGCGGTGTTCTTCGTCGGCTCGTCGAGCATCGTCGGCTGGGACGTGAAGAAGTACTTCCCGGACGCCGGGCACGTGAACGTCGGGTTCGGCGGCTCCGTCATCGCGGACAGCACGCACTTCGCGCACCGCATCCTGACCCCACACAAGCCGGGCACGATCGTGTTCTACGCAGGCGACAACGACATCGGTCGCGGCAACAAGCCGGAGCAGGTGGTCGACGACTTCAAGGCGTTCGTCGCGGTCGCGCGCAAGGACAACCCGAGTTGCCGCGTGCTGTTCATCGCGGTGAAGCCGAGCATCGCCCGGTGGAAGAAGTTCGAGGAGCAGAAGAAGGCGAACGCGCTGGTGAAAGCGTTCTGCGAGAAGGAGAAAGGGTTGGTGTACGTGGACGTGGTGCCGGTGATGCTCGGCTCCGATGGCACGCCAATCCCGGAACTGTTCGTGAAGGACGGGTTGCACATGACCCCGAAGGGCTACGAGGTGTGGACCGCCGAAGTGAAGAAGGCTCTACGATAGTCGCAAGTTTGGGTGCCTGGGGCTTACACCCAGGCACCCAACTTGCGACTTACTTAGCGGCAGCGGATGCCGTGGTATTCGAGTGGGAACTCGTAGTCCTTGCGGAGCGGGTGACCAACCCAGTCGTCGTTGAGCAGGATGCGAACGAGGTTCGGGTGGCCGGGGAAGAACACACCGAGGAGGTCGTACACCTCTCGCTCGTGCCAGTCGGCCGTGCGCCACACGTGCGATACCGTGGGCACTTCGGGCAGCGAACCCACAACGCTATCCTTCCAGCGCGGCAGCACGAGCTTCAGCGTGAAGCGGCGACCGGGGAACGCGAAGCTCGACACGTGGTACAGCACTTCGAGGTGCGGCTCGAAGCCGGCTTTGGGCGCCTTCTTGGCGTCGGGTTCGAGGTAATCGACGCCGGTGATGTCGTTGAGCAGCGCGAACTTCAGCCTGGGGTCGTCGCGCAGGAACAGGCACACTTCGACAAGCCTCGCCGGATCGACGGTAACGAACGGGTCGAGCGCGTCGAACTTCGTGCCCGTGATCGCGGACCCGAATTGCGATTGCAGAAGCGATGCGATTTCAGCAGCGGTCATCTGTTTCCCTTACGCTTTCACCGGCTTGGCGCGTTCCTTGGTTTCCGCGAGGAACGCGACCGCCTTCGCGGGGTCGGCCAGTTCCGCTGGCAACTCGACACGCCCGGTCCGCGTCGGAATCGGAATCGACGCAAGGTCACCCTTCGTCAGGTCGCGCATCTTGTGAATCTTGTCCTGAACCCGCATCAGCCCTTCGAGCAGTGCCTCCGGACGCGGCGGGCAACCGGGCACGTACACATCGACGGGGACCACCAGATCGACGCCCTTGGCGACGTTGTAGCCGTACTTGTAGTACGGGCCGCCGCCGCACGTGCAGGCGCCCATCGCGATCACAAACTTCGGGTCGGGCATCTGGTTGTAGAGCCGGCGCACGCGGTCCGCCATCTTCAGGTTCACCGTGCCGGCCACGATCATCAGGTCGGCTTGTCGCGGGGTCGCACGGAACGCGCCCGCCCCGAACCGGTCGATGTCGTACCGCGGCGCGCCGGTCGCCATCATCTCGATTGCGCAGCACGCGAGGCCGAACGTCATCGGCCACAGCGACGACTCTCTCGCCCAGTTGATCGCGTGCTCCAGAGATGTGACCATGAACCCGTCTTCGAGCCGACCTTCAAGAAGTCCCACGTTGCACCTCCAACCCCGCGACTGCGGTCGCGGGGCTTGGTTCCGACCGTTTTTCGATCGCACTCGTACTCGCGCCGTCTTGGGAGGCCACGCTCCGTACCCATTCGAGGTCGCCGCGGCGCCACAAATACGCGAACCCGACCAACAGCACGCCGAAGAACACCATGATGTCCGCGAACGCGATCCAGGCGAGCGACTTCGCGGCAGACGGGGTCGGCGGTGGGGCGATCTCGGGCGCGGCGCCTTGCGGCTGAAGGTTCAGCGCCGCTTCGACTCGCACCTCGGCCGGTTGCGTGTCGTCCGCGGTTCGCACCGCGCTGCCGAACACCACCGCCCACGGGAAAAAGAATGCGAGTTCCACGTCGAAGATCACGAACAGCAAAGCGACGACGTAGAATCGCAGGTCGAACTGAATCCACGAATCGCCAATGGGTTGCTCGCCGCACTCGTAGACTTCCGCTTTTCCCGCGCTCGGGCGGTCTGGACGAACGAACCAGCCCAACACGAGGTTCGCCGCGAGCAGGGTGAAGCCCGCCGCGAGGAAGATCAGGATGAACAGGACGAGGGTCGTCGTTGTCATGTGGCTTGCTTCCCGTCAGCGGCAGGGCGGGGCGTCTCGGCGGGTTTCGCGGGTTCTGCCGCCTTCGTCCACACCGGCAGACTGATCCGCTTCGACTCCTGCACCGCGGTCGGGTTCAGTGTCGCCTGACCCCACGCCACTTCCAGCGGCAGTTTCGCGTAATCGACCACGCACCCGTCGCGGGTGAAGGTACTGATGTCGTGGTTCGACCCCATGAAGATGCAATCGACCGGGCACGGGTCCACGCAGAGCGCACAGAACATGCACTTCGTGTAGTCGATCTTGAAGCCGGTGACCACGAACCCCTTCGCGGGCGGCGTGGCTTTCTCCTTGTCGATGTAGATGCAATCGACCGGGCACGCCCTGGCGCACTTGTCGCACCCGATGCACGTGGTGAGGTCGAATCGGTGAAACCCGCGATACCGCGGACGGATCGGCACCGGCTGTTCCGGGTAGGCGAAGTGACCCGTGAACGTGCCGCGACGAAACGACTGCACGAAGTACCAGAGCGTGACGTACATGCCCGCCGCGAGTGTGACCGTCGCGAGGTAGATGTTGCGGAACCAGGCTCGCATGGGTTAACCGTGCGCGGGGAGTGGTGAGGAGAGGTGATTGTAAGGGAGAGCGGGGCGGAAGTACAAGAAGTAGGTGCCCTGAGCTACCCCCCGTTTGGTGCGGGTGAGAAGGGCGGCGGTTCCGTTCGCATCCTGTTGTCCGTACAAGGGCATCTTCTCGCGCAAGTTCCCGGATCACCATTTTACGCGGGCCGTGGCGGGGCTGGCGGCGAAGTTCGTGAAGGCCTGATTCCGCGGTAATGGTGAGGATTTCGCGCGCGGAATTTCGTAGAGGGGCTTGCGCTGTGGACTTGTAACTCAGCCGCGTTCGGCCGAGTTCGCGTCTTCCCCGTCGATGAGTTTCTGTAACTTTTTGGCGATGGGTGAGAGCTTCATTGTTCCGAAGGAACCCTCCTGGCGTTGAGCCTTCG
>SXGT01135549.1_pt1 | contig 56209 bp, 49 predicted proteins | sample 3176221 | NCBI WGS metagenome assembly SXGT01 (sample SAMN11356862, study PRJNA531348) | freshwater metagenome | isolation source: freshwater sample F1-120 | place: China: Fuxian Lake, Yuxi | collected 2017-12-25 | reverse complement strand
GGCGAGCCCGTCGGGACGGGCGGCCGCACGTGGGTCGTGCCCGGCGACGACGGCCCGTCGGCCCTCGCCGCCATCCTGAGCGCCGCGGCCAGCGCTGGCCGCGCGCTGCAGGACGCGGGCCGGCGCCGTTGGGGCCGAGCAGCGCGGGCACGGTGCCCTGCGGCACCTCGAGGTCGAGGCCGTCGAGAGCGCGAACGACGGGCGCCCCTTTCGGCGAGTACGTCTTGACGAGCCCTTCGGCTTCGATGAATGCCATGCGCGGGATGCTACTCGCCTGCGACGACGCCGCGGGGTGCGAGTACGCCGCGACGCCGCGATTTCGCTCAGGGCAGAGCGGGCAGGGGCAGGTCCAGCAGAACGATGCGGCCGGTGTCGACGCGCTCGGCGAGCGCTTCGTCGAGGCTCGCCATCGCGACGGCGATGCGGCGGCCGTCGGGGTGCACGGCGCAGTCGTAGATGCCGAGCGGCCCGGCGCCGGGCCCGTCGGCGAGGGGCTCGGCGCGATGGACGAGCTGGGCAGGAGCATCCGGACCCTGTTCGAGCGGAGTGAGGCGCGCGAGGGCGCCCGCGAAGGCGAGTGCCACATAGACGGTGCCGTCCGGCGCGATCGAGAGGCCGTCGGGCCCGCTGCCGGGCTCGAACCGTGCGCGCTGGGTGACGGCGTTGTCACGTGACATCAGCGACACACGGTCGGCGAAGGTCTCCGCGACGAGCAGGGTGCCGGTGGCGTCGCGCTCGCATCCGTTCGGGAAGACGAAGACGGATGCTGTGGCCGAGGTCGCCCCGTCGGCGTCGACCCGCACGAGCGGCGAGGGCACCGGTTCATCGTGCTCGGGGTCGAAGCCGTACCCGCCGACCCAGGCCGTGCCGTCGGCGTCGACGTGCATGTCGTTCGCGGAATGCGTGATGAGCGGGGCGAGGTCGGCGTGCACCGAGACGGCGCCGCCGTGCACCCGCAGCACGCGGCGCTGCTCGCAGTCGACGACGAGCAGGTCACCTCGACCATCGGGCCCGTCGGGCAGCCACCCGAGCCCGCCGGGCACGGTCGGCCCGCCGCTGGCGGCATCGAGCACGGTGACGGGCTCCGACCCCGGCACCCACCGCACCACGCGTGAGCGGAACATGTCGCTGAACCACAGCGCGCCGTCGCGCCAGCGCAGCGCTTCAGGAAAACCCAGGCCCTCGATGATCACGATGCACCCCTAGAACGTCATGGTGAGACCGCCGTCGACGGTCAGCACCTGGCCGGTGATATAGGTGTTCTCGCGGGCGGAGAGGAACTCGACAGCCGGAGCCACTTCAGAGGGCAGCGCCCCACGACCGAGCGGCAGCTTGCCGCTCGCCACATACTGCTGACGGAATGCATCAGTGTCGGTCTCGTCGCTGCCGTCGGGCAGCAGGCTCATGCGCGTGCGCACGAAGCCCGGGGCGACCGCGTTGGCGAGCACTCCGTGAGGGGCGAGGTCGAGGGCCGCCGACCGCGTCGCCGCCTCGAGCCCCGCCTTCGACACGTCGTAGGCGAGGCACCCCGGCTGAGCCTGCCGAGCGTGCACGCTCGTGATCGTCACGATGCGGCCGAAGCCCTGCTCGACCATGCCGGGCGTGAGCAGGCGCATGAGGTCGAGCGGAGCATCCAGGTTCACGGCCCACACCGCCCGCCAGTCGTCGAAGCCGCTGTCGTGAATGGAACCCTGACGGAAGATGCCCGCGACCGTGACGAGCACGTCGACGCCGCCGAGCCGCTCGGTCGCGAGCGCGACGCCGTACGCGCGAGCCTCGGGGTCTGCGAGGTCGGTGAGCACGACATCCTGACCGTCTTCGCGGTCCAGCCCGACGACACGGTCGCCGCGCGCCCGCAGACGCTCGGCGATCGCCGCCCCGATGCCGTTGGCCGAGCCTGTGACGATGGTGCGCAGCGGTGCCGGTGACGAGAGTGCGGTCATGATGCCTCCTGAGGGGGTGTGGCGACGGATGCCCACCGCACACCGAGCGAGACGCCCCACTCGAGCGTGCCGCCCGGGGCGAGCCGCACGAGCGACGAGTCGAGCGCGGTGCCCGCGCCGTGGGGTGTCGACGTGGGCTCGATGCCGAGTGCGTGCACCTGCCCGTTCCAGGGGTGCTCGGTCGAGACGCCGAGCTCCTCCCAGAGCAGCGCGTGCGGCAGGGCCGAGCCCTGCCACTCGACGAGCACCTCGACGTGCTCGCCGCGCGCGCCGATGCGCTGGGGCTGCACGCCCATGAGCCCGGTGACGCGGGCCGGGGTCGCGCGGTCGACAGACGTCCAGCGGTCGGCCGGGTCGCCCGGCCAGGTCGTCGGCGAGCCCTCGGGCAGGCCAGCGTAGTCGAGCGGCCGCAGCAGCGCGGTCGGCGGCACCTCGAGCGAGAGCGGGCCGGCGAGCACGTCGCCGCCCAGAATGAGGTGCTCGGCGATGACGAGCACGCGCGACTCGGGCCCCGCGTTGCGCGCGCGTGTGGCGACGGCGACCCCGTCGTCGGTGAGCCGCCAGAGCCTCTCGGCGCTCAGGCCGTCATGGTCGGCCCACCCGAGCGCGACGGTGTCGGCGGCACGCGAGACCTCGAGCCACGGGGCTTGCGATGCCGCGCCGTGGAAGCCCTCGAGCACGGCCGCCGCAGGGTTCGGCTGCCCCGCGCTCGGAAAGCACAGCTGCCACCCGCCCCGCCAGCCCTCGACCCAGGCGGCTTCAGAGACTGCGGGTCTCGCCGACGGCACGACCGTCGAAGCCCAGGGGGTGGCGGCGAGCACCGGTCGACCGTGCACGAGCAGCTCGGCGAGCACGCCACCCTCGTCGGGCAGTACGACCGCACTGATGCCGCCGCGCTCGAGGCGCACGGCCGGCTGAGCGGTCATCCCGTTGCCTTCGAGGCGTCAGCCCGACGACGCGACATCGCGCTGGTCGCTGAGGGCCTTGATGAGGGCGTTCTTGCCGTCGAGCACGACGTGCAGCATGGCCTCGGCCGCCTTCTCGCCGTTGCCACGGTTGATCGCCTCGAACACCGCGGCATGCGTCGCGGCGTCTTCGAGAAAGACCTCGTCGTCGGCCGCCGTCGCCTGCTGCACATTGAACGACGCATACATGAAGTCGGCGACGACGCTGCCGAACTGCCGCAGCAGCACATTGTGCGAGGCGGCGTAGACCGAGAGATGAAACTCGACGTCGGCGTGCGCGTAGCCTTCGCGATCAGTCGCCATCGCGACCATGTCCGCGAGAGCATCGTCCATGCGGCGCAGGTCGTCCATCGACGCCCGCCCCGCGGCGAGACGAGCAGCGGCGGGCTCCATGATCTGCCGAACCTCGACGAGGTTTCGCATGATCTCGTCGCCGTGCCCGACCTCGCTGTGCCAGCGCAGGATGTCGCTGTCGAAGACGTTCCAGTTCTCGGGCTGGCGAACCTTGGTGCCGATCTTCTGACGGATGTCGACCAGCCCCTTGGCCGCCAGCACGCGCATGCCCTCCCGCACCGAGGTGCGAGAGACGCCGAACTGCTCGGTGAGCTCGGCCTCTTTCGGCAGCAGGTCGCCGGGGGCGTACTGGCCGCCGATGATCTGGCGGCCGACGCCGTCGATGACGCGGCCCTGCAGGCCGCGCATCGCGTAGCCTGCGCCGCGATCGACTTCACTGGCGATCTCCGCCATACGCCAGCCTCCCTGTGCCTAGACGACTGCACTCACCTTATGCGGCACCTCGGGGCTCGTGTAGACGCGCTCGTGGTCGATCGAGATCTCGACGTGCCGCAGGTAGGGCACGAGGCCTGCGAGGTCGACCTCGATGCCGAGACCGGGCGCGTCGGGTGCCCGCACCTCGCCGTTGGCGTCGAGCAGGATGTGGTTGCTCGAGATGGCGAGGGCCACGGGCTTGGGCTCGACCGGGTACTCGCAGATGCGGTGGTCGGCCAGACCGGCGAAGGGCTGCATCGAGGCCGAGAGCGCGAGGTGCGAGGTGAAGGTGTGGTTGACGTAGGTCACGCCGTGCCGCACCGCGTGCTCGGCGACGGCTTTCGACGGACCGATGCCGCCGATGCGCGCGGCGTCGACCTGGATGAAGCGCACGCCCCCGTAGTCGATGAGGTTGGTGGCCATGTGCACGGTGTGGGCGCCTTCGCCGCCGGCGATGCCGACGGTGCGGGCCCGCGAGGCGAGGGCGGCGTGCGCGACGAAGGCGTGCGGCACGAAGGGCTCTTCGAGCCACGTCGCGCGCGCATTCTCGAGCGCCTCGAGCCGCGCGATCGCTGCGTCGACGTCGTCGCCCCAGATCTGACCGGCGTCGATGAGCAGCTGCGCGTCGTCGCCGAGGCCCTCGCGCGCGGCGGCCACGTGGTCGGCGTCGTCGGCCGCGCTGCCGGTGCCGTAGCTGCCCCAGCCGAACTTCACGGCGCGGAAGCCGTTCGTGCGGGCCAGGCGCGCACGGTCGAGGGTCTCTTGCGGAGTGTCGCCCATGAGCATCGAGGCGTACGGCAGCTTGGCGTGGTTCTCGGTGTAGCCGAGCATCTTCCACACGGGTTCTTCGCGCACCTTGCCGAGCAGATCCCACAGCGCGATCTCGATGCCCGACCAGGTGTGCCCGGCCTGCAGCAGGTCGAGGCTGTTGCGCCCGACCAGCTGCGCGATGCGCTCGATGTCGTCGGGGCCGTCGAGCCTCTCACCCAGAACGGATGCTGCGACCGGCTGGCAGACGCCGTGCGAGCGAGGCGCCACGAAGGCGGCGATCGAGGTGAGCGGCGAGGCCTCGCACTCACCCCAGCCGACCTGACCATCAGCGACCACTCGGACGAGGAGGGCATCCTGACTGCCATCCGCCTCGAGGGTGACCTCGGGCATCGAAGCGTAGAAGAAGTCGACGGAATCGATGATCATGTGCCGTATGCCGCCTTCGCAATGGTCAGGGGATGCGTGCTCTCTGCGTGGAGAGTCGGGCACCAGCCCGTGACCGCCACTGCGCGATGCACCTTTAGATCATACGTTACCACCGAGAAGAGGCGCCAGCGCGGTAACGATTTCGTATCCGGGCTTGTGCAACGCGACTCTAGGTATGATGTAATGGCTTCACCCACGGGGCTCACGCCTCGGTACGGAGAAACGGGACGATGATGTCGCAGACGCTGGAGAGCACCCTGGCCCACGCCGGTCATGCCTCGCGCCTGCACGCGTTCCGCAGCCTCCCCTCTCGACCTTCGGCCGGCGGCTTCGCTCGCCCGAAGCTCGCCGCATCACCGACGACCCGGCGACGTGTCGGCAGTGTGCGCGCGATTCCCGAATCGACCGGGGCCACCCGGTCGAGCATTCCGATCGGAAGGACACAGCAATGAAGAAACGACAGGCAGGAGCGCTGGCGCTCCTCACGGCGGGCGTCATGGTCGGCATGACCGCGTGCGCCCCGGCGACTCCCGCAGAGGGAGGGACCCAGGAGCTCCTGATCTGGGACACCGGTATCCTCGGGCGGACCCTCGAGAACGGCGAGCCTGACCTCGAGAACTCGTTCCTCGACCGGATGGCCGTGGCCTTCGAAGAGGCGAACCCCGGCGTGGAGATCACGACCGCCCAGCAGGGCGGCGACATCACGTCGAACAGCGCTGCGTTCCAGGCGGCGTCGATCGCCGGCACCGGTCCCGACATCCGCGTGCAGTACGCGGGCGGTCCGACCATTTCGTTCGCAGACTTCTTCATCGACCTCGAGCCGCTGCTCTCGCAGGAGACCCTCGACTCGCTCGCGGGCTTCAACGTGAACCGAGAGGGCTTTGCTCCTGACGGTCGCATTCTCGGAATGCCCTACGGCGCGGGCAACCTCTTCACGGTCTTCCAGAACCACGCGATTCTGGAAGAGGCCGGTCTCGACCCTGCAGACCGCCCGGCATCGTGGGAAGAGCTGATGGAGAACGGTCAGCAGGTCGTCGACAACACCGACGCAGTCGGCTTCTCCGTCGCCAACCTCGAGGGTTACGTCGGCGCCTGGGTGATCAGCGCCATGGTCGGCGGTGAGCTCGGCGAGACGGTCTTCACCGAGATGTTCGCCGGTGAGATTCGCGTCGACGACCCCGCCATGGTCAAGGCCTACGAAGCCTTCGCCGCGTGGGGTGCGAGTGGCCTCACCAACCCCGACGCCGGGTCACTCGGCGGCGGCGGCGCACCTCTCTTCCTCGAAGGTGGCGCGGCCTACTACGTCGTCGGCAGCTGGGAGAACAACCTCATGCTCGAAGGCTTCGGTGAGGGGAACGTGAGCTCGTTCTTCATCCCGACGCTCGAGGGAGCGGACTTCCCCCTCATGGGTGCTGGTGGACCGGAGATCGCCATCTCGATCACCGAGGCTTCGGAGAACAAGGAGCTCGCTGTCGAGTTCCTCGAGTTCCTGGCCGACCCGGCCAACCAGGATGTCTTCGTCGAGATCTACCAGACGCAGGGCTCCAACCACCCTGACGGTGACCCCTCGAAGATTCAGAACCCGTTGCTGCGGGAGCAGTTCGAGCAGCTCGCTGCCTCGACCGATGGCATCGTGTTCGCCTTCGACAGCGTCATGCCGCAGGCGACGATCGACCTGTTCTACCGGGTCAACGCAGCTGTGTTCTTGGGCACCCTCTCTCCTGAGGATGCTGTGGCTCAGTTGCAGGCGTCGTACGAGCAGGAGATCGCGAACCTGTGAGCATTGCGTCTCTGACCTCGCGCGTGGGTGCCGCTTCGGCGGCACCCACGGGCGGGGACCCGTCTGCGAAGCCCCGCCGGCCCGGGGCCCTTCACAAGAAGGATCGGGTCATCGGCCTGCTCGCCGTGCTCCCCGCGCTGCTGCTCGTCGTGACCTTCTCGGCGTATCCGATCGCGTTCGCCTTCTTCATCTCGTTCACGCGAACGAACGGCTTGACCTTCGAATGGCGATGGTTCGAGAACTACATCGCGATGGCGACAGACCCGATCGTGCAGCAGGTGTTCCTCAACAACCTGAAGTTCCTGATCGCCATTCCCCTCGTCATCTTCATCGCGGTCGTCGTCTCGATCCTGCTCTTCGAGCGGGTTCGCGGGTGGAAGTTCTTCCGCGTCATCTTCTTCCTGCCCAACGTGCTCTCGGTGGCCGTCATCGGCATCATGTTCCGCAACGCCTTCGGCTACTACGGCGGCGTCAATCAAGCCCTGGGGCTCTTCGGCATCGAACCGGTGGAGTTCTTCACCGACGGCAATCTCGCCATTGCCATCATCATTCTTGCCCTCGTGTGGTCGGGCTTCGGCTACATGTCGCTGCTCTTGTTCGCCGGCCTCACCGCGATCAACCCCGCCGTCTTCGAAGCTGCCGCCATCGACGGCGCTGGCTGGTGGAAGAGGCTCTGGTACATCACCCTCCCGAACATCCGGCGCGTGCTGGGCTTCGTCTTCATCATCAACGTGATCTACACCTTCACCGGTCTCTTCGGGTTCGTGTTCGTCATGACCGCCGGAGGGCCCGGGTATGACACGACCACCATTGACTACCTCGTCTACTTGAGGGCCTTCTCGAGTTCCAATCTCGGTTCGGGGGCGGCGCTCGCCGTCATGCTGTTCCTGTTCATCGGCATCTTGACCCTGCTGCAGAACAAGGTGTTCAAGTTGCAGGAGGAGGACTGACCATGGCGGAAGACACCATCATCAGCAAGCGCCTCACGTCAGGACGCGCGAACGGGCCGGTGTTCATCGTCTTGGCGCTCGTGGCGATCTCGATCGTCTACCCGCTCTACTTCGTCATCATCACCTCGGCGCGACCCAACGTCGACTATCTGCGAGACCCGTTCGGCCTGCCGGGGGAGTGGACGTTCGACAACTACCTGCGCCTCCTCGAGTCGTACGGCGTCGGTCAAGCCTTCTTGAACAGTTTGTATGTCGCCGTCGTCACGATCGCACTCGTGCTGATTCTGGCGACCCTCGCGGGCTACGCCCTCGCGAAGTACCCGGTGCCGGGGGCCAAGTACGCGACCGCCGCGTTCGTATCGCTCATGCTCATTCCAGGCGCGGTCCTCATCATTCCGACCTACGTGATGCTGGCCCGCTTGGGCCTCGTCGGAAACTACTGGGGGCTGATTCTCGTCTACGTGTCGAGCGCCTTGCCCTTCGCGGTGTTCTTCCTGTCGCTCTCGTTCCGAGGTATTCCGGTCGAGGTGATCGAGGCCGCGCGCATCGATGGCGCAGGCTTCTTCCGCACGCTCTGGTCGATCGTCATGCCCATGGGTTCCAGCGGCATCGCCACCCTGGCGGTCTTGCAGTTTCTCGGGGTCTGGAATGAGCTGCTCTGGGCGCTCATCCTCATTCCCGAACAGTCGATGAAGCTGCTCACACCCACACTCGCCAGCATCGGCACTCGGTTCTTGACCGATCAGCCGTTGGTGTCGGCAGGCTTGTTCATCACCGCTTCTGTGCCCCTGCTGCTGCTGATCTTCGCGTCGAAGTACGTCATGCAGGGGCTGCAGGTCGGCGTCAGCCGCTAAGGCGCGACGCCGAAGAACGACGCTCGCGGGGTCGGGCTGCCTCAGGCACCCGGCCTCGCGAGTCCGTTCTCGCTACTGCGCGCCGTCGAACCAGCCGCGCTCGTGGAACGTCGCGTCGATCGCGGGGCCCCGGCGGGTGGGGGCGGCCCACTGCACGCCGTTGGCGATCACGCGACGGATGCCCGCGTGCTGATACACGGGGTACTCCTGATCGCCCGGCGAGAAGTAGAAGACGCGCCCGTGGCCGCGAGTCCACGTCGCGCCCGAGCGGAACACCTCGCCGCCCGTGAACGACGAGATGAAGATGAGCTCGTCGGGGGTGGGGATGTCGAAGAACTCGCCGTACATCTCCTGCGCCTCGATGACGAGCGGGTCGGGCACGCCGGCGGCGATCGGGTGGGTCGGGTCGACCGTCCACACGACCTCGCGGTCGCCGTCGTTGCGCCAGCGCAGCGAGCAGCTCGTGCCCATGAGCTTCTTGAAGATCTTCGAGTAGTGGCCCGAGTGCAGCACGATGATGCCCATGCCGCCGAGCACCGCGTCGTAGACCCGCTCGACGACCGCGTCGTCGACCTCGGGGTGCGCCTCGTGGCCCCACCACAGCAGCACATCGGTCGCATCGACCACTGACTGCGGCAGCCCGTGCTCGGGCTCGTCGAGCGTCGCGGTGCGCACCTCGACGGAGTCGCCGAGCAGCTCGGTCAGCCCTTCGGCAATCGCGCCATGCATCCCCGTCGGATACAACTTGGCGGTGAGCGAGTCGGGGTAGTTCTCGTGACGGTTCTCGTTCCAGACCGTCACGCGCAGGGGTGCCTGAGCAGGGGTTGTCATGACTCCAGTCTGACCTCTCTGCCCTCGTCGGCCGAGCGGTAGCAGGCGTCGAGCACGGCGGTGCGGTGCAGGGCGAAGTCGCCGCGGTGGGCATCCCAGTCGCCGCCCCTCACGGCCTCGACGAACTCCGCGATGACGATCGGATGCTCGCCGCCCGGCACGTGCACCTCGGGCGTGAGCGTCACCGCGACGCCGTCGACGTCGCGGTACATGCGAAGCGTGTCGTCGCTCGCATAGCGCGGCACGAAGAGGCGCACTCCGCCGTCGACGCCGAGCAGCTCGATCGAGATGTCTTCGTCGTCGACGGTGTGACCGGCCCAGGTGATCTCGAAGGCGACGCTCGAGCCGTCGTCGAGCCGGAACAGCGCGCTCGCGAGGTCTTCGACCTCGAAGCTGCCCGTGTCGGAGGCCATCTGCTCCTGCCGGTTCATGGCGCCGTAGCCCGCGCGGCCCAACTCGCCGTGCGTCACGGCGCTCACCGCGACGACGCGCGGCTCGCCGAGAAGGAACAGCAGCGAGTCGAGCACGTGCGGCCCGAGGTCGATGAGCGCCCCGCCGCCGGCCATGGTCTTGCTCGTGAACCACGAGCGCAGGCCGGGAATGCCCGAGCGGCGCTTCCACGTCGCGCGCGAGTGGTAGATGCGCCCGATGCCCTCGGTCTCGAGGTAGCGGCGGGCGAACTGCACGTCGGCGCGGCGCCGGTGGTTGAACGCCACTTCGAGCACGCGGTCGTGGGTCTTCGCGGCCTGCACCATCTCGGCGGCTTGCGCGGTGTCGAGGGCGAGCGGCTTCTCGCAGAAGACGTGCTTGCCCGCAGCGAGCGCCGCGACGGCGATGGGGTGGTGCAGCGCGTTGGGTGTCGCGATGCTCACGATGTCGAGGTCGGGCAGGGCCACGAGCTCTTCCCAGTCTTCGAAGAGGTGGGGCAGGTTGTACTCGGCGCCGAGCAGGGCCAGGCGATCGGTCTCTTTACCGGCGAGCGCCACGACCTGCACGCCGGGGATGCCAGCGAACGAGGTCAGGTGGGTGGTGCCGGCGTAGCCGAGGCCGACGACGCCGACGCGCAGCACGTCAGGGGTCGATCGAGGAGGAGTGGATGCCACGGTGGATTCCCTTGAGAAGAGTGCGGTGGGCCTGGACCCTTAGGTATGATGTAAAGCCTACCTGTGAGGACCCCTGATGACCCACGCAATGTTGCGCGCCCGTTCTGACGACGGAGGTCGCGTCACGGTCTCACTCGGCGACTCGATTCTCAGTGATGTGTCGCCCCTCATGGTCGAGGTCGACGGCCGAGTCGCATCGGCGTGGGTCGAGGCCGCGGTGAGCAGTGCGACCGACGAGCTCGTCGCCCTCGACGGAACCCTCGCCGGGCTGCGCGAGGGCGCGACCGTGCACGCCGCGTGGAGCGCTCGCCGGGTCGCCGGCCAGCCCGTGTGGGAGTGCGCGCTCACGCTGCGCAACGACGGCGAGCATCCGGTGACGATCACGCGCATGGACCCGCTCTCGCTCAGCGTCGGCGCCACCTGGCGCACGCACGCCTTCGCGAGTGCGTGGGGCGACGAGTTCCGGCCGATCCGCGGGCACGCCGGCCACCACCTCGTGCTCGAGAGCCGCTCGGGCCGCAGTTCGCACGGCATGATCCCGTGGCTCGGCCTCGAGCGCGGCGGCGACAGCGGCCCCGGGGCCCACGCGGAAGCGGGCGCCCTCACGATCGCCCCCGCCTACAGCGGCAACTGGCACATTCACGCGATGGCCGTGGGCTACCTCACGGCCGGCATCTCGCCGTGGCAGTTCGCGGTTGAGCTCGCGCCGGGCGAATCGGTGGTCGCTCCGAGCGTGGTGCTGACGATCGCCGCTGACCTGGATGCGGCTGCCGTCGCCCTGCAGCGCGCCGTCGCCGCCGACTGGCTGCCCCGCACGCCGTTCACCGACGGCGTGCCCGTCGAGTGGAACCACTGGTGGCCCTACGAAGACCAGGAGGTCAACGAGCAGGTCATCGCCGAGAACGCGCGCGCCGCCGCCGAGCTGGGCATCGAGATCGCGACGGTCGATGCCGGCTGGTTCGGCGCCGCCGATCCGACGAGCAGCTGGCAGGAGCAGCGCGGCGACTGGTCGAGCGTCAACACCGCGAGGTTCCCGTCGGGGCTCGAGGCGCTCGGGCAGAGCATCCGCGATGCGGGCGTGCTGCCGGGCATGTGGATCGAGGCCGAGGCCGTCGGCGCGCACTCGCTGCTGCGCGCCGCCAAACCTGAGGCCATGGCGCACTCGGTCGAGGGCCGCCGCCCCGACCCCTCGTACCGCGTGCAGACCGAGTCGCTCGACGACGAGGACACCACTTTTTTGGGCTACGTCTGCCTGGGTTCGCCCGCCGGCCGCGAGCACGTGCTCGAATCGATGAGCACGCTCATCACGACGACCGGTGCGCGCTGGATCAAGCTCGACTTCAACATCGACCCCGACGCGGGCTGCACGCGCACCGACCACGGGCACGGCGCGCGTGACGGGCTGCTGCGGCACTACGAGGGGCTCTACTCCGTGCTCGACGAGGTGCGCAGCCGGCACCCCGAGATCATGCTCGAGTCGTGCTCGTCGGGCGGCCTGCGCATCGACCTCGGGCTCGCCCGCCACGTGCACGGCTTCTTCTTGAGCGACCCCGACTACACCGATCACCACCTCGAGGTGCTCTGGGGCGTGCGCAACCTGCTGCCGCCCATCGGCATTCTGCATTGGTCGTGGTCGCAGTGGCGCGGCGACTTCCCGCCCGCCTACCTCGACTGGGCGACGCTCAGCACCGATGACTTCGACACGACGCTGCGCGCGGCGATGCTGCACCGCTTCGGCGTGAGCCTGCGTCTGCCCGAGCTGCGGCCCGAGCTGTTCGAGCGGCTGCGGGTGCACGTCGAGCTCTTCCGGCGGGAGATCGTGCCGTTCGTGCGCGACGGCGTGCTGCAGCCCCTGACCCCGACGCCCGAGCGCGGCGGCTTCGGCGAGCGCGCGCCGAGCATGCAGCTCACCCACCCCGACGGCCGCATGCTCATCGGCGCCTTCGTGCTGCCGGGTGGCACGCGCCCGCACTCCGTGTACCCGCGCGGCATCGAGCCTGACGCGATCTACACCGTGACCGATCTCGCCGACGGCGAGATTCGCCGCATTTCGGGCGCCGAACTGCTCGATGATGGCATCGTGCCGCTCGGCGACGAGGCCGTCACGTCGTGGCTGCTGCTCATCGCCCCGGTCTCCTAGCCACCTCGCCCGCACCCCGCACCGACCACTCACGCAGAAGGCCCGCATGCACAACGACCATCACCTCGTCGAGGCTCGCCTCGATCGCTTCGTGCGCGATCACCTGACGCCGGCGCTCTATCGGGATGCTCGTCCGCTCGTCGCGACCGCGTGGCAGGTGCCGGGCGAGCCCGTGCCCTTCGAGCACGCCGTCGCGCAGTCGTTCGAGCCCGTCGAGCTCGGCTGGCGCTGGGGCCGGGCGTGGTCGACCGTGTGGCTGCGCGTGACGGGCGAGCTGCCCGCCGAATGGGTGCCCGGGCCGCCGGAAGGCACGCGCGTCGAGGTGCTCGTCGACTTCGGCTACAACCGCTCGCGCTCGGGCTTCCAGGCCGAGGGTCTCGCCTACCGGCCCGATGGCTCGCTCATCAAGGCGATCTCGCCGTTGAACTCGTGGCTGCCGGTCGCGCCGGGCGAGTCGAGCATCGACGTGCTCATCGAGGCCGCGGCGAACCCCGACGTCGCGGGGGAGTACAGCTTCGACCCGACGCCGTACGGCACGTGGGAGACCTCGCCCGACGAGCCACTCTACGAGCTCAAGCAGCTCGAGCTCGCCCTGCTCGACGTGACGGTGTGGGAGCTGCTGCAAGACGTGTGGACCCTGCGCGGCCTCATGGCCGAGCTGCCCGAGGGCTCGTCACGGCGTCACGAGATTCTGCGTGCGCTCGAAGACATGCTCGACGCGCTCGATGCGGAGAGCATCCCGAGCACGGCGCAGGCCGGCCGCGATGCGATCGCCGACGTGCTCGCCCGCCCTGCCCACGCGAGCGCTCACCGCATTCTCGCCACCGGTCACGCTCACATCGACTCGGCCTGGCTGTGGCCGCTGCGCGAGACCGTGCGCAAATGCGCCCGCACCTTCACGAACGCCATGGACCTCATGGACGAGCACCCCGACTTCGTGTTCTCGTGCTCGAGCGCGCAGCAATACCTCTGGATGAAGGAGCACCACCCTCGCGTGTTCGCCCGCATCAAGGAGAAGGTCGAGGCCGGACAGTTCGTGCCCGTCGGCGGCATGTGGGTCGAGAGCGACAGCAACATGCCCGGCGGCGAGGCCATGGCGCGGCAGTTCATCGCGGGCAAGCAGTTCTTTCTCGACGAGTTCGGGGTCGAGTGCGAAGAGGCCTGGATGCCCGACTCGTTCGGCTACTCGGGCGCGATGCCGCAGATCGTCGCGGCGGCCGGCTCGCGCTGGTTCTTGACGCAGAAGATCTCGTGGAACCAGATCAACCGCATGCCGCACCACACCTTCTGGTGGGAGGGCATCGACGGCACGCGCGTGTTCACGCACTTCCCGCCCGCCGACACCTACATCAGCGAGCTCAGCGGCCGCGAGCTCGCGCACGCCGAGCGCAACTTCAGCGAGAAGGGTCGCGCCACGATGTCGCTCGTACCCTTCGGCTGGGGCGACGGCGGCGGCGGGCCGACGCGCGAGATGATCGCGGCCGCGCACCGCACCGCCGACCTGGAGGGCTCGCCTCGCGTCACAATCGGCTCATCGCGCGACTTCTTCGCGGCGGCCGAGGCCGAGTACCCGAACGCTCCGGTGTGGAGCGGCGAGATGTACCTCGAGCTGCACCGCGGCGTCTTCACCTCGCAGCTGCGCACGAAGCAGGGCAACCGCCGCAACGAGGCCCTGCTGCGGCAGGCCGAGCTGTGGGCCGCGACCGCGGCGCTGCGGGCGGGCTACGACTACCCGCGCGACGAGCTGCAGCGCGCCTGGCACACCGTGCTGCTGCTGCAGTTCCACGACATCCTGCCCGGCAGCTCGATCGCCTGGGTGCACCGTGAGGCCGAGCAGCGTCACGCCGAGGTGACCGCGACGCTCGAGGGCATCATTGCCGAAGCCCTTGCGGCCCTGTGCTTGTCGGATCAGCCGGGGGAGCAGGGCGACTCGGGCGCGGCGCTCGCCGTCAACGCGTCACCGTTCGCGCGCGAGGGCGTGCCCGCTCTGGGGGCGGCGGTGCGCGAGACGGAGCATCCACCGGTCACCGCGGAGGAGGCGGCAGACGGGGCGACGGTTCTCGACAACGGTGTGATCCGCGCCGTCGTGGATGCTCGGGGCCACCTGATCTCGCTCCTCGCGCACGCCGACGGTCGCGACGTGCTCACCCCCGGCCACCCGGCCAATGTGCTGCGCCTGCACCGCGACCTGCCCAATCTCTGGGACGCGTGGGATCTCGACCAGCACTACCAGCGCACCGTGACCGAGCTGCACGACGTCGACGACCGGCGCGTGCGCCACGGCGAGGGCGAGGTCGCGGTCATCACGACTCGTCACGTGGGCGAGTCGACGATCGAGCAGCGCCTCATCCTGCGCGCGGGGGCGACCTCGCTCGAGATCGAGAACCGCATCGACTGGCGCGAGCGCGAGAAGATTCTCAAGCTCGCGATGCCGCTCGACGTGCACGCCGACCGCATCGCGGCCGAGACGCAGTTCGGGCACCTCTTCCGCCCCACCCACACGAACACCAGTTGGGACGCCGCGCGCTTCGAAGCCTGCCAGCACCGCTTCGTGCACCTCGCCGAACCCGGCTACGGCGTCGCGATCGCCAATGACTCGACCTACGGCTACGACGTGTCGCGCGACACGCGCGCCGACGGCGGCACGACCACGACCGTGCGCTTCTCGCTGTTGCGCGCCCCGCTCTTCCCCGACCCCGAGACCGACCAGGGCGAGCACCTGCTGCGGTTCCGCATCGCGCCGGGCGCCTCGATCGGCGACGCGGTCGCACTCGGCTACGACCTCGCGAACCCGCTGCGGATCGTGCACGCGGCGGCGCCGATCGCGCCGCTCGTGACGAGCAGCGATCCGGCGGTCGTCGTCGAGACCGTCAAGCTGGCCGAAGACGGCAGCGGCGACCTCGTGGTGCGGCTCTACGAATCGCGGGGCGGTCGAGCGCACACGACGCTCACGCTCGACGGCACGGCTGCGACGATCGAGTCGACCGACCTGCTCGAGCGGGCGCTCGACGATGAGCCAGCGGGTCAGGGGTCGAGCATCGAGTTGCCCTTCCGCGCCTTCCAGTTGCGCACCGTGCGCTTCAGAGGGGCGAGCGCGCGATGAGCGCGCTCGTGCCCGAGCCGGGCTTCCTCGCACCGCGTCCCGTCGCGCCGCATTCCCTGGACGACCCACACCCGGCACCCGGAAGCCTGCCGCCGACCGCGACGGTGCGCACCGACGCGCGCGTGCTGAGCCTCGACGGGCTGTGGCGTTTCCGCTGGTCGCCGTCGGCCGCCGTCGCGCCCGTCGGCGTCGAGCGGCCTGAGTTCGACGACAGCGAGTGGGGCACGATCGCCGTGCCCTCGAGCTTCACGATGCCCGTGCACGACGCGACCGTCGGCGGCCCTCACGGCGCCCCGGCCTACACGAACGTCAAGTACCCCTTCCCGGTCGACCCGCCGCACCCGCCCGACGCGAACCCGATCGGCGACCATCGGCTGCGGTTCGCGCTCGAGAGTGTGCCCGAGCGCGCGCACCTGCGGTTCGACGGCCTGGAAGGCGCGGGCGACGTGTGGCTCAACGGCACGCTGCTCGGCTCGACGCGCGGCAGCCGGCTGCCGACGGTCTTCGAGGTGGGCGACCTGCTGAGCACCGACAACGTACTCGTCGTGCGCGTACACACCTTCAGCGCCGCTTCGTACGTCGAAGACCAGGACGAGTGGTGGAACCCCGGCATCATCCGCTCCGTCACGCTGCGTGAACGGCCCGAGCTCGCCATCGACGACGTGCACGTGGTCGCCGGCTGGGGCCAGAACGGCGCGAGCCTGCGGGTCGACGTGCGCGCAGCATCCGAATCGATCGCGATCGAGGTGGTCGAGCTGGGACTCTCGGTGCCGCCGGGCGTCGAGGTCGTTGTTCCGGATGCTCGGCCGTGGTCGGCCGAGAGCCCGCAGCTCTACACGTTGCGCGTCTCGACGGGCGCGGTCGAGGCCGGCGGCGAGACCGTCACGACGCGCATCGGCTTCCGTTCGATCGCGATCGTCGACGGAATCTTCATGGTCAACGGCGCGCCCGTGCAGCTGCGCGGCGTCAACCGCCACGAGCACCACCCCGACTTCGGCCGGGCCGTGCCGCGCGAGACGCTTGAGCTCGACCTGCACCTCATGAAGCGGCACAACGTCAACGCGATCCGTACCGCGCACTACCCGCCCCACCCCGACCTGCTCGACCTCGCCGACGAGCTCGGCTTCTGGGTCATCGACGAGTGCGACCTCGAGACGCACGGCTTCGGCGACGTCGGCTGGCGCGGCAACCCGACCGACGACGTCACCTGGGAGCCTGCGCTGCGCGACCGCGCCGCCCGCATGGTCGAGCGCGACAAGAACCACCCGAGCATCATCATGTGGTCGCTCGGCAACGAGGCCGGCACGGGGCGCAACCTCGCGGCGATGGCGGCCGAGATCCGCGGTCGCGATGCGACGCGCCCGCTGCACTACGAGGGCGACCTGGCGTGCCGCGAGGTCGACGTCTACAGCCGCATGTACGCCTCGCACGCTGAGGTCGCCCAGATCGGCCGGCGCGAGGAAGAGCCGCTCGCCGAGAATCCGTGGCTGACGCTCGGGCCCGACGACGACGCAACGGCGCTCGACGCCCGGCGACGGGCGATGCCCTTCGTGCTGTGCGAGTACGTGCACGCCATGGGCACGGGGCCCGGGGGCATGACCGAATATCAAGAGCTGTTCGACCAGTACCCGCGCCTCATGGGCGGCTTCGTGTGGGAGTGGCTCGAGCACGGCATCCACCGCGCTCTGCCTGGTTCTGACGAGCACAGCGGCGGGGTCGGCACCTTCTACGGCGGCGACTTCGGTGAGCCCGTGCACGACGGCAACTTCGTCATCGACGGCCTCATCGCCGCCGACCGCACCCCGCGCGCGCAGCTCGCCGACCTCGGTGCGGTCTTCGCCCCGATCACGATGGCGGTGGATGCTGATGCCGGCATTCTGCGCGTGCACAGCCGCCTCGACCACACCGACACCTCGCGGTATCAGCTGAGTTGGCGCGTGGCCTCGGCTTCCTCGTCGGTCGACCACGACGGGCTCGATGCCGATGGTGTGACCCAGGGTCGCGCGGGCGTCTTCGCCCACCGGCCGGTGGGGCCGCGCGGCACTGCCGAGATTCCGCTGCCGCCGCCCCTGCTCGAGCACGTGCGCACGCCGGGAGTCGTCGTGACGATCGAGGCGAGCGAGCTCGACGACACACCGTGGGCGGCAGCCGGCTGGGTCGTGGCGCGCACGCAGGTCGTGAGCGTCGAGCCTTCCGCGGCACGGCCCCTCGCGCTGCCCGCCCCAGCGGCGCTCAGCCTCGACGACCTGCACCTCGACGCGGCGACGGGAGCAGTCACCGCGCTTGGCGAGCAGCCCGTCGAGCACTGGCGGCTCGAACTCTGGCGCGCGCCGATCGACAACGACCGCGGTATGGGCTGGGATACCGGCGGTGCCGCGTCGGATGCCGACCACTGGGCGTCGCTCGGCCTCGACCGGCTCGTCTCTCGGCTCGTGTCACTGCACCGTTCGGCCGACGCCGTCGAGGTCGTCACGCACGTCGGCGCGGCCGCGACCGATATCGCGGTGACGCTCACGTGCCGCTGGACCGCGGGCGGCTCGGGCCTGCAGCTCGACGTCTCGATCGAGCCGCACACGCACGGGGCCCCGCGCGTCGAATGGGCCAGGGCCGGCATTTCGTTCGCGCTGCCGAGCGTCGTCGAGCGCGTGCAGTGGTTCGGCCGCGGGCCGGGCCCCGCCTACCCCGACATCGGGCAGGCCGCGCACGTCGGCTGGTTCGAGCGCGATCTCAACGGGTTGCTCGAGCGCACCGTGCGCCCGCAGGAGTCGGGCGCCCGTGCGGGCGTGCACTGGGCGCGGCTGGAGTGCGATGCCGGAGCGCTCGAGGTCGCCTCGCCCGATCCGCTCGCCCTCACCGTGCGACCGTGGTCGACCGAGACCCTCGCCGCCACGACCCACGATCACCTGCTGCGCGGCGACGGCCGCACGCACGTCGTGCTCGACCTCGCGCAGCACGGGGTCGGCACCGGCGCGTGCGGCCCCGGGGTTCTGCCGCAGTACCGGCTCAGCGCGCGCGAACTGCGGGCGAGCATCCACTTCATGACAACACCGACGACCACACCGACCACCGCGACGAAGGAGTCACGATGACCGAACCGACCGACCGCGCCACCAGCCGCACCGAGCCGACGACGATCGACTCGGGCGTCGACGGCATCGTCATGCGCCTCACGCCGACCGAGCGCCTGACCGTGCGCAACTTCGTCGACTGCAATATGGCGACGGCGTGGGTCGGCGACGAGTTCCGCATCTTCCCCGGCAAGTACGGGGAGGACCCGCTCTGGGGCGACGCGAACGAACTGAAGTTCGCCGGTGGCGCGACCGTCGCCGAGGCGTTCGACCGCGGGCCGGAGGAGTTCACCGAGCCGGTGCTGCCGCCGAACACGCCGCCGGGCGAGCCGGGCCTGCACGGCGCCGTCTGGTTCGAAACGATCTACCAAGACCCGAGCGACGCGAGCGGCCGCACCCTCTACGCGCTGTACCACAACGAGAACTACCCCTCGACGCTGCCCTTCGACGAGGCGACGGGCGAGGGCTACCGCGACATCGACTGGCCTCCCGGGCTGACCGGGCCCGAAGGCGTGCAGGCGGTGCCGCGCATCGGCATCATGCACTCGACCGACGGCGGCGAGAGCTGGGTCAACCGCGGCATTCTGCTGCAAGATCTCGACGAGCGCATGATCAAGCTGCCGGTCAACCGCAACAACTGCTTCCCGGGCGGGGTCGGCGACCCGAGCGCCGTCGCCTCGGGTGACCACCTCTACGTGTTCTTCGGCGAGTACGCGTATCCGACGGCGTGGAGCGCCGAGACCTGGGATCGCGAGACCGAGGCCGCGGCGCAGTGCGTGAGCGTCGCGCGAGTGCCGCTGGCCTCGCTCGACGAGCCCACCGGGGCCGCCCGACGCTGGAGCGGCACCGGCTGGGATGCGCCGTGGGACGGCGTCGGCGAGCCGATCGCGAGCCTGCGCATCCCGATCTCCGAGGGCGGCGGAGCCGTCTCGCAGGGCGACGAGCTCTACTACTGGGGCCCCTCGGTCAGCTGGAACGAGCACCTCGAGGTCTGGGTCATGCTGCTCGGGCGCGTCGACGGCAGCTTCTGGGTGGGAGACAGCCTCTTCCTGTCGATCAACCCGCACCGCGACCTCGGGGAGGGCGACAACGCGCAGCAGTGGTCGACGCCGGTGCGCATCGTCCACCGCCCGGGTCACGTGCTCTGGTACCCCTCGCTGCAGCCGACCGATTCGCCCGAAGACCTCGCCGAGAAGCGCACCTGCCTGCGGCTCGGTCGTGAGGCCCGCCTGTTCTTCAAAGACATGACGGATGCCGAGCACGTCTACATCAGCGACTACATGGTCGAGCTGACGCGAGAGCGGGGTGACTCGTGACCGGCGCTCGGCGCGCGCTCATCACGGGCGGCGCGAGCGGACTCGGTGCGGCGACCGCCGAGCGTCTGCGCGCTGACGGCATCGAGGTCATCACGGCCGATCTCTCTGACGCGGCCGATCAGCAGGTCGACATCTCTGACGACGCGGCCGTGCAGGCGATGGCGGCCGCGGTCGGAGCCGTCGACATCCTCGTGAACTGCGCCGGCATCGTCGGGCCGAACAAGCCCCTGCTCGAGACCACACCTGACGAGTGGCGGCGCACGGTCGACGTCAACCTCATGGGCACGGTGTCGACCATCCGCGCGTTCGCGCCCGCCATGGTCGAGCGCGGTTGGGGCCGCATCGTCAACTTCGCCTCGATGGCGGGCAAAGACGGCAACCCGAACCTCGCCGCCTACTCGGCGACCAAGGGGGCCGTCATCGCGCTCACGAAGTCGGTCGGCAAAGAGCTCGCGCAGACCGGCGTGCTCGTCAACGTCATCGCGCCGGCCGTCATCGACACCCCGATGAACGCCACGACCGACCCGGGCGTGCTGCAGTACATCACCGACCTCATCCCCATGAAGCGAGTCGGCCGCGCCGATGAGGTGGCCGAGCTCGTCGCGTGGCTGACGTCTGACAAGGTGAGCTTCTCGACCGGCGCCGTCTACGACATCAGCGGCGGCCGCGCCACCTACTAGAAAGAACCCCATGAAACTCATGCGCCTCGGCCCCGCGGGTCACGAGAAGCCCGTCGTGCGGGTTGACGAGACCTCCTACGTCGACGTCAGCGACGTCGTGCCCGACTTCGATGAGGCCTTCTTCGGTTCGTCGTCCACCGGCGGCGGGATGCTCCGTCTCGAGCAGGTCGTCGCTGAGCGCATCGCGGCCGGCAGCGTGCATCCGTTCGTCGGGCCCGACGGATCGGCCGAGCGCATCGGCGCGCCGATCGCCCGCCCGCACCAGATTCTCTGCATCGGCCTCAACTACTCCGACCACGCGGCCGAGTCGGGTATGGCCGTGCCCGACGAGCCCATTCTGTTCACGAAGAGCCCGAACACGCTCGTCGGGCCGCACGACGACGTGATCATGCCGCGCGGCGCGACGAAGCTCGACTGGGAGGTCGAGCTGGGCATCGTGATCGGAAAGCGCACGAGCTACCTCGATTCGCCTGAGCAGGCGCGCGAGCACATCGCCGGCTATGTCGTGGTGAACGATGTGAGCGAGCGGGCGTTCCAGATCGAGCGCGGCGGGCAGTGGGCGAAGGGCAAGTCGGCCGAGACGTTCAACCCGGCCGGGCCGTGGCTCGCGACGCCCGACGAGCTCGACGACGTGATGGCGCTCGGCATGTGGCTCGACGTCAACGGCGAGCGGCGGCAGACCGGGTCGACCTCGACGATGATCTTCGACCCGTTCGTGATCGTGCACTACTTGAGCCAATTCCTCGTGCTCGAGCCCGGCGACCTCATCAACACCGGAACCCCTCCGGGCGTGGGGCTCGGCATGACGCCGCCGACCTACCTGAACGTGGGCGACGTCATGACGCTCGGCATCGACGGGCTGGGCGAGCAGCGGCAGACGCTCGCGCCGCCGCGCTGATCTGCCCTGCGCGCCTGCGCCGCGACGCCGCTCAGCTCTGGTTCGAGAAGGCCGCGTCGAACGACTGCTCGGGAAGATCCCACAGCAGCGAGCGCACGAACTGCACCGCCTCGGCTGCGCCGTGCAGGCGGCTCATGCCCGCGTCTTCCCACTCGATCGAGATGGGACCCGCGTAGCCGATCGCCTTGAGCGCGCGGAACGAGTCTTCCCAGGGCACGTCGCCGTGCCCGGTCGAGACGAAGTCCCAGCCGCGCTTCGGGTCGCCCCACGGCAGGTGCGAGCCCATGACGCCCGCCCGGCCGTTCTGCGGGCGCAACCGCGTGTCTTTGCAGTCGACGTGGTAGATGCGGTCGGCGAAGTCGACGATGAAGCCGACGGGGTCGATGTTCTGCCACATCATGTGGCTCGGATCCCAGTTGAAGCCGAAGGCCTCGCGGTGGTCGATCGCCTCAAGGGCGCGAACGCTCGTCCAGTAGTCGTAGGCGATCTCGCCGGGGTGCACCTCGTGGGCGAAGCGCACGCCCTCGCTGTCGAAGACGTCGAGAATCGGGTTCCAGCGGCGGGCGAAGTCGGCGTAGCCCTCGTCGATGCGCTCGGCGGGCACGGGCGGGAACATCGCGACGTACTGCCAGATGCTTGAGCCGGTGAAGCCGACCACGGTGTCGACACCGAGTCGCCGTGCCGCTCGGGCGGCGTACTGCAGCTCGGTAGCAGCACGCTGGCGCACACCCTCGGCCTCGCCATCGCCCCACACCCGGCTCGACAGGATCGCCTGGTGCCGGAAGTCGATGGGGTCATCGCACACTGCCTGCCCCGCGAGGTGGTGCGAGATGGCGTGCAGCTGCAGTCCGTGCCGATCGAGAATGGCCTTGCGCTCGGCGAGGTAGGCGTCGTCTTCGACGATGCGCTGCACGTCGAGGTGCTCGCCCGAGGCCGCGATCTCGAGGCCGTCGTAGCCCCAGCCTGCCGCGAGCTCGGCCACCTCTTCGAGGGTCAGGTCGGCCCACTGGCCGGTGAACAGGGTGACAGGATGCGTGCTCATCGGTGCTCCTCGTTTCTGGGGTGAACGGCGGTGTTCGAGACGGGTGCGTCAGGTCAGGGCGGGCAGGTCGACCCAGCTGTCGCGGGCCGACGAGTCGAGCACGGCCTCGGTGAGCTGGGCAGCTCGCAGGCCGTCGGTGAACCCGGGGAGGGCATCCACGGCGCCGCCCTCGCGAATCGATCGCACGGTGTCGGCGACGAACGCCGTGAACGCGTCTTGATACCCGAGCGGATGCCCTGCCGGCAGCACGCTCAACCGCGCAGCGTCGCCCTGCAGCTCGTCGGGGTTGCGCAGCTGCAGCAGGCTCTCGCGGCGGCGGCCGATCCACAGCTCTTCGGGGCGCTCTTGCACGAACCGCAGGCTCTCGGTCTCGCCGTGCAGCTCGAGCACGAGCCCGTTCTTGCGGCCGGGCGCGACTTGCGAGACGAGCAGGCTCACGACCGCGCCGCCCTCGAGCTCGGCGAGCACGCCGACGAGGTCTTCCGTCGCGACGGGGTGCCCGCCTCGCTCGGCGTGCACCGTGCGGGTGCGTGCGGTGAGCCGCGTGATGCGCTCGCCCGCGATGAACTCGAGCAGGTCGCACAGGTGGCTGCCGATGTCAGCGAAGGCGCGCGACGGCCCGCCCGAGGCGGCGTCCACGCGCCAGTTGTCGTCGTCGGCGGCGAGCAGCCAATCCTGCAGGTAGGCGCCCTGCACCGAGAGCAGACGGCCGGTCTCACCGCGCGCGATGCGGTCGCGAGCCTCGCGCACCATGGGGTGGAAGCGGTAGACGAACGGCACCGACGTGATGCGGTCGGTCGTGGCGGCCTGCTCGACGAGTGCGCGAGCGTCGGCGCTCGAGGTCGCGAGGGGCTTCTCGCACACGACGTGCTTGCCTGCCGCCAGGGCGGCGGCCGCGAGTGGAGCGTGCGTGTCGTTCGGGGTGAGCACGTGCACGAGGGTCACGGTGTCGTCAGCGAGCAGCTCGTCGGTGCTCGCGTAGGCGCGCTCGATGCCCAGCCGCTCGGCGGCCCGCTCGGCGCTCGCCGCCGACGACGAGGCGACACCGACGATCGGGATGCCCGCCGCGCGCAGCGCGCGTGCGTGCACCTCGCCCATAAAGCCGCCGCCCACCAGGGTGGCGGCGACCATAGGCACAGTGCCTCCACCGGTCACTCGCGCAGGGCCGCTCGTCACAGCGTCGCCTTCCACGGGTCGAGATCGTCGGGCATCGCGGGCGCGGTGCTGGCCGTGGTGGTGAGAGTGATCGGCTCGCCCGAGGCGGCCGACTCTTCGGTGCTCTGCATGATGTCGAGCACGTGCAGGGCGAGTTCGCCGCTCGCGCGCTCTGGCACGCCCGCGCGGATCGCGCGCGCGAGCTCGACCACGCCGAGTCCGCGCGTCATGCCGTGGCCCGTCGTCTCGTGCCGCTCGGGCTCGTCGTCGGGCATCATGCCCGCACGCCAGATCGCGATCTCGCCGTCGAAGCCGTTCGGATCGGGCAGGACGAGGGTGCCCTCGGTTCCCGTGATCTCCACGACGCCGACGCGCGGCAGTGGCGACTCGAAGCTGAAGGTGCTCTGGGCGACATGCCCGGCGGCGGTCTCGTAGAGGGCGGCGACGTTGGTCGGCACCTCGACGGGGAAGCGCGTGCCTGCCTTGGGGCCTGAGCCGATGACGCGCTCGGTACGCGCGCGGGTTCCGCGGGCATCCACTCGCGTGAAGGCGCCGAGAAGCTGCACGAGCGTCGTGAGGTAGTAGGGGCCCATGTCGAAGAGGGGGCCGCCGCCTCGGGCGTAGAGGAACTCGGGGCTCGGGTGCCAGGCTTCCGGTCCCGAGACCTGGAACATCGTGAGGGCGCTCACCGGCTCGCCGATCGCGCCCTGCTCGAGCAGTCGCCGCGCGGTCTGCACGCCGGGGCCGAGAACGGTGTCGGGGGCGCAGGCGACCCGCAAGCCGCGTTCGGTTGCGAGGGCGAGCAGTCGCTGGCCCTCGATGCGGTCGAGGGCGAAGGGCTTCTCGGTCCAGACGTGCTTGCCGGCCTCGACGCAGCTCGTCGCGACGGGGGCGTGCGCGGCCGGAATCGTGAGGTTGAGCACGATCTCGATGTCGTCGCGGGCGAGCAGCTCGTCGACCGTGCCGGCGCCTGCCACCCCGTACTCGTCGGCCCGCGCGCGAGCGCGGTCGACGTCGAGGTCGGCGATCATGTGCACCGCGACATCGCCAGCCTTGGTGAGGTTGTCGAGGTACTGGGTGCTGATGACTCCTGCGCCGATGATGCCGACGCCGACGGGGCCGCTCATGCGCCGACCTGCTCGGTGACCCAGCGGGCCGAGGCGGCGATGGCGTCGAGGCCCTCGCCGGGGATGATGTCGAACTCGACGACGGGGCGCGCGTGCGGTGCTGCGGCAAGCACCTCGGCGAGGGGCACCGTGCCGTGACCGGCGGGCACCTGCTGCTCGACGGTGCCCGAGGGGTCGCCGTCCTTCACGTGGATGGCGATGAGCCGGTCGCCGAGCGCCGTGGCGATCTCGGCGGCGTCGACTCCGCCGACGGCGGCCCAGTAGGCGTCGAGTTCGAAGACCACGCGGGGGTCGGTGAGCTCGGCGAGCACGAGCAGCGCGGGCTGACCGTCGACCGAGCTGCTGAGCTCGAAGCCGTGGTTGTGGTACCCCACGGCGATGCCGTGCACGGCCGCGGCCTCGGCGGCGGCGGTGAGCTCGGCGGCGACGGCGGCGATCGACTCGCGGTCGTTGAACCGCGCAGGGTCTTGGTACGGCTCGATGATCGTCTGCACTCCGAGCTCGGTCGCGGCCTGCAGCGTCTCGGCGCTGCGAGCCAGAATCGACCCGTGCGCCGTTGGCGTTGCGAGGCCGTGGGCGGCGATCGCCTCGCGCACGGGAGCGGCGAGGTCCGGCAGGCCGAAGGGCTCGACGGCGGTGAAGCCCATCGCGGCGAGCGCCTCGATCGTGGCGGCCGCGTCGGCCTCGAGGTGGTCGCGCACCGTGTAGAGCTGCACAGACATGGGGGGTCGCGTCATCGGTTCCTCCGAGATCGTTCGGGGCGTGGCGCCCGAACCTCAATCATATGATCTAAGAGAGTGTCGGGGCAGTGGTGGTGGCGCGGGCTCAGGCCGCCAACGAATCGGCCGCGAGGCCCGCACCGTCATCGTACTGATCAGGGTGCTGGCACAGGGGGCGCGAGTAGCGTGGGGGCATGAGCGCGCTGACCCCCGAGCTGCTCGCGCGCGTGCGGGAGCGCGCTCCGGGCTACGACGCCGCGAACACCTTCTTCGACGAGGACCTCGACGAGTTGCGGAGGGCGGGTTATCTGGCTGCGCGCAGCCTGAGCTCAGCATCCGACGATCAGCGCCTGCTCGCCGCCCACGCTCCCGCCACAGCGCTGGGGCTCACGATGCACCTCGTCTGGATGGGCGTCGCGCGCGATCTGGCGGCCGCCGGCGACGACTCGCTGCAGTGGGTGCTCGACGATGCCGAGCGCGGCGAGCTCTTCGCCTTCGCGATCAGCGAGGCCGGCAACGACCGGGTCATGAGCGACTCGCTCACCAGGGTCGAGCGCGTCGAGGGCGGCTGGGCCTTCACGGGCACGAAGATCTTCACGACGCTCTCGCCCGCGTGGACGCGGCTCGGCGTGCTGGGCCGCCATGACCCGGCTGACGACTCGGAGCCGACCATCGTGCACGGCTTCCTGACGCGTGAGACATCGGGTATCGAGATCACCCCCGACTGGAACACCCTCGGCATGCGCGCGACGCAGAGCCACACGACGCACCTCGACGGTGCCGTCGTCGCCGACGATCGCGTCGCGCGCATTCTGCCCGTCGGGCCGAGCGGTGACGTCTACACGCTCGCGATCGCCGCGAACTTTCACACGCTCATCGCGAGCGTCTATGCCGGCATCGCCGATCGAGCTCTCGAGCTCGCCGTCGAGAGTGCTCAGCGCCGCACGAGCCTGCGTGCCGGGGGAGCACCCCGGGCGCACGACCCCGACATCCGCTGGCGCATCGCGGATGCCGCGCTCGCCCTCGACGCGCTGGCCCCGCAACTTCAGGCGGTCGCGCGCGATCGCGACCACGGTGTGGATCGGGGGATGCGGTGGTTCCGCGACCTGGCGGGCCTCAAGCACCGCAGTGTCGAGACTGCGCGGCATGTGGTCGACCAGGCCATGCGCATCGCGGGCGGCGGCGCCTACCGCGCCACCACCGAGCTGAGCCGCCTGCAGCGCGATGTGCTCGCGGGCATCTACCACCCGAGCGACACCGAGGCTGTGCACGGCACCGTCGCCGCCGACCTGCTGGGGCCGCTGCCGTGAGCGAGCGCGAGCCGACCGACCTGCCCGCCGACGAGCTCTCGGGGCAGATCGAGCTGCGCGTCGGGGCCTACGCGATCGTGCACGACGAGCGCGGCGTGCTGCTCGCGCACTGGCAAGATCACGATCGCGGAGGGTGGACGCTGCCCGGGGGCGGCATGGAGCCGGGCGAGCATCCGGAAGCGACGGTCGTGCGCGAGGTGCGCGAAGAGACCGGGTACCTCGTGCGCGTCGACGGGATTCTCGGTGTCGGATCGATTCTGATCTCGGGTGCCGACCGGTTGACGGGGCCCGGTCGCGATCTGCAGGGCCTGCGCATCGTCTATCGCTGCACGATCATCGGCGGTGCGCTCGAGGTCGAGCAGAACGGCTCGACTGACGACGTCGGCTGGTTCGCGCTCGACGAGATCGCGAGGCTCGACCGGGTCGCACTCATCGATGAAGGGCTAGCCTTCGCGGGCATCACTCTGCCCGACCCGATGATCGACCCGACCTGGAAGTGACCGACATGACCGAGGTGCACGAGTTCGACCTGACGCTGCCCGACGGGCGCACGTTGCACGGCTACGACGTGGGGGGCGAGGGCGTGCCGGTGATGTGGCATCACGGCACTCCGAACGTCGGCGCTCCGCCGCGGCCGCTGCTCTCGCTGGCCGACGAGCTCGGCCTTCGCTGGGTGTCGTTCGACCGGCCGGGCTACGGCGGCTCGACGGCGCACGAGGGGCGCACGATCGCCACGGTTGCTGCCGACGCCGCGGCGCTCGCCGACTCCCTCGGGTTCGAACGCTTCGCCGTTGTCGGGCACTCCGGCGGAGGGCCGCACGCTCTCGGCTGCGCTGCCGCCCAACCCGCGCGCGTCTCCGGGGTCGTGAGCCTGGGCGGCCTCGCCCCCTTCAACGCCGAGGGCCTCGACTGGTTCGCCGGCATGGGCCCGACGAGCAATGCCTCGTTGAGGGCCGCCGTCACCGGGCTCGAGGGCAAGCGGCTGCACGAGCAGGAGAGCGCCGACGCGCCGATCGATTTCACGGCGAGCGACTGGAAGGCCTTGACCGGCCCCTGGGGCTGGCTCGGCGAGGTCGCCGCCGCCGGCGTGACCTCCGGCCTCGACGCGCTCATCGCCGACGACCTCGCCTACGTGACGTCGTGGGGCGTCGACCTGGCCGACATCATCGCGCCCGTGCTGCTCACCCATGGCGCCGACGACCACGTCGTGCCGCCGAGCCACTCAGCGTGGCTCGCCGCGCATATCGACGGCGCCGAGCACTGGCAGCTCGAGGGCGAGAGCCACATCTCGTCGCTGGCCGCCGACGAGCACGGCGCCGAGGCAGCGCTGCGCTGGCTTGCTGACCGCCTGCGCCAGAACGGATTCTGAGCTCAGTCGATCCAGCCGAGCTCGCGCAGCCACTCGGCGCAATCGCGCGTCCAGTTCGCAGCACTGCCCGCGTGCTCGCCGCCCTCGATGCCCGTCACCATGCCCAGCCCGTGGCGGCCGTGCGGGTAGATGTGCATCGCATGCGGAACATCGTGGCGAGCGAGCGCCCGACCGAGCAGGTACGGATGCTCGAGCGGAACCGTCTCGTCTTCAGCGGTGTGCCACACGAAGGTCGCAGGCATGCTGGGCGTGACGAGCCTCTCGACCGAGACGGCGGCACGCGCCCACGGGGTCGCCCAGCGCCCCAGCAGTTCGCGGCGCGACCCGGTGTGCTTGCGCGTGATCATCGAGACGACCGGGTAGCACAGCACGGCGGCGTCGACGAGGCCGAGAGCCGCGGCGTGACCGGCGAGGTGCCCGCCCGCCGAGAAGCCCACAACACCGAGCCGTTCGACGCCGTCGGCGCGCAGCTCGGCGACGCGGCGCCGCATCGCGTCGATGGGGCTGGGGTGCCGGGTCTTCACGGGGTAGGCGAACACGCTCGCATCGAGGCCGAGCGACCGCAGCCATTCGGCGACGGGCTCGCCTTCGTGCGCGGCACGGAAGGCGTAGCCGCCGCCGGGCAGCACGATGAGGTGCGGGCGATCGGTCATCGGCCTGCGAAGACGGCGTTGAGCAGTTCGTCGAACCGCACGCCCACGTCGGGCTCGACCGCGTCGAGCCGGTTGGTCAGCAGCACGACGCAGCGGTCCGCCGAGCGCGAGAACCAGAACTGCGAGCGGCACCATCCCTCATGACCGAAGACGGTGTGGTCGAGCAGGCTCGGGCGGTAGGGCAGGTTGAAGCCCAGGCCGAAGTCTTCGAGAGCCTTGAGCGGGTCGGCGTCGATCACATAGAGCTCGCTCGTGCGCGGGCGCAGCATCGCGTCGAGCGTGGTCGCGCCGACAACGGCACCGTCGCCGGCCAGCAGCGAAGTGCCGATCGCGAGCAGGTCGGTGGCGCGGGCGGCCACGCCGGCGGCCGGGTGCCTCAGGGGCAGCAGGTCGGCGGGGTTGTGTCCATAGCGCTCGCCGCCGTGCACGGTGTGAACGCCCTCGGTGTCGAACGACAGCCCCTCGGCGCGGACGGCCGCGGCGAGGTCGGCGAACTCGTCCTCGAAGGCGCGCCCGGTCGCGTGCTCGATGAGCGCGGCGACGCCCTCCCACGCGAGGTTGTTGTAGCGGCGGGCGGTGCCCGTCACGAACTCGAGGGGCGCGCGCTCGATCGCTTCGCGCAACGTGGTCGCGTTGCCGTGGGAGGCGATGGGGCCCGCAGTCTCGAGCACGAGGTCGGCTAGACCTGAGGTGTGACTCAGCAGGTGGGCCAGGGTGACGTGCGGGTGGGCGAACTCAGGCAGGGCATCCCGCAGCGGCGTCTCGGTAGTGAGCAGACCGCGCTCGACCGCGCGCATCGCCGTCAGCGCGACGAGCGGTTTCGTGACCGAGTAGAGGGCGAAGCGGTCGTCGACGTGAGCGGTGCGGTCACCGTCGGTGCCGAACGCCTCGAGGTGCAGCACTCCGCTCGCGTCGGCGATGCCGAGCACGGCGACGGGCAGGCGGCCGGCGTCGACGTGGCGGCGCGTCCAGTCGGCAGCGGCAGAAAAGTCGGTCACGGATGCTCCGCTCGGGGTGGAAGAAGTCACAGTAGGTGCGGCAGCACGTCGGCTGCGATGAGGTCGAGGTGATCGAGGTCGGTCATGTCGACCGTCTGCAGGTAGACACGGTCGACGCCGTGCTCGGTCAGCGCGCCGAGCCGGTCGACGACCTCAGAAGGGGTGCCGACGAGGCGCTCACTGTGGTCCGACTGCGGGTCGATGCCGACGGCGGCGCAGCGCCGCGCGAGCTCGGCGGCGTCGCGGCCGACGACGGTGGGCCAGGCGACCGACATGCTGAGCGTTGCAGGGTCGCGCTCCTCTTCTTCGCACACTGCGCGCACGTTGGCGAGCACCTCGGCGAAGCCGGCCAGGTCGCGGAACCCGATGTTGAACTCCGTGGCGTAGCGGGCAGCGAGCTGCGGCGTCTTGCGCGGTCCGCCGCCGCCGACGATGACGGGCATGCGGTCTTGCACGATCTTCGGCAGGGCGGGCACGTCGACGAGCGTGTAGTGGTCGCCCTCGAACGAGAAGGTGGCGCCGTCGGGGGTGGCCCAGTAGCCCGTCACGATGGCGAGCTGCTCCTCGAGCATCCCGAACCGCTTGTCAGGAAAGGGGATGCCGAAGGCCTCGTGCTCGCGCGCGTACCAGCCGGTGCCGAGGCCGAACTCGACGCGCCCGCCCGACATCTGGTCGACCTGCGCGACCTGCACGGCGAGGATGCCGGGGTGGCGGTGCGTGGCCGAACTGACGAGGGTGCCGAGGCGGATGGTGCTCGTCTCGCGGGCGAGACCGGCGAGCGTCGTCCAGGCATCGGTCGGGCCCGGTAGTCCGTCGCCGTCACCCATGACGAAGTAGTGATCGCTGCGGAACCAGGCGTGGAACCCGAGGGACTCGGCGCGCTGCGCGTGGGCGACGATCGTGTCGTAGCTCGCGCCCTGCTGGGGCTCGGTGAAGATGCAGTACTGCATGCGTTCGAGCCTACGGTGCTCGGGCAGGTTCGGGCGGCGTCGTCACAGCGCGCACGGCAGCACGGGGGCGCCCGCGACGGCGACTCCGGTCGAGAAGACGGCCCCGGCGTCGGGCTGCTCAACGCGGTCGACTCCGCGCGCTGAGGTCGTGATGAAGAGCGTGCGGCCGTCGCTGCCGCCGAGGGTGCAGGCCGTCACCTGCGGCACCGGTAGCGCCACGACATCGGTGAGGACGCCATCGGCGGTGTAGCGGTGCACTGCAGACCCGCCCCACAGCGCGACCCAGATGCCGCCCTCGGAGTCGACGCACAGCCCGTCAGGGGTTCCGACCGTCGGGTCGATCTCGACGATGACGTCGAAGTCGTGCCACGGCCCATCGTCGTCGGGCAGTCGATAGCGCCGCACCTGCTGGGTGGGGGAGTCGACGAGCACGGCACTCGCCCCGTCGGCACTGAACGCCAGCCCGTTCGAGATCGTCAGCCCGTCGAGCACCGTGGTGGTCGAACCGTCGAGCTCGAGGCGGTGCAGCGACCCCCGCCCCGGGCTCTCGTCGTACGCCATCGATCCGCACAGAAACCGGCCCTGGGTGTCGCACGCTCCATCGTTCATGCGCACGGCGGCGTCGCTCCACACCTCGGGCAGGGTCGTCAGCTCGCCGTCGCGCGACAGCAAGGCGAACCCGCGCTCGACCGCGATGACCAAGCCGCCCTGCACTCGGGGCCGGAACGCGGCGGCGATCGTTCCGACGGAGAGCCGGTCGACGACGGTGCCCGCCGGATCGAGCGTCAGGATGTCCCCCGCGAGCAAGTCGACGAAGCGCAGCTGCCTGCTCTCCGCTGCCCACACGGGCCCCTCGCCGTGCAGAGCAACGGGCTCGGACAGGCGCTCGGCGGCGCGGGTGTCGACCATGCTCTCGACCCTAGCGGCGCGGGGTCACAGTTCGGTCGGCTTGATCTGCGACCGAGCGACGATCGAGACGATCGACTCGCCGCGCTTGAGCCGCACCTGCAGCCGCAGCGAGCCTGACCGGGCGATGAGCGCGGCGATGACGACGGCCGCGAGCGCGGGCACCGCGCCCGAGATGACGAGCGCAGCCTGTGGCCCGAGCAGTTCGGCGAGACCGCCCATGAGCGGCCCGCCGATGGCCTGCCCGCCGACCATGATGATCACGTAGAACGACATGACCCGGCCGCGGATGCCCGGGTTGCAGCTCAACTGCACGAGCGAGTCGGCCATGATCGCGTAGACGAGTCGGAAGATGCCGACGCCGACGAGCAGGGCGAGGAACACCCCGTACCAGGGGGCGAATCCGGCGAGCGCCTGCAGGGTTCCGTAGACCATAGCCGCGGCGATGAGCGTGCGCAGGCGCAGCGTGCGCAGCCGGGTCGACAGCAAGGCGCCCGTGAGCGCGCCGATCGCCACGAGCGAGGTGTAGAGGCCGTAGCCGGTCGAGCCCGTCTCGTAGACCTCGTTCGCGAAGCCCGTGAGGATCACGGGCAGCGACATGCCGAACACCGCGACGAACGAGAGCATGACCATGGGCCAGAAGATCGTGGGCTTCGAGCGCGCGTAGCGCAGCGCCTGACGAATCTGGCCGCTCTGCCGCGGCTGCACGGGAATGATGCGCAGCTCGTCGCTACGCAGGGTCGCGAGGGTGATGACGACCACGAGGGCCGCGAGCGCGTTGACGCCGATCGCCCAGCCCGAGCCCGCGACGGCGATGATGACGCCCGCCACGGCGGGCCCGATGAACCCCCCGAAGTGGAACACCGAGGCGTTGAGGCTGATCGCGTTCTGCAGCAGCCGCGGCTCGACCATCTCGCTCACGAGCACGACGCGCGCGGGGCTCTCGACGACGAAGACGCACCCGATCACCACCGAGATCGCGTACACGTGCCAGAGCTCGACCACCCCGGGGAGGGCAAGCGGCGCGAGCCGCGCGCTGAGCACGCCGAACACCGCGTAGACGCCCATGAGCAGCTTGCGCTTCGAGAACCGGTCGGCGATCACCCCGCCGTAGGGCCCGAGCAGCAGCATGGGCCCCCACTGCAAGAAGATCGTCAGACCGACGGCCGCGATGTTGCCCGTGATCTCGAGCACGAGCCAGTCGGTCGCGATGCGCTGCATCCACCCGGCCGTGTGCGCGAGCAGCTGCGAGGCCTGAAACCGCCGGTAGTTGCGCACCTGCAGTGACGAGAACGAGTCGCGCAGGCTCGGGGTTCCGCGGTGCACCGGTATCGGTTCGGTGGGCGGGAACGCTGGTGCGGTGGGGCTGGGCACAGTGCCTTCGTTGCAGACGATCGGATGCTCGGCGCACGCCGCCGGCAGGGCTCCAGCCTACGCCGCCGCTTGCCTCGCAGACGCGCGGCTCATCACCGGGTGCTGACGACGTCGAGCACGGTGCGCACGCGCGGAAGGGCATCCTGCACCCGGGTCACGAGATCGGGGCCGTCGTCGTCGGCGAGCCAGGTGTGCAGCGAGCGCACGAACAGGGCGAAGCCGATGGCCGAGAGCACGTCGGCGTGCTCGGCGGGAAATCCACGCTCGATGAGCGCCTCGGTGACCGCCTGCTGCCAGCGCGCCTGCTTGGCGAGCTCGCGGCCCGTGAGCGAGACCTCCGTGTCGACGATGCGCTGCCGGGCGCGCAGCGCCTCGCGCTCGGGCTGCATGGCCTGCGCGAGCGAGGTCAGCGCCCGGTTCATGAGCTGCTCGGCCGAGACCTGCCCGGTCGGCTCGAGAATCGTCGTGATGAGGTGCGGCATCAGAGAGTCGTCGTCGGAGAACAGCACCTCTTCTTTGTCGCCGAAGTGCCGGAAGAAGGTGCGCGCCGTCACTCCGGCCCGCGCCGCGATCTCGTCGATCGTCGTCGCGGCGTAGCCGTGCTCGCCGAAGAGCCCCAGCGCGGCGTCGACGAGTCGAGCGCGAGAGTCGGTGGGCCAGCGGGGCATGCGGCAACTCTACTCTTGTGTCAGTTCATGACATCACCTATTCTGCTGCTATGACAGTTTCTGACATCACTCGTCCCACCGTCCTCCTCACCGGGCCGACCAGCGGCATCGGTGCCGGCATGCTGCGCCACCTGCTGCAGCACCCGTCGCGGCCTCACCTCGTTCTGCTCGCCCGCAATGCGACGGCACTGGATGCTGCGCTCGACCAAGCGCGCGCCGCAGGCCTCACCGCTCAGGGCGTGCAAGTCGACCTCGCCGACCTCGCTTCGGTGCAGGCGGCGCTTGCCGAGGTGCGGGCGCTCATCGAGGCCGGCACGATCGCGCCGATCGACGCCGCGCTGCTCAACGCGGGCACCCAGTTCATGTCGCGCGCGACGCTCGGCGCCCAGGGCCATGAGCGCACGTTCACGATCAACGTGATCGCGCAGCACCTGCTCGTCACCGGCCTCGAGCCGTTGCTCGCTCCCGCGGGTCACGTCGTCGTCATGGGGTCGTCGACGCACCGCGGCAAGAAGCAGTCGTTCAACCTGATTCCCGATCCGCAGTGGCAGGCTCCCGCCGACCTCGCGACCGCCGATGCTTCCGAGGCCCCGACGGAGGCGAAGGGCCGCGAGCGCGGTGGCATCGCCTACGCCTCGAGCAAGCTCGCGCTCGTCACGGCCGCGCACGTCTGGGCCGAGCGCCTCGCAGCGTCGGGTCGCCGCCTCAACACCTACGACCCCGGGCTCACCGTGCGCACGGGCCTCGTGCGCGACATGTCGGCGTTCCGCTACTGGGTGTGGAGATGGATCATGCCCGTCATGGCTCTGCACCCCAAGGCGACCACGGCGCGCATCACGGGCCGGCACGCCGTCGAGCTCGCGCTCGGTGACACCTTCGCCGACCTCAACGACGGCTACATCGAGATCGGGAAGCGAACGACGGTCGAGTCCGTGACGCTCGACGTCGAACGGCAGCGAGTGCTGATCGAGTGGCTCGACGAGGCGATCGCGCCGTTCATCGAGACCGCGCAGGATGATCGGGTCAGCGCTGAGCACTGACCGCCGCGGTCAGTCGAGTGTCGCGAAGGCCTCGGCGATCATCGCCTCGAGCTCGGCGAGGTCGACCGAGGCGAGGTCGGTGATCGTCACCGCGGCGGCGCCGACCTTGGCCTTGCCGAGCCGCCCGGCGTACTTCTTCGTGAGATAGGCACCGGCGACAGCGGCGTTGACGTAGAGGCTCACATGCTTCTGCTGCAGGGCGAGCCCGATGAGAAACCACTCGACCGGCGGACCCTTCGGCCGCGGCTGCTCGATGCGCGCGTAGCCGATGATCTGCTGCTCGGTGCCGCCCCAGAACACGCCTTCCCACAACTCGCGCTCGCGCGAGCCCAGGTGCCTGCGGATGAGCTCGTCGAGCGCGACCATGTCGTCGCGGCGAGCATCCGTCAGCCCCGCGAGAAAGGCGTCGACGTCGGCACCGGTACGTTCCATGCTGGCAGTGTACGTCGCACCGAACCCTCTCGGGCGGCCCTGTCAACCCGTTGTTCGACGGCGGGTTCCGCGAGACAGTGCTCTGGCGCCGCTCATTCTGGCGCGCAGGATCGCGATCGGAAGCTGCCCGCATGCCCACTCCCCACCACGCGGTGACCATCGATGCGACGGCGACCGAGCCCGGGCCGCTCGCGACGCTCGCGACGATCGGCGCCCCCCGCTGCGTCGACGACGCGCTCTCGGTGGCGGGCGCCCTCGGGCGGCTCGTGCTCGACCGGCCGGGCAGCGAGCTCGTCGACCGGTGGGAGGCGCTGGCGACGCTGGCCTCGCTCGATGTCGGAGCCGCGCGCGTCATCGAGCCGCACCTCGATGCGCTGACGATGCTGCAGGATGCTCGCCACGACAGCCTCGGAGACGACGAGATCGGCGGGCTGCGCTGGGGAGTCTTCGCGGCCGAGGGCGGCGACGAACCGCTCACCGCCACGGCGAAGGGAGACGGCACCTACTCGCTCACGGGCGTGAAGCCGTGGTGCTCGCTCGCCAGCCGGCTCGACGCGGCGCTCGTCACTGCGCACCTCGGCGACAGTGCCGAGCGCGGCCTGTTCGCCGTGCGCCTCGGCGAAGGGGTGCAGCACGACGACACCCTGTGGGCCGCTCGCGGGTTGCGCGAGATTCCGAGCGGGCCCGTGCGGTTCACCGACGTCGAGGCCGTGATGATCGGCGAGCCGGGCTGGTACCTGCGGCGGCCCGGCTTCTCGTGGGGTGGCGTCGGCGTCGCGGCCTGCTGGTTCGGCGGAGCGGTCGGCATCGCGCGGACCGTGCACGCGTCAGCGACGACGACGGACGACGCCCACGTGCTCGCGCACCTCGGCGCGATCGACGAGCTGCTGCACTCGGCGCGCCGCTCGCTCGCCGAAGCGGCGACGATCGCTGCGGGCGACAGCACAGAGAGGGCTGCGGCAGACGCGCGCCTCACGGCGAAGCGGGTGCGGGCGACGGTGGCCCGAGCATCCGACGAGATCATCGACCGGGCGCACCGTGCGCTGGGCCCCGCTCCGCTCGCGCTGGACTCGGCCCACGCGAAGCGCGTCGCCGACCTGCAGCTCTACGTGCGCCAGCACCACGCCGAGCGCGACCAGGCATCGCTCGGGTCGGCGCTCGCCGGAGGGCCCGCGCCGTGGTGAGCTTCGACGCGAGCGCGCTCGGCACGACCCTCGAGACCTGGGTCGGCGACTCCCGCTGGGCTGAGGCGCCGGTGTTCGACCTCGAGGTCATCGACTCGCTCGTCGTCGTCGCCGCTCATCCTGACGACGAGACGCTCGGCGCGGGCGGCATCATCCACGCCTGCGCGCAAAGGGGAATACCGGTCGAGGTCATCATCGTGACGGATGGCGCGGCGAGCCACCCGGGCGACGCGCTGACGCCTCTGCGGCGCGCGCGCGAGGCGCACTCGGCGGTGGCCGTGCTGGCTCCGCGGGCGAGACTCACGATGCTGGGCTTCGCCGACGGCGAGACTCGCGACCATCGACAGGCGATCACGGTGGCGCTCGCCGAGGCGCTCGCGGCCGCGCCTGCTGGCTCTACCGTGCTCGCGCCCTGGCGCGGCGACGGCCACCGCGATCACCGCGTGGTGGGCGAAGTGGTCGCCTCGCTCGTGCCGCCCACGCGGCTTCAGGAGTATCCGGTCTGGATGTGGCACTGGGGCCACCCCGATCACCCCGACATCGACTGGTCGCGGATGCGCGCCGTCACGATCGACCCCGCGATCAAGCAGCGGGCGATCGACGCGTACTCGTCGCAGATCGGCGGAGAAGTGCCCGTCGTGTCGGCGGCGGTGCTCGATGCGGCGGCGACCGACCGCGAGTTCGTCATCGGAGACGCGCTGACGACGGCAGAGCCGTTGGCCTCGCTCGCGATGGCCGCGCCGTCGAGCACCGACGACCCGATCGTCACCTATCTCGATCGCGCCTATGCGCGCCACGACGACCCCTGGCGGGTCGCGACGCGCTGGTACGAAGAGCGCAAGCGCGCGGTGACGCTCGCGAGCCTTCCTGTTCGTCGTTACGCTCGCGCCCTGGAAATCGGGTGCTCGATCGGGGTGCTCACCGCCGAGCTCGCCGACCGCTGCGACGACCTGCTCGCTGTCGACCTCTCGCCCGACGCGGTCGAGCGGGCGCGGTCGCGACTCGACGGTCGGGCAGGCGTCGCGATCGAGCAGCACGACATTCGCGCCGCACTGCCACCGGGCCGGTTCGACCTCGTCGTGCTGTCAGAGGTCGGCTACTACCTCTCGCACCCCCAGTTCGATCGGCTGCTCGACGAGATCGAGACGGCGATCGGTGACCGGGGCACGCTGCTCGCGTGCCACTGGCGACGACCGGTGGCCGAGCACGCGCTCGGCGGCGATGAGGTGCACGAGGCGATCGCGGCGCGCGGTCTGCCCCGCATCGCTCGTCACGAAGAGGCAGACTTCGTGCTCGAGATCTACAGCCGCGATGCCTGCTCGGTCGCCCAGCACGAGGGCATCGCGTGATCGCGCACGTCGGCATCGTCATCCCGGCCCGCGACGAGGTCGAGCTGATCCGTCGCTGCCTCGACTCCGTCGTCGGCGCCGCGTCCGTGGCACGGGCACACTCTCGCGTTCAGGTGTCGGTCATCGTCATCGCGGATGCGTGCGCCGACGACACGGCGGCGGTGGCCCGCGCGTTCGAGGGCGTCATCGTGCACGAGGTCTCGGGAGCGAACGTCGGCATCGCGCGCGCGACCGGATCGCGCATCGCCCTCGACCTCGGCTGCTCGTGGCTCGCCCACACCGATGCCGACTCGGTCGTGCCCTCGAACTGGGTCACTGAGCAGCTGCGGCTCGCCGCGGCGGGGTGCGATGTCGTGATCGGCACCGTGCGGCCCGACTTCGACGACCTCTCGACTGCGCACGTGGCGCAGTGGCACGCGACTCACCTTCCGGGCCAGCCGAACGGGCACGTGCACGGGGCGAATCTCGGCGTGCGGGCATCCACGTATCTCGCCGTCGGGGGTTTCGATGCCTTGCCGGAGCACGAAGACAATGAGCTCGTGACGCGACTGACGGCCGCGGGCGCGGCGATCGTCGCGAGCGATGCTGCCGAGGTCATCACCTCGGGCCGACTCGTGGGTCGCACCGCAGGGGGATACGCGGGACACTTGCGCCGCATTGCCGACGAGCTCGCGAGCGCGCCCCGAGCGGTCTCGGCTTAGCGGTCACGACATTGCAAGAGCCCCGCCGCGAGGACCACCACAGCCTCGCGACGGGGCCCAGCTTGATCAGCCGCGCGGCACCAGCCGTTGCAGCTGCGTCACGTGGCCGGGCTCGAGCTCGTCGAGCGAGCTCACGCCCAGCAGGCGCATCGTGCGGGCGACCTGCTCGCCCAGAATCTGAATCGTACGGTCGACGCCCTCGCGCCCGCCAGCCATGAGGCCGTACAGGTAGGCGCGGCCGATGAGCGTGAACCGTGCACCGAGCGCAACGCTAGCCACGATGTCGGCGCCCGACATGATGCCCGTGTCGAGGTGCACCTCGGTGTCGTTGCCGACCTCGCGCACGACCTCGGGCAGCAGGTGAAAGGGGAGCGGCGCGCGGTCGAGCTGCCGACCGCCGTGGTGCGAGAGCGTGATGCCGTCGACGCCCAGGGTGGTGAGCCGCTTCGCGTCGTCGACCGTCTGCACGCCCTTGACGACGAGCTTGCCGGGCCACTGCTCCTTGATCCAGCGCAGGTCGTCGTAGGTGACCGTCGGGTCGAACATGGCGTCGAGCAGTTCGCCGACCGTGCCGTTCCAGCTCGAGAGGCTCGCGAAGGCGAGCGGCTCGGTGGTCAGGAAGTCCCACCACCACCACGGGCGGGGAATCGCGTTGACGATCGTGCCCATCGTGAGCGCCGGCGGAATCGAGAAGCCGTTGCGCTTGTCGCGCAGGCGCGCGCCGGCGACGGGCACGTCGACCGTGACGAGCAGCGTGTCGAAACCCGCGGCCGCTGCGCGCTCGACGAGCTGCATCGAGCGCTCGCGGTCTTTCCACATGTAGAGCTGAAACCAGTTGCGGCCGTCGGGCGCCGCATCCCGCACGCCCTCGATGCTCGTCGTGCCCATCGTCGACAGCGAGAACGGGATGCCCGCCGCGGCCGCCGCCGTCGCCCCCGCTACCTCGCCCTCGGTGTGCATCATGCGTGTGAAGCCGGTGGGCGCGATGCCGAAGGGCAACTCGACGCGCTGGCCGAGCACCTCCCACCCCGTGTCGACCTGGCTCACGTCGCGCAAGATCGCGGGGTGGAACTCGATGTCGTCGAACGCCTGGCGCGCTCGCCCGAGGCTCAGCTCGGCTTCGGCCGCACCCTCGGTGTAGTCGAACGGTGCCTTCGGCGTGCGGCGCTGCGCGATCGCCCGCAGGTCGTGAATCGTCAGGGCGCTCTGCAGTCGGCGCTTCTTCGCGTTGAGGGTCGGCTTCTTGAAACGCATGAGCGGCGCGAGCTCGCTCGGGCGCGGAAAGCGGCGTGTCACCATGGGGCTAGTCCTTCGTGCTGTGTTGGTCGTAACGCGCGAGCAGTCGGTCGCGCGCTCCTTCTATATGAGCGCGCGTGAGCGAGCCTGCGAGCTCGGGGTCGGCGGCCGCGACGGCGTCGAGAATGCCCTGGTGCTGGGCGACGACGTCGTCGAGGGCGAGCAGTCGGTGCGCCTGCACCTGCCCGGTGCAGAGCTCGATCTCGCCCATGAGCAGGGCGTGCAGACGGGCGAGTCGGGGCGAGCGCTGCGCCTCGACGAGGGCGCGGTGAAAGGCGATGTCGGCGCGCGCCAGCGGAGTCGTGGCGGCCGAACTCGCGGCGTCGCGCGCGGCGTCGGCGAGCATCCGCTGCGCCGCGATCGCCGCGAGCGGAACGACGCCGTCGGCAGCGAGAGTGCGCAGCGCGGCCTCTTCGACGATGGCGCGGTTGGCGTAGAGGTCGACGATGTCGTCGCGTGTGAGCTCGGGAACGCGCGCGGTCTTGTGGGCGGTGCGCCGCAGCAGCCCGTCGGCGACGAGACGCTCGAGCGCCACTTTGGCGGTCGGCCGAGCGACGCCGAAACGATCGGCGATGGCCTGCTCGGTGACGGCGGCGCCCGGCGCTTCGCTCTGGTTCAGGATGCTCTCGCGCAGCGCCTCGTACACCGCATCGGGCACGCGGGTCACGGCGAGGGCGTCACTGCTCATGCGGGCGACAGTAGCAGATTGTTATACAAGTACACGAAAGAGTTTAGCGGCGCACGGGAGCCGTCGGGGTCGCACCACCGACCGTCTACTCTCGAGAGTATGAGCGCAGCGCAGCGGCCAGAGGTCAGCACGACGGGTCGCCGGCGATGACACCCGTGCTCGACAGACCTGGCATCGTGCTCGGCATCGCCGCCCTCGTGCTCAACGAGGGCGCGACCGATGAGAATGCGCGCGAGGTCATCGCGGCCGCCGTCAACAGCGGAGCTGTCGCCCTCGACACCGCGCGAGCGTATGCACGCATGGATGATGACGGCGTCGGTGAGCGGCTGGCGGCGGAAGGCCGGCGGCTGCGGCCTGGTATGCCGATCATCACGAAGGCGGGCCACTATCGCGCAGGGCCGTCGGCCTGGAGCAGCGACGGCAGCGCCGAACGGCTGCGCGCTGACGCGGCCCGCAGCGTCGAGCTGCTCGGCGGGCCGCTCGATCTGCTCCTGTTGCATCGCGCCGACCGAGCCGACGATCTCGACGACTCGGTGCGCACGCTCGCCGCGCTGCGCGACGAAGGGGTGGCACGGGCGATCGGGCTTTCGAACGCGTCGGTCGAGGTGATCGACCGGGCGATGGCCGTCGCGCGTCTCGACGCGGTGCAGAACCGGCTCGGCCTCGGCGTCGACGCGTTCACCGAGTACCACCACTGCCGTGACGCGGGGATCGACTTCTTCGCCTACGCGCCCTTCGGCGGCCCCCGGGCGTCACCTCTGGCGACGCGCGTGCCGAAAGTGTGGATGCTCGCGGCGGCGCGCGGACTATCCGTGCACCGAGCCGCCCTCGCCGCGGTGCTGGGCGCACTGCCGGGCCTGTGGCCTGTGATCGGCTCGACGCGAGTCGAGTCGGTGCGCGATGCGATGGCCGCGACGACGGAAGACGTCGACGACGAACTGCGCCAGGCCCTGGTCGACGACCTCGCGTCGCGCGGCGTTCCGCTCTGACCCGCGGCGTCGCGCCGTGACCGGATCGAAATATGTTGTTGTTGACACCAATTAGCCCTCGACGTATATTCGGGATGTCCGGATCACTTTCGGCAATGATGTCGAAACTTTCGAGAGGTTCAACGATGAACAAGAGAGCAGCAACCCGCTGGGCTGCGATCGCAGCCGTCAGCGTCACGGTCGGAGCACTTGCGGCGTGCGCGCCCTCCGACGACACCGCCGGTGAGGGTGACAACGTCACCATCCGCTGGTGGCACAACGCCACGTCTGACCCGCTGCAAGGGTTGTGGGCAGACGTCGCCGCCGAGTTCGAGGCGGCCAACCCCGGCGTCACCGTCGAGGTGACCGGGTACCAGAACGAAGACCTGCAGCGCACGCTCATTCCGAACGCGCTGCAGTCGGGCGACGCACCGGATGTCTTCCAGGTGTGGCCGGGCGGCGAAGTGCGCGCCCAGGCCGAGGCGGGCTATCTGCGCGACCTCACGGATGACGCTGCCGACCTGATCGCCGAGATCGGTGGAGCCACCGCTCCCTGGCAGGTCGACGGCCGCCAGTACGCGCTGCCCTTCTCGTTCGGCATCACGGGCATCTGGTACAACACCGAGCTGTTCGCGCAGGCGGGCATCGACTCGGCGCCCGAGACGCTCGACGACCTCATCGATGCGAACGAGGCGCTCAAGGCCGAGGGCATCACGCCCCTCGCCGTCGGCGCGGGCGACCTGTGGCCCGCCGGTCACTGGTGGTACCAGTTCGCGCTCAATGCCTGCTCGGTCGAGACCCTGCAGTCGGCGATCCCTGCCCGCGACTTCGACGACCCGTGCTGGGTCGAGGCGGGCGAGAACCTCGAGGCCTTCCTCGAGACCGAGCCCTTCAACGACGGCTTCCTCGCGACGCCCGCGCAGACGGGTGCCGACAGCTCTGCCGGTCTCGTCGCCAACGGCAACGTGGCGATGGAGTTCATGGGTCCGTGGAACTCGGGCGTCATCGGCTCGCTCACGGCCGATGCCGAGGTTCCGGAGTTCCTCAGCTGGTTCCCCTTCCCCACCGTCGCCGGTGGCGAGGGCGACCCGACGGTCACGATGGGCGGCGGCGACGGCTTCGGAGTCAGCGCCGACGCACCTGACATCGCCGTCGAGCTGCTGAAGTACATCCACAGCGCCGAGGTGCAGCAGCGCTTCGCCGAGACCGGCGCCGGCATCGCGGCTCACCCCGCGGCCGCCGACAGCCTGGAAGACCCGAACCTGCAGCAGATCGCCGACGGCCTCGCCGGATCGTCGTTCGTGCAGCTCTGGCTCGACAGCGCGCTCGGCCCGGAGTTCGGCAACCCGCTCAACCAGGCGATCGTCAACATCTTCGGTGGTGTCGGTACCCCGGAGGACGTGGTCACGGCACTGAAGGACACGGCCGCCGCGCTGTAGCCCTCACCATGACCCATCACCTGACGGCAGGGCCCGCGGTCTCCGCGGGCCCTGCCCCCACTCCTGCCGCCCCCGCGCGGCGTCGCGCCGGCACGGGCCGCAAGTGGCTCGAGATCGCGCTCTTCGCCGGCCCCGCCCTGATCGTCTTCGTGACGTTCGTGATCGCCCCGGTCGTGCTCGCCGGGGTCTACAGCCTCTACAACTGGAACGGCCTCGGCCCCCTCGAGCGCTTCATCGGCCTCGACAACTACGTGCGCGCCCTGACCGACCCCCTCTTCCTCACGGCCATCGGCAACAACTTCACGATCCTCATCGCCTCCGTGCTCATCCAGGGCCCGCTCGCGATCAGCATCGCCCTGCTGCTCAACCGCAAGCTGCCCGGCCGCAGCGTCATCCGCGCCCTCATCTTCGTTCCCTACGTGCTCGCCGAAGTCATCGCGGGCCTCTCCTGGAAGCTGCTGCTCTCGCCCCGCGGCGGCGTCAACGCGCTGCTCGAGGCCATGGGGCTGGGCGAGTTCACGCAGCCGTGGCTCGCCAACCCCGACATCGCGCTGTGGGTGATGTTCAGCATCCTGACCTGGAAGTATCTGGGATTCGCCATTCTGCTCATGCTCGCCGGCCTGCAGGGCGTGCCCGAAGAACTGCACGAGGCCGCCGCGATCGACGGCGCCAACTGGTGGCAGATCCAGACGCGCATCACCCTGCCCTTGCTGGCCCCGACCATCCGCATTTGGATCTTCTTGTCGATGATCGGCTCGCTGCAGCTCTTCGACATGGTCTGGGTGACCACGAAGGGCGGCCCGGTCGGTGCGACCAACACGATGGCCGTCTACCTGATCCAGTACGGGCAGGGGCAGTACGGCTACGGCAGCGCGATCGCCGTGATTCTCTTCGTGATCTCGCTCGCGGTGGCCCTGGTCTACCAGCGGTTCGCGATGCGTCGAGATCTGGCCGGTGCTGTGACGAGCGGGGTGCGCTGACATGACGACGACACTGACCACGCCCGCCGCCGCCCGCGCGGCCCGCCCGATGAAGCGCCGCAAGGCCTTCGACTGGGGCCAGCCCTGGGTGTACCTCGTCGCGGCGATCGTCGTGGTCGCCTCGGTGGCTCCCGTGGCGTACATCTGGATCGGCGGCTTCCGCACGACCGCCGACATCAACGCCGACCCCGCGGGTTTTCCGAACCCGTGGTCGCTCGACAGCTACATCGGCGTGCTCACCTCGACCCGTTTCTGGGGCTCGGTGTTCTCGTCGTCGCTCGTCGGCCTCGGCACGACGCTCGGCACCGTCGTGCTCGGCGTGATGGCGGCCTTCGTGATCGCGCGCTACACCTTCCGCGGTCGCGCCTTCCTCTACTCGCTGTTCGCCGCGGGCCTCATGTTCCCCTTGACGGTGGCGGCGCTGCCGCTCTCGGTGCTGCTGCGCGACATCGGGCTGCAGGGCACCTTCATCGGGCTCATCATTCCGCAGGTGGCGTTCGCGCTGCCCGTCACGATCATCATCCTCGTGCCGTTTCTGCGCGCCATCCCGCCCGAACTCGAAGAGGCGGCGGTCATCGACGGCGCGACGCGCATCGGCTTCTTCTGGCGCATCATGCTGCCGCTGTCGGCCCCCGGGCTCGTGACGGTGGGCGTGCTGGCCTTCGTGAACAGTTGGAACGCCTACCTGCTGCCACTGCTCGTGCTCGCCGCGGGCGGCATGCCGCAAGACTTGTGGACCCTGCCGCTCGGGGTGCAGCAGTTCTCGACCCAGTACTCGGCCGACACCGGGGCCGTGCTCGCCTACACCTCGCTCTCGATGCTGCCCGCGCTTGCGTTCTTCCTCGCGGCCGAGAAGCGCATCGTCGGCGGCCTCACGGGGGCGGTGAAGGGATGACCGTGCACAGCACCCCGCCGACACTCGCGGCGGGGGTCGCGCCGTGGCATGACCGCTCGCTCGACCCCGCCGACCGCGTCGAGGCGCTCGTCGCCGCGATGACCCTCACCGAGAAGCTCGCCCAGCTCTACGGGGTGTGGGTCGGCGCCGACACGGGGGGCGGCGACGTCGCCCCGCACCAGCACGACCTTGACGACGCGGTCGATCTCGATGCCCTCATCGAGCACGGCCTGGGCCAGCTCACGCGCCCCTTCGGCACCGCCCCGGTCGACGCCGGAGTCGCAGCGCTGTCGCTCGCGACCACGCAGCGTCGCATCGTCGAGCGCGGCCGGTTCGGTATTCCGGCGATGGCGCACGAGGAGTGCCTCGCCGGCTTCGCCGCCTGGGGCGCGACCGCTTACCCGGTGCCGCTCAGCTGGGGGGCGACCTTCAACGCCGAGCTCGTCGAGCGCATGGCGCACCGCATCGGCGACGACATGCGATCGGTGGGCATTCACCAGGGGCTCGCTCCGGTGCTCGATGTGGTGCGGGATGCTCGATGGGGCCGTGTCGAAGAGACCATCGGCGAAGATCCCTATCTCGTCGGCACCGTCGGCACCGCCTACGTGCGCGGGCTCGAATCGGCGGGCATCGTCGCGACCCTCAAGCACTTCGTCGGCTACTCGGCCTCGCGCGCGGGGCGCAACCTCGCGCCCGTGTCGATCGGCCCGCGCGAGCTCGCCGACGTGCTGCTGCCGCCGTTCGAGATGGCCGTGCGCGAGGGCGGGGCGCGCAGCGTCATGAACTCGTACAGCGACCTCGACGGGGTGCCGAGCGCGGCTGATCGCCGACTGCTCACCGAGCTGCTGCGTGACGACTGGGGCTTCACGGGCACGGTCGTCGCCGACTACTTCGCGATCGCGTTCCTGCGCCTGCTGCACGGCACGGCCTCGACGTGGGCCGAGGCCGCCGCCTCGGCGCTCGAGGCCGGCATCGACGTCGAGCTGCCGACGGTCAAGACGTTCGGCGATCCGTTGCGCTCGGCCGTCGAGCAGGGCATCGTCGACGAGGCGCTCGTCGACCGGGCTCTGCGACGCGTGCTGCTGCAGAAGCTGCAGCTCGGTCTGCTCGACGCCGACTGGCAAGCGGCGCCCGCTGCGCTCACCGCGAGTGACTTCGATGCCGCGCGCGGCACGATCGACCTCGATCCGCCGATCAACCGCGCGCTCGCGCGCGAGCTCGCCGAGCAGGCGGTCGTGCTCGTGCGCAACGAGGGCGGCACGCTGCCTCTCGCCTCGCCAGCCCGCATCGCGCTCATCGGACCCAACGCCGATGACCCCTACGCGATGCTCGGCTGCTACTCGTTTCCGACCCACGTCGTCACGCAGCACGAGGGCGTGGCGATGGGCATCGAGATTGCGACCGTGGCCGAGGCGCTGCGTGCCGAGTTCGCCGATGCCGAGTTCTTGCGCGAGCGCGGCACGGGCATCGACGACGGCGACCTCGGCGGCATCGCGGCCGCCGTCGCCGCCGCCCGCGACGCCGAGGTGGCGGTCGTCGTGCTCGGCGACCGCGCCGGGCTCTTCGGTCGCGGCACGAGCGGCGAAGGCTGCGATGCTCCCGACCTCGCGCTGCCGGGCGCGCAGCAGCAGCTGCTCGACGCGGTGCTCGACTCGGGCACCCCGGTCGTGCTCGTACTGCTGTCGGGGCGTCCCTATGCGCTCGGCCGTGCGCCCGAGCGGGCGGCGGCCATCGTGCAGACGTTCTTCCCCGGCGAAGAGGGTGCGGCGGCGATCGCCGGCGTGCTGAGCGGGCGCGTCTCGCCCTCGGGGCGACTGCCGGTGAGCATCCCCGCCCATGCCGGCGTTCAGCCGACGACCTACCTCGCCGCGCCTCTCGCCCAGGCGAGCGACGTCTCGAACATCGACCCGACGGCGGCCTACCCCTTCGGGCACGGCCTCGGCTACGGCGAGCTGGTCTGGACCGACCTCGAGTGCCCCGACCGCGAGGTGCCGACCGACGGCGAGGTCGTGCTCTCGATGAAGCTCGTCAACGCGGGCGACCGCGCGGTGACCGACGTCGTGCAGCTCTATCTGCACGACCCGGTCGCGAGCGTCGTGCGGCCCGTGCAGCGGCTCGTCGGCTTCCAGCGCGTGACCGTTCCTGCCAGGTCGAGCGTGCGCGTGGCCGTCTCGGTGCCGCTCGCGCTCACGAGCTTCACGAGTCGTGACGGCGAGCGCATCGTCGAGCCCGGCGACATCGTGCTGGGCTTCGGTCGGTCGAGCGCCGATATTCCCCTCTCGACGACCATCGCCGTCACGGGCGAGACTCGGGTGATGGGGCGCGATCGAGCACTGCATCCGCGATTCGAGCTCGCGCAGGTCGGCGGGTGACCGACCCCGTCGCTCACCGACGAGGCCGCACACGCGTCGTCATCACCGACGGGGCGGGTGCGCCCGTCGCCGGCCGTGAGGTGCGGGTCGAGCAGGTGCGCCACGCCTTCGGGTTCGGGTGCATCGCTTTCGATCTCATCGAGCACGCGAACGGCCGTGCACCGCAGGATGCTCGCCTCGCCGACGACTGGCTCGCGCTCTTCGGCCTCGGCGTGCTGCCGTTCTACTGGGGAGACTTCGAGCCCGAACCCGGGCAGCTGCGCACCGACGCCCTGCGCACGACCGCGCGGTGGTTGCGCGACCGCGGCGTGCGCGTCAAGGGGCACCCGCTCGTGTGGCACACCGTCAAGGCGGCGTGGCTCGACGCCCTGCCGACCGACGAGGTCGAGCGCCGCGTGCTCGCGCGCGTGCGGCGTGAGGTGACCGACTTCGCCGGGCTCGTCGACGAGTGGGATGTCATCAACGAAGTCGTCATCATGCCGGTCTTCGAGAACGAGACCGACGGGGTGCCGAACGCGGTCAGCCGCCTGTGCCGCGAGCGCGGCCGAGTCGAGCTCGTGCGCGCCGTGTTCGACGAGGCTCGCCGGGGCGACCCGGCCGTGAGGCTGCTCATCAACGATTTCGACCTCTCGGCCGACTACGTGCGGCTGATCGACGAGGTGCTGCAGGCGGGCGTCGCGCTCGACGCCATCGGCATTCAGACCCACATGCACCAGGGCTTCCGCGGAGCCGAGCTCGTGGCGATCGCCGACCGCTTCGCGCAGTTCGGCCTGCCGTTGCACTTCACCGAGACGACGATCGTGTCGGGCGACCTCATGCCCCGCGACATCGTCGACCTCAACGACTATGCGCCCGCGAGCTGGCCGTCGACGCCCGAGGGCGAGCGGCGACAGGCCCGCGACATCGAGGCGCACTACCGCCTGCTCGTCGCCCACCCCGCGGTCGAGTCGATCACCTACTGGGGGCTCACCGATCGCGGCGCCTGGCTCGGCGCACCGGTCGGGCTGCTGCGCGCCGACGGCACCCGCAAGCCCTCGTACGACGCGCTGCACGCGCTGCTGCGCGAGGAGTGGTGGATGCCCGAGGCCGTGCTCGTCACCGACGCCGACGGGGCGATCGTCATCGAGGGCTTCGCGGGTGACTACGCCCTGCGCGTGGGCGGCGAGGTCGTGCCGGTCGCGGTCGAGCGCGGCGAGACCGTTCGGCCGGTCGTTCTCAGGGGGTGACAGCGGGCGGCGGCCCTGAGCTGTCGCGCACGACGAGGCTCGTCGCGAGATCCATGCGGGCGGCGGGGCCGGATCCGCCGCCGTCTGCCTCGTCGTGACCGAGCGAGAGCACGAGGCGCGCGGCCTCGACGCCCATCTGCCGCAGCGGCTGGTGCACGGTCGTGAGTCGAGGGCTCACCCACTTGCAGAGCGGAATGTCGTCGTAGCCGACGATCGAGAGGTCGTCGGGAACCCGCAGCCCCAGCGATCGCGCGGCCTCGAGCGTGCCGAGCGCCTGCAGGTCGCTGCCCGCGAAGATCGCGGTCGGCCGGTCGGGGCGCGAGAGCAGCTCGAGGGCGATGCGGCGCCCGCCTTCGACGTGGAAGTCGCCGAAGCGCTCGAAGCTCGGGTCGATGGGCAGCTCGGCCGACTTCATCGCCGACCGGAACCCGTCGAGGCGGGCGAGCGAGCACATCATGTCGTCGGGGCCGGTGATGGCCGCGATGCGGCGGTGGCCGAGCTCGATGAGGTGCCTCGTGGCCGCGAGACCGCCCGACCAGTTGGCCGAGCCGACCGACGGCACGTCGGGCGAGGGGTCGCCGGCGGGGTCGACGATGACGAAGGGGATCGCGCGCGACCGCAGCCGCTCGCGCAGCGCCGGCGCAAGCTCGGAGAAGACGAGAATCACGCCGGCCGGCCGCCGCCGCAGCACGCCTTCGAGCCACTCGATGCCGGGGGAGTGGCGGTCGCCCGTCACGGTCAGCACGACGCTCAGGCCGTGCTCTTTCGCGATGCTCTCGACTCCGTCGATGAGCTCCATCGACCAGATGCGGTCGAGCTCGTGAAAGACCAGTTCGATGAGCTCGGGCTGCGCTGCCGATGCGCCGGTGCGACGCCGGTAGCCGCGCTCGGCGAGCAGCGACTCGACGCGCTCGCGGGTGTCGGCTGCGACGTCGGGCTTGCCGTTGAGCACCTTCGAGATCGTGGCGAGCGAGACCCCGGCCTCGGTCGCGACATCGGCGAGCCGCACCCGGTCGCCCGCGAGGGCTTCGGCTGACTTCGACATGTTTCGAATGCTAGCGCCGAAAGTTACGACGCGCTCGCGCCCGCCGCCTCGAGCGGCACGACCTCCGTGGGGTCGGCGATGAGACCGTCCCAGGCGAGTTCGGCGGCGCCGATGAGAAGCCTCTGCGCGCCGAGCGCTGCGACCTCGATGCGCACATCGGTCGCGGTGACGGGCAAGGCCTCGGCGAGAGAGGCCGCGCGATCGTCGGCGCTCGACGCCCGCCACAGCGCGGCGAGATGCCCACCGAGAACGATGCGCTCAGGGTTGAGCAGGTTGACGACGCTGCGCAGGGCGATCGAGAGCCAGCCGAGCTGCTCGCGCACGATCGAGCTCACCGGCCCGGTGGCGTCACCCTCGGCCGTGACGGCCTGCTGCAGCGCAGCGTCCAGTTCATCGTCGTCGGGGTGCGCGAGGCCGACCGCCGCCGTGAGCGCCGCGCGCGGCACGAGGGCCTCGAGGCAGCCGTGGGCACCGCAGGCGCAGGCGATGCCGCGCGGGTCGACCGAGAGGTGGCCGATCTCGCCCGCGTAGCCGGCCGAGCCTTCGACGGGGCGGCCGTCGACGACGATGCCGCCGCCGATGCCGCTCGGCCCGCCGTTGAGGTAGAGCACCGAGGCGGCCCCCTGGCCGGCGCCGAAGGTGAGCTCGGCGCGGCTGCCGAGGTGCGCGTCGTTGGCGGCCGCGGCCGGCATGCCGAGGGCCTCTCGCAGGGCTTCGGCGAGGGGTTCGTCGCGCCAGCCGAGCCGCGGCGCGAGGCGCACGCAGCCGTCCCCTCGCCGCACGAGACCGGGCACCGCGACGCCCGCCGCGAGCACCGTGGCCTGCGGATGCTCTGCCGAGAGCTCGCGCACCACGCGCGCCGCGACCTCGACCGCGGTGGCCGCGCTCGGGCGCTCGACGAAGGTGCGCCGGCGGGCCACGATCTCGCCGCCGAGCGACACGAGGGCGACGTCGATGACGTCGAGCTCGGGGTTGATGGCGGCGACGAGCCAGCGGTCGCGCGTGACGACGAGAGGGCTCGGGCGGCCGACCCCAGACCGCGTCTGATCGTCGCGCTCGTCGACCCAGCCGTGCGCCACGAGCACCCCGACGAGGTCGCCGATCGTGGAGCGGTTGAGCCCGAGGGCGCGGGTCAGGTCGGCGCGCGTGACGCCGCGACGACGGTGCACGAGGTCGAGCACGGCCGACAGGTTGCGGCGGCGCACCGCGGTGGTGTCGAGCGGGGTCGACCTCGAATTCGGCATGCCCCCAGTCTGGCCGCAAACTGCTCATCGTGATAGGTTGTGCGCACCAACAAATACTGCGGACCGCCGCATGAGGAGATCACCATGGCAACGACGCCGACCCCCGCCGACCACTTCACCTTCGGGCTCTGGACCGTCGGCTACAACGGCGCCGACCCCTTCGGCGGGCCCACCCGTGCCCCGCTCGACGTCGTGCACGTCGTCGAGAAGCTCACCGAGCTCGGTGCCTACGGCCTCACGCTGCATGACGACGACCTCTTCGCGTTCGGCTCGACCGACGCCGAGCGGCGCACCCAGATCGATCGGCTGATCGCGGCGTCAGCATCCACGGGCCTCAAGGTGCCCATGATCACGACCAACCTGTTCAGCGCGCCCGTCTTCAAAGACGGCGGCTTCACGTCGAACGACCGCGCCGTGCGCCGGTTCGCGCTGCGCAAGGTGCTGCGCAACCTCGACCTCGCCGCCGAGCTGGGCGCGCACACCTTCGTCATGTGGGGCGGTCGCGAGGGTGCCGAGTACGACGCGGCGAAAGACGTGCGCTCGGCGATCGCGCGCTACCGCGAGGCCGTCAACATCCTCACGCAGTACGTCACCGACAAGGGGTACGGCATCAAGTTCGCCATCGAGCCGAAGCCCAACGAGCCGCGCGGCGACATCCTGCTGCCGACCCTCGGCCACGCCATGGCGTTCATCGAGACGCTCGAGCACCCCGAGCTCGTCGGCCTCAACCCCGAGGTCGGGCACGAGCAGATGGCGGGGCTCAACTTCACCGCCGGCATCGCGCAGGCGCTCGAGGCGGGCAAGTTGTTCCACATCGACCTCAACGGCCAGCGCGGCATCAAGTACGACCAAGACCTCGTCTTCGGCCACGGCGACCTGCACAACGCCTTCTCGCTCGTCGACCTGCTCGAGAACGGGGCCCCCGGTGGCGGCCGTGCGTACGACGGACCGCGCCACTTCGACTACAAGCCCTCGCGCACCGAAGACGAGAGCGGCGTCTGGGCCTCGGCCGCCGCGAACATGCGCACCTACCTGCTGCTCAAAGAACGCGCCGCGGCGTTCCGCGCCGACCCCGAGGTGCAGGCGGCGCTCGCCGCAGCCCGCGTCGACGAGCTCGCGCAGCCGACCCTCGGCGCCGACGAGAGCATCGACGACCTGCTCGCGGACGCGAGTGCGTTCGAAGACTTCGACTCGGGTTCGTACTTCAACGGCAAGGGCTTCGGCTTCGTGCACCTGCAGCAGCTCGCCACCGAGCACCTGCTCGGTGCTCGATAGCCGGCGCCCGCTAGCCGTGACGCTCGTCGCCGGCGTCGACACCTCGACGCAGAGCTGCAAGGTGCTGGTCGTCGACGCCGCGACGGGGGCGACCGTGCGCGAGGGGCGCGCTCCGCATCCTGACGGCACCGAGGTCGACCCCGCCGGGTGGTGGGCCGCTCTCATCGCGGCCGTCGACGCCGCGGGCGGGCTCGACGACGTCGAGGCGATCTCGATCGGCGGCCAGCAGCACGGCCTCGTCGCGCTCGACGGCGACGGCCGCGTCGTGCGCGATGCCCTGCTCTGGAACGACACCCGCTCGGCCGGCGCAGCTGCCGACCTCGTGGCCGAGGTCGGGGCCGACGAGTACGCGCGCCGCACGGGAGTCGTGCCCGTCGCCTCGTTCACGGCGACGAAGCTGCGGTGGATGCGCGACCACGAGCCCGAGCTCGCCGCGCGCATCGCCGCCGTCGCGCTGCCCCACGACTGGCTCACCTGGCGCCTGCGCGGCTATGGGCCCGCCGGCGAGGGCCCGCTCGGCCCCGTGCTCGACGAGCTCGTCACCGACCGCTCCGACGCGAGCGGCACCGCCTACTTCTCGGCGACCACGGGCGAGTACGACCTCGCGCTGTTCGAGCTCGCGCTCGGCCGCCCGGCCCGAGTCGCCGAGCCCGGCCTCCACCATTCAGGAGATGCGTCGGCGATCGTGCTGCCCCGAGTGCTCGCCCCGGGCGAGTCGGTGACGACGGATGCTGTGACTCCTGAATTGCGGAGATCGCAGCCCGGCCTGCTCGTCGCCGGGGGCGCGGGCGACAACGCTGCCGCCGCGCTCGGACTCGGAGCGATCGCAGGTGATGCGGTCGTCTCGATCGGGACGAGTGGCACGGTCTTCGCCGTGAGCGAGCATCCCGTCACCGATGAGAGCGGCACGGTCGCCGGTTTCGCCGATGCGGCGGGATTCCACCTGCCGCTCGTCGCCACGCTCAACGCCGCGCGCGTGCTCGACGCGGGCGCTCGCCTGCTGGGCGTCGACCACGACGAACTCGCCGCGCTGGCCCTCGCCGCGGAGCCCGGCGCCGCCGGGCTCGTGCTGCGCCCGTACTTCGAGGGCGAGCGCACGCCGAACCTGCCCGACGCGACCGCCACTCTCAGCGGCATGACGCTCGCGAGCACGACCCGCGAGAACCTCGCCCGCGCCGTGATCGAAGGCATGCTGTGCGGTCTGGCCGACGGGCTCGACGCCATCACAGCGCTCGGGGTGCCCGCCGAGCGCGTGCTGCTCATCGGCGGTGCGGCCCGCAACCCCGCGGTCAGCGCCATCGCTGCCCAGGTTCTCGGCGTGCCGATCGTGGTTCCCGAACCGGCAGAGTACGTGGCTCGCGGTGCTGCCGTGCAGGCCGCATGGGCGCTCACGGGCACGCGCCCCGACTGGCGCATCGCGACCCATGCCGACGTGGCGGCCGACCCGCGGCCGCACGTGCGGGCGGCCTACGCTGCCGCACCCTGACACGCGCTCGAGGGCGGTCGTAGGCTGGCGGCATGGTCGAACTACCGGCACGACCCGCCCCGATCGTCACCCTGACGATCAACCCCGCGCTCGACGTGAGCACGACGACCGAGACGGTGCGTCCCGAGCACAAGATGCGCTGCGGGCCGAGCCGCGTCGACCCCGGCGGCGGGGGAGTCAATGTCAGCCGCGTGATCGATCGGCTCGGGGGCCACTCGACCGCGATCTACGCGGTCGGCGGCCCGACCGGCCAGGCCTACCGCCAACTGCTCGAGGCCGAGAGCATCACGGCCAAGGCCATCGCGATCGTCGGCTCGACCCGTGAGAACGTGACGATCGACGAGACGTCGACCGGGCAGCAGTTCCGGTTCGTGCTGCAGGGCCCCGAACTGACCGAGGCCGAGTGGCAGCGGTGCCTCGACGCCACCGAGGCCGCGATGCAGTGGGGCGGCTATGTCGTGGTGAGCGGCTCGCTCGCGCCCGGTGTGCCCGACGATCTCTACGCCCGCGTCGCACGGCGTGCGCGCGAACTCGGGGTGCGGTGCATCGTGGACGCCTCGGGAGCGGCTCTCGCCGCCGCGCTCGACGAGGGCGTCTACCTCGTCAAGCCCTCGGGTCGCGAGCTGGGCGAGCTCGTCGGAGCCGAGCTCACGTCGATCGACGACAAGACGGCGGCCGCCCAGCAGCTCGTCGCCGAGGGCAAGGCCGAGGTCGTCGCGCTCACCGTGGGCGGCGAGGGCGCCGTGCTCGTCACGGCCGACTCGGTCACGAAGCTCGCGTCGCCCCCGATCACGGTGAAGTCGACGGTCGGCGCGGGTGACAGCTTTCTCGCGGCGCTCGTGCTGCGGCTCGCACAAGGGCACGACCTGGCGGCGGCCTTCCGAGCCGGCGTCGCAGCCGGGGCGGCGACAGCGACGACCGAAGCCACCGAGCTCTGCCACCGCGCCGACGTCGAGCGCTTCGAGGCGCTGCTCGCGGGCTGAGTGGTCACGCGGCGGTAGTGGTCGGGCCGCTCGGGCGGCGGCGCAGCCACGAGCGCACCTGCGCTTGGCGCCAGAGGTACAGCCCCGTGATGATCACGGCCGGAATGCCGACGAACTGGGCGATCGGAATGAGCACTGCGCCGACGTAGACGGGTGCGTAGACGATCGTGCCGAGCAGCAACCCGACCGTGATGTGGATGGTGCGGGCGATCGTGCGCTGGGTGCGCGGGGTGAATGCAGACATGAGCTTCTCCTTCGGTCGTCTGTCACTTGACAGTGTCAAGTAACCCCAGTGTCACTCATCGACTTGACACTGTCAAGCATTGCGGCAGACTGGAGCCATGACCGCACCCCACCGCTCGGCCGATCTGCGCCAGAAGCTCGTGGCCGCCGGCCTCGACGAGCTGCGTGAGAACGGGCTGGCGGCGGTGAGCATCCGTGCCGTGGCCCGTCGTGCCGGCGTCTCGCATGCCGCACCCGGGTACGTGTTCGGCGATCGAGCCGGCCTGCTCACCGCGATGGCCGAGCGGGGGTTCGAGCTTCTGCGCGACCATCTCGCGGCGTCGGGCTCTCAGGCGGAAGGCGACGACGCCGTCATCGCGGTGGGAGCCGCCTATCTTGAGTTCGCGCGGCAGCAGCCCGCGCTCTATCAACTGCTGTTCGACGCCGAGGAGCTTCGCCGCAACGACCCCGGTCTCGGCATGGCTGGCGGCCAGGCATTCGGGGCGCTCATCAGCCGGCTGCCGCCCGAGGTCGCCGCGACGGGGCCCCGCGGCCCGGGGCCGCTGCTCGCGTGGACCGTCGTGCACGGTCTCGCCGGGCTCGAGCGCTCGGGAGCCCTCGGCACCCAGCTGGCCGACGACCGCGCGCGCGCCGACGCCGAGAGCGCTCTGCTGCGCCATGTCGCGGCATCGATTCGGGCCGAAGCGGATGCGGCCCCCCCTTCGTCGGGGTGAGCAGGCGCCGAAACATCGCCGCAACACGCCCCGACTAGGCTGACTGAATGGCCGACCTCTTCGACGGGTACGCGGCGACCGCCGCCCGTTCGGGCTCGGCCGTCGCGTTCGACGAGATGTTCGCTGCTGACAGCGACGTGCGGCTTCCGTACCGCGAGATTCACGCGGCGCTCGCCCAGATGAGCACCGACGAGCTGCGCGGGCGCACCGAGGCCCTCGCCTCGAGCTACCTCGCGCAGGGCGTCACGTTCGACTTCGCGGGCGAAGAACGACCCTTCCCTCTGGATGCTGTTCCGCGCGTCATCGACCGCGCCGAGTGGAGCCACCTCGAGGCCGGAGTCTCGCAGCGCGTGCGAGCGCTCGAGGCCTTCCTCACCGACATCTACGGCGCGCAGCGCTGCATCGCCGACGGCGTGCTGCCCGCGCGGCTGATCTCGAGCTCGAGCCACTATCACCGCGAAGCGGCCGGCATCGAGAGCGCCAACGGCGTGCGCATCCAGGTGTCGGGCATCGACCTCATCCGCGACGAGAACGGCGTCTGGCGGGTGCTCGAAGACAACGTGCGGGTGCCGAGCGGCGTGAGCTACGTCATCTCGAACCGGCGCGTCATGGCTCAGACGCTGCCCGAGCTCTTCGTGTCGATGCGCGTGCGCCCCGTGGGCGACTACCCGAACCAGCTGCTCAACGCGCTGCGGGCATCCGACCCCACCGGCGTCGACGAGCCCAACGTGGTCGTGCTCACGCCCGGGGGCTACAACTCGGCCTCCTTCGAGCACACGCTGC
>SXGT01086343.1_pt1 | contig 56216 bp, 46 predicted proteins | sample 3176221 | NCBI WGS metagenome assembly SXGT01 (sample SAMN11356862, study PRJNA531348) | freshwater metagenome | isolation source: freshwater sample F1-120 | place: China: Fuxian Lake, Yuxi | collected 2017-12-25 | reverse complement strand
GGAGTGCTCGGGGTACGCTCGCCCGCACCTGGAGGTTCCTGGTGCCCGCGATCAAGCTCCCTGCCGCCCGTGTCCAGCTCGTCGCCACCGACACCACCGAGCTTTGGATCGACCTCACCCGCTACATCGAGACCCTTGGAGTCCTGGGCTTCCGTGGCTGGATCCTGCTCCTCGACAAGCAAGGCAACTTCTCCTTCCGCGTGGGCATCCAGACCTACGGCGCCGGCCCCGAGCTGCCGAACGCGCCGCTCGGTCCGCCCACCGGCACCGGTAGGGGCGCTGGACGTCAGCTCGCTGCGGGGCGCCGGCGGCGACGCGACGATGCACGGGCGCGTCGTCTGGAGCGAGGTGGCCTTGTCGACAGCGGCCGGCAGGCTGCAAGACCACTGCCAGGTGTCTGCCGCTGGGCGTCACTGGATCTCGTACTCCGACAACACCGACGTGTGGCTGCTCCAGATCGACCCGGCCGAGGAGCTGGGGCCCCCCTTCGCGGTGAACGACGTCAACCTGCTCACCTCCGACAGCGCGCTCTCGCGCCCCGCCGCCGTGTCGGCCACCATCACCGACTCCACCATGGCGAACGCCAACCACTTCCAGATGGCCTCCTTCCAGCGCCTCAGCACCGGCAACGACGTCGTGGCCTATAAAAGCATCCCGGTGTCGGGCTACTACACCGACGGCACCGCCGTGGACCTGGACTGGGGCAGCCTCGTGCTCGCCGTCTACGACCCCGCGATGGCCAACGCGCTGAGCCCGGTGGAGATCCACACGGCGGCGCGCGACTCGCTCGCCAACCGCCCCCACGCGGCCCGCTGGCGCCGCGACGTGTTTACCAGCTGGGACCTGGGCGACGCGACCGACTACAACCCGAGCGACTCGAACAGCCACGTGGAGTTCATCGGCGCCTACGTGCGGATCGACCGCCTGGAGGCCGAGCTGTGAGCGTGGCCCTGCTCGCGTTCCTCGCCTGCCCGGGCGAGCCGACGTGCAAAGAGTCATGCGATAGCGGTCGCGACACCGGCGAGGGCACGGCAGACTCGAGCGACAGCGCGGACACCGCAGACTCCACCCCTGACACCGGACCCCCGCCCGACGCCGACGGCGACGGCAGCCCCGACGCCGAGGATTGCGACGACGCCGACCCGGCCGTGAACCCGAGCGCCGACGAGACCTGCGGCGACGCCATCGACCAGGACTGCGACGGGCTCCTGCCCACCTGCGGCTGCGACCTCGACGGGCCTCGCGGCGTGGCGGTGGCCGACGGCCGGGTGTCCGGGACCTCCGAGGAGTTTCTCGGGGACGGTCTCGCGTTCCTGGGCGACCAGGACGGCGACGGGCTGCCGGAGCTGGCAGTGGGCGCCATCGGGCACGACGACCACGCGGGCGCCGTCTACGTGATCTCCGGCGGGGCGCGCGGCGCGCTGACCGTCGACGACTCCATGCGCATCACCGGTACCGAAGGGAGTTGGCTCGGCCAGACACTCGCGGGGGCCGGGGACGTTGATGGGGACGGCCTGAACGACCTCTTGGTAGGGGCGCCGCGAGACGAGCGTGGCGGCGTGCAGGCGGCTGGCGCAGCCTATCTCTTCCTTGGCCCCGTGGTGGGCGGCAGTTCGGTCGAGGACGCCGCCGCCACCTTCTGGGGCGGGGCCTGGACCGACGTCGCTGGCACCAGCCTCGCCGGCCTCGGCGACATCGACGGCGACGGCCTGCCCGACCTCGCCGTGGGCGAGCCCGGCTACGACTTCGGCAACGAGGAGTGGGAGTCTGACGCTGACTATGGCCGGGCCTTCGTGCTCAGCGGCACCGCCGCGAGCGGGAGCCTCGTCGACCGCGCCACCGCCATCCTCCAGGGCGCCGAGTGGATGGCCCAGGCCGGCTCCGCCCTCGCCAGGGCCGGCGACATCGACGGCGACGGTATCGACGACCTGCTCGTGGCCGCCGAGCGCGGCGACTACTACAGCGGCGTGGTCTACCTCGTGATGATGCCGGTCACCGGCACCGTGTGGCTGGAGGATGCCGACGCGCGTTTCCAGTCCACCGACGACCTCTCCGGCCTGGGCCACGCGCTCGCGGGCGCCGAGGACGTCGACGCCGACGGCCGCCCCGACCTGCTCCTCAGCGACCCTTCTGACGACGACGGCGGCGTCACCAGCGGGGCGGTCCACCTGTTCACCGGCCTCGGTCCCGGCACCTTCGACCAGACCAACGCCACCGCCACCGTGACGGGGGGCGCCGAGGGCGACAAGCTCGGCTACCAGGTGTCATTCCCCGGCGACCTCGACTGCGACGGCGTGCCCGACGTGGCGGCCACCGCCGCCGCGGAGAGCACCGGCGCGCCGGAGGGTGGCGCCCTCTACCTCGTGCCCGGCAGCGCCCTGTCAGGCACGGTCAACGTGGCGACCGTGGCCGCCTCCTTCCACGGCGACACCGAGCGCGGCTACTTCTACGCCCTCGCAGCGGGTTCCGCCGACGTGGACGGCAACGGCGTGGCCGACCTCCTCGCGGGCGCCGGCGGCGCCGCCGACCGCCATGGCGAGACTTACCTCTTCCTCACCGACGGTCCGTAGCGCCGTCGCTAGCGTCGCCGCCGCGCTGCCATCAACCCGGCGAGCGCCACCCCCGCCCCGGCAACCCCACCGGTCCCGTCGCAACCACAGCCACCCGGCTCCTCGGCCTTCTCCTCAGCGGTGTCGTCGTCACCCGCCACGGCCTCGCCGGTGTCGTCACCGGTGTCGACTTCGCCGCTGTCGGGACTCCCCGTGTCGACCGGCTCGCCCCAGCCGGGCGCGGTGCTGCTGCCGAGCGTGGTCACCAGATCGCCGCGGCCGAGCACGTCGGCCTCCCAGTCACTCTCCCAGGACAGGCGCAGCTCGTCGATCTTCTCGATCTCCCGGTCGGTGAGCGTGTCGTCGGCGAGGAGCACCACGATCATCGCCATGTGGTGCTCGGTCGGCGCGTCGCCGTAGGCCGGCTCGCGTGCACCCTCGGCGGCGATGATGTCGTCGACCGTGAAGCTCACGGGCGTGGCCGGCACGACGATGTCGGACACGGCGGCGTACTGGGCTTCGAGGAAGAGCGGCGTGTAGGTGGGGTCGCGACCCACCGCGTCCTGGTCGGCCTCGGACACGGCGAGGAAGGTCTGCGGGCCCACCTCCTCGGCCGGCGCGAGGCCCATCAAGTAGAGGTCGAGCGTGGAGTAGGTCGAGGTGGCAAGGTCGATCATCCAGGTGCCGTCGCCCTGGTCCACCCAGTCGTTGCCCTCCATCGGGCTGTTCGGGGTGTCGAGCCAGTACGACCAGTGGGCGGTGTCGCGACCGAGCAGCTCGGTGGCCCCGATACTGTCGTGCTCGATCTCGGTGAAGGAGCCCCAGCGGTGCATGAACTCCTGCCCGAAAACGTAGCGACTCACTTCGCGGTCGGCGGTCCAGATCCCGTAGTAGTTCATGAAGATCATCCCCTCGATCTTCGTGTCGGTGGTGTCGAAGGTGCCCCCGGGGATCTGGTTGTCGTAGCCGATGCCCGTCACGTCGTTGGCCATCGGCTGGTAGAACGCGGCGAAGACGCCGAAGTCCTGGACGAGCACGAAGGTGAGGTACTCGTAGTCGTCCTCGTAGTGGTCGTAGAAGGCGTCGTAGATGCTGTCGAGCGCCCAGTTCAGGTCGAGGCCCTTCTCCACGAGCTTGGCGAACCACTCGCCGTCGGCGTCCTGCATGATCACGAGGTCGCCGGCCTGGTAGACGTCCAGATACTTGCTGCCGGCCCGGGTGCCGGACCGACTCGCCTCTGGGCCGTGAAGGTGGTCGTGCGGCGCGCGAACGTGCGGCGATTCCCGCAGCATCTCGGCGAACTGGACTTCCTCGGCGGTCAGGACGGGCAGGGGCATGGCTTCCTCGAAGGCGCGCGAAACTAGCCCCGTTCGCGGCCAACCGCGCGCTTCTTGCGGGAGTTTGACGGCGTCCCCGGATAGCTTCCGCCGCGATGCGCACCGTGTTCTTTGTCGCGCCCTTCTTGATGGACGCGACGCTCAAGTTCGTGCAGGCCGCGGCCTCCGTCCCCGGCGTTCGACTCGTGGTCCTCACGCAGGACGAACGGTCGAAGGTGCCCCCTGGGGCCCTGCACTACCAGGTCGACAACGCCATGGACCCCGCAAAGCTCGTCGCGGCGTGTCGCGACGTGATGCGACACACGGGCGGCGCCCACCGGGTGATCGGCATCCTCGAGAACGCCCAGGAGACCATCGCCGACGTGCGCGAGGCGCTCGGTCTCCCCGGCATGACGCGCGAGGTGTCGGAGCGTTTCCGCGACAAGGGCGTGATGAAGCAGGTGCTGCGCGACGCCGGGCTGCCCTGCGCCCGCTACAAGCGCCTACACAGCGCCGAGGACGGGCGCAGCTTCGCGCGAGAAGTGGGCTACCCCCTGGTGCTCAAGCCGCCGGCTGGGGCCGGCTGTCGCGCCACCTACCAGGTGAACAACGCGGCGGACCTCGAGACTGCGCTCGACGAGTCGAAGCCCTCCGCCGCTCGCGAGGTCCTGGCCGAGGAGTTCGTCAAGGGCGACGAGTATAGTTTCGACACCATCGTGCTCGACGGGAAGGTCGTGTTCCACAACATCCTCCGCTACCTGCCGGGCCCCCTCGATGTCACGCGCAACGAGTGGATCCAGTGGTGCGTGCTCGCGCCGCGCGACATCTCCGGGCCCGAGTTCGACCCGATCCGCAAAGTTGGCGTGGCGGCCGTGGAGGCCCTTGGATTGCGCACCGGCATGACCCACATGGAGTGGTTTCGCCGGAAGGACGGTTCTCCGGTGGTTTCCGAGGTGGGCGCCCGCCCGCCTGGGGCGCAGTTCACCAGTGTCATGTCCTACGCCTACGACCGCAGCATGTACCATGCATGGGCCCACGCGGTGATCAACGAGAAGGTCGACGGGCCCTTCCTCCGCCAATACGCCGCTGGCTGCGCCTACCTGCGCGGCCCGGGACAGGGCAAGGTCGCGGCCATCGAGAACCTCGACCGCGCGCAGGAGCTCGTCGGCCCGCTCGTCGTGGAGGCCAGCCTGCCCCGCGTGGGACGTGCCAAGGCCACCGGCTACGAGGGCGACGGTTTCGTCATCGTCCGCCATCCCGACACCGACGTCGTGCGCCGCGCGCTCTCGACGATCGTCGAAACCGTCAAAGTCCACTACGCCTGAGAGGTCTTCATGCACGTCTTGTTCATGGCACCGAACTTCCCGGTGAACCAGCGTTTCTTCGTCCGCGCGCTGCACCAGGTCGGCGCCCGCGTCACCGGCATCGGCGACGTGCCGGGCGACCGCCTCGATCCTGAGCTCCGCAGCTGGCTCCACGGCTACGAGCACATCCCCTCGCTGGCCAACGAGTCGGCGCTGATCGACGCGGTGCGCAAGGTGCAACGCCGCGAGTGGGTGGATCGCCTCGAGTGCACGGTGGAGGCGATCATGCTCCCCACCGCGAAGGCCCGGGCGGCGTGCACGATCCCGGGACTCTCCGTCGAACAGGTCATCTTGTGTCGCGACAAGTACCTCATGAAGAACTTCCTCCGCGAGCACGGCATCCCCTGCGCCCGCAACGCCGAGGTGAACAACGAGGCCGACGCGTGGAAGTTCGTGCGCGAGGTCGGCTACCCCGTGGTGGTGAAGCCGAAGGACGGCGCCGGCGCCCACGGCACCACCCGCGCCGACAACGACGAGGAGATGAAGGTCGCGCTGGCAGAAGCCGGCCTCGGACACCCTCGCGCGAAGATCGCCATCGAGGAGTTCATCTCGGGGCACGAGGGCTTCTACGACACGCTCACCGTCAACGGCGAGGTGGTGTTCGAGAGCATCTGTCACTACTACCCCAACGTGCTCGAGGCGATGCGCACGCGGTGGATCAACCCCTACGTGGTGGTCACCAACCGGGTCGACGCGCCTGGCTACGACGAGGTGAAGACGATGGGGCGTCGCGTGATCAAGGCCCTCGGCCTCGGCACCTCGCCCACGCACATGGAGTGGTTCTTCGGGCCCAAGGGGCTCGCCTTCTCCGAGATCGGCGCGCGTCCCCCCGGCGTGCGTTTCTGGGACTTGTATTGCTGGGCCAACGACTTCGACCTGTACCTCGAGTGGGCCCGGGCGATCACCCACGGTGCCGCGCAGCCGCGCCCCTCGCGACGTTTCTCCGCCGGCCTCATCTCGCTGCGCCCCAATCAAGACGGCCGCATCCAGGGCTACTCGGGCCTCGAGGAGGTGCAACGCAACGTCGGCCGCTGGATTGGCGAGGTGCACCTTCCGGCCGTGGGCTCTCGCACCGCCGACGTGGGTGCCGGCTACATGGCTCATGCCTGGATGCACGTTCGCCATCCTGATTACGACGAGTGTCGCAAGGTGCTCGACTACATCGCCGCCACCGTGAAGGTGTGGGCGGGGTGAAGCAGAGTCCCATCCGCCGCGCGCTCACCTGGTGGTTCGCGGCGCCCTTCGACCCCTGGGTGTGCGTCAACTTTGCCGTCGATGCCACCGCCGCTCGTGCCTACCTCGGCGCCCTGCCGAGATCGCCGCGGGTGACGATGAACCACTTGCTGGCAGCGGTGATCGGACGCACCCTCCGAGAGCACCCCCACGCCAACGGCCGCGTGATTCGCGACAAGATCGTGCTGCTCGACGAGGTGCGCATCGCGATGCCGGTCAGCGTGGTCGACGGCGAGCTTGGTCGCGAGCTGTCCCTCGCGACAGTGCGCGGCGTCGACAAGCTGACACTCGTCGAGATCGCCGAGCGCAGCACCCGCGCCGTCCACGCCGAGCGAGAGGGGCGGTCTTCGGACCCATGGGTGAAAAGCCTCCTCGCCGCGAGCGGTTCACTTCCCGGCCCAGCCTTCAACCGCGCCATGGACGGGCTCGACCGGGTGATGAACCACTCCGTGGCCTCCGAGGCCTTGTTCCGCGCCTCGGGCATGACCACGGCGCTCTCGAATGTAGGGGCAACGTTCGGCCAGCAACGCGGCATGTTGTTCCGAGGCGCCAGCGTGTCGCCGCCGCAGCGGCTCTTCCAGGTGGGCACGTTCTGGGGTTGCAGCGCCGTGCAGGACGAGGTGGTGGCGCACGATGGGCTGCCCACTGTCCGACCGATGTTGCCCGTCCTCTTCTTGTTCGACCACCGCCTCATCGACGGCGTGCGGGCGAGCCGAGTCGCCACGACATTCAACGAGTATTTCCAGGCCCCATCGCGAGTCCTTGGTGTGGACGGTCGCGCGAGCTAGCGGGCGAGGGTCCTCACCCCGGCACGGGGTTTGCACACCTGCGGGGAATGCAGCGCCTAGGCCGCCACCAGCGTGCGAATTCGCTCCACCATCTCGTCCACCTCGAAGGGCTTGGCGATCACGACCTCGGCGCCGGCCCGGAGTGCCTCCGACTGGTCCATCACCGTGGCGTAGGCCGACATCAAGACCAGGCGACAACGCGGGTTCGCCTTCTTGAAGGCACGCAAGAGGTCGATGCCGCTCGCATCGGGCAGGCGCAGGTCGAGCACCGCCGCCGCTACCTCGGGACCGAAAGAAGCCCGCGCGGCAACGCCGTTCTCCGCCTCGCGCACGTCGAAGCCGGCCTCGGCGAGACGCTCGCCCAGGGCCCAGCGAATGAGGAGCTCGTCTTCCACCACGAGCACGGTGGGTCGGCGGTTCATACCGGCGACAGCCTGCAATCCCCGTGCCGAGGTGGGCAATGACGCCGAACCGCGCCTTCGTCGCGAGCGTGGTACTGCTCGTCGCCACGCTCGTGGCCGACATGTTCACCCCGCTCGGCTTCGCCGTCCCGGTGGTCTACCTGCTCCCCGTGGTGCTCGGCTTGTGGACACCAAGTCCACGGCACGCCAACCGCGTGGCAGCCTTGGCGGCCATTTTTGCCGTCCTCGGCGCGGTGTTGTCGCCGCCGGGCGGCACGCCTGCCATCGGCCTCGTCAACCGCGTGCTCGCCCTCCTCGTGATCGCGTCGACCGCAGGGCTGGTGAGCTATGCCCGGGCGACCGCCGACACCCTGCGAGAGACGGTGGCTGCTCGGGAGGCGGCCGAGTCCCGGCTTCGCGAGCAGGCCGCCCTGGCGCGGCTCGGCGAGATGGCGGCGGTCGTGGCCCACGAGGTGAAGAACCCGCTCACCGGCATCAATGGCGCCCTCCAGATCATCGGCGAGCGGCTGCCCTCCGACAGTCGCGACCGCAAGATCATCGCGGACATTCGAGCCCGGATCGGCTCGCTCAACGACTCGGTGAGCGACCTGCTGGTCTACGCCCGCCCCCGTGTGCCGAATCGCACCCGCATCGAGCTGCGCGCCATCCTCGCGGAAACCGCCTCGCTGATGCGCCAGGACCCGGCTGCAGGACACGTGCAGGTGGAGGTGGCTGGGGACAATCCCACGCTCCACGTCGACCCGGCGATGATGCGTGAGGTCTTCCTCAACCTTGTGCTCAACGCCGCGCAGGCCATGGGTGGGAACGGCACGGTTGGCGTGAAGGTGGACAATGGCGGCGACGTGTGTCGCATTTCGATCACCGACTCGGGGCCGGGCATTCCCGAGGACATCCGCGAGAAGATCTTCGAACCATTCTTCACCACGCGGGCGCGCGGGACGGGACTCGGCCTCGCGATCGTGCGTCGCACTGTGGAGCAACATGACGGCGAGGTGACATTCGAGTGCCCGCCCTCCGGGGGCACGGTGATGACCGTCAGGCTGCCGGTGGCGGCGTCTCACTGAGCTCATCGGCCAGCCGTTCGAGCGCAGCCACGATGCGCAGCGACGAGCACTCGAGCTCCCGCAGCGACTCGGTGGCAAGCGCGGTGTCGCCGCGCTCGATGGCCTCGAGGATCATCCGCGCTTCACGATGGAGCTGGGCGTGAGGCTCGGCCACGGCCACGAAGGAGGCATGTGTCCCAAGTCGCGACACCGCGTCATCGTACCAGCGACCGAGGCGGCAGGCGTGGTGGTCGACGATCTCTTCTCGTGCCATGCGACCCGATCCGTGAAGCCTGGCGCGGAGGCGATTCTTCCACTGGAGGTGGTCGACGATGGCCTGCTGGACGATTCGCCGGCCCGCGCTTCCCGTGGCGTCTACACGCGCCGCCTCGACCCGGCCGAGCCACTCGTCGAGGCCGAGCCTCGTGGTGGGCGACTCGCCGAGCGCCTCCCAGGCGATCACCCGGTCGCGACCAGCGCCCTTGGCGGCGTAGAGGGCGCGGTCGGCGCGCGCCACGAGGTCGGCGCTGTTGAGCAAGCTCGGGTCGACGCAGGCCAGTCCCGCGCTCAGGGTGATGCTCCCACATGGCCAGGCGCGGTCGGCGAGGGCCCGCCGGGCGCGCTCCGCCACCTCGACGGCCGCCCCGACGTCGGCGCTGGGCAGGACCGCCGCGAACTCCTCGCCGACGTAGCGCGCCGTGAGGTCACCCTCGCGCACGCTGCGACGGATCACCTCGGCCACGCCCCTGAGCACCTCGTCGCCCACCGGGTGCCCGTAGGTGTCGTTCACGCGCTTGAAGTGGTCGACGTCCAAGAGGACGAGCGCCAGCGGCGCCCCACGGGCGAGGGCGTCGCGCAGGGCCACCTCGAGACCGTGCTGGAAGCTGCGATGGTTGGCGAGGCCCGTGAGGCCGTCGGTCGCGGCGAGCTGCACCAGGTCGTTCACCCGGGCCTCGAGCTCACGCAGGCGCTCGCTGTCGTCGCTGCCCCGGCGCGAGCGATGCGAGAGATCGAGCGCCGCGATCACCACGCCCCCAGGGGCTGGCGCCGCCGAGAAGAGAGTCCACGTGGACCGACCGGCCCTCCTCCGCAGGCGGGCCTCGAACCAGGCGTGCTCCGCTGTCACGACCACCTGCGCCACGACTGCTTCCACCCGGCGGTGGTCGCCCGGCTCGAAGCAGGTGGCCACGAATGCGTTGCCCACCATCTCCCCGGCCGGCCAGCCCGTCAGCCGCTCGGCGTCGCGATTCCATGCGCGCACCCGGCCATCGGCGTCGCAGAGCACACAAGACACGGGCAGCGAGTCAACCACGCCCCAGCCGCGGGGACGGGCGTTGGCAGCTAGGCGGGGGGTCGGCATCGGGCGCGCTCTCGTCCCCACTATCGGCACGTCGCGGCCCAGGTGAATCGGCCGATCAGTCCTCGTGCGGCTCGCCAGTCACGTGCTCCTCGGTGCCCCAGTAGTAGTCGAGGGTGCCGTCGATGAGCTGGTCGAGCCACCACTCGATGTCGACGCCATCCTCGTCGAGCGGGCTCTCGATCTCCGTCCAGGAGCCGTTGTACCAGACCATCTGGCCGTCGTGCTCGAACCACAGCTCGATGGTGAAGCCGACGACGAGCTGGGTGTCGAGGGCATCGGTGGGCAGGTGTCCCTCGGGGACCAGGCTGATCATCGCCAGAGTGTCGCCAAACCAGCGGAAGTCCTTGTCCATGTCGTAGGCCACGTCGAAGCCGAAGCCGGCCTTCTCGATGTGGTTCCAGGTGTCGAGTTCGCCGCCGCCGAGGAACGCATCCTCGCTGCCCCCCGTGATTTCGCGCGACCACACCGCGTAGCTCGGGTCGGCAAAGCTCTGGTCGGACTCGGCCACCACCCCAGCGTAGTCGGCCACGTCGCCGCGCACATAGGCGAGCACCCCGCAGCCGGCGGTGTGCGCCCAGATGGCCTCGTCGGAGTGCTCGAACATCTCCACGTCGCTCGCCTCGAGCGCGTCGAAGTAGAAGCCCACCGGCTCCTCGCCGACCTCCTCGTTCAGGAGCGTCACGAGGGTGTCGACCTGCTCGGCGGCATCGTCCTCGTAGAACTGCTGGAGCGCCACCAGGGTCTGCGACTCCAGCGTGGGCGGGGCCTCGGTGCCCTCGGTTGAAGAACACGCAACGAGCAGGGCGAGAAGGGGGTAGCGCACGACGGCGGAGGATAGCACCGTGCACGGGGGATGGCGGACGATAAGGCACGGGCGCGATGCACGACCACGGGCACGACCACGGCCACGCCCGCGAGCAGGCGCCTCGCCCGGCGCACGATCACGGCCACGATCACGGGCACGGTCATGGACACGGGGGTGGCAACGCCAACGAGCGAAGGCTCTTCGCCACGCTCCTGCTGGGGCTCTCCTACATGGGCGTGGAGGCCGTCGGTGGCTGGATGGTGGGCTCGCTGGCGCTGGTCGCCGACGCGGGCCACATGCTGTCCGACGCCGCTGCGCTCGCGCTCACGCTCTTCGCGCTGCGGATGGCGCGCCTTCCTCCCGACGCCCGGCGCACCTACGGCTACCACCGCGCCGAGGTGCTCGCGGCCGTGGCCAACGGCGCGGCGCTCCTGGCGATCGCCGCCGGGGTGCTCTGGGAAGCCTACCAGCGCTGGGGCGCGGTGGCGGTGCCGAGCGGCGGCGCGATGATGGCGATCGCGGCGGGGGGCTTGCTGGTCAACCTCGCCGGCCTCGGCATCCTCCACGGCGCCGACCGGAGCGGGCTCAACGTCCGCGCAGCCTGGCTGCACCTCGTGTCAGATTCGCTTGGGAGCGCCGGCGCCATCATCGCGGGGGCGCTGGTGTGGTGGAAGGGCTGGGCCTGGGCCGACCCGGCGGCGAGTGTCATTATCGCCGGGCTGGTGCTACGATCCGCGTGGAACCTGCTCGGCGAGGCGGTCGACGTGCTCATGGAGGCAGCGCCGTCCCACGTGGACATCGCCGCCTTGCGCAGCGCGATGCTAGCCGTCGACGGGGTCAGCGCCGTGCACGACGTCCACGTGTGGACGCTCACCAGCGGGGTGGTGGCCATGAGCGGGCATGTCGTCGCGAGCGACGGCGCTTCGCACGCCGAGGTGCTCGGCCGCGTGGCCGGCCTGTTGCGCGAGCGCTTCGACATCGACCACAGCACCATCCAGGTGGAACCCCCGGGGTACAGCGAGGGGGCGGTTCATCCATGAGTATTCAGAGATAGTCTTGATTTACTCAATACACTGAGTAAAGTTACTCAATGTTCCGAGCACAAGTCGAGACGCTCCGCTGTCGCCTGCTGGAACCGAGGAAGTTCATCCAGATCGTCGCAGGACCCCGCCAGGTGGGGAAGACCACCATCGCCCGGCAGGCGGCCGAGGCCACCGGGTTGCCCGTGCACTATGCCTCTGCCGATGGACCTGCCCCGCCCGGCGCCGCGTGGATCGAGCAGCAATGGGACACCGCCCACGCCGTCGGCCGAGCTGCCGGCGCGGGCCACGTGCTCATCCTCGACGAGGTGCAGAAGGCCCCCGGGTGGTCCGAGGCCATCAAGTCTCGCTGGGACGACGACACTCGGCACGGTCGCGACACGAAGGTCGTCGTTCTCGGATCCTCGCCGCTGCTGGTCCAGCGTGGGCTCACGGAGAGCCTCGCCGGTCGTTTCGAGCTCATCCGCGCGCCGCACTGGAGCTACACGGAGATGCGCGAGGCCTTCGACTGGGACATCGAGCGCTACGTGCGCTTCGGCGGCTACCCGGGTGCCGCCGCGCTGGTGTCCGACCCCGAGCGCTGGGCCGCCTACGTGCGCGACGCGCTGGTGGAGACCACGCTCTCGCGGGACGTGTTGTTGATGAGCCGGGTCGACAAGCCGGCCCTGCTTCGCCAGCTCTTCGATCTCGCCTGCGCGTACTCAGGGCGGGAGCTGAGCTACACCAAGATGCTCGGGCAGCTTCAGGACGCGGGCAACGCCACCACGCTGGCGCACTACCTGGCGCTCCTCGAGGGCGCTGGCCTCGTGGCGGGGCTCCAGAAGTACGCGGGCGAGGTGGTGCGTCAGCGGGGTTCGAGCCCGAAGCTCGCGGTGCTCAACACCGCTCTGGTGACCAGCCGCGCGGGCGTGGGGACGATCCCGACGGGGACAGAAGCCTGGGGGCACCTCGTCGAGAGCTGCGTGGGCGCGCACCTCTTGAACACGGCCGCGCCCGATGGCGTGCGAGGGTCGTGGTGGCGCGAGGGCCACGACGAGGTCGACTTCGTCGTGCACACCGCCACGCGGGCGACGGCCATCGAGGTGAAGACGGCTCCCGGCGGCCGGGCCCGCGGGCTCGATAGGTTCCTGGCGAGCTTCCCCCGGGCGCACACGCTCCTCGTGGGACCGGGCGGCGTTGCACTCGAGGACTTCCTCTCGCGGCCTGCCTGCAGCTGGCTGGACGCGGGGTGACCGCCGGAACTGACCGGCGGTGAGCGCGTGGTCATTCGCAGTGGGGAATTCCAGCCCCAGCGTCGGTCGCTTGACTCGAGTCGTCGCCGCACTCGCCCAGAGACTGCGCGGCCACCAATGCGTCGTAAGTGCGGCACTCGTCCACGCACTCCTCGCCCGCGCGAATGTCGGCCACCTGGTCATCGGACCACGCCTCGCACTCCTCGCGAGACGCAAAGAGTTGGGTGTCGCAGCTCAGGAAGAAATCGCAGGCTTCCACCTTCCAGCTCGCGTAGAAGGTTTCGAAGTCCATGAAGTTCTCGCATACGGCGGAGTCCGGAACTGCCCTGGAGTCCTCGACGCAAGCGTGCGCCGCACAGAGTCCCGCTACCCAGGCAAGCCTGGCGCCGACCAGAGGGGCCCAGGCCTGGTCACTCGTCACAGTGGGGAATGCCGGCGCCGGCGTCGAGGATCTGGCTGGAGTCGTCCCCGCACTCCCCCAGCGACTGAGCGGCAACCAACGCGTCGTAGGTGCGGCACTCGTCGACGCACTCCTCGCCCGCCCGGACGTCGGCGATCTGGTCATCGGCGTACGCCTCGCACTCCTCGCGGGAGGAGAAGAGCTCCGCGTCGCAGCTCATGAAAAAGTCACAGGCCTCCACCCGCCAGCTCGCGTAGAAGGTCTCGAAGCCCATGAAGTGCTCGCACGACGCGGAGTCGGCCGTGTCCGGCGCCGACTCGGATCCCCCTCCGTCACAGGCTGCCAACGTCAGCAGGGCAGCCAGAGCCCACGGAACCCTAGTCCTCACAGGAACCTCCGTTCTGCTCGAAGGTCCAGGGCAGCCGCTCGGGTCGGCACTCCTCATTCCAGGATCCACCGGCAACCGTCGCAATCTCCGCCCAACTCATTGCGTTGAGGTCAAGGGCGAGTTCGAGTTGCGGTGGACTGGTGGTGGTGTCCAGCGCGATCTCGACATCCATCTCCTGGGCTCCGTTGAAGCCGATGAAGAGGGTGATCGCGCCATCAGCGACTGTCCGTGCGGTTTCGTCCTCGATTCCGCCGGCCGCAATCTCCCGCAGGAGCGGCTCCGCGTCGATCCCACTCCACGACTGGGGTGTGATGCCACACACCCACTCCGACGGCAGCTCGATCTCGAACCCCGCGCCGAGCGAGAACTCCCCGCTCAGCCCGTTGGGATCCCACGTGTCGGATCCGCAGACATCACCAGTACTGGCTCCGTAGTTGTCCCTCATCACCCCGATGTAGGTGTCCACCATGATGATCCTGGTCTTGCCGTTGCCCACCGTGATCGACACGGAGCGCGCGTTGCCCCGGCTGTCCGTCGTTTCCCACACGCCCTCGATGTCGGTGCAGGTGGCGACAGTCGTGGCAAGCGTGAGACTCACTGCGCCATCGGCGGTCCCCTTGCTCGCGTCGTCCGGGGCGCCGACGAGCACGTCACCCCACCGGCGCTCCTGGACGTAGCCGCCATCGACCGCGGCGCCGAATCGCGCGCCGGCCACCGAGCCCGGATACTCGCGGACCTGTGCCGCAAGGTCGAGCCATCGCGGTCCGTGATCCGAGGGCAAGAACGCGAGAACCTCGCCTCGGTCCCCGTCATACCCCGGCACGCCCACGACGATCTCCTCGATCTTTGCCTGGTCTGTGCGATACTGGTTCAGGCTGTCCGTCGCGAGCAAGTCAGTGACAGCCACCGCCGCGCCGAACTCCTCGTTCGTGATGTTCCTCGAGTCCTTGTAGGGGTTCTCGCTACAGTTGGCTTCCGCGACCCTCGGCACGCAGGTCGATCCCGTGCAAGGGTCGAAGAGCACGGCGCAGGCGCCGCCGCCGTCGGCGCGGACGATGCTCGAGCTGTTCGTCACATCGTAGGCGGGCGCGCCGACGACGAGGGCGTCGCGCGTCAGCACAGGGAAGAAGGACCCGGCGGCGAGCGAGGTGCCATAACCGTCATCCTGAGTGACCGTGCCCCCCGGGTAGAGTTGTGCGCCGGAGAGGGTGCGAGGCGTGGCCGCCAGAGGGGGCGAGCCTCCGGTGCCCGCGTACACGTACACACGACCGCCAACATTTGTGCCAGCCTGCTGGGGTGCTCCGACAGCCAGATCGCCGATGCCGTCCCCCGTGAAGTCCCCGGCCGCGAGGGCGGCACCGAACCGTCCACCCGCGATCGGCGCGATCACGTCCTGGACGAAGGTGAACGGCGAAGTTGCCGTGGCGGTGACCGAGTAGATCGCGACGCGATCGATGGAGGGCGCCCCCACGGCAATCCACGACGGGTAGTTGGGTGAGGCCATCCAGGGTGCCGTTCGGTCGAGGTAAGGGACCCAGCTGGCGAGCGCGTACCCGAATCGAGCGCCCGCAGGGTAGGCACCCGGAGGGGTGATCGTGCCGCCAGGGATGAAGGTGCCGAACCCGTCGGCGGCAATGTGGAACCAGGCCACCGACCCCGGGGTTGCGCTCCAGTCCGGGTTTCCCACCAGCAGCTCCTCGCCGCAAGCGTCCCAGAGCGTGGCGCTCGTCCCGTGAAAACACTCACGCACGTCGGCGGCCTGGAGCGCCCACCCAAAGTCTGCCGAGTTGGCCATGGCGGGCGGAAAGAGCCTCTGGTTCATCGTGGAGGGCACGTCGAGCTCACCTGTGCTGACGTCAGCCTCGACGATCTCCACCACGCCGATCCCCTGCCCGTACTCGGCTCCGGGCGCACCCGCAGCGGCGAAGCGGTAGACGTTCTCGCTCCCCGCCTGCGTACCAGCACTGACGATGGCGACGTCGTGCCCCATTCGCGCCCCGGGGTACGTCCCCGACGTCCCGCTCGCCTCAACGGCCTCGCAAAACGCTGCCTCCCTAGAGGGGAAGGTCCCGAGCGCCTCCCAGTCGTTCCCACATCCAGCTGGGGCAGCGAGCAGCGAGTCAGGTTATTGTCTCCCGCCGTTTCGTTAGCCGGGCGATGCGCCGGGCGCAAGCGGTTCGCGACACAATATTGAATAGTGCATGTTCTTGCCATGATCATGTGGTGCTCATCAGCCCGAGGGTGGCCGCTGCTCGCAACGAGCTACCCCGCCTCCCCCCGCCGCCCCGTCATCGACAAGTCAAAGTTCGCGAGGTCGATGTCCGCGAGCGTGCTGTGCTGGGCCCACTCGCCGAAGCTCGCCTGGAGCTTGCTCCACGTGGGGTGAAGCGGGCAGGGCGCCTCGGGGTCGCACTCTTCCCAGCCAAAGGCGCAGCGGCCCACGTGGGGCCCGGCGTCGGCCGCGGCGAGGATCTCCGCGAAGTGAATGCGGCGAGGGGGGCGCGCGAGCGCGAAGCCGCCGTGGTGCCCCTTCTTCGAGACCAGTAGCCCCGCGATCACCAGGCGCCTGAGGATCTTCGACAGGTAAGCGGCCGGCACGCCGGACTGGACGGACAGATCGACCGCTCGCACCCCCTCACCCGGAGGCAGAGCCGCGAGGCAGGCCATGGCGCGGAGAGCGTACTCGGCGGTCTGCGGGAGGATCATGGTCGGACCAATGTGCCCAGGCGTCGACCGATGCGGCATCGGTCGTCTGACGGATTTCGACGTTCTCTCAACCGATGTACACATCCATTGACTAGCCCGGAGCCCCACATGCTGCCCTCCCCGGCGGTGCTCGATCCCCTCGAATCTCGCGGCCTCCGGTCGTGGCTCGGGCTGGCGATCGGCGTGCTCATCGCCGCCGGCGCCGTCGCGGTGCTCCTCGTCTTTGCGCGCATGCCCCCCTTCGACCGCTGGGTGACAGACCCCGACTTCTTCCGCCGCTGCCTCGTGGTCCACGTCGATCTCGCGCTCGTCGCGTGGTTCGTCTCCTTCATCGCGGCGATGACCTTCCTCCTGCCCGGCAGGGGGCAGAGCGGCCGGTGGACCAGCGGCGCGGTCTGGGTGTCTGTCCTCGGCCTCGGAGCGATGGGCCTCGCCGCCCTCGCCCCCGGCTCCGAGGCGGTGATGTCCAACTACGTGCCGGTGATCGACCATCCCTGGTTCGGCGGCGGCCTCGCCATCTTCGGCCTCGGCGTGGTGCTGGCGCTCCTCGATGGCCGCATCTGGGAAAACTCGCCGGGCGGCGCCGCCGCGCCCGGCCTCCGTGCCGCCGGCCTCGCGCTCATCCTCGCCGCGCTCACCTTCGCCAACAGCTGGCTCGGTCGCCCGCAAGGCGTGCCGGGCACGACGAGCTTCGAGCTCTTGATGTGGGGCGGCGGCCACGTGCTCCAGCTCGCCAGCGAGACCGCCATGGTCGCCGCGTGGCTCTTGCTCGTGGAAGACGCCACCGGGCGCCCGGTGATGTCGCGCGGCCGCGCCGCCATCGGCTTCGCGCTCCTGCTCGCGCCCTGGATGCTCGCGCCGATGCTCCCGGTGGCCGGCCTCAACTCGAGCACCTACTACCTGGGCTTCACGCAGCTCATGCGCTGGGGCATCTTCCCTGTCGTCAGCTTCTTCCTCGTGAGCTGTGCGTGGGCGGCGCGCCGCTCCAGCCTGCGCGACCCGCGCATCGCCGGTTTCGCCATCTCGGCCGTTCTCACCGTGTTCGGCTTCGTCCTGGGCGCGCTCATCCGCGGCTCCAACACCGTCATCCCCGCGCACTACCACGCGAGCATTGGCGCGGTCACCGCCGCGTTCATGGCGCTCACGCCGCTTCTGATGGCACGCGCCGGCCTCGGCGCTGCCTCGCCCTCCTGGGTGGCCCGCTGGCAGCCGACCGTCTTCGGTGCTGGCCAGTTCGTCTTCGCGCTCGGTTTCGCCCTCGCCGGGGCCCACGGCACCGCCCGCAAGGTGTACGGCGCCGAGCAAGCGGCCCGCGGCACCATGGAAACACTCGGCCTCGCGGTCATGGGGCTCGGTGGCCTCGTGGCGGTGGTCGGCGGCCTTCTCTTCCTCGGCCTCGTCGTGCGTCGCTGGCGCTCGGCGGACCCTCTTCCCACGCCTGAACCCCGGAGGCAATCGTGGCCCATGACCCACACCCAATCCAACGCCTGATGGACAACCCCTGGTTGTTGCTGGCGCTTGGCGTTCTCGTCCCTTTCGTATCCTACACGGCATGGGGCTGGATCGAAATCATGAACGTTCCACCGGCCGCGTTGCCGTAAGGAGGCCCCATGAGCATTCACGTTCCTGCGGCAGACTGGTTCAAGGCCCCGTCCGGTGGTGAGCGCACCTGGATCGGACTCGCCCTCGCGTGGTGCGTTGTCCTGTCGGTCGCGATGCCGTACTGGCATCTTCGCGGCAAGCAGAACAGCACCGGCGAGGCCTACGCGGTCGAGCCGGCGAAGTTCTCCGAGCGCGTGGAGGCCTTCGTGGCGTCCAACAAGGTCGGCGAAGAAAACGGCGTGCCCATCGTCCAGCCGGCGCCCGGCGGCGACGCCTACCTCTTGGCCCAGATGTGGCGCTGGTACCCGATCCTGAAGCTCAAAGAGGGGCAGAGCTACCGGCTCCACCTCTCCGCGCTCGACTTGCAGCATGGTTTCTCGCTGCAGCCGATGAACATGAACTTCCAGGTGTTGCCTGGCTACGACCACGTCCTCACCCTCACCCCCACCTCGTCCGGCTCGTTCACCATCATCTGCAACGAGTTCTGCGGCATTGGCCACCACTTGATGACCGGCCGCGTCATCGTCGAACCCTAGGAGCCACCCATGTCCACAACCCTCCCCCTCTCGGGGGCCGCCGAAGCCACGGGTTTTGCCACCGGGAATCACCGTCCCGGCGAGCTCCGCTCGTGTGACACGACCGGTCTCCCTGTCTGCCTCAACGCCCAGTGGTTCATCCGCATCAACGCCGTCATGGCGGTGGTGTTCCTGCTCGTGGGCGGCGTGGCATCGATCCTGCTCGCGCTCACCCGCGCGCCGACGATCCACCTGCTCAGCGCCGAGTGGTACTACCGGATCCTGACGCTGCACGGCCTGAACATGCTGATCTTCTGGATCCTGTTCCTGGAGGTCGCGATCCTCTACTTCACCGCCACCAGCCTCCTCAACTCGCGGCTCGCGAGCAAGGGGGTGGCCTGGGCGAGCTTCGGCCAGATGCTGGTGGGCGCGTTGATGGTCAACGCGATGATCCTCACCGGGAACAGCGACGTCTTGATGACGTCGTACGTGCCACTGAAGGGTCACCCGCTCTTCTACCTGGGCATCATCCTCGTCGCGACCGGCACCCTCACCGGCGTCGGCAACTTCTTTGCGACGCTCTACGTTGCCAAGCGCGACCGCACCTACAACGGCTCGGTGCCGCTGGTGGTGTTCGGTGCCACGGCGGCGGCCATCATCGCGGTGGTCACGCTGCTCCACGGCGCGATTGTGATGATCCCCACCTTCCTCTGGTCGATGGGCATCCTCGAGACCATCGACGCCGCGTGGTACCGCCTCATCTGGTGGGGTCTCGGCCACCAGTCGCAGCAGGTCAATGTCTGCGCGATGGTCAGCGTGTGGTACCTCCTCGCCACCATCACCACCGGCGCGAAGCCGCTCAACCAGGCCGTGTGTCGCGGCGCCTTCGTGCTCTACGTGCTCTTCATCAACATCGCGTCGGCGCATCACTTGCTGGTCGACCCCGGCGTCGGTGCCGGCTGGAAGATCTGGAACACGAGCTACGCGATGTACCTTGCCGTGCTCGCCTCGATGATCCACGGCTTCACCGTGCCGGCCTCGGTGGAAGTGGCGATGCGGAAGAAGGGTCACAAGAACGGACTCTTCGGCTGGCTCTTCGCCGCGCCCTGGGCCAACCCCGGCTTTTCCGCCTTCTTCATGTCGCTGGTGATCTTCGGCTTCCTCGGTGGCATCACCGGCGTCACACTCGGCACGCAGCAGATCAACATCATCGCGCACAACACCCTGCGCATCCCCGGCCACTTCCACACGACGGTGGTGGGTGGCACCACCCTCGCGTTCATGGGCCTCACCTACTACGTGGTGCCCCTGCTCTTCCAGAAGGAGTTCTACGGCCGGATGCTGTGTCGCATCCAGCCCTACGTCTTCGCGGTGGGCATCGTGCTGATGGCGGTGGCGATGACCTTTGCCGGTTCCTACGGCGTGCCCCGGCGCCACTGGGACGTGGAGTTCGCCGGTGCCCAGGTGTCTGCCGGCTTCGACGCCAGCGCGCACCTCTGGCTCGGGCTGGTGGGCGTGGGCGGCACCATCGCCTTCGTCGGCCTCTTGATGTTCATCTTGCTGGTGGTGTCCGCCGTGTTCTTCGGCAAGTCCAACGCCGGCCGCGCCATGACGGCCTGGTAGGAGGTTCCCATGTCCAACGACAAGAAGGTAGCTGACCTCATCCGCGAGGAGCACAACGTCGACGACCACCACACCCCCGGCACGATGACCCTCGTGCTGGTGCTGTTGGCGAGCTTCGCGGTGTACTACTTCGCCAACTGGAAGGCCCTCGCCGACACCTGGCACGTCCGGTAGGATGGGACCATGAGCGGCACGCCGCTGGCCGCGTTGGACCGGTTCTTCGCCACCTGGCGGTTCCCGGTCCTGGCCCTCAGCACCTGCGCGGTGACGGGCCTCGCGGCCACGGCGATGCTCTTCTGGCCGAGCACAGGAGGGGTGACTGGGCAGTTCGCCGAGGACTTCCGCACCTGGTGCTTTGGCTACAACCCGGCCACCGGGGAGATGGACACCACGCAGGTGTTCATCTTCCTCTCCCAGCCGGTGCTCCTCGGCGGGATCGTCGCAGGGGTCTGGTGGGACCTCCTCCGCCGGGTGAGCTGGCGCGCGGCCCTGCCCTGGGCGCTCGGCGGCCTCGGGTTGGTCTCTGCGTCCACAGTGGCGCTGGCGGACATCCGACTGGCGCCCGGGCGCGACGCCGAGCTGCCCTTCCCCGCCGAGGCCCTGCGCACCCAGATTCCCGCGCCGGACATCGAGGGCATCGACCACGCGGGACAGGCCTTCGCGCTTCGCGAGCTGCGGGGCGAGGTGGTGGTGGTCACCGCCGTCTACGCCTCCTGCGGGTTCACGTGTCCCACGCTCTTCGCGCAGGGCAAGGCGGCGCTCGGGGAACTCTCGCCCTCCGAACTCGAGCACGTCCGAGTGGTGGGCCTCACGCTCGACCCCAATCGCGACCGTCCCGAGGTGCTCGCCCGGCTCGCGGCGGCACAGGACGTGTCGCTTCCCACTTTCCGGCTGCTCACCGGCAGTCCCCCCGTCATGGAAACCCAGCTCGACCGTCTCGGCATCACCCGCACCCGCGACCCCGTCACCGGTGTGATCGACCACGCCAACCTCTTCCTCGTCATCGACCGCGCGGGCTTCATCGCCTACCGATTCACGCTGGGCGAAAGACAAACCCGCTGGCTGGCCGCCTCGCTCCGCTTGCTCGTGGCGGAGTGATGGGCGCGCCCCATCCCGGACCGGCTGTCCCGCCCCAGGTGGACACGCCCGTGCGCGGCGAGGCCTGTTTCCGTTTCCTCGAGCGACCCCTCCTCTGGCTCGAGTCCGCCTGCGGTCGCTGGCTCCCGGCCGAGTACAACCCCGTCACCCAGTCCGGCGCCATCGCGGTTCACGCCCTGATCGTGGCGCTGGTCAGCGGTGTGCTGCTCCTTTTCTGGTACACGCCCAGCGTGCACGGCGCGCGCGACAGCGTGCTCGCCATGACCGGACTCGCGGGTTTTCTCCGGGCGCTGCATCGCTACAGCTCCGACGCCTGCGTGGCCTTCACCGCCCTGCATGCGCTCCGCCTGACGACGGCGCGGCGTTTCACCGGCGCGCGCTGGCTGGCGTGGGTGACCGGCATCGTCCTGGTTGGGATGCTCTGGGTCGTCGGCTGGCTCGGCTACTGGCTACTCTGGGACGAGCGGGCGCGGCAGGTGGCGCTCGGCACCGCGCGTTTCATCGACGCGCTGCCCATCGTGGCCGACCCGCTCTCGCGGAGCTTCCTCACCGACGACGCGCTCAACACGCTCTTGTTCTTCGTCGTCTTCTTCGTTCACATGCTCCTGCCCTTGGCGATGGCCATCGCGCTCTGGCTGCACGTGGCCCGCGTGGCCCGCAGCCGTTTTCTCCCTGATCGACCGATGTCGATCATCGTGCTCGTGGCCATGTCGGTGATCTCCATCCTCGTACCAGCCGACCTCGCCGCCGGGGCCAAAATGGCGGTCTTGCCGGGCGACATGGCCATCGACGGCTGGTATCTCTTGCCGCTCTGGCTCACCGACCGGCTCCCGGCGGCGGCGCTCTGGGGCGCGGCGCTCGGCGTGGGCGCCCTGGTCCTCCCCTTGCCCTGGCTGCTGGGCCGCGGCCGCGCGCGCGTGGCTCGCGTGGAGCCCGGCCGTTGCGACGGCTGCACCAGCTGCGCCAAGGACTGTCCCTACGACGCGATCAAGATGGTCGACCGGCCCGAGGGCGGCAAACAACTCGCGCAGATCGACACGTCCGCGTGCGTGGGCTGCGGGGTCTGCGCGGGTTCCTGCAACAGCGCCGGCATCGGCCTGGACTGGTTCCCGGTGCTACAGGCGCGTCACCAGGTGGACGAGTGGCTCGCCGGTGCCCGGAGCGCGCCGGTGCTCCTCGCCTGCGCCGAGTCCGCCGCTCGCCGTCTCACGGTCAACCCCACCACGGGCACGGCACCTGAGCTCCCCGGCTGGAAGGTGCTCGTCGTCCCCTGCGCCGGCTGGGTGCACGCCTACACGGTGGAACGCGCGGCCAAGCACGGCGCCGCGAGTGTCACCGTGATGAGCTGCGGCCCGGAGGCCTGTCGTTACCGCGAGGGCGCCACCTGGGCCGAGGCGCGGATGGGGGGCACCCGCGAGCCGTCTGTCCGGCCCGACAAGACCGGGGTTCCGGTGCGGCTGCTGGAGGCACCCCCGGGCGCTCGCGTCGACCTCGCCGCGCTCCCGCCGAGGCGCAAGCCCTGGCTTGGCGCCGCCGTCGTGTCGATCGTGGCGGGCGCCCTCGTCCTGGCGGGCAGTGTGCTGCCCTACGCGAGTCCGCGTCCCGCCGAGCCGGAGCTGGTGGTGGCCTTCAAGCACAGCGGGGCGAAGGGAGGCTGTCGCAAACTCAGCGAGGCCGAGAAGGCGGCGCTGCCGCCCCACATGCGTCGCGACGAGGTGTGTGACCGCGGTCGGGCGCCCGTGCGTCTCCGGGTGACGGTCGACGGCGCCGTGACGCACGAGGCCCCCTACGCCCCGCGCGGCCTCTGGGGCGACGGCAACTCCATCGCCATCGTCACCCTCCCGCTCGCCGTGGGCCCCCACGTGGTGACGGTCGCGCTCGGCGAGACCACCGACCCCGGGGAGTGGTCGTACGTTCGTACCGAGAACGTCGAGGCCAAGGACGGCGAGCGCGTCGTGATCTCCCACGTGAAAGGTGTCGGAGGTTAAGGGTTAAGACTTAGCTCTGGACACGTCAATACTCCGCCCCCGCAGGGCCCCGCGTTAGCTGCTCACGATGCGCCCCCGGATCCCTGCCGCAGTCTGGTGGCTTGGCCTGGTGAGCTTCCTCAACGACGCGGCCAGCGAGATGGTCTTGCCGCTCATCCCGGCCCTGGTCACCGGCGCGCTCGGCGGCTCGGCGGCCACGCTCGGGCTCATCGAGGGCGCGGCCTCGCTCGTCGCGAGCCTGCTGAAGCTCTGGGGCGGCCGCATCGCCGACCGGACGGGGCAACACACGGCCTTCGTCGTGAGCGGCTACACGCTCTCCAACGCCCTCCGCCCGCTGATGGGGCTGGTGGCCACCCCCCTCGGCCTGCTCCTCCTGCGGCTCGGGGATCGCGTGGGCAAGGGCCTCCGAACCGCCCCACGCGACGCCGTCATCGCGCACGCCACCCCCGTCGAATCACGCGCGGCGGCCTTCTCCATCCACCGGGCCCTCGACCACGCGGGCACGATCGCGGGCGCGGCCGCCGCCGCCTGGGCGGTGCACAGCCTCGGCCTCGGCGCCGCGGAGATCTTCCTGTGGAGCGCGATCCCCGGGGTGCTGGTGGTGATCGCCGCCATCGTGGCCACGCGGGGCACCGACAGCCCTCGCCCCGCGCCGCCCGGCCCCAGCGTGCCCCTCACGGCCGACCTGCGATGGCTCCTGGTGCTCGTCGCCGTGTCGCGGCTCGGGATGGCGAGCGAGCTATTCCTGCTCTTGTTCGCGGGACGATTCCTCCCCCTCTGGGCGATCCCGGCGCTCTGGGCGGGGCTGCACGTGGTGAAGACCCTGTCCTCGTTCGCGGCCGCCGCCGCCGGACGCTGGGTGGGCCCGGCGGGACTGGTCGTCGCCGGCTGGTCAACCCACGCCGCCGTGTTCACAGGCTTCGCCTTCGCCGCGCTCCGCTGGGACACCGTATTCGCCAGCGCCGCCGCCGCAACGGAGGGTAGCGCCACTCGTGCCTACGCCGCGGAACCGCAAGCCATCGTGGCGCTCCTCGGCCTTTTCCTCGCCTGGGGGCTCTACGCCGGGCTCTCCGAAGGGGCGGAGAAAGCCCTCGTGGCCGCCGAGTCTCGCCCGGACGCCCGGGGCGCCGCCTTCGGGGCCTACCACATGGTGGTGGGCATCATGGCGCTCCCGGCGTCCGCGTCTTTCGGCTGGCTCTGGGACCACGCCAGCCCCGCCATCGCCTTCGCCACCAGCGCGCTCCTCGCCGGCCTTGGAACCGCGGGGCTGGTGGCCACCCGTCAGCGGGCCTGACGGCGCCGCAGCAACCCGGCAGAGACGAGCAAGACCCCAGCTCCCCCCTCGCAACCACAGGGCTCGTCACCCGGCGACCGCGCGCCACTGTCGCCCACGCTATCCACCGGTTCGCCTTCGGAGTCGCAGCTCTCGCCATCGACGCAGCCGTCACCGTCCGCGTCACGATCCAGGTACGCCGGCACCCCGTCGCCGTCGTCGTCGGCCTCGCCCTCGTCCACCGAGAGGAGCCCGTCGCCGTCGTCGTCGTCGTCCTCGTTGTTCGGCACCCCGTCATTGTCGGTGTCGCGACCGCCCTCGATCTGGTCAGGGAAGCCGTCGTCGTCGCTGTCGAGGTCGAGGTGGTCGGGCGTGGCATCGCGATCGGTATCATCCGGGTTCGATGGGTCGCCGACCTCGCTGAAGGTGGTGAGCCCGTCGCCGTCGTCGTCGGTGTCGAGCGGGTCGATGTCGCCGTCGTCGTCGCTGTCTCGTGCGTCCTCGGCGCCGTCGAGCAGGCTATCGTTGTCGCTGTCGGGATCCTCGACGCCCGTGCCCAGGGCGCGCTCGTCGGCATCATCGAGGCCGTCACCGTCGGTGTCGTGGGGCTCGGCGGCGCCGTCGCAGTCGCTGTCGAGGCCATCGTCGAGCTGGGTGGCACCCGGGTGCACGTCCGCATCGGCGTCGTCGCAGTCCTCGCCATTGTCGACGTGTCCCTCGGGTGCGGCACAGGCCAGCACCGCCACGTCGCCGCCGTATCCGTCGCCATCGGCGTCGAGGTACCAGAGCGGCTCGTCGACCGCGTCCTCGTCGATCGACCCGTCACAATCGTCATCGGCCTCGTTGCAGGATTCGGACGCGCCGGGAAACACCGCCGCGTCGAGGTCGTCGCAATCGTCGGCGGTGGACAGGTAGCCGCTCGGCGGCTCGCAGGACCGGACGGACTCGCTCCCGGCGAAGCCGTCACCGTCGCTGTCGGCGTACCATGTGAGCTTCTCGCAGCCCAACTCGCAGGCGTAGGCATATGCCGTGGCACAGTCCTTGTCGTTCCACGCGCCCGCGCCGTCGTCGGCCATCGCGGCGCAGTCCTCGTTGCCCCCGTAGTCGTTGGGCTCGCCCGCTCGCCAGTCGCTAAAGGTGGACGACGCGCCGCCGTCCCACGCGAAGCTGCCCTCGCTGTCGCGGTCGTTGAAGCCAATCCACCAGGCGCTCGCGCTGTTGACGCTTTCCGCGAGGTCCCAGGCCCACGCCTCCTCGCTGGCGTCGTCGAGATCGAGCAGGTGGTAACCCCGCTCGGCACAGGAGGACTGCGCGCTTTCCCAGCTCGCGGTGCTCCCCACGAAAAAATACAGATGATCGTCGTACTCGGCCACCGTGCCGGGACAGTCCGCCCCGTTGTCGAGCGCGCCGTCGCAATCGTCGTCGGCGGCGTTGCAGCGCTCGGCCGCGCCGGGGAGGGCCTCGGCATCGCTGTCATTGCAGTCTGCCCCACCCACTGAGGCGGCGTCGACACCGTCGCCGTCCGCGTCGAGATCGGACGTGGACCCGTCGCAGTCACTGTCGGTGGTGTCGGCCAGCTCCGCGGCGCCCGGATAGGCGCTCGCGTCGGTGTCGTCGCAGTCGCTTGCCGTGACACTCGCGCCGGCGGGTTGCGTGCAGGCCGCCACGGTGCTCGTGCTCCCGGCGTAGCCGTCGCCGTCGCTATCCGCGTAGAATGTGGTGAATCCACTCGGATCGACGCCAGGATCTTCGTCGTCCACCAGCGCGTCACAATCGTCGTCGAGGTCGTTGCAGCTCTCGGTCGCGGCCGGGCTGACACTCGTGCTGGTGTCGTCGCAGTCCCCAGGCACGTCGATGTACGGGCTCTCCGTGGCACAGGCACGCACGCTGTCGCCGCCGTAGCCGTCGCCATCGCCGTCGATGTAGCGCTCGTAGGTGGTGCAGCCGGTCTCGCAAATGAAGCTGCCACTCGCGGCGCAGTCCTTGTCGTTCCAGCCGCCCGATCCGGTGTAGGCGTACCATGTGCAGTCCTCGTTGCCACCGAAGTCGTTGGGCTCTCCCGCGCGCCAGTTGGTGTAGGGACTGTCGCTGCCGCCGTCCCACTGGTAGCTGCCCTCGCTCGCGGCGTCTGTCAGCCCCATCCACCAGTTGGCCCCGCTGTCCACCAACTGGGCCTGGGCCCAGATCCAGTCGTTCTCGCTCGCGTCGTCGACGTCGGCCAGGTGGTAGCCGAAGCCCGCGCAGTCGGCCTGGGCCTCGGCCCAGGTGGCGCCGTCGACACAGAAAAGGAAGTCGTGGACGCCGTCGCTCGCGGCGGTGCAGTCGCCAAGCTCCGCCTTTGGCATCGCAGGGAGGCCGATGCCCGCAGGGAGTTCAGCGCACGCGAGGAGCCACCACATGCGCACAGCCTATCCCGGCCCGATAGGTGCCCGCGTGCTCCTCGCCACCCTCGCCTTCGCTGCCGACCTCGTGGTGGAACACGACGGCTACCGAGCCACCTTGCGCCTGTCGGACGGCGTGGCCACGGCGGTGGAGGTGGGGGCCCAGTTTCATCGGCCAACGCACCCGCTGCAGGCCGCTACACGCTGGGTCATCGACGATCGCTGTGCCTTCGACGCGCAGCCCTCCGTCGCGACGCTGAGCGCGGACGGCCGCTGGGCAGCGGGGGCCCGGGGCAACAGCCTGCTGCTAGTCGACGTGACCGTCTGCGCCCCGGTGGCGGCCACCCGGCTCGACGACGGCGTTTCCTCGCTCGCCTTTGACGGCGACCGGCTGGTGGCGTTGGCCGCCGCCCGGCCCTACTTCTTCTCGACGCCTGCCCTCGGCACGCTCCCCGGCTTCCACGTCGTGACGGGCTCTCGCGACGGGCCCCTGCTCCTCGACGAGCTCGGCCGCGCCTACGACCCCACCACTGACCGCCTCGTCGAGGCCATCGAGGCGGCGAGGCCCGACGTGGTCGAGGGGCCGACCGGGCTCCAGGTGGTGCAGCGCGGCCGTCGCCTCGGGGCGGTCATCCCCGTCCACCCCGACGCCAGCGGGGTTTCCGCCGACGGGCGCGTGCTGGTGACGGTGGACAGTAAGACCATCACCGCGTGGTCGGTGGCCAGCGGGCAATCGCTGTGGACGACGCAGCGATTCTCGCCCCGGCGCCCGTCCCGGGTGACGGTCGGCACACGTTTCGTGGCCATCGACAGCGAGGGCGCGCTGGTGCTCGACCCGGCGAGCGGCTCGGTCATCGCGATGGTCGATCGGCGCTGGGCCAAGTTCGGCGACGAGCTCGTCCCCCTCGCGCAGATCGGCACGCGCCTCCTCGGTGGCACCTGGAAGGCGGGGAAACCCAACGACGCCGGCGAACAGTTCGACGCATTCGACGCCATCGGCGCCCTCGGCCAGCCCTGCGCCGATCCGACCGCGGCCCTGGCGATGGCCGACCGCGTACCCGGACTCGGCCCAGGCCTCCGCGCGAAGTTGGCGCGGGAGTGTCCGCGCGGCGAGCCTCTACCCTGGCCGGCCGCCGTGGCCGCCCCGGCCTGGGTGCGTCCGGTCCCCACCGGAACGTCCTGCGCGGTGCCAGTCCTCGCACCCTCGTCCCGCTACACCCCGCCCACTGGCAAGACGCGGCTCGTGACCGTGAAGGCACGCACGCCCGAGCGCACCACGCTCCAGGTCGACTACGTCAACGACACCGGTTTCAATGTCGGCGTGCAGCACGACCAGGTGCTGCTCCCCGGCGCCGAGCCCGCCTGCCTCGCAGCGGTGCCCGCCGGACAGGCGATGATCGTCGACCCGGCAAACCAGGTGCTTGGCCAGGGCGAGGCCTTCGCCATGCGAGTATCCGCCGGACTCGGTCCCTGGGGCGTGAAGCCGGAGCCCGCCGACTGGGAGATCGACATCCCCGGCAGCATCGAGTGGATCGAGGCGGAAGCGACGGGACTCCTGGTGCAGACGAAGGAGCGCTGGGGACGCGTGTCGGACCGCGGCGCGGTGATCGAGACCCGGTTCGGACGACTCCCACGAGCGGAGCCCGTCGAGGCGCTCGGCTTCCGGTGCCTGGACGGCTGCGCCCCGGTCAACGGCGACGAGGTGCTCAAGTCCGTGCCCGGCGCCCAGCGACAACGGGTGGGCGACGGGCGGGTGCTCTGGCAACGCGAGGCCTCGTGGATGGAGCTCGACGACAAGCTCAAGGTCACGCGGCTCTTCGGCCCGGGCATGTACGTGGCGATGCGGGGGCCGCTCACCTGGCTCGCCCACGGCGGGCGGCTTCGCGGCTACGGCGCGGCGCTCGACACCCGGGTGGGCCCACAGGACCGCTGGCCCGTCGTCGACCCGGGACCACAGCCCGGGGAGGCGGACAACGAGGCGGTGCGCTGGAAGGTGGCGGCGGGGAGCAAGACGGTAGGTGTCCGGGTTTCCGGCGACGTGGCATGGATGGCACCCCGCGAGCTGCCCCGGACGAGCCCCCACGATCCGCCCAGGCCGGGCTGGATCGTCAAGAAGGACGTGGACTGGACCGTGGTGCACCCGGTCACCGGCGAGGTGGTGTCTCGGGGGTCGGCCCCGCTCGAGACCTTGTCCGCCCTCGGCGGCGAGCTGCGCGTGGTGGTGAAGCGGGCCGGCGGCCAGCACGAGGTGCTCGACCAGAACGGCAAGGTGCTTGGCCCCTTGCGACGGCGAGGCGCCGACGTGCTGGCCCTCGCCGACGGTGGCTGGGTGGAGGTGGAGCGCGACCGCGCGGGCGTGCCGAGCCTCCGCCGCGACGACCTCGTGGCCTATGACGGAAATGGCGAACGCTGGCGACGGCGGCGGCTCCAGGCCGACGTGGTGCTCGACGGCGGCGACGTGCTCCTGGTGGAGCGCGAGGGCGGCACCGTCACCGCGCTCGACGGGCGGACGGGGCTCGTCCGGTGGGCCTTTGTTACCCCCGGACGCCTCGCCTCGGTGGAGGTGGCGCCATGATGTTCGTGTCGCTGGCCCTGGCCGAGTTGCCCAGTCCCCAGGTCGAGAAGTTAGAGCTCAGCCCCGAGTGCAGCATCGACGTCGATCACACGGCCCGCCCGCCGGTGGTGGCGCTGTCCGACCGCTGGGCCGCAGTGACACAGGGGAAAGACATCCTCCTGGTCGACCTCCGGCGCTGTGTGCCCGTGGCGGCCGGGATCGGGCCGCGGGCTGGGGACGACAGTAGCACCCGGGCGCTCGCCTTCGAGGGCGACGCGCTCATCCAGCGCTTCGGGGTGGGCACGGTCCGGTGGACGATGCCGGACATGGTGCCTTCCCCGCTCCGAGGAACGGCCTACCGTGATCTGGTCGACCTCGGCAGCACGCCGGGGGGGCTCGGCTACGCGCGTCTGGTACGTGGCGACGAGCCGGGCGAATACCTCGACCTGCCCCGGGTGACGGTGGCGACCACCGACGAGGTGGTGGGCACCGACGAGTCGGGCTGGGGCTACTGGCGCGGCATGGAGCGGCTCGCAGGCGGCGAGGATCCCCTGCTCGCCGGTATCTCCCGCCTCTACCGCGCGGCCGGCCGACTGTACGCCACCGATGGCGCTCGCGACCTCGATGTGCTGGCGGGCAAGCTCGTGCCCCGGCCGGGTGGACGCCCCGCCGTGGTGCCCCCCGGTTCGGGCGCTCGATTCGCGCTGGTCGATGTCCCTGGCGGCACGGTCGTGGTGGGGGAGGGCAAACAGTGGGGGGTCGTCATCCCCACGCGCGCGCAGGTTGGGCTGGCCAGCGGCGACGGTCGCGTGGCGTGGATTGGCGACCGCGAGGGCCTCGGCGCCTGGTCGGCGGCCACCGGAGAACTGCTCTGGCGGGTGCCGGTCACCGTTGGCGAGTGGGAGGGCATGGGGCTGGCCCTCGGAAAAAACTTCGCCGCCCTCGGCACCGCCGAGATGTGGATGCTCTTCGACCCCCAGGATGGCGACAGCGCCGGGCAAACCGGACGCGACCAGCTCATCGCCAGTCCCGCCTTCGAGCTGGGGGGCAAGCTCGACTGGACGGACTTCGCCGGGCCCTGGACCGCCGCCGCACCCACGGGCTCGGCCTGGATTCCGCCTCCGGTGTCGAGCCTCGCGGCCGAGTTGTCCACCTACCCCGCCGCGATCCCGGTGGTGCCCGGGATGGAGCGTGCCCAGGCCAACGCCGATGGCACCTGGACCTGGCAGAGCCCCACGCGGGTGAAGGAACATTACGCCACTGAGCTCGGGTTGGTGGTGCGCACCGAGGGTGAGTTGCTCTTGCTCGCGCGCGACGGCACCGTCCGGTGGCGGCAGCCGCCCGTGGCGGACATTCGCGTGGCGGGGGACGCCGTGGCCACCGCCTCGACCGGCACGGTGGGGCTCTTCGACCTCGCCACCGGCCGCGAGCGCTGGTCGGTGCCGGCCGCCGAGCTCGTGTCCCTCTACGCGGACGGCGTCGTGATCCGTCGGGTGCCCGGGGGGCCCGCCGAGGGGCTGCGCCTCCGCGATGGCAAAGTGGGTGCGCTGCCGCGGGACTACCCGCAGAGGGTGCTCGGCTGGACCTGTCGCCGCGAGGGCTGCACCCGGGAGCCCTCGGCGCCGGCCGGCGCGCGCGACTTCCGCAAGGAGGGTGACCGCTGGGTGGAGTACATCGACGGCGGCGCGGCCGGCTCGCTCCCCACCGGTACCCTGCGCACGGTGAAGAATGGCGCCTACGTGAGCCGCGGGGCCGTTGTCCATGGCCTCGCCGAGCCCGCGCCCCCCGGCGAGGTGGCGCTCCCCGTAGAACTGCCCCGCCCCGCCGCTGCGCCTCGTGCCGAGCCGCGCTGGATCGTCGAGCGTGATCGCAACTGGCGCATCCTCGACCCCCTGTCGCGCGAGGTGCTGGCCACGGGCGACTCCCGGCTCCTGGCCACAAGCGTGGGCCCGGGGCCCCTGCGCTACGCGGTGGAGCGGGCCGACGGGGCGAGCAGCATCCGCGACGCCACGGGCGCCGAGCTCCTCCGCGTGCCCGGCGAGGTCTTGCACCTGCACACGAGGGCCGACGGGGCGCTGGCCTGGACCGAGCGCGCGGGCGAGCGCCGCGTGGCCTGCGTGTCCTCGGGCTGGTGTGTGCCCCTGGACGACCGGGGCGACCAGGTGGTCGGGTGGGACGGCGACATGCTGCAGTTCTGGCTCGGCGGGGCGCTGTACCGGGTGGAGGCCAGCTCGGGACGGGTGATTGGGGGATAGCCAGCGGGGTAGTCCCAATGGGGGTGCGCGAGCGCCGCTACTCGTAGCAGTCCACGACGCAGTAGCCGTCGGTGGTACAGTCCGGCCTAGTGCTCCCGCCGCCCACGCCGACTCCGGCGTTGCAGTTCGCCTCCGGACAGTCCGAGTGGCTTTCGCACGGAAGGGAACAGAGAAACTGGTCGCCTGCAATCGCTACTTTCCCATCCGTTCCGGGCGACGCCGTGTACATCGAATCGCGATACGCACACTCCAAGTCAGGGTTCTCGCACGGTGTCCTCGAGTCGCATTCCTCCAGGTAGTGCTCCGGCCGCGCCACACAGGCCGAGAGGCACCCGGCAGTCAGGATGACGATGCCCCTCATGTATTGACTTCCGGCTTGCCAGGGAGCTCGTCCCCCGGAGGCAAGCTGGTGCCGCCCCACGGCGGGTCGGGGGGACCGTCGTCGCGCAGCCAGAGGTCGACGGTGCCTGTGCCGCCGGGCGCCGAGGGGCACGGCCAGTGCCGATCCACCACGCCCTCGAGCGCCGCCGCGCTCGGCGCGCAGACCGCGCTCGGGATCACGTATTCGAAGCGGACGCCACGCTCCTCCCGCCAGAAGCTGCAGTGGATACCCGTCACCTCAAGCCGGTCGCACTCCCCGTCGGCGTCCATGCGAATGCGCAGGCCAAGCTCCCACTCCCCGTCCTCCGAGAAGTCGAATCTCCCGAGGGCGCCGGGCAGCGACGGGTCCACGTCGCTGCCGTAATTCTGCTCCAGCGAAGCGTACGCGTCCCGCCGCTCGTTCCCCAGCACCTGCGGCGTCGGCAGCGCGAACTTCCCCCACATCCGGTGCCGCCAGTTCCACTCGTCGAGGTAGTGCGCGCAGTAGAAGTCGCCCTGGACGCCCTGGCAGTGGTCGCCCCCGCCCGCGGTCACGTGCCCGTACTCGTGCAAGATCAGGGCCGCCAGCTCGACGATCTCCGCCAGCGCGGCCTTGGCACAGCACCAGGCGAGAACGTAGTACCAGCCGAAGGTCCAGTCGTCCACGCGCGCCGCGCGGGTGAGCAACCGCCGGCACCACCAGAAGTAGTAGTCGGCGAGCGCAGCGTGGATGGCGTTGTATTGCGTGCAGAGGTAGATGCTGAACACGGTGTAGGCGCTGTGCCCGTGCGCCTCGCCCTGCACCTGCACCCGGCCGTCGCCATAGGCCTCGATGGCGAAGCCGCGCGACTCGTCGCACATCGCAGGGCCCAGGTACAAGGAAAGGGTGCCATCCCGCAAGTCGCGCCGGAAGCCTTCCGGGGAGTAGCCGATCTTGTCGCCGTGCGGCTTCGCGCCCAGCTCGGCAAAGCTGTCGAGCAACGACAACGCGTAGAGCACCCCGCGCGAGTACATGCCCCAGCCGCCGGTGGCGTTGAGCCCATCCACTCGCACGGCCGAGTCGACCGTCATGCAAGCGATGAGTTCCGACCAGCTCGCGTCGCGGCGACGCTCCCAGTCGGGGAAGAACAGCTCGCGGACAAGCGTCATGTCGATGTCGGGGTCGATCTCGTCGTCCGGCAGGCAGGTGGCGAGCTCAATCGCCGGGATGCCAGGCGCGATGTCCACCTCATGGGCGTCGACCAGTCGACCCCAGGCCACGGCGGGTTCCCACCGGGAGTAGCCCAGATTGATGGCGTTCATGCCGGCCAGCTGCTTCACGTCGTCCCAGCGCAGTTGAACCACCTCCTCGGCGTCGCCACACCCAGAAGGCGCCGAGGCGCCCGTACCGAGCGTGTAGGTCACGCCGGACCGAGTGGCGGCGCCCTTCACCACCCGGTCGCGCCGCGCCGCCAGGCGCGCGCGCACCTCCAGGGCGGAGGCGCTCAGGGTGCGGTCCCGAGCGAACTCCGGCTCCCACCAGTTCGCCCGGGGCAAGGCAGCCTTGACCTCCGGGGGCACTCGCCCGCCGCAGGGCGGGACGGCCAGATCGCCAGGCCGGGAGGCCGTCCAGGGCGTCCTGGTGCCCCGGCCCGGCGCCGTCGATGCGCCCGGCGCGATGCCTCGCGCTTGGTCCCCCTCGGCCGACGCGCACCCGCACCCCCCTACAGACGCCGCGGCGGCGTGCTCCAGCCCCGGCAGGGCGGCCTGGCTCCAGTCGATCTCGCCGGGGTAGCCGCGCACGGCTTAGGTGGTCCTCAGCACGAGTCCGAGCATGGCGCTGGCCTGCGCGGTCTTGACGCCGCTGATGCCGCTGGGGTTGCGCCACCAAGGCTGCAGGCGGGTGTCGGGGAAGAAGTTGGCGGTGGTGTTGTATTCGAGGGAGCGGACGCCCTGCACGTTGACCGAGGTGATGGCGGTGGCGGCGATGTCGATGGGGCTGGCGGGCTGGTGGTCGCGGTCGAAGCCGGAGAAAAAGGCGACGTTGAACTCGAAGTCGGTGGAGGGCACGTTCTCCACGAGGCCGAAGATGAAGATGGCGCTGCAGCGAGGCAGGATGCCGCGGACGCGGGGGACGTCGACGTCCATCACGCTCTTCTGTAGCGCGGTGCCGGTGGTGGTGAGCACGAGGCGGCGGAAGAGCGGGATGAGCAGCACGTTGGAGGCGGCGAGGCCGGCCCCGAGGCCGAGTTCGTTCTTGTCGAGGCTCACGATGGACTCCGGGCGTTGGAGGGTGGCTACACGGGGAAGGTGCGGCGGCGGCGAGGAGGCTCCCGCCGTCGCGACAACAGTGTAGCGCGGCACCGCCCCCCCCCCGCAAGGCAAAATCTCGTAATGTTCGCTACAGCATCGCGATGTGCGGTGATCGCATCAAGTCGCGATCAGGAATGTTTGAGAGTTAGGACTATCTCACTTTCCGGGGCTTCCGAGGCCTCCGCGCCACCGCAGGACGGTAGCACCGAGCACTCCACGCCCGGCGGGAGCGGCGGGGCCTCGACGGTGAGGTAGCGCCCTTCGCGGCCTCGCGCGCCCCGTGTTTCCCCGAGCCGCGCTACCAGCCCCCAATGCTCCCCCTCGTCGCCCTCGCCTTCGCCTCCGACGCCGCTCTCGGCGTGAGCGACCCGCTGCTCGCCGCCGTGCTCGAGGAGCACTGGACCGGGCAGATGTACGTGTCGCCCGTGTGGGCCACGCAGCTCGGCGACCACCGCTACGACACCCGTCTGGATGACAACAGCGAGAAGGCTCGCCAGCGCTGGCAGGACAAGCGCCAGGGCTTTGCCGACCGGGCCCGCAAGCTCGCCGGTCTCTCCGCCGCCGACGCGCTCACCCGCGACTTGCTCGTGGGCAAGCTCGACGACGAGCTGCGCGTGGAGCGCGAGTGTCGCTTCGCCGAGTGGTCGTTCTCCGCGCGCAGCAACGCGCTGGTCTACGCCGCCGACCTCGGCAGGGCACACGCCGTGAAGACGGTTGACGACGCCGGGAACCTCGTCGCCCGCTACCAGAAGCTGCCCGGCTGGATCGACACCGAGGTGAAAAACCTGCGCCTCGGCCTCAACGAGGGACTGGTGGCGAACCGGGCCAGCGTGGAGAAGGTGGTCGCGATGGTCGACGAGGAGCTCGCCGCCGCCGAGCAGGACTCGGCGCTGGGCGCGCCGTTGCGCGAGAGCTACCCGATCCCCGCCGACAAGCTCGGCGCCTTCCAGGCCAGCCTCCGGCAGAGCCTGCCGCCTGTCCGGGCGGCGCTCCAACGTTACCGCGACTTCCTGCACGCCGAGATCCTCCCCCGCGCCCGGGGGGAGGGCACCGAGGGTCTGGCGGCGCTGCCGCTGAAGGGCTGCTACGCCGCCCGCGTCCGGCAGGAAACCACCACCGACCAGAGCCCGGACACCCTCCACCAGAAGGGCCTCGACGAGCTGGAGCGAATCCACGCCGAGATGGCGCCCCTCGGCGAGAAGCTCTTCGGCACCGCCAAGAAGGCGGAGATCTTCTCGCGCCTCCGCACCGACCCTGCCCTGCACTTCGACACCCGCGAGGCCGTGGAAACCAAGGCCCGCGAGGCGCTCGCCCGGGCGCAAGCCGCCGTCCCGCGTGTGTTTGGCACCCTGCCGAAGGCCGAGTGTGTCGTGAAACCGATCCCCGACCACGAGGCGCCCTACACCACCATCGCGTACTACTGGCAGGCGGCCCCCGACGGGAGCGAGCCTGGGATCTACTATGTCAACACCTGGGAGCCCACCACCCGGACGCGTTTTGACGCCGAGGTGCTCGCCTTCCACGAGGCCGTGCCCGGCCACCACCTGCAGATCGCCATCGCGCGCGAGCTACAGGGCCTCCCGAACTTCCGCCGCTTCGACGAGCTGACGGTGTTCATCGAGGGGTGGGCCCTCTACTCGGAGCGACTGTCCGACGAGCTCGGCCTCTACTCCGGCGACCTCGACCGGATGGGCATGCTCGGCTTCGACGCCTGGCGCGCGTCGCGGCTGGTGGTCGACACCGGCATCCACGCGATGGGCTGGACCCGAGGCGAGGCCGAGGACTTCCTGCGGGAGAACACACCGCTCGCCGAGAACAACATCGTCAACGAGGTCGACCGGTACATCACCTGGCCGGGGCAGGCCCTCGGCTACAAGCTCGGCCAGCTGGAGATCCGTCGGCTGCGTGCCGAGGCCGAGGCCGCGCTGGGCGGCCGTTTCGACCTCGCGGCCTTCCACGACACTGTTCTCGGCGCCGGCGCGGTGCCGATGTCGGTGCTGGAGGCGAGGGTCAGGGACTGGGTTGCGACGCGGAAGTAGCCGCCAGGGCTATCGGCTGCCACCGAGGAAGATCCAGATGTAGCCTGGATTATCGTCCATTGCCCCCAGGCCAGAGCCCACGATCAGGTCGTCAAAGCCATCACCGTTGGTGTCGCCCGCCGCGAGCGCGGTACCGAGGGTCTGGGGCTCAAGCGAGCCCAGAATGCGGGCACTCCCCGACCCCCCGAGCTCGCGCATCCCCTCGAATGGACCATACTCAACGTACACCGCCCCTCCGCGCTCCGCGAGCGTGCTCTCTGCGTAGTCCGAGACTGCGAGGTCCATGTGACCGTCGCCGTCGAGATCCAGCGTGACGATCTCGGTCCCGAAGCCGCTGTCTGAGCAATCTCCGCCGGAAATCAGTGGCGCGTCCATGTCGAATCTTGGTAGGCCAGCCTCGAAAACCGTCCGTACGAGGTCGCAAGTCGGATCGCCTCGGTCGCCCACCGCCATCGTGGTGACCAGCTCGTCGCGACCGTCGCTGTCGATGTCTGTAGTGTTGTAGTCAAACGCCCCCGACGAACCCGTGTAGTCGTCGTCGTCCGGCCACGCTCCGCCCAGCCGAGCATCCACCTCCCGGCCCTCGGCGCCGGACGAAAGCGGACCGAAGTAGACATCCATCAGCTCGTCCTCCACGAGCAGCAGCTCGTGTTCACCGTCCCCGTCGAGGTCTCCGGCGTCGAAGGGCACGAGCGGCGAGCACCAATCGCCCACGTCGGCCGTGGCCCCAAGACGCGCTAGGTCCGGAATCTCGAACACGCCGGACGCGGTCGCGTCCGCAACCCACGCGCCGTACTTGCAACTGTCGTAGGTCACGTACCAGGCGGCGGTGTAGACAACGCTCCCCCCGAACGCTTCCGTGACGAACGCAGCGTCTCCGGAGCTCCAGCGCTCGACGACATCGACGCCCGGCGGTCGCCAGCGGAGGTCAAGTCCGGCGTCATCCCGTTCGAGCCCTGATCGGAGCTCGGAGTAGTACAGCGCCCCAAGATCGTCATCTTGCGCACTGTAGATCGACGCGACGAGTCCCGCCCGGTCGGCACCGCCCGGGAGCGCGAGCCGGGTCGTCCAGAGGAAGGCGTCTGGATCCACCAGGGACAAACCCAGCACGGCATCGACAACGAGATCGGACTCGACCAGGGGGGGAAATGGACCCCGAAAGGAGAGGATGTCCGCAGACTGCGCCCTCGGCACCTCCGTCACCACGTCCGCCAGCCCGTCCGCGTCGATGTCGCCCGCGTGCACTGCCGTGCCAAACCCGAGGTCCACGTCCGGGCCCACGATCACCACCTCAGCACTTTCCACGCCAAAGTCACCCACCAGTGCGGTAGCACAGCCGTCGTCGATCAGACCATCGCAGTCCTGGTCAACACCGTCACAGGTCTCCACGGACCCGGGGTACACTGCGGAATCGCCGTCGTCGCAGTCACCGGGAGGCTGGAAGCCGTCGCCGTCCTCGTCAACGCCGGGGTCGCTAGACTCGGTCGCGGTCTCAGGAGGCGCAGAGTCTGAAGTATCGTCGTCGCCGGAATCGATCACTCCACTCGTGTCGCGGCGGGCCGGGGGTTCGCTGTCCTTGTTGCTCTCCGGGGCGCATCCCCCGAGGATGAGAAGGTGCCACATGAGTCACCACAGGTTCGCGTAGCCGCGAAAGGCGGTGCCGTTCCGCTGGTACCCCGCGTCGCACTCCAGCTCCACTGCCCACACCACGCTGTCGCTCGCGTCGAACTCGTTCACCATCGCCGCGCTGGTGCCATTGACCTCGGCACACGTGGCGAGCGCGTGACCGCCCAGCAGCTGCCAGAGCGACGAGCCGGTCGGGCAATAGATGTCGGCTGCGGCGAGGTCTTCCATCGTGTACTGGGCGGTGGCAGAGGCCGTACCGCCGGTGGCATCGAGTTCGAACACCACCCCGCGACTCACCCCGGTCCCACCGGTGTTCGTCCACTGGTTGTCGAAAATGGCGAGGTCGGCGTTGGGCCCCCAGTGCGCCGTGTGCTGGCCGTGGAACTCCTCGTCGTAGCCCCCCGCCACCATCTCCCAGCTATCGCCGGTGTCGGTGGGGTCGCCGCCGTTCATCGTCCACGCCACCTCGTTGTACGTCGACGAGGTTGGGTCGGCATCGACCATCCAGATGCTGTCGAGGTTGTGCACGCTGAACATCCACTGCTCTGCCACGTCGACCCAAAGCGAGTTGGTGTGCATGTAGTCCGCCCCGGCGACCGAAGATCCCCAGTAGCTGCTCGTGCAGGTGCCCGCGACGGTGTAGTCCACGGTCACGCCGGCAACGTCAGTCCACATCCACTCGTCACTGAGCGTGGGCGTGCCGGAGGTCAAGTCGAACACATACATGCCATCCACGACGATGGGGTAGGTGTCGCTGGTGGAGCTGTCGCCATCGCAGTCCAGCAGATCGGTGACACCCACCTCCTCGGCGGTGAGCACGTACAGAGATCCGTCGAATACGGCTAGATCGTGGTGGACGTAGTCGTCGAAGGTCGCGTCGGGGACGGTGGTGGTTCCCGGGCAGTAGCCGGAGCCGTCGTCGCGGCAGAGCAGGTTGACCAGCTCGCCTTCCAGCGTGTACTCGACGATGATCTCGTGGTTGATGATGCCCAGCACGTGCTTGAGTGGGCGCGTGAGCCCGATAGCCTCCAGGCTGAGGTCGGTGCTCCCCACGCTGGCGAGATCAGCGGCGGGGTCCTGATACCACACGATCTCTCCGTCCCGGTCAACCACGATGAACGCGTCGCGGCGCACGTTGCCAGGCTGGCGACAGCCCCAGTGGGTAAGAAAGTTGTAGACGTCGTCCGCCGCGCCAGCGGTCGAGATGCCGACGTGAGCGAGTTCGGCGGTACCATCGAGCTCGGGCAGGTCTCCGGTCGTCTCATTCTTGCAGTTGGTGTACACCGCCGCGCCGCCCGTCGCTGGGGAGGCGTACCCCCGCCACTCGAAGGCGTCGCTCGGCTTGAGACCGTAGAGCGTGAAGCTGTGCGAAGTGTTGTTGAAGGAGGCCGGCGTCGATCGAGGTTCTTGGCACCCAGCCGGGAGGTCCTCTCCAAACTTGATGAAGGCGTTCGACGCCACATCGGTGGTGATGGTGCAGTCGAAGCGCAGGCTATTGTCGGCCTGCTGGGTGCACGTGGCGTTCGTGATGGCTAGCGCCCACGCCGGGGAGCTACCCCCCCCCGCAAGAATCGTGCCAAGAAGCAGGGCGTGCATCGCTGTCTCCAGCGCAGAGAATATCATGACGATACGACGGCGTGAGCACTATTTGCATAAGACGTCCACCCCCCGCTCCACCCCGCGCCCGTCCACGGTGGACGCCAACGCCCGCGCACGCTCGCCAAGTGTCAGCGCCTGCCGGATGGCCGCCGCGAGTCGCTGAGCCGTGAGGCGCTTGCGAGGCACCGTGCCACCGGACACGCCCGCACGGAGCGCCCGTTCGGCCCAGTAGAACTGGTCGAAAACGTGCGGCACCACCACCTGGGGCACGCCCGCCCGGAGCACGGTGGCGGTGGTGCCCGCGCCCCCGTGGTGCACCACCACCGCGCAGCGTGGGAAGAGCGCGGCATGGTTCACGTCGCCCACGACACAATCGCCGCTGAGCCCGGCCCATCCACGGCCGACGAGGCACCGGACGCCGGCGATCCGCCCGGCCTCGGCCACGAGTGCGCTGAGCTTCGCCGGCTCAGTGCTGGGCATGGACCCAAAGCCCACGAAGACCGGCTTGTCCCCCGCCGCGAGGACGTCCTCGACGACGGGCTCCAGCGGTCGCGCGTCGGGAAGGTAGAAGCTCCCCACTTGTGTCGCCGGCACGTCGATGTCCCCCGGCAGGGGCGCCAGCGCCGGCTCGCTGGCCGCGATCACCCCGGGCGACAGTCGCTGCCGGTACACGTCGACCACCGGGGCCAGCCCGAGATCGCGCCGGACGGCGTTGATGCGCGAGCGGAACCATAGTTTCCACACGCCGCCATTGACCCACCAGCTCAGCCGGTTGGCCCAGGGCGGTAGGCCCATCGCGGCGAGACCGGGGAAGGGATGGTCGCCCGAGGGCAAGACCTGGGGCGCCAGCGCCACGTGACGGTAGGCAATCCCGCGCGCCTCGGCGAGTGACACCGCCACGTCGTAGAGCGAGGCGGACACCACTCGATCCACACCGTCGACCAGGGGTACGAGCGCCTTGGCGTGAACAGCGATCTCCGATTGCATGATCGGCAACGCCTTGTCGAGCCGCGTGCCCACCTCGCGCATGGTCACCTCGAAGTCGACCCCCACGCCATGGGCTTGGAGCCCGAGCGACGCCGCCCAGCCGACGGCGTTCGGCGGCAAGGCCACGCGCACCTCGTGCCCGGCGGCGCGCAGCCCGAGCGCGAGGGCCAGCATCGGCTGCACGTCGCCCCGCGTGCCGAAGGTGACGACGAGGACCTTCACGAGTCAGGCGCCCACGAGTCAGGCGCCGCGCAGGTGCAACCGTCGCGGGCCCGCCTCGACCTCACGGCTCCACATGCGCTCGTCCCAACTGAGCCCGGGGCGCAGGTCGAAGACCACGAGCCAGCCCTCCGACACCCCCATGGTGTCCAGGTTGGCACAGAGCTGCGCCTGCCCCTCGCGCAGAACCCGCTCCGGCGAGTGCAGCCCAGGCACCACGCGCTTGAGCTCAATCACCGTCCGCTGTCCGGCCAGCTCCACGCAGAGATCCACCCGGCCGGTGCCGGCGGCGAACTCCCGGTGCACCTGTCCCCCGCCGTTGACGACCTTCTGGAGAAAAGCCATGAAGGCCAGGTGAACGGTGCACTCGTGGTAGCCCGTGGGGGTGTTGCGTACCGCGAAGTCCGAGTTCTCTCGCCACCACTGGAGGAACTGGTCGATGACAACGGGCGCGTCGAGCGTGCCGTCCGGTCGGAGCCAGGGCGCCTCGGGCAAGGGCAAGTTGTCCTGCGCACGCATGCTGAGTTGGCGGGCCAGGACCTCGCGATAGATGGGGTTTGCAGCGGCCGGGCCAGACCGAGCGCGCACGAGGAGGCCGAGGTCGATGCAATACTCGAAAGCGTCCGTCGAGGTATCGACGTCGTCGTCGCCCACCAGCACGCGCGACACGATGGCCGCCACGCGCGGCTCCTCGAGTCGGCGCGCGAGATTGTCGAGGTGGGTGATGCGCGAGAGCACCATCGTTTCCTTGGCAAGGTCGACATGGGCGGCGGTGATCGCCACCGCCCGGTCGGTCACCAGCTTGTCCATACAGATCGCGCCGAGTTTGTTCACGAGGAAGGGCTGCCCCTGCGACCAGTGGTAGGCGCGCGCCACGGCGCCGGGCGCGAAGGCCTGGCCGGTGTCGGCGGTGTGCTGCGCGTAGAGCTCGCGCACCTCGGCCTCGGTGAAGTTGCGCAGGGTGAGCGACTCGGCCTTGATGTTGAAGGGCGAGCCGGGGTTGACCGGGACGCCGTCCTTCGCGGCGGCCAGGTAGTCGCGGAGGTCGCGCATGCCGACGAGCGCGATCGAGGCGGGGTAGCACGCGGGGCGCAGGTGGAATCCCGAGCGGAGCTGCCGCAAGAGGCTGACCATGGCCTCCCCGGTGACCACGTCGGCCTCGTCGATGAGGAGCACCAGGCGCCGCGGCGCGAGCGCCATGGCCCAGGCCCCGAGCCAGTGTGCCAGGCGCTCACCGGTGGCGACGTCGGCGGGTTGCGGAGGCTGGTCGGCCAACGCGAGGTCGGCGCGAGCGCCCCGCGCGATCGCTTCGAGCCACCGCGGCTCCGCCTCGGCGAGCGACGCGCCCTGGCTGGTCTCGATCGTGGCGTGAAGCGCCACCACGCCCTGGGCGCGAAGCGTGGCGGCGAAGCTCCGCATCGTCGTCGTCTTCCCGGTCTGGCGGGCTGCGTGGACAACGAAGTACAGGTCGCGACGCACCAGCGCGCCCAGCTCGGGCAAGCGCCGCTCGGCGGGCAGCATGTAGTGTCGGCTCGGCTCGCAGGGGCCGGTGGTGTTGAAGAAGCGCTCCATCGTTCTTGAGCCTAATCCCCCGGCGCCCGCCGCGTCACGCCAGCGCCGCCTTCCACGCCGCGAAGTGGCCCCCCCCTTCCACCGCGCGGACCACCGCCTCGCCCTCGGCCGTCCCGCCCTGCGCGAGCCGATACTCCACCCAGGCCCAGCGCGCCGAGGTCGGGCGCAGCTCGGCGCGATGCCCGCGGAAGCCCTGCCGGATGCGCTCCAGGCGCTTCTCCACCGTCTTGATCCCGGCGAAGACCGCGCCGTCGAGCGGAGTGTTCACTTTCGGCACGAACGGTGCCACGCCGAGCGCGACCGGGTGGATCGCCGCGAGTTTCCGGGTGAAGTCCACCAGCTCCTCGATGTCCTCGTCGGTCTCCCCCGGCACGCCCACCATCATGTACACCTTGAGCACGCGGTACTCGTGCTCGCGCGCCGCCTCGGCGCAGGCGAGCAGGTGCGCCTCGGTGGTGCCCTTCTGGATTTCGCGGCGCAAGCGTTGCGAGGGCGCGTCGCTGGCCACCGTCAACGTGGCGTAGCCCCCCTTTCGTAGCAGTCGCGGGATGTCCGGTTTGAGCGCTACCCGGTCGGCGCGCAGCGACGACACGCCCACGCCACGGCCACTGTCCACGATGGTGCCGAGCAGGTCGACCAGTCGCGGGTGATCGCTGATCGCGGCGCCGACGAGCCCAACTCTACGAGCAGCATCGGGGATCAACGCCGAGAGCCGCTCGGGCTCCACCAGCCGCATGCCCCCGTTGGTGCTCCGGCGCATCACGCAGAAGGTGCACGCCCGGTGACAACCCCTCTCCCCTTCCAGGAGGAACATGTCGGCCAGCTCGGTGTCCGGCGTCATGATCCGCGAGCGCGCCGGGAGCAGGTGATCGTCGGCCTTGGCCACTGGCACGCGGACGTCGCCGAGCGCGGGCACCCAGCCGCCGGGCAGCGTCGCCAGTTGATCGAAGTCGCCGCTGTCGAAGAAGCCAGCCACCGCCGGCACCACCACGTCGTCGGCCTCGCCGAGGATCATCGCATCGGCGAAGGGCATCGCCGGCACGGGGTTGCTGAACGTGAGCGGACCGCCGATGAGCACCTTCGGATGCCTCGGGTCGCGGTCCTTACGCAAGGGCGGGATGCCGGCCAGCTTGAGGAGCTCCACCAGCCCGGCGAGCTCCAGCTCGTAGGCGAGCGACACCGCGATCACCGGGAAGTCGCGCAGCGGTGACAACGACTCCATCGTCAGCGGCGCTTGACCGGCCCCCGCCTCGTCCGGCAAAAAACAACGTTCGACACCAAAGCCCGCCTCGGCCAGCACCGAGCAGATCCACTGGTAGCCGAGTGACGACATGCCCACGCGGTAGGGCGAGGGGTAGGCCATGGCCACGCGGTCGCGAGCCCGGGGCAGGGGCGGACCCGTCTCCCGCGCGCGTCGCGCCAGGAGTTGTTCTCGAAGGGCGCGAGGGCCGCTCATCGGGGTCTGTATAGCCGACCGCAGGTTAGGTGTTCCCCGATGCTCCTCGTCCTCGCCCTCGTCGCGTTCGCCGAGGAACAGCGCGTTGTCTACGATGTCTTCATCGGCAAGGACGACGTGGGCGACCGCGAGCTGGTGATCCGCTACCTCCCGAGAGACGACGGCGAGCGCCGGGTGATCTCGCTGGTCTCCACCGCCACCACCCCGCTCGGGGCGATGAGCGCGCGGGCGAGCGCACAGTCGGGGCCACGCGGGGCGAGCTTCACCACCTCTCAGAAGCTCGGCGAGGGCCTGTCGCAAGTCCAGGGCGTGCTCCTTCCTGATGGCGGCTGGCAGATCGTGAGGAGCGACGCCACCGGCGTGTACGAGTCCACCCTCGCGGCCGACCAGGTGCGGATGACCACGCTCGACGTCTACGACCCGGCACGCGCCAAGCTCCTCACCGTCCCCGGTCGCATCCACTTGCTGGTGGCGGAAACCGCCGAGCTGGTCGATGGCAACCTGCTCGCGCCCGAGGAGGTGTCGGTCAAGATCGAGGGCAAGACGATTACCGCAACGCGCTGTACCATCGAGGAAGATGGCGAGAAGTTCAACTTCTACTTCGACGCCGACATGGTGCTCTTGCGTTCTGAGTTCTACATGTACGGGGCACAGATCACCACTAAGGTACGAACCCTGCCGGAGCCGCGAAACTACGGTACGATCGAGGCCATCGCCACCCCGGGCGAGGGGATCAAGGAAGCGGAACTCTAGGGCGAGGCGGGTTAGCGCGCGAGGATGCTCCTCCTCGCCACCCTTTCGTACGCCGCCTCCCTCGACAACATCGAGATCGGGGGCCCCTGGGGCACCCCCACCACCACCGACGGCTCGGCCGGCTGGTGGAACCCGGCTGGCTTCGCGGCCGCCAAGGGCACCCGCGTTTTCCTCGAGGGCGGCTACATCACCGCCGACTTCGAGTTCGACCGTGCGGGCGACGACAAGGGCATCGACACCTATGAGCTCTCCGGCATCGCCCCGACGATCGGCGTGGCGAGCGACCTCGGCATCGACCACGTGGGCCCCGGGCGCCTCGGCGTGGGCCTGATCCTCGCCGTGCCCTACGCGCGCGGCGGCGCCGAGACCAACCCGCCGGGGGGTGGTCATTTCCACATGATCGACGGCGACAGCCGGGGCATCTGGGCGGGCGCCGGCCTCGCCTACGACATCAAGGACATGCTCAGCGTCGGCGGCACCTTCGCGGTGGTGCACACCCAGTGGCGCGCCGAGGTCGACCAGGACACCCTCCCCGATCTGCGCAACGCCCTCATCGAGAACGGCGCCGAGGACTTCCTTACCTACACCGACGAAGACCTGGAGAACCCCGAGTACACCGCCGCCCTCGACTTCTCCGATCTCTCCGACACCACCTACTCCTTCTCGGCTGGCGTGCTCATCCACCCCGTCGACAGCTTCTCCGTGGGCGTCACGTACATCCACGAGGCGAGTGTCGACAACGAGGGCAGCTTCAGCGCCAGCTTCGTTTGTCCCCCGGAAGAGGACACCCTGGGCCGCTTCGCTGCTGAAGACACCGGCCTGTGCGACCCTTCGGGCGAGCCGGTCATCGTGTCCGGCACCGGCAACGTCGCCTACACCTTGCCCGGCCGCGTGCAGGGCGGCGTGATGGTGAAGCCGGTGGACTGGCTGCGCACCGAGGTGATGGGCGCCTATGTGATGTGGAGCGCCTACGACGACTTCACCATCACCGTGTCGGAAACCGACCTGGAAGACGAGCGCGCCAAGGAGCTGGTGGAGCAGTCGCGCAAGTGGGCGCGCGCCAACGAAGACAGCTTCTGGGTGGGGCTCGACGCCAAGGCGACCGTGGCCGAGAAGTGGACCTTCGGCGGGCGCTACTGGTTCGACAGGAGCGCCGTGCCCGACAAGGCCCTCTCCACCAACAACTGGGACGGCGACGAGCACAACATCAGCACGCTGGTGGCCTACCGTCCGCTCAAGTGGATGGACGTCGGCCTGTCTTACACCCACCACTTCGTGGAGGTGCGCGAGGTCACGAGCTCCGGCTACTACGTGAGCGTGGACAGTCCCAACCCGGACGACCGCTGGAACTACCCCCAGATGAACGGCACCTACGAGGGCGCCATCGATCGTTTCGGGCTGGTCGTTCGCGGAAACTTCGGCGACGCGCCTAAGGAGTAGCGCCCCAGAGGGCCTTCACTTTCTCGTCGCGTCGACAGCCCATTCGGTAGCTGGTGTACCGGACGGGATTGGTGTCGTGGAAGTCCTGGTGGTAGGCCTCCGCCGGCCAGAACCGGACGCCGGGCTCGAAGGTCTTGGTGACGATCTCCCGGCCCAGGCGCGCGCCCACGCTCGCCTTCACCGCCTCCGCCACCTTGGCCTGCTCCGCGTCGACCGGGAAGATGCCCGTGACATACTCCGGCCCGCGGTCGCAGAACTGTCCCCCGGCGTCGGTGGGGTCGACGTGGTGGAAGAAGTAGGTGAGCACCTGCTCGTAGGTCAACTTGGACGTGTCGTACACCACGTGGAGGCTCTCGAGGTGCCCGGTCCCCTGCCCGGCCACCTCCATGTAGGTGGGGCTGTCCGCCTGTCCCCCGGCGTAGCCGCTGGTGGTGGCCACCACGCCCTCGAGCTTGTCGAAGTCCGACTCCATGCACCAGAAGCAGCCCCCGGCCACCACCGCCACCGCCTGGCCCGCGCCGGGCGTCGGCACGGGGGCGAAGTCCTCGCGGCTCTCGGGGTTGGTGGCCGCCATGCACGCACCGAGAAAAGCAACAGAGGCGAGCAACATGATGATCTCCCGGTTCATGCGGCCAGAAAAACGAGCGAGGCCGAGTTGATGCAGTGGCGCTCCAGCGTGGGCGGCGGGCCGTCGTCGAAGACGTGCCCGAGGTGGCCGTCGCAACGGGCACAGCGCACCTCCACCCGGACCATGCCGTGGGATGTGTCACGGATTTCCCGCACGCGGTCCGGCTTGCTCGGCCGGGTGAAGCTCGGCCATCCGGTGCCGCTGTCGAACTTGTCGGCGCTCTCGTAAAGCGCGAGGCCGCAACCCCGGCAGAGGAAGCGCCCCTTGTCGTGGGTGTTCCAGTAACGCCCGGAGAAGGCCCACTCTGTGCCCTGCTCGCGGAGCACGTTGTAGGCCTCGCCATCGAGCTTGGCGCGCCACTCGGCCGCCGTGTGTTCCACCTTCACGATGGTGGCGGGATCGGCCTCGCCGGGGAAGGCCACGGTGGGCTCGGTGCCGGCGGAGGACCGGGAGCAGCCAAGGAGGCTGGCAAGGCTGGCGGTGAAGGCGCGACGGGTCACGCTGGCTCCGGGTGGACGCTCACGGTACGGGCAGAATCGCCCACCCGGATCGGGTCGTGGTGATTCGTGACGAGGGCGGGGCGCGCTCAGAGTCGGCGCGTAGGATGTTTGAGGTCGCTCGACTTCGCCACCTCGCCGCAGACCAGCTTGCACGTCGGCCCCGCGTCGCGTATGCTCCGCGTGCAGGAGCGTTGAAGTCCATGTTTCTTGGCATGATCCTTGCAGGGGGGGGCACTAGCCCCGCCTGGGCACTTATGGTTACCAATGTGGACTGCGACCAGCAGCCCGACAATACCTTGCGCTTTGATTGCACGATCACCACCGACGCACCCGCTGACGCGTGGATCCGCTTCGGCGTCGACAATCCCACCGACGGTGGTTTGTGCACCACCGCCCGCGCCACGCCCACAGCGATGGGCGGCACGCTCCACGCGGTCACGATCTACGGCCTCAAGCCCGGCGAGGACTACGACTGGGACGCTCAGGCGCGGCCAGCAGGCGGCGGCCCGATGGTCTCCTATGGCACCTGTGGCACCCTGGCCGCAGGGGCCCTCCCGAGCGGTGGCGGGAGCTCGGAGCTCGACAACCTCGGCGTCACGACGGCCACGGGCGCCGGTACGAGGCGGGCGAACAACTTTCTCACGCACTACGGGTGTTATGTTTCTGATGGCGCCACCGACAACGGCGATATCGCCGCCGAGGCCTTCGTCATCGTGGATGCCGACGGCGCCATCGTTTGGTACCAGGAGCCCGGCGACGACCTTACCCTCGATACCACCGGCGACAGCCGGCTGCAGTTGGAGGCGATCTCCATCTCGCGCCCGCTGAAGCACGTGCTCGGCATCATCAACCACGAGATCATCGTCGAATACGACCTCGCCGGGAACCTCCTGACGCTGCTCTGTCGCGACGACGGCAGCGGGTACTGCCCGGGCACCACGACCGTGCCCGACGCCACCTTCGACGACTACGTGCACCACGACGTGCAGCGCGTCGGCAACTACATCTGGGCGCTGACGGCCGAGGACGTGGATGTGTCCGACGTGCTCGACTGCGACGCCAACGCGGCCACGACAACCTTCCCCATCGTGGTGGACGGCCTCGTGAGCTTCGACACCAGCGGCGCGACGCCGGTCCTCGACACCGAGTGGGACTTCACCGACGTCACCGGCGTCACCGTCGACTACTCCGTCGCGACTTGCCCCTCGCCGACGGGCGGGTACTGGGCGGACCGGCTCGACGGCAAGGACTACTTCCACACCAACTCCTTCTGGTTCGACAGCGCGAGCCAGTGGATGTTCTCGATCCACGACCTCGACTCGATCTACTCGGTGGACGGCGACCCCGCGTCGGGCACCTACAACCAGCTCATCTGGAACCTGGCGGCCGACGGTTCCGGTGACTTCTCCCTCGGCGGCGGGGTTTACGACGACGACTTCGACACCCAGCACGCCGCGTACTGGGATCCCGACGGCAACCTCGCCCTGTTCGACAACCGCGTCGACGTGGCCGGCAACTCGCGCGGCGTGATCTACGAGATTGACGAATCGCTGATGACGGTCGAGTCGATCGAGCAGTACACCGTGGAGAATGTCACCGGAGGCAACACGGATTGCCCGATGGGGGGCAACCTCGTGAAGATGCTCTCGGGCAACGCCCTCACCACCTGCCCGCAGTGGGGCAGCGGCGACAAGCGCGCGGTGATCAACGAGTTCGACGGGTCGGACAACGCGGTGTGGACCGTCGAGCTGGAGTGCGCAACGGACTACAAGCCGACGGGTAATGCTTTCCGCAGCTACCCGAACATTTGGTAGTCGGATCGCCGCTCCTCGTCCTCCTCGCGGCCTGCCAAGGCCCGAACGACGGGCGGGATCCCGATGGTCCCGAGCGCGACAGCGCCATCGACGTGACGAGTGTCGAGTCTGACGCCGACGGCGACGGTTTCACCCGGCTCACCGACTGCGACGACGGCGACGCCGCGGCACACCCCGGGGCGGCCGAGGTGTGCGACGGTATCGACAACGACTGCAACGGCCTCGTCGACGACGACGACCCGGGCGCCACCGGGCAGCCTGCCTGGTACCTAGACGATGATGGCGACGGCGTGGGCAGCAGCTCGGTTGCCGCCTGCGAGCAACCGGAGGAGACCGCAACAGAGGGCGGCGACTGCGACGATGCAGATCCAGAGGTCTACCCGGGCGCACGTGAGACCTGCGACGGCCTCGACAACGACTGCGACGGCCTGACGGACGGGGCGTGTGTCGACGCGCCACGCGGCGACCTGAGGTCGATACAGGCGCAGATCGCGATCTCCGGCCCGTGCCTGGACAGCAGCCCACTCGCCGTCTTCCTCGGGGATGTCAATGGCGACGGGCTATCGGACCTCTGGACGGATGCGGACTGCGATGACGAGAATCGCGTGCTCACCGCGCCCGGCCCCTTCAAACCCGAGCAGACCTACGACTGGGAGGCCGACGTCCTGCTCGCCGGGAGCGGCGGCGAACACGTCTCGTACGCCTGGCCTGTCGACCTGGAAGGCGACGGCGGCACCGAGATGCTGGCCGAGGGCTACGCCACTGAGGAGCCGTACCCCTACCGGGCCTACCTGTTCCTCGAGCCAAGGCATGGCCTTGTCACTGCGGACGCCGATCTCACCATCGATTTCGACGTGCCCACCGACTACGCCGGCGGCATCGTCGACGACTTCCAGGTCGAAGCGATTCCTGGAGCGTCCGGGGGCGACATCGCCGTGTCGGCGTCCTGGTACGAGGACTACGACTACTGCGGTTACGGCGTGTGGCTTGTTGCGGCCACGTGGACCGGCCCCGTCAGCACGGCGGCGGCCTACGACCTCGGTCCCGACGCCTCGCTTGGATACCCCAGCGATTGCGACGGCGGCAACGTTCTCGACGCCGGCGACCTCGACGGCGACGGGAACAACGAGCTCTTGATCGCGGAGGAGTCGGTCGCCGACCTCTACCTCGGCCCCTTCGACGCGGCGGACGGCTATCGATCACCCGACTTCAGGCTTGCTTCCTTCGAGTTCGACGAGGACTACGCGGGCCCCTGGATCCGCAGCGCCCCGGCGCTGGAGGACCTCGATGGCGACGGCACCGAAGACCTCCTAGTCGTGGGCCACTGGAACGACGACTCTGGCGCCTGGTGGGGCATCCTCGTGGTGGAACCCGAGTCCGCCGGTCTCCCACTGGCGACCGCGTCGCCCCTGGTGCAGACGCCCTACGACGGCTACATGTCGCTGCGCGGTCCAGTGGCGCTCGACGCCAACGCCGACGGCTTCCTCGACTTCGCCATCGGCGACAACAACGCCGACATCGTGGACGGCGACGAGGGTCGTATCTACCTGGAGTACGGCCCCTTCGAGGGCACTCGTTCCCCAGGCGAGGGCGACAACGCCGTCATCGTGGGGAGCGAGTACAAGGAGTACGTTGGTTACGATGTCGCGGCGGGCGACACCAACGGCGACGGCTTCGACGACCTCGCGCTCAGCACGCGCCTGAGCGACGACGATCACCCCGGCACCATCTGGATCTTCCTCGGCGGCCCGTGAGTGCAGGGCGTGCGCGACGCGGTGGCGCCCAGCCATGCCAACCCCACACGCGCCTCGCGACCGCGCTCGCCAGGCGGTCGCCCCCACTGATCAGAGCGGATCAACCCGGAAAACCCCGGGCGCCGCGTTGTCCACCACCCAGAGCGCACCGTCCGGGCCGATCTCGATGCCGTAGATCACCCCGGCGCCGGCCCCGCTGTCGAGCGACTGGATCAGGTTGCCCTCGAGGTCGTAGGCGCGAATGATGCCCGTGCCCCACTCGGCCACGTAGAGCACGCCGTCGCCCAGCGCGACGCCGCCGGGCTCCGCGAGGCCCGTCACCAGCTCCTGCCACTCGACGCCGTCCCACTCCGCGTACTCTTCCAGCGGCTCGTTCTTGGCCCGGAGTTTCTCCCCGATCTCGCCCGACTGGGTGTCGAGCACGATCACGCGTCCACCGCCGGTGTCGGCCACGTAGAGCAGGCCGGTGGCGGGGTCGATCATCATGTGACCCGGCGCGCCCTCCACCCGCGTGACCGAGGGCTCGCTCAGGCGGTAGACGATGCCGTCGCTGTGGTCGTCCTCGCCCACGTCGTGGTCTTCCTGAAAGTCGTAGCGGACAACGTCGCCGGCGAGGCCGTCGAACACCCAGTACACGTTGTCGCGCTCCCAGGCCATGCCCACGCAGTTGGGGCTCTGGTGCAGCATGTCGAGGTGGCTGCCCAGGCCGTGGGGGTTCTCCTCGGCGAAGATGTCCAGCTGGGCCGACCAGAGCACAGGCCCCATGAAGTCGTTGCCCCGCGTCTGCCCGTTGTAGGTGTTGCGGTTCTCGCCGCAGGAGCCGAACTCGTAGCCATGGTCGCCGTCCTGGCCCTCGGCCGTCTCGAAGGCGAGCGCAGACGTCTCCTCCATGAAGTGCTCGGCGTAGCCATCCTTCTGGCGCATGTAGGACTGGTTCTCCTCGCCCGGGTCGAACACGATGAAGGTGCGGTCGTCCTCGCGGTTGGCGATCCACAGGTTGCCGTCGGGGTCGAAGCCGAGGTCGCGAGGATCGGAGAGCTTCTCCTCTTCACCCAGGATGTACGTCCACTCTACCGATTCAGGGTCGAGCTCTCCCTCGCCGGTGCCGAGCGCAGTGGTGGGCAACTGAGGGCCTTCGGAGCCCTCCTTCTCCGTGGGTTCATCCGTCGGAGGGGTGCAGGCGAGGACAAGAGCGAACAGCATCGACAAGGGCAACTCCACAAGGCCGGTACGAGCCTACCGGGCAAACGGCCCACCCGCACCGGTGACCCGGTCAACCACGCGTGACAAGTCGCGTCACAGTTGACCCCGCCCGCTAGGTGGGCGAAACCCGGCCAGGACATGAACCACGCCTCCCTCCGCCTCCGTCGCCTCGGCATCGACACATACCGGCAGCCCGTGGTGTACATGCGTGCCGACTGTCACGTGTGCCGCTCGGAGGGCTTCGAGGCCCTCTCGCTGGTGGAGGTGCACCTCGACGGCGGCAAGGTCATCGCCGTGCTCAACGTGGTGACGAGCGACCTTCTCGCCCACGACGAGGCCGGGCTCTCCGAGGCCGGCTGGGTGGCCCTCGGGGCCCGCGAGGGCGACCGCGTGAGCTTCCGGCACCCGCCCACCATCGAGTCCTTCGGCCACGTGCGCGCCAAGATGTACGGGCAGCGGCTTGGCGTCGCGGAAATGTCGGCGGTGATCGGCGATATCCGGGAGGGTCGCTACTCCGACGCCCACATCGCAGCATTTCTCGCCACCTGCGCCGGAAACCGGCTCGACGTGACCGAGGTCACCGCGCTCACGCACGCGATGATCGACGCCGGTGATCGCCTGCGCTGGCCCGCGAAACAGGTTTTCGACAAACACTGCGTGGGTGGGCTCCCGGGCAACCGGACCACGCCCATCGTCGTGGCCATCGTCGCCGCCGCGGGGCTCATCATCCCCAAGACCTCGTCGCGGGCGCTCACCTCGCCGGCGGGCACGGCCGACACGATGGAGACGCTCGCGCCCGTCGATTTGGACCTCGCCGCGATGCGCAGGGTGGTGGAGCGCGAGGGGGGCTGCGTGGTGTGGGGTGGCTCCATGCGCCTGTCGCCGGTCGACGACCTGCTCATCCGCGTGGAGAAGCCCCTCGACATCGACTCCGAGGGACAGATGGTCGCCTCGATCCTGTCGACGAAGGCTGCGGCCGGATCCACCCACGTGGTGATCGACATTCCGGTGGGCCCCACCGCCAAGGTGCGGACGGCGGCGGCAGCGGCGGGCCTCGCGCGCGACCTCAGCGAAGTCGGGCGTGCCGTGGGCCTCCAGGTGGCGACGATGGTCAGCGACGGCAGGCAACCGGTCGGCCGCGGCATCGGCCCCGCCCTCGAAGGGCTCGACGTGCTGGCCGTGCTGCGGGGCGACGCCGACGCGCCCCCCGACCTGCGACAGCGCGCCGTTGACGTGGCGGGTGCCGTGCTCGCGCCGGCCTTCCCCGATGGACGACGCCTCGCCGAGTCCATCCTCGCCGACGGTCGCGCCTGGGCCAAGTTCCAGGCCATCTGCGCGGCGCAGGGCGGCATGCGCGAGCCGACGCCAGGGGCCTTGCGTCGCGAGGTGGTGGCCGCGCACGACGGCGTGGTGAGCAGCGTCGACAATCGCCGCCTCGCCCGGGTGGCCAAGCTGGCCGGCGCCCCGCGCGCGCTTGGCGCTGGGCTCCGCTTCCACGCGCCCCTCGGCGCCCGGGTGGCTCGCGGCCAGCCGCTGTACACGCTGTTCGCCGAGGCGCCGGGGGAGATGGAGTACGCCCTCGCCTACGCCCTTGCCCACCCGCACATCGTGGAGGTCGCGTGATCCTCGCCTTCCCGGGCAATGGCTCTCTCGCGGCGCGGCTCGGTGGCCCGGTTCACCCGGTGCACGTGCATCAGTTCCCGGACGGCGAGAGCCTCGTCCGCATCGAGGCCGACGTGCAGGGCGCGTGTGTCGACGTCGTGTGTACGCTCGACCGTCCCGACCCGAAGCTCTTCCCGCTGGTGGTGGCGCTCCGCACCCTCCGTGAGCTCGGCGCGGCGCGGATCCGCCTCGTGGCCCCCTACCTCTGCTACATGCGGCAGGACCGGCGATTCCACCCGGGCGAGGGGGTGAGCGCGCCGGTGCTCGCGTCGATGCTCGGCCCCCTCGTCGATGGCCTCGTCACCGTCGATCCCCACCTGCATCGCATCACGTCGCTCGACACGCTGTGGCCGCGTCCGGTGGTGGTTCACGCCGCGCCGGCGCTCGCCGCCTGGGTGGCCGAGCACGTTCGCGACCCGCTGTTTATCGGCCCCGACGAGGAGAGCGCACAATGGGTGGGGGCGGTGGCCCACCTCGCCGGCGCGCCCTCGACGGTCTTGCGGAAAGAACGCCGGGGCGACCGCGACGTGGACGTGAGCCTCCCCGATCTCGATCGGTGGCCCGGACGCACGCCGGTGCTGGTGGACGACATCGCGTCGACCGCGCGTACGCTCGCGGCGGCGGCTGCGCAGCTACGCCGCCTCGGGACGCCGCCCCCTGCTTGCGTCGTGGTGCACGCGCTCTTTGCCGAGGGCGCCGCCGAGGCGCTGGTGGAAGCGGGCGTGGGGCTGGTGGCGAGCACCAACACCGTCATCGCGCCCACCAGCGTGATCGACATCGCGCCGCTCCTCGCCCAGGCGCTGGCGCCCCCGCCTGAGGGCGTGTAGAACCGCACATGATCCACGTCCTCTACGAGAACCCCGCCTGGCTCCCCCCGCTCGCCACCGCCCTCGACGCGCGCGGCCTGCCCTGGCGCGCGATCGACGCCTCCACCGGCTTCTTCGAGGTGGAAGGCGATATCCCCGCCGGCATTTGGCTCAACCGCATGAGCCCCTCGGCGCACACCCGTGGCCACGCGGGCGGCATTCACTACGTGCGGGAGTGGCTCGGGGTGCTGGAAGAGCGCGGCGCGCGCGTGGTGAATGGCAGCCACAGCTACGCGCTCGAAGTCAGCAAGGTGCGGCAACACGCGGCCCTGCACACGATGGGGATCCTCACGCCGCGCACGGTCGCGGTGGTGGGTCGCGACCAGCTCGTGGCCGCGTCGCGACAGATGGAGGCGCCCTTCATCACGAAGCACAACCAGGGCGGCAAGGGGCTCGGCGTACAGCTGTTTCGCGACCACGATGCCTTCGATCGCCACGTGGGGAGCGAGGCCTACGAGGAGCCCATGGACGGCGTCCACCTGCTGCAGGCCTACATTGAGCCGCCATCCCGCTCGATCACCCGGGTGGAGATCGTCGATGGGCAGATGATGTTCGCGATGCGCTCGGCCACCGACATGGGTTTTGAGCTCTGCCCAGCCGACGCCTGCCAGGTGGGCGACGCCTTCTGCCCGGTGGGGGAGGCGCCGACGAGCCGGTTTGCCGCGGAGCCCATCGAGGCCGACGACCCGCTGGTGCGCGCATACATCGCCTTCTGCGATCGCCACCGCATCGACGTGGCCGGGATCGAGTTCGTCACTGGCGCCGACGGCCGCCGCTACACGTATGACATCAACATGAACACCAACTACAACAGCGCCGTGGCCAAGGCTGCCGGGGTGGACGGCATGGCGCCGATCGCCGCGCTCTGCGAACGCTTGCTGGCGACCGGACGGTAGCGCTCAGCGGGCCTCCAGGAACGCCCTCGCTCCGCGCGACGACCAGTCGCGGGGGCCGCCCATCCGCGCGCGGATCCGGCCGTCGGCGTCGACGACAAAAGTATCGGGCAAGCCCGACACCGCGAATCGACGCGCCGCGTCACCAGACACGTCCCGCACGACCGGCGGCGGCACCTCGCCCGAGAAGAAGGGTTCAACCTTGTCCCAGGGCTCGTCCGTCACCGCGAGCAGGGGAACACCGGACGCCCGGGCCGCCTGGAGCAGTCCCGGCAGTTCCTCCCGGCACGGGACACACCAGGTAGCCCAGAAGTGGACGAGCACCGGCCGATCACGGAGAGAGGCGAGGTGGATGGTGTCGCCGGCGCGGGTCTCCACCAACAGCGCGGGCGCAGCGGTGTCGAGGGGCTCGGTCACGAAGGCGGCCTCTGGCGAGCGGCCTCGCTCCACGAGGAGGTAGACCGCCACGAGCAAGGTCTGGACAAGCAGAACGATGGCCAGCCGCTTCATTCGCGCCGCCGAAGCGCCGCGTAGAGCACGGGCAGGACCACCAGTGTCAAGACGGTCGAGGAGAAGAGCCCGCCAATCACCACCGTCGCGAGCGGACGCTGCACCTCC